>ERZ891134.124-NODE-124-length-66136-cov-7.706481_pt1 | contig 66136 bp, 38 predicted proteins | sample MGYA00520888_ERZ891134 | MGnify/ENA primary metagenome ERZ891134 (study PRJEB32303, sample SAMEA104408692) | aquatic metagenome | biome: Brackish water; feature: Coastal; material: water | place: Baltic Sea | collected 2014-10-23 | depth 10 m ... | reverse complement strand
CTTCGGCACTCGAGCCGAGCGATCCCCCAGTTGGGTTGTAGCATCACATGTATGTATTCCACACCATGCGAGTAACCCTTCGGTATCTAATTCATGCCAATTCGGCTTCCTCAGAAGACCAACTCCTCAAGGATGGTCCCCCTCAGCCCTTCCCCTGACATAGGCATGCCAAGGTGCTAAGCAAGCAACCGACCTACCTCCTGTATATGAATAAATCGGTTTGTTCGAACCATTTTCGATAGTAAAAAATAGTTTGGTACACTGTTTAGAATGCGATAGTAAAATACCCTTCCTTACGCCAAAATCACAGTAAACGGGCTAGATTCTCATCAACAATGGTGTCGCCACGGTACTGAGCGAGTATCACCTTGGCATTGACACTCTGCCCCAAACTGACTAAAGCCGCCGCATGTAAATTAGCGCCCTCCACTGAGTTTATGTTCTTGGCATTGTGGACTTCGATGATTTTCAGCGCTTTTTCTGAACGGCCGCTAACCAATAATGCATGGGCTAGATTTAGCAAGATTAACGACTCGTCAGGATTACTTTTAGCAGCCTCACGCAAGGCCAGGATTGCGGATTCAAATTGTGAATTAGCTAGCATCTGTGTGGACTGATCAGAATCTTTTGCCATTTCTACAGCACGCTGCAAGAGTGCCAAACCGTAATTGTTGTAAACTGCAGAATCTCCTGGCATCCTAGATGCAATACGTTGGAATTTAATCGCAGCATCTGACCAAGAACCTTGAGCAATAGCAAAATATCCCGCATCTAAATCTTCGCGACACTCGGGATTGTTAGAGAGATTTACATCCATTGCACGAGCTGAATGAAGTCCTAGTGACATTGACTCTCCGGTTAATTGTGAGTTAGCATCATTTGTTGGATAGCCTGGAATATTTTCATGTTGATAAACTAAGACATCTTCCTCAGGCTGGTGCACTACTTCAATGATCTTCGAAGATTCAGCATATATTTCTTCTAAATTAGTCTCAGCAGCATAGATTTTCCATTCATCGGGTATTTCAATCAATTCTTCTGCTACTGGTGTTTCAGCAATATCTGGCAAAATTATCGCTGGTGATGGATGTTCGGGGTCTTTTGTGACCTCCTCGGTTATCGGGGTAATTCTAAATGTATCTGGTCGAGCAACAATGACTTCAGGAATTGGTTCTTGGCCTGTCATATTAAATGGCGAAACCTGCGGAGTATCATTTAACTCATCTTGATGTTCAATAGAATCAATCAATTCTTGGTCACTTTCGCTCTGATCAAACGGAATACCCTCTGCGTGACTGCCAATACCGAATGGCAATCTAGATTCTGTAATATTAGATTCACCCTGGAAACCAAATGGTAAATCGCTGGAATTACTTGTCGGCTCAAGAGCTATATTATCGGCATCTTCAGTACGGTTCGAACCTTCTAAATCATGCCATGAATCGGCTGCGTCATCTAGGCCAGGAATCTCTGTGGGCAATGGTTCTTCTGCGTCATCGTTGGCCGTCAAGTCAACTAAGTTTTGACTACCACAAGCAGGACATGATACTGCATTTAGCGAAAGTAAACCACATATGGTGCACTCTAACATAACTTAGCCCCGCCCATACCAAACAGGCTTGGGCTTTCAACTAAGCGCTTAGAAGATGAATAAAAGGTCTATTCTGCCTCGGATGCGCCGGAGACTGCAGACTTAACCTGCTGAATTTTCTTGCCGGCAAAATCTTTTAGTTCATCATAATCATTATCCACTAATGAGTCTGCGAAACTTTTACCCTTTGATTTACCACGATAGACTTGGTAAATAATACCGATTAGCGAGATACCAACTAGTACTAATTTCCACAGCATACCACCGCCGCCCACAGCGTAAACAAGAACCATGTACAAAGAAATAATTGCTGTGGTCAGCAGCATCATTGGGAACCCTGCCCTAAAGAATTCGTTAAAGGATACAGGGTAGCCTGCTTCTTCAGACATGCCTGCCATAACTACGTTGGCTGAGGCACCTATTAGAGTTCCATTACCACCTAAACAAGCACCAAATGCTAAGGCCCATATTAGCGGACCTAATTCCACATTTGCTCCATAGGAAATTTGCAGAACAATAGGAATCATTGTTGCGGTATAAGGAATATTATCGATGAATGCTGAGGCAATGGCAGAAACCCATAGCAGAATTAGCATTGCGGCTGTAAGACGAATGATTCCATCATCACCTTGTGGGAACCAAACAATTGCTTGTTCGACATATTCTCCAATCCAGTTGATTACTCCCATATATTGGAGTGAGTGTACTAGAACGAATAATCCTGCGAAGAACAGTAATGTTGTCCATTCAACCTCTTCAAGAGGTTCTTCTAAATCGTGTCGATTAGTTGCCAGCAACATAAACACAGCACCGCCAAGAGCAATCCAAGAAACGGGCATATGAGTAACTGGATGAAGGAAAAATCCGAGGATTACCAAGCCGAGTATTATTCCACTAGTGGCTAACATCTTAGCATCTTTGATCCCATATTTAGATTCTAATTCAGCTACATCTCTGATACGCTTTCCGGAGAATTCGTCACGGTACATCCACTTGAGCAACATAAATGCTGGAACAACAGTCATCAGTATACCAGGAGCCATTTCGATAATGAAGTCATTGAAAGAAACTCCCCCGTCAATCATCTCTTGGGGATAGCTGCCTCCATCGATTGTTTTGGCACCTTCAATGGCACTTGGAGAGAGTCCTGAACCAATCATAATATTTGGCGGATCGCCAATCATAGTTGCAGCACCGCCAATGTTAGAAAATAATACCTCTGCAATCAGCAACGGTACTGGTTGTAAATCCAGTACTTTTGCCAGCTGAATGGTAACCGGAGTTAGTAGAAGGATAGTAGTAACATTGTCCAAAAAGGCTGAAAGTATTGCAGTAACAACACATAAAATAACCACTAATGACCAAATGGAGCCTTCGCTTTTCTTGTAAGCCTCAACGGCAAACCATTCGAATACACCGGTGTGCGATATCACGCCAACCATTACCATCATACCGAGTAATAATCCGATTGTTTCCCAATCAATCATCGTAGTAACTGCTTTCAAACTCAACGCTGATTGATCGGTAAAGAAATTTAGCGCAACAACCGCCGCCAATCCACCTAGAGCTGCGGCCAGAGTCCTATGCACTGTTTCGAAAATAATCAATACGTAAACTACGATTAAAATCGATAGGCCAACCCAAATTGCCCAATTTTCCAAGCCATCTTTAATGGTTAATTCAAGGTGAACGTCATCACCGCCACCAGCAGCGTTTGTGTGACCCATTATTGAGAGACATCCAACAACCAACAAAAGAGTAAAAGCGATTCTCCTTGAGTGACTTTTCTTATCTACCAGATTGAACATTGTATATCCCCTAAGCCGTGCGAACATCATTCAATGTTTGAGCGTTGTGGATACTTTAGTCAGCGCTTCCACAAAACTCCGACATTTCCTCTAACGGTAACGATTGTCGAATTTGACGACGCTGCGAGATGCTCCCACAATTGCTGTAAGTCATTTTTGTCAAATAAACCACGGTTCACCTTTATTTTAACCAAATCTTTGCTGGCTAATTGGGTTACTATTTCCGATACTAAGTTATCTGTCAAACCTGATTTACCGATTCTGATAGTTGGTTTTAAATCCCTCGAAAGGGCTGATTTTTTAATGTCGCTTGGTATGTTATTCATTCAATTACCTCGGTTAAATTTTGGACCCTTCCCATAGCGTCTAATGTGATTGCATGCTAGGCAAGTTTTGATAATCATTCCGTTTTTCACTCTAACCCTAGTATTACTGGAATTAGTTATTATTGAACATTTATGACAGATTTGAGCCTGTAACGACTTAGGCATTTTTAACCGATGTTTACGATTAAGGTCGACCAACTTATTGGCTACTGTTTGTTTGAATTCTAAGTCGTTAATTGTGCTAATTAATTCTACTAATTCAGTTTGATTTAAGTTAGCAGTAGAACGCCGATAACGTTTTGCTTTACTTGACGAGTTCATTCTTGACATTGCAACACCTAGTTGAGTGCGATTAGAATATCTTTGGTGATTTCATCAATTGCTTTGTCGCCATTGACATTGCGTAAGATACCCAATCCATCATACCAATCAGCCAGTGGTGACGTCTGTTCATGGTAGGCAGATAATCTTTGTAGAACTGTATCTTCATTATCATCTGCTCTTCTTTTCATATCTGTCGAGCCACACTCATCACAGACTCCATCTTGCTTAGTTGGGTTGAAAGTATCATGGTAGACTATACCGCAAGAACCACACGAATATCTCCCACAAATACGCTCAACAATTCTTTCATCTGGTACGTTAATAGCGATTACATGTGTCACTTCAATGATGTTTGACAGCGCCTCTGCTTGAGGTATTGTACGTGGAAAACCATCGAACATTAGGCCTTTGACAGCGTCTGGATCTTGAACTCTATCTTTAATCAAATCAATGATAATTGAGTCGGGAACTAACTTCCCTGCGTCCATGTATTTCTTTGCCTCAATGCCAGTTTTGGTTCCGTTCTTTACCGCTGCTCGCAACATGTCACCAGTCGAAACTTGAGGTAGCCCTGTAGTTTGAGTAATCCTTGCTGCTTGTGTACCTTTTCCAGCGCCGGGCGGACCAAACAAAACTATGCTGCTCATGGTTGGGCGTGTGATTCATATATTTTCAATGTAGTACTTACGGTTGATGCTTTTTTAGCCACATGTGGCCGTATGCATTCCACTGTTCCATAGTCCAACCTGGTGGCAAACCCGTTACTGGAAGTGGTGCTATGGTAGATTGATTGGCTTGTAGCGGAGTAATTGGAGGAGGTGGTAAATTAGGAATTGATTTTTGCGGTAATATCGGCGGCATACCTTGTGGTATCTGATTCACTGGAGGCATGCCAGTAGGAGGCATACCAATGGGTAGGATTGCAGGAGGAGCAGGCTGGCTAAACTGAGAGCCTATTGATTGCGCAAGGGCTGCTGCTATTTCGTCTTGTGAGACTTCACCGCTAGTCATATCATCTGATGCCAATCCAATATCCAATACTTTGTCACGACGTCCACCCACATCCCCAGGGGTTGTGTATGCATTTACTGCAATTAAATCAGTTTCATCATCATTAATTGAGCCAGATGACTTCACTCTTCGTGAGACAATAACTACAACAATTGCCAAAGAAAGAAGAATGCCCACAGATACGTACCATGGAACGATGTTAAATAATCCGGAGTTACCATTGGCCGGTGATGAAGATGTTTGTAATGAAATAGTGCTGATTAGACCGTTCGAGTTGGAAAGGTTTACCACTACTTGAAATGGCCCTCTAGAAACATCTTCTGAAGGATTTAGCGATATTTCAATAGTTTCCAACTCACCAGGATTTAGCATAGTTATCGATTCTGGGCTTATTCTTGGTGACCATCCTGGCACTAACTTTCCATCTTCATCTAGTATTACAATGGTTAAATCTCCTGAAATAGGAGTATTGCCATCATTTCTTAGCGTAACATCTGATGATTGACTGCCGCCTTTTGGAACTCCTATCAGAGGTTGTAATACCTCGCCCTCAAGAGTCATATTACCAAACGTTGAATCGATCACCGAGACATCTAGTAATGCGCTTTTTACTACTTGCCTATCGCCATTTTGAGCAGTAACACTCACAGTCATTTTGAAGGCACTCTCGACAACAGGCTGGTTTATTGGAGGAATTATCCCTAAACTTATGTTGGCCGATTGCCTTGGTTCAAGACTTGTTACGGGGTTAGCAAAACCAACAACCCAGCCGTCTGGAGGTAATGAAAAGCTCCATTCAAGTTCTGCTAGTGAGTTTCCATCATTGGTCAAACTAAACTCGGTAAATGAGTAGTCTACTCCAATTGAACATTCAATCAAGTCCGGAGATTGTAAGTCGATAGACAGTTTATCCATTATGACTAACTTTGTTGAATTTATCACATAATCAAAGTTCGAAACCTCTGCTTTTATGTTGAAAAGATTAAAATCACCCTCTAAGGAAGAGGTTGGTGATATTATGATTACTTCGACAACTGTTGATTGACCTGCAGGAACCTGGATAGTTGCTTCTTTGCTGTAACTTAAGCCGTTAACAATTAATTCAACATACCAACTTGGATTCGATGGCTGAACAATCACATCTAACTCTATCTCAATATTACCTTCATTAATCACACTATAATCTAGGGTTATTTCCTCACCACTATCAATTAGAATTTCCCTTACTTCTAGGTTGGTTCCAACATCATTGCCATTTACTCTAAGGTTTGTGTTATAATCAGAAAATTCTAGAACAGTTATGGTCACTGATTGCGTATAATTTAGAGTTTGGTCCGTTGTTGAAGTAACATAACACTCAACAATATCTTGGAAATCCGCTGGTGGAGAACCACTGGAAACTGGAGGAACAAAAATCCTAACAGGCATTGAGAGATAATTAGCGATATCTAATGGTTCGAAATCTAACGAAGAAGAATTAGAATTACCCAGCATAATTTGCCAAAGGTTTTGTGAAGAACACTCTACTGAGTACTGTGCTTGTGAATTACCCACATTTAATGCTGAAATTGCAAAAGCCGCTGATTCACCGGGTAATGCAGATAAACCGTTAGTACCACTAACTACTATTTTCACATCATCAACTTCGTCGATAATAATAGTTAATCGCATTGAATGGGATACCAATGGGAGTGATTGATATGCAACCGTGACATCAACGTAGAAAGTCCCTGCACGAGCATATCTAGGGGTATTGGGGTCAGATAAATCAGCATATTGATTTTCAAAAGTTAAAATCAATTCAATACTGTCATCATTAGCGCCTTGAGGGCCCAAAGTGTATGGACTCGTTTGAGATACACTCTTTGTCCATGCATCCTCGGGGGAAATGAAATAATTAAAGACAGGGTGTTGTTCCTGAACATTGGTGTAAGATAATGTCACTGCTTCGGTCCCTGTACCCTCATTCATGATGGATATTGGTATGTTTATACTAGTTTCATTCCTAACATCAAAATTCTTTATTGCTGCTTGTTGTCGATCTTCTTCTAATGTAGGCACAGAACCATCAGCATTGAGAGGCACTACCCTCACTCCAAGTGCAGTAACCTCAATATCTATCTGAATTATGTTATTATTAACACCAGAAGATTCGTCATTCATTTCATCTAATACATTGTTGGTATCAAGGCTTAATTTTAGTGTGTGTATACCTGTTGTTGAGAACGATCTAGTGGTTATCTCTGATTGGATTTGACTAGATGACACACCTTGAGAATCGCCCTCCATCAATATTGAACCCTCAGTCACGTCTTCCAGTATCCAGTGGAAACCACTAGCAGATGCTGTACCCTGATTCATCCAGGAAACTCTCAAAGAAAATATATCATTTTGGAGAGGGCTTTCTGACGAAAGATAAATTGATTCTGGAAACGCCACTAAATCAGGCCGAGAAATTAGGCTTGCATCAGCGGTCATAACAATACTAAAGTCTTGATTTGAACCTCCACGATGAAGGATTTGCACCAGCCATTGGCCCGATGTTGAACCAATTTGTGGAGCAAGGCTGATTCTTTCTACATTATTGAGAGAATCAGCTGTACCTCCAGTAACGGAAAATCCAGATGCAAAATTATTACCAAGCCAAGTATCACCGGTTGGTGCAATGAGTACCAAATCCAAATCGTTTACTAGTTTAGCATCTGTTTGGGGCGAATTAGCGCTTCCTGCATCGTCATTCCATGCTAAAGTGATATCAATACCATGAGAGGGGTCCATATCAAGTTCGTAAACCAAGCCAAATGAGGGTTGCAATACTTTACCGTCATCAAAATATGTTGAGAGTATTGTGCTGCCTTCAGTGGGCAAAACTGTATTTTCAAGGTTTAATTGTCCCCATCCTTCGTTTTGGTTTGGTACGTCTGGCGCCCCTAAATCCTCTGCTCCATTAATCATCGCCGCCTTAATCAAGGATGCTGATGGTGAAACAATATTTACTTGTTCACGAATAAACTCTCTAGTTAATGCAGCAAGACCACCAGCAACTGATGCTGATTGAGAGGTACCTGAAACTGACATGTATAAGGAATCACCATCAGCATGAACACCGGTTCCACAGGCAAAACCGATTGGAGTTTTGGCTTCCTCAGCGCGTCCAGAGCAGATTTCTACTCCAGGTGCTACAACATCGGGTTTGATTCTACCGTCTAGAGTAAAACCCAGTCTGGAATTGGAGTCTACTGAACCTTCAGGAGTGGTACCAAGACTACCCGTAGTACTTACTCCAACTGATAGTACATTCTTAGCTGTTGCCGGGGCGGTAATTAGCGTGCTGCCTTGGCCATCTGTATCTCCAACTGAAAATATCGGCAATAAGGTAGATTCATCATGAACAAACTGGTCAACTGATCTTGAATCAGCAGTATATTCTCCGAAATTACCGTTTAGGCCCCATGCATTAATTGCGATTCTTGCGGTCTTCTGTTTAGCATCTAATAATAGATCATAAATCGAACCTTGCCGACCAAATACTCCTGTTGGGTCGTGCTCTAGAGCATACATCGTTACGCCAGCACTTGGAGCGATTCCTTTGCTGGAACTATCCCCAGAACCATCGCCAATTGCGGTTAACGTTACGTGAGTACCATGACCGCCGTTAGTATCTGCAGGTGATGTATCTAAGCCAAATTGCGTATAAACAGCAGCAACTCTACCACTAATGTCAGGATGATCTCGGTCTAATCCGGTATCGGCAATTGCTAACATTTCTCCAGAACCATCTAAAGTAAATGTCCCTGACAAATCTACATTTGCCACGCCGGTTATTGCTCTGGCAACGGCATTGTGGACCACCATCTCACTGACCGGTTCAGTCCAGATAATTCTGCCATCTTGAGACACTAGATTGGCAAAGTCAAGTGAATTTTCGACGGTTACTTGACAGGTCGTGTAGCCACACCAAGCGTCTATTGCTCCGTAGTTAGTTAGCGATAAAGCAAGACTTTCATAGCCACCGTACCCCAAATCATTTGATGGAATTAAAGACAGAATTTGATAATTAGATTCATAAATTATCGAAGGGTGTATACGATAACCAGGATTAATATTGCCAAACCATCTTACTTCATCGCTTGTAGCAAGTACATCGATAGTAATATGTTGATTATTTGCAAGTCTAATGATGAAATTACCATCGCCAAGATTGTCTAAAACGTGTAAAAAGGATTTATCTTGCAATTCAAATAACCAATCATAGTCGTATTCATTCAATTGAACAAACATCATCCCAGTGGACAAGTAATCTTCACTTTCAATGAAACTTTCTGGCAAGTAAGGCGGTTCGGTAGTCAGTGGATCGAAAGAACCATGAGCCAGATTAAGCATTCCAGAAAGAGGTTTAGTTTCTTGGTCATGGATGATGTAACTAGACGCTTGATGCCAATGGTCAGCTGCAATGGATAACTGTTCACTATCACTGTTTGATTCGATAATCTCTTCAGATAACTCAGGCTTATTGGCGTGATCAAACAAGTAAGGAGTTGAGGTCACACCAAGCAGCAGAATTATTGCTAATATGACTTGATTTTCCTTCTGCATGGTTACCGCAAATCCGCATGCTTTTTGAAAACAACCATCTATTGATGATAATTTGCTCATTAGATGTTGTTATATTTACTAATTGCTGAATCTGTCTTTTCAACCGATTTACGCCAATCTGACTCGGTGCCCATCAATGCCCTTATGGCATCAACATTTTCGGGAATCACATCAGATTCTTGATGTATTGCTTGGAAGTAATATAGTGTATCACCGTTTAACTTTACACCGTCTTTCCAGACAAAGATTTCGTGTAAATCACCCCACTTACGACCGATATCCCTAGCATATTCCATTACTTCAGCCGTTGTCGTAATACCTGTTTCACCACCATTCATTAGAACAATCCTAGGTTCATTGGACCACATGTCAATAACAGATTCAGTAGTAAGTCCATGGCCGTTTGGCAGTTGTGCAACTATGACGTGTACATGCATAATTGTTGTTGGAACTGCAACTGCCATCGAATTAATAGTGATTTCAGACTTTACAGTCATAACATCTGGGCCGTGATGAGAAGGCACTTTTAGTACTGGTTTGATGGCATTAATCGGGCCTTTACTAGAATCACCCGGATCAGCTGCCCTTCGAATCATGGTACACTCTACTGAGAGCGAACCACAGTGATTATACAACGGCACTAAAGTTCTTGATAATCCTGTGGTGTTACAAGATACGACTCTTGTTCCATCAACATTGAGATTCTCTTGGTGGTTAGCAGAGGATGTGTATGACATGCCAGTCATAGCATGCTTTTCACCGCCTTGAAAAATCCACTTGACGCCTGCAGATAGATATTTTTCTAGATTATTGGCACCAACCTTACCGGGTGAGCAATCTATTACAATATCGGCAATAGATAACAGGTCTGACAAACCCCCGTGACAGGTATAACCCGCATCTGCAAAAGCTTGTATTTTTTCTTCTGCGTCATATGTGCAGAAAATTGGGTAGCCTTTTCTAACAGCTAAATCGCAGCCAAAGGCTGGCCTAGTCTTAGTTACTCCAACAATTTCCATGTCATCTTGGGCATCAACTGCATCTGCAACCCGCTTGCCAATTGTGCCATATCCGTTTATTGCTACCTTGATTACCATCGTCTCACAATCTCTGTGTCATGGTAGAATATCTATTAACAAATCGTATCATAATTATGATTGAAAAACCATCTATATCAACTTCATAGAAAAGAAGACTATATGGTCATGCTACATTGACAGCAGCACATGGCGGATGCTCTAGATGTCGTTGCTAGGTCATTTAACATCAATTCTAAATTGGGGCCTAAACTGACTGCGGCTGCTGAACAGAATGCAATATTACGAATTGGATGGACAAATGCTGGCGACCCAGTCCCAAAAAACGGGGAACTCGGATTGTGCCCAGGATTACCAAAAGGCGCCAAAGTGAGGGCTTTAGGGAAATTAGGTTCTTGGACAGCAGCTTTTGGCAACGGAGGCACCTTTACCATTCAAGGGGACGTAGAATCATATCTTGGCGCAGGTAACGATGGTAATACCATCACCTGTGAACGATCTGCAGGAAATTATGCAGGATATGGCATGAAATCCGGTAAGATTTCAATTTTAGACGGGTGTGGCGACGATCTTGGTTCATGTATGGAAGGTGGCCTGGTATTTGTTAGAGGCAATGCTGGAGTTAGAGTCGGAGGGGGCATGAAAGACGGAATTATTGTCGTTGATGGCGACATTGGCAATGACCCTGGTGCTGGAATGAGTGGTGGTTTGATTATCATCAACGGAAGATGCCCCAATCCACCCGAAGGGGTAACACTTAGACCAGTTACTAAAAGCGAACTGACAAAAATTAACAAGGAACTCGATATCAAAGATTTCCAAATCCCTAATGACTCTGTATGCTTAGAATATACCGGCCAAAAAAATGAGTTAAAATCTAGTAATGTAGTCTCATCTGGAGATATGTCTACAATCGGATTGGTTCCAACAGATGCACCACACAAAATGAATTACATCACCTGCGACACTGTAGCACTGATCGGAGAAAGAGGGGAAACCAACACGCCAATAGCCTTACCGCTACCATTGATGCCAGTTATATCAGATGGTGCTATTTTATCTAAATTTGAGTCAGATGGCTTATCATTTAACCGAATTGACACTCAACCATTCATTGTTTCTGTAAATCCGAGAACAATTGATTTCGCCCTTATCAGCCATGATAATCTAAACGTCATTGGTCCGAAACTATCCCAATGCGGTGGAATGGTAATTGACATGATGAGACTACCTAGCATGAATGCAGAGGAAATCGATGGTTTGCTTGTCTCCATGCGTTCATTACTTGGGCAAGATAAACCATTTGCTTTCAGCAATGGAGTTGGACGTATAGACTATTTGCACAAAACTTCTGCTTACCACAGAGCAGATATGGCTATTTCCTCCATTGAAGACGGCACAGGTATTTCAGAACCAGCAAGTTTAGTATTAATTGGTAGAAGCAATAAAGCAAATTTAGAAGATTACTACACTGAATCGGTAATCAACCTTGGCTTTTCAGCAAATGCCGATGATATTGTCAAATTTTGCGCTGCAGGGCTAAAGCTAGTGTGTTGTGCAACACCCGCCGAGGATGGTTCAGAAATCAATAACTGGTTAAATGAAATCCATCTCGACCTTTCCACAACACTTCAGCGAATCGGATTGGAGAGTATCGATTCCCTTTCCAGACAAAACCTTAGAGCACTTGACCATGAAACAGCAGCAGTAAGTGGCCTGAGACTAGTTGGATATGAGAGGCCACTCCCTCACTGGTTTGCAAGATAGGTGAAAGTATGCCAACAATTTCTGTAGACCAAGCACTGATTGAGCGATTGATGGCAAAGCATGGTTACCAACATGACACCGAATACCTGGCAGATAATCTACCCCTACTAGGCACAGATATCGATAAATGTGACGCAGAAACTCTTGATATCGAAATATTTCCTAATCGTCCTGACCTATTATCTGGTGAAACATTATCAAGAGCCATTAGGAACTTTATTCATCACGCACCAGCTACACCAAATCTCGTCGTTAAGAAAGGTGATTTGGAACTTATTGTCGATAGTGAACTAAAAGAGATACGACCTGTTATTCTTGGCGCAGTGGTAAGGGGTGTTAATCCAGGTAGTTCCAAAATAGAATCTGATGCCTTTATCAAGTCATTAATGGATCACCAAGAAAAACTACACTTTGCATTAGGTAGAGGAAGAAAACGTGCCTCAATAGGCGTTCATGACTTGGCTAAAATTAAACCTCCATTTTTAGTTAAAGCAGTTACCAATGACACACAATTTACACCGCTTTCCATGGATGATGAAATGTCTATCAAACAAATTTTGTTAGAACACCCCAAAGGAATTGACTATGCACCTTTACTTGACGGCTTAGAAAAATATCCTGTGATTGTTGATGCAGAAAGTAGAATATTATCATTCCCACCGATAATAAACGGTGACCACACAACAGTTACTGCTGATACAACTGAATTTTTTATCGACGTAACAGGTTGGGATTATCGCTCATGTGAAGCATGTTTGATGCTAATTGCCATGCAGTTAGAAGAATATGGTGGCACCATTGAATCGGTAAAAGTAACTTCGTGTGATGGATTGGTTAAACATCTACCTAACGGTGATGCTATTGAACATAAGTTACCCACACAATTGTTGAATGGCTTGATTGGTGACAGCCTAGAAGAAAATCAAATTTCAAGTGCCATAAACCGAATGGGTGGTACACTAATCAGTAAAGATGATGAATATATCAAGTTATCAATGCCGAGATGGAGATTTGACATATTACATCCAGTTGACTTACTAGAAGATATTGCGATTGGACATGGCTATGAAAATTTAGGAACCGACATCGCAAAATCACCAATGACTGCTGTCCCTAGGAAGGACAATAATATCTTAAGAAGAATAAGAGATTCAATGCAAGGACTTGGCATGATGCAGATACAATCCCTTACTTTATCCAACGACCTTGATCAGTTTACCTTGATGCGTTGGGACAATGTTGGCGAGGTTACAAGGATTACCAACCCAATCACTATCGATCATACATTACTGAGACAATATCTGATGCCTGGCTTGCTAAGGCTACTATCAAGTAATCGCCATCATGACTTGCCACAAAGTGTTTACGAGTTGGGTACAGTTGTAAGAGGCCATCACAATTCCACTAGATTAGCATTCTTAGTGGCAGAAAGAAGTGGCGGATTTGCGGCAATTAGAGGGAAAATCCAAGCATTCTTGAGAGATTTAGGGGCCCAAGATCATGAGATAGTTCCTCTTCCGGATAATGAGGGACCTTGGCTAGCTGGAAGGGTTGCCAAGGTATCAGTAAACGGGATTCATATTGGTTGCTTTGGAGAGATAGACCCAAATGTGGCCGAACAATTCGAACTAAAGGTACCACTAAACGGCGCAGAGTTTTCTGTTGACCAAATATTACTGGCTATTCCAGACCCGGTATAATCTTACACAACAAATAGCATTATTTGATATGCTAATTGCATTACAGAAACTATGCGCAGGTCATTGGTTGCACTAGTCTTGGTCTTGTGCATTTTCACGCCGATGGTTAAAAATAGTGCTGCGAATCTCGAAAACGGAATTTTGGAATTAGATTCAACAACAAGACATATCATACATCGAGGCGAAACTATTGAAGCCTCTATTACGGTAAGAAATATTGCAGACCAAGTTAATGAAATTTCTTTTCAACACGCACTTCCAGACAACATTTCAATTAGCAGTTTGCCGGATGAATATGAATTATCAGAAGGACAAGTTAGACAATTCAAATTCTATTTTACCTGTGATGATTATGCCCCATATCAAACAGTCAATGCAGTAATTACTATCACTTCATCGCTAGATTCACAATTAAGCATAGATAGCGAATTTGACTTAGTAATTTCTAAACAATCAAATCTGCAGTATGGCGTAAGCGGTGACTCACAATTCGTGGTAGACCCGGGAATTAGGACAAATTTAGCGGTTAATATGACAAATTATGGGTTATTTGGTGATAATGTAACTTTTTCCTTGGCGACAAACTCAAATTGGCAATGGGGATGGACCATGAATAACACAGAAAATCTAACATCTTACGAATATTTTGCTGCAAATCAATTGAAGTACATCTATCTGTGGATTGAAGTACCTGAAGTAATAAATTCACAACCACTATTCGAATCTGGACCACGCTTTTCATTAGTGGCGACATCGAAGTTAGACGAGTGTACTACAACTTGGAATTTTGACTTATTGATGTCGGAATTTAGAAATGTGTCAATTATGGAACAAGAAACCAACCTCTCGTTATCGCCAGACTCCAGTGGTAGAACCCCAGTTACCATCACAAACGTTGGCAATATAGAAAATGTTGTGAGCATTGATTTACAAGTGATAGACAGTCAAGGTAATCCAATCATAGGGGTGCCAGTTTCCGATAGAATAGACTACAATGGTTGGATAATAGCTGTTTTTGGTGGTTATGAAGATGAGTTTATTCAACCAACTAATTCCCGTACTTTTGAAATCGGTTTTCAATCGCCAAATAATAATGAAGGTGAAATAAATGTCAGGGTAATAATAACACCTAGCGGAGCGGCTAACCGGGCTAAATATGTCGACTTACAAACAGCAATAGTCTGGCAAAGAGAGGTGAATGCAGACCTCATTTCACATGACTGCTCGCAATTGTTACCAAGTGAAACCTGTGATGCCAGTTTCCGAATTTATAATGATGGTAATTATCAAGATAATTATTTGGTAGAGATTATTGAACAACCTAATTTTGTGAGTCTATCTCTTGGAACTAATTCGCTTGAAATCGGTAAGAATTCTTTTGTTGACATCAGCAGTCTAACTATAACAGCAAATCAAGATGCAAGTGCTTTTGCCAATGGAAATGTAATAATTGCAATATCACTAACCAATTCTAACCAAAATCCAGTGTTGATCAATGTTGAGGTGGTAATTTCACCCGAAATATCATGGTCTTTACAAAATTTAGTCGAGGAAAATGATGCTATTGGCAGGTTTAACATCGCTATGACCCTACGTAATGATGGAAATTCAATGGACGGGATTATTGTTCAATTACAATGTTCACACTTTACTGAAATGTCATTGATTCCCCCTAATGAAGCGATTTATGAAAGTGGCATTGAATATCCAAGATCTTTTGAAATAAATGATATAGACTTAGCGTCTAACTTTACCGTTAGGGCTTGGGCTGAGATCCCGGTAGACCAAATTAGCAATGGAACAATGTACCTTAACGTATCAATAAGGTCTATTTTCACCCCTGATGAGCCAATTGAATTTACCACATCTGTCCAATATTATGGCACTAATTGGCAAGATGATAAAGTAAAGACAAATGAAAAAACTTTAGGAGATTATGTAGAGATAACCACCGAGATTGTAAAATCATGGTTTTGGATAATAATCTCAATACTAGCATCAGGTCTAATTATCAATAAAGCCCTAAGAGATCGAAATGACCGATTAGAAAATCAAACCATGATCGATACGCTAAATTCTGCAAACACATCTGAAAAACAAGATGATTGGTTGGCTAAATTTGATTCAAAAAAAGAAGAAACTACGACAATTGAATCTCCGGAAATTGCTTCCGAACGTTTTGAACGGTCCTTTAAAAATCGGGCTGGCCAATTAAAACCAGTTACAGCCCCAATTGATGAAAAGTTAAGGGATGCGGCTGCTTTAGTATTGGATGCCCATGACAAAACTATAGTTAGAAATGAAGCCGATGAATTGCTTAATGCAATAGACATTGGAGGAATTAAACAGCCCGTTAGTGACAATGAAAAACTGCCCGCAGCACAATATAATCCAAAAATGACCATGCGTAGTGACCCGAGAAATATACTAAGTGATGGGGAACAAATAGCAACAGAATTCACTAAATCTGTTCCGTTGCCTGATGACGATGATTTAGATTTTTGAGATTAGTATGTTACACATTGGGGTTGATGAAGCCGGTAGAGGACCAGTGATTGGTCCATTAGTTGTTGGATGTGTTTGTATTCCGGAAGGAGACATACCAATGCTTGTTGAGGCTGGAGTCAGAGATTCAAAGGATTTGAGTAAAAAAAAGCGTGAAACGATTCGGGCATGGTTCTTTGAAAATTGCCAGACAAGAGGATGGAAATATTCAGTCATATCCTGCCCACCATCACGAATAGATATAGCCGTGGCAAATAAAGGTCTAAATATTTTAGAAACTCAGTTATTTGCTGAAGCAATCAACAAATTAGCATTGGTGGGAAACGATAATGGTTTCATGATAACCAATGATGCTTGTGATGTAGATGAGAAACGATTCACTAGAAGAATAAGTGCACTAATTGACCAATGGCCTTGGCCTAATTCTGAAATGGTAAGTTTTCACAAAGCAGATGAAAATTACCCCATAGTTGGAATGGCTAGTATATTGGCAAAACAACACAGAGACCATTGCATAACTGAGATTGAAAATAAGGTTGGGTTTCCAATTGGGTCAGGCTATCCAAGTGATAAAAAAACAGTTGACGCAGTTCATATCTTGATAGGAGACAAACCCCATGAAGACCTTCGTTGGTCATGGTCGACCGTTAAGCGGATTTGGTCGCAAAAACATGATATTGAATTACCTGATAGATTGATTTCTGATGGTAATCAAACTACTTTATTTTAAATTAACCATTCAATTCATCAAGGACTGGTGTTAGGGAGAATTGATTGGCATGGACTGGACTCCCGATGAACCAACAGATACAATGTTATGGCATATGGCAATCCAGAATGCCATTGAATACTCTGGAAAAGCAAATCCAGGTTCAGTAATTGGTAGGATAATGGGTATGCGTCAAGATTTAAGACAATATGGTAAATATCTAAGTCCTTTAATAGCCAAGAAAGTCGCGCAAGCAAATAATTTAGCGGGGGATAAAGGCCTTGATTATTTACGACAAATATTGCAAAACGAAGCACCTCACTTACTAGAAGAAAGGGAAAAGCAAACAAGAAGAGAGGGTTTACCTGAATTAAATTCAGCTCAAAAAGGGAAAGTCGTATTGAGATTTGCACCTAACCCAAATGGTCCGTTATCATTTGGCCATGCACGAGGAATAATCATCAATGGTGAATATGCCAAAGAGTATGAAGGTGAACTAATATTACGATTTGATGACACAGATACTACTGTCAAACCTCCTCTTCCAGAAGCCTATGGGATTATTGAACAAGAGGCTGAATGGTTACTTGGTTTCAAGCCTCATAGAGTGGTAATAGCCAGTGATAGAATCGACGAATATTATCGACACGTAGACATTATGTTGAGCGGAGGGTTTGGTTATGTTTGCCAATGTAGTGCTGACGAATTTAGAGAGTTTAGAGTTAGCAAAACAAAATGTCCATGCAGAGAAAATGAAATTGAACTCAACATTGAATTGTGGAATAAAATGCTAGATGGTACGTTTGTACCCGGAGACGCTGTGGTGCGAGTAAAAACTGACATGGAACTAAAGAATCCAGCTCTCAGAGATTGGCCAGCATTACGAATTCAAGATACCATAAAAAATCCTCATCCAAGAAAGGAAATAGGTTCAAAGTACCGTGTATGGCCGCTGTTAGATTTCCAGAGCGCCGTTGAAGATCATTTGCAAGGAGTAACCCATATTATCCGAGGCAAAGACCTAATGGATTCAACACGTAAACAGACATTACTCTACGAACACTTTGGATGGCAATACCCTGAAACAATGTACTGGGGAAGAGTAAAAGTTCATGAATGGGGTGGATTTTCTACATCGCAAATGCGCAAGGACATCGAATCTGGGAAATTCACAGGATGGTCTGACCCACGACTACCAACAATTGCAGGCCTTAGTGGCACTGGTATTCAAGCAGAGGCTTTACGTAATTTCTGGGTTGAATTAGGAGTTACTCAAAAAGATATTTCAGTACCGTTAAGTTCACTTTATTCACACAATACCAAAATTATCGATGATGATGCACCGAGAATATCATTCATCAGAGACCCAATTTTACTAGAGTTGTTGGGCAACCAACAAAGTATTGTTGAAATCCCCACGCATCCAAACGTCCCAGCAATGGGAAGTCGTAAAATCAGTTTAACTTCCCAGCAAGTGCTAATTGAATCAACAGATTATGGTGAGAATAAATTAAGGTTCAAGGAATTTGCTGATTTTGATATTACTGAAAAATCTGCTGAGTTTATCTCGCAAGAAAGAAGTGATACACGCAAGATTATTCATTGGTGTTCTGTGGATTGTTCCAGTAAGTCTACTTTGAAGATGGTCAAAAACGGCGAAATTGTCGAAATTGAAGGGGTTCTTGAACATCATAATTTATCTAAAGGAGACATTGTGCAAATTGAACGGATTGGCTACGGTATGATTGGTGAAAATAATACAATTATATTCACTCATGACTAGAAACTATCAAAATGCAGTAGCGGTACAGGCTAACTATGCCTAGTAGTGACAAGACCGTTGCAGATTTGGACTTGAATGATGAACATATAACCGCTGGTCTTGAAGATACCCTGCAAGAAGCTGCAAAACGGCTACTAACAGTACCAGGTGGTATATTGGTAATTCTTGATGATGATTCAAAAGTAAAAGGGGTCATTGGTAATAAGCAGATGCTTACTGCAATTGTCAAGGGTGTAGAACCTAGTAGTGCCAAATGCAGCGATTTTATGGAAATGGATTTCATGGAGATTAAACATAACCAAAATCTATCTGAAGTGCTAAAGCAAATCAAACAAAGAACCCCACAAGCTGTCGTTTCCGTTGATGAAAATGGTGAATTTAGTGGATACTTCTCTCCATCTGATTATTTAGAAAGTAAATCATTGGTTAAATCGTTGAAGAGTCTAAAACTATAATCAACCAACTATTTTAATGGTTTTTCCACATCCACTACAGGCGATCTTTAGTGGTCTCTCGTCACTTGTTACTGGAATTTTAGTATCACATGCAGGACATCCAATAACCGGTACCTCGACTATGGCCTCTGGGGCCTGGTCAATAGAATTTAATTGTAAACGTCTTGGACTTACTAACGCAGTAAGTAACCATAGTCCAGAAGTAACTGCTGAAGACCCAATAACGAATAATTCCGGGTATGAAAAGAAGTAAATTAGTGCAACAATTGGCAGCAATACTAATTCTAGCATTAGGAATCTACGATGCTTATTTTTGGTCATTGTAAGAGAGAGTATTAGCCCGAAAGAAATTATGATTAATGTAATGATGGTTAGTGGCATTGGTGTAGAAATTAAGCCTTTACTTGGTTGGATGTAGAATGAAAATTCCTCATCAAGACTCATTGATGTCCCTTCGAGTTTGATTATTTCGCCCCATGGATACCTAGAATGGGTAAATGATAGATCATCAGTCTCCAGTAAATCAGCCGTACCAAATGAAGTTATAATTGATGATTTCGCCTCCAATTTATAGGTATAAGATTGCCATAGCGGTGCACTTTGTGTGGATGTGAAACTACTAACAAGGTCAAACCGTTCTCCATCTTGCACTGTTTGAAGGGTGGAAAAAGTCAGGCTCAATGGATGATAAATAACTCTGTCTTCCCCTAGCAAATCAAGAGAAATGGAGATTGTATCAAAATCTGTGGAATCACCAATCAAGTCTGAACTATCAATTTGCATACCGCTGATATCCGACATGTAGGTTCGATATCTTTTACTCAATTCACGTTCAAACTGTTCTAGTTCGACGTTTTCAATACTACGACTTTCCCGGTCTTCATCTGACACACCGCCTGGACTCCAACCATAGAAGACTGAGTTAGTTGGCAAATCGTTATCCCCGATGTGGTCCATACCCCATCTCATCCAATAAGCCATTTCACCATCAATTTCTAATGTGGTAGTCCTTGATAATTTCAAGTTGCCATCATCGCTTGTAAGATCAACCATTTGAGTAATAGTTAGTGGGCTGCCACTACCACCGGTTCTTAGCGGCTCATTATCTGGGTAAAATGTACCTGTACCTCCACCACCATCAGAGGTTTCAATACTAAATTGAGCAGAGCCTTGAATCAAGGGCCCGTCATCTTGGAAATTTAATTTGACACTGACTTGTATTGACTGTTCTCCACCAGAGGCTTCAGTCCAAGTCCAAGTAACCACGATTGAATCTCCACTTTGGGTTTTAATTGGCTCTCCGGGTACTTGTTGATTATCAACTGTCAGTTCAATAGATTCTGAGTAAGCAAGAGCATCAAGGCCATAGGGCGAGTCGATAATCACCGAAATATAGGCATCACTACCTTCAATTTCAGGTTCATCAATTGACAATTCCATCAATGGAATATCGGCAGTTATCTTTGAATCAAAATCAGTTGAGCCCCATAAGAATGCTAACTCTGCATTTCCGCCAGGAACGCTAAAAATTACTGAACGAGCACTAAGCACTAACTCGATTTCACTAGATGAGGAAACTGTCATTTCATCCACTGGTATCGAAAATTCAATTGTCCCTTCCCCTTGTGTAAGCACAGATGAATCTATGTTGGTAGAATCCGAGAAAGTTTGTGAACCAATATTTATTGTCGCAGTAGCATTAATTTGTGCTCCCCCTGCATCACTTACCCGATAGTTCATGACAAAATTCCAGTTAGATTCGGGTATTGAACCGGGCCAAACTTTACCCATGCTCCAAACTCCTACCTCTTCTTGCGAGGTTATGGAATTGGTAATCAATGCATTACTTGTCTCATCCTCTAATAATTGAGAAAAAGGGGTTAGGATACCACTTGAACCTCCGCTGAGGTACAAATCCACATCATGAGAATCATCACAACATACCACTACTGCTTCTGCTTCTGCAATACCGGAAAGATGTGATGAAAATGGTAAAGAAATCATCAATAATACCAGGATGAACTGTACTATTCTTGCCGACAAACCCTTCACCACAGATAAGCGAATCATTCATGGCTCATAATTTACTCTACTACATGGCGAGATTTGTGACCGTTATGTGTGGTTATGCGGTAGTCCGTCAAAGTGCTTTTTCTAGCATTGCACCCAGTTCTTTTTCAAATAATGACACCAAGGCTTCTCCCACTTCACCCTGCAAATCATCTGGAAGTAATCTTAGTCCAAGTCTTGTAGCCGCTCTAGTGGCTTTTAGTTCTGCGTAGATGGAACGTGCCTTTGACTGGAAATAATAGGAAACTGCTTCTTTTATTTCGCTCTTTAATTCCGGATCTGCATCCACTTTATTGCGGATATGTGTCTTTAATTCATCTTTGACAAGGTCCCTAAATGCCTCGATGACTAAATCTTCTGTGGAAAGTAATTCCTTGATTTGGTCTTTGATACTTCCAGTGAGTAATCTCTCTATTGCCATGACCTACCCACACAGCCATATGGTTTGAATTCATCGACCAAGGTCAGATTAACTGACCTTCAGTGATTAATTGCTTTAGGAGGTTAGCGGCAAATGACTTACTCGCATCAATATCTTGCGGCCATGCTTCCTGAGTATTGTAAATTTGAGAATGCAAATCTTGTTGCTTCTCAGCAACAACCACCCGATACCAAATTAATTCTTCTAATCTTGGAGTTGATAGTTTGTCATTAGAAAGGCAAGGCAGGGCTAATTCACTTAGTGCCTGTTGACGTTGTTCATAAGCCATTTTCGGCCATTTCTTGGTCAATCTTTTCAGCATTGAAACTGACATTCTGGGCAACATTCCAAGTTCCGGATTAGTTATTTCTGGCAACGACAATAAGCGAATTGAACCCTCATCTTGTAGGATATCTCTAATTTTAGTGTAAACCGGATCATAGGAGTTATCCAAAGATTCCCTAAGCCAATGGCCAACACCAGACAATGGTCGTAACCTTCTGACTCTTGCCCCGTTGGGACATACTTCAGAAGCGATGGCAGCACACTGAATTACTACATCAAGAGCGCCTTGGTGATTTTTATCTGAGTTAGGATGATTTATCGATATAGCTATTGGGACAATACGCATCCTGGAGGATTCATCAATTTCTTGGTGTTGCCAAGTGTCTTCATAGTGTTCGATACTGATCACTAAATCTGCATTAGATTGATAGTTGTAATCTTCACCTTTTGGCAGGTGTGTCTTAGATTGCAGAATTTTCCGACTATACGGAACATTAGCATCTATCATTGCGGATTCTAAATATGCCATTGAAAGAATGCTTTCCAAATCTGCTGTTGCAAATATGGCAACACTATTTGCTGATTGGATTTTTTCCACAATGGAATTAATCCTAATTTTGACATCACGAAACAGATTTGTTTCTAGAATATCATTCATGGCTATCAGTTAACCCATGAGGTCAGTTGTTATTCAATCTCTCGATAGACTTACTCAACCATTAGTCTGAGTTCATCTCTCTTGTATCGCCAGTCTGCAGGTAAACTACCTTCAGACATGTAATAACTTGCCAATCGCCTAATCTTTGATTCGGTGATTTCGAGTGAACGCTTGTTGTGAATGTCTTTGTGATTGCCACTGCCTAGATGTTCAATGATTCTAACCGCTTGGCGCATTAGATTCATCATGTCTTCTGGGTAAGTTCCACCGATGTCATTTTCTGCTAGGATTGCACCGATTCTCTTACCGGTAACTAATTTTACATTCGGGACTGCGTGTTGGTCACGCAAGATTGTACCAATTTGGGCAGTTGAATTCCCTGCCTTTCCTAGGTCCACAACCAGCTTGGTAACTTCATCAACGTTGGTATTAGACCAATCAGGAGCTGCTGTAACGTGAGGTTTCGATGAACCACTTTGGCCTTTTCTAGACTTGTACATACGTGCCATGTTAATCACTCAAGCACTCTGCCGACTTGCCTCTCATTATTAACCACTCCGCATGACAAGATATAACTCACCTAGACTAGATTCTTTGATGACCTTTTGCGACAATACCCGGAATCTTATCCCATTCCCAGCCTGAGGCAGTTGCTCTTGCCAGCCCAATGGGTTGATTATCTTGCAATATTAAGACATCATCACCCGATGTTATTCCATCATCAAAAGATTCAACTATTGATGAAAATACGTCTCCCTTCCACTTTACTGATGATTTAATTGTCGCAGTCTTTAGAGAAGAATTATCGGCAATGAGTTTAACCGAGGATTTGGAGAGCGAAAAACCTCTACGGTCATTGGACCATTGCGCAATTTGTTTACCGTCCAAATCAATCTTCCAGTACGGAGGCTTTCCGCGAATTTTGACACCCTCTAACCACTGATCATTGTTCATTTTATATCTCGCCACACTTTGAAAAGTATCAACCAATATACGATGATGGCGTCGATTACGAGGAGCCAGTTCTTGAGTTATTTTGGCCACGGCTTCACTTAGGTTTGCAAGAGCATCTTTAGAGGTGGCAGGCAAATTATTTCTTGTTTCCACATATGTGACACCATCTAATTTGAAACTCATTGATGAATGATTAATCACGGTGTGGTAATTATGACGGGACAACAGGTCCTTGACCATTTTTTCGGAACGAGAAAATTCGTCAAGACTCCAATCTCCAGTCACGGGAATATCATAGTGTGAAGCAGGCCAAACCTCTTCCAAATCCCTGGGGACAAGTCCAAGAGGCGAGGTAATCATCACTTCATGATAACTACTTATTCCAATCGCATTCATAAATTTACGATGTGATTTCGACATTCGGTATGGCTTCCTAGCAGAACATGGCAACAGAATTAACACATTATCAATACCCTTTGGGGCCACATAATCGTTCGACATGAAATCAACCCATTTAGTGATGATTGGATTTTCAAGTGAAATAGATGAATTACAATGCAACACTGTTGTTGAATCAACATGCGATATCCCTAGGTTAGAATTGCTTCTACTCAATTTATCATGATGGCGCAAATGTTCAACTAATTTCGGACTGTTAAGTGATTGTCGTTCTACTAAAGTCCGCAGAGTTCCACCAGCTAAATGCGACTTTATTTCTTTGAGGGCATTGTTCCATTGAGCAATTTGACAACTCATATCAGCACTGTCGTCGGTATCAGCGACTAAATTTCTAGGACCTGATTCGGTTAACAATAAATTAGCAGCCATACATTGTCTTGACCGACTTAAATCAAATAAATCCACTCCAAACCACACTAGTACCGCAGCATTATCTGGACCTCCAAGTCCAGGTGTCCAAATTAGCGCACCAGGAAAGCGGTTCTTGATTACCGACAAGGCACGAACTAACTTGTCCTTTTGAGCCGCTAGTTGTACAGCATCAACAAGAACTACGATACTTGGTTGGAGATTGCTATCGGTTAACTTTGAATCATGATTCAAGCGTTGCCATGAAAGCGGCAATAGAGATCCTGTCTCTGCTAATTCACCAGCATCAGCCTCTTCCAAAGAAGGTGGCAAAACATGACCGATTTTAGCGATTAATTGTGGAGACGGTTGTTGAAAGTCTGGTGGAGAGAGTGGAAGTTTAGCATCAATAGCCAAGGTAGCAGGAATTTCGTTATCAGTTGTAGTCAAAAATGGAGCTAATTTGGCAGGGATTTCAGGGTCACCATCTAATTGTATTAGACATGGAGTCGTAGCAGAAGGTACCTTTCGGTCACCTAACCCCCAACTTCTAGCATATAGGTAGCGATGAATTACTGTCCGCCCTAATTCATTCCCCATGTTCAATCCTAATGCTATTCGTACAAGAATAATTCCTTCTAATCCCTAACTTCAAACATGACATCGAGTACGGCAAGATGATGCAGGGGGGTAAACAGTTAGTCAATGCGAAAGCTATTGCGCTAATACTGTTGTTTTTTTGTTCAATTTACAGTATGTCGATTAACAAAACCCTAGAGTATGCTGAACAAGAGAATAATCACGCTCAATTCTCTGATAGTAATTCTAATAATCATCAATGGAATGTTACTGCTGGACAATGGTACAGCATTGAGATATTATGCGATACTTGCACAGCAGACTTAACACTAAACGAAACAATATTATTTGAAGAGGCTAGACAGTTTATAGGACAAGTCAACACTTCAGGGATTTTACAACTGACTATTGGGAATCATAATGCACAAGATGTGGAAGTGATTTCACTACTTGCACCAAATGAAACCTTTCCAACAATAAGACCTTCTCCTGGGGAAATTCATCCATTAATAGAAATCTATGACTGTCACCAGACTGATTCTTGTATTGATAAAGAATCAAGTATTCTAGCTACTTATCTCGGGACTGGTAATCTAAACGATGAATTCTACATCAATGGATTGCTCGATTCTGAACAATCTGAATTTTTTGGGATAGATGTTGAAGTGGGGGATAATTTAGAACTATCAATTGCGTATAGTAGTTCTGATATTGATTTTGAATTATATTTTCAAGACCAAATAAATGAATCAAATTTAGGAAGTATCCTAGCGACCTCAACACCAACCAATTTTTTACAGAATCCAAATGTTGCATTTATCCCTGTAACCGATAGCGGACGAATAATTATCAAAGCAACATCGCAAAACGTCAACACATTGTGGTCCCTCAAAATAATTAATCATCCACCGATTAGTTCGATGATGTGGAACTTGTCTGAACAAAATGAAATCTTCGGACATACTTCAAGAACCGTAATTATTGATACTAATGACACTACTGCACTATTATTCAATCCGACAAATGTCCCCACAAATTACTCTTACCAATGTCTCGTGGGGGGAACTTGGCTATCTGCTGGTGATGGAATAATGCAGCCTGCAAAAGAAAACTGGCTATTTCCACTGCCAAACTCTTCTGCCATAAGAGTGGTATTTACCGGTAGTGCATTTCATTTAGCAGCTCAGTCAGATATTTTTGCAGACGACCAAAGTGGTTATGACGCCCCATCTTTACCACCTATTAGGATTTCAACAGACAATTCCTCTTGGCCAACAATTGATTTAACAAAACCAACTAGTAAAGGTGAGTTTACTACTTCGATAGGGGATACATCTGATGTATACAAAATCGAAATTACTGCCTGGGAAGATTCGGTCCACTTTGTCAAGTTTGAAATCGAGGGAGATATTGAATCTCTTGAAATCGAAATGATTGCAAAAGACTTAGTTGATTGGTCAGACATTGAATCAAAAACCAAAACAATTGTCAACGGTAAATTACAAGTTGCTATGGAAGTACCAAGAGGCACCCACTTTTTCCGCATATCATTAATTAATTATACTACAAATATTGATTGGGGTAATTACACACCACCTATTGAATACACTATATTGACAACCTATCAACTTGTAGATGAAGGTGAAGAACCTTGGTTCCCACCAGATGAAAACGCTAAGAAATGGGGTTCTATTGCAAGATGGATTTTTGGATTCCTGTTCCTAACTCCAGCAATATACTTACTAATCACTGTACAGAAGAAAAAACTGTTTGCTGAGCGACTTAAATCGAAAAAGCAACGACTAGAGTGGTTAAAAATACAACTCGACAAGGGAATAAGCCCTAAACAAAATCGACGATTATTGGCAAAATCGCTTGAAGCGGTTGCTATGCTTGACTGGGAAGAAGCCTGTGAAACATGGGGTGAGGCTGATGTAGTTTACCGGACTGAAAATGTCGCAATTGCAGCATGGAAACTCGATCCAAGATTGGTAAAAAATGATGGATCATGGCCGATAATGATCGGTGTTTACATCATCAAGGGAGCCTGGGAAATATCTGCTCTGCGATTGGATTCACCAAAAGGACAAGCATGGAAAATAGATTCAGTCACTCCTAGATTCCTGTTTTCTGGCGATGAAATATTCCTAGATTCAATGAATGCAGGCAACAAAACCTTTGTCTCTGTGGAACTGAGTGGGACTGCTAGTTCAGTAGATATAGAATTGAACGGAAGAATGGATGGAGAACCCGCAGCATCTAGAGTTGCTCAAACATTGTACAGAATTAACGAAGAAGAATAAACCGTTATTGGCGTCGCTCTTTGGCATCATTAATTACCCGTTCTTGCAACTCATCTTGAGAAAGTTCTACGTTCATTTGTTTAACTAATTTCATGTCGGCTTTACTAATTTTTTTAGGCAGATGTAATTTAACCAAAACCACCACGTCACCTCTGCCAGAACCTCTGATTCTAGGCAAACCTTTGCCGCGGATTTCGATGGTTTTACCAGAGTTAGTCATTTTTGGTATTGAAATTTTTAGCTCTGTACCATCTATGTGGGGTAAAGTGATTGTCGTTCCAGACACCAAATCAGGATATAATAATGGTAAAGACATAATCAAATCTGAACCCGAGCGTTCAAACCAAGGGTGTTCCTCAATTTCAAGTTCAATAAATAAATCTCCATTTTCACCTTTCCCTCTGTGAGCAGGCTCCCCTTTCCCGCGCATTCTAAGCCTTGTTCCGTCCTCTGCACCTCGAGGAACATTAAATCGTAATTTAGTTTCTTTTATTTCTTGTCCAGAGCCATTACATGTTTTACATTTGGTTTTTATCAATTGTCCTACACCAGAACAAGACGGACAATCTCGGATTACGTCTTGAACAAAAGGGCCAACTTGTTGCCGTGCTCTAACTTTACCTTGGCCGCCACAATTACTGCACGAGATAATGTCACCATCTTCTGCACCAGTTCCACTGCAAGGTTCGCACTTAGAGGGCAAATCTATTTCCAATTCTTCACTGGTTCCTTCAAAGACTGATTCAATGGTTATTGAATATCGCACAATTACATCATTACCTCGGCTTCGTGATCTTCGCCCTCCACCGCCAAAAAAGCTAGAAAAGAAATCACCACCTAGAATGTCGTCTAAATTGATGTTAAATGAACCACCGCCAAATCCGCCAAACGGAGAGCCACTAGGACTATTATGACCGAAGCGGTCATACACTTGCCGTTTTTCAGAATCTGAAAGTACTGCGTATGCTTCTTGAATTTCCTTAAATTTATCCTCTGCATCTTCTTCAGTGCTTCTATCGGGATGGTATTTACGTGCTAAACTTCGAAAGGCATTCTTGAGCTCTTTATCGCCTGCAGATTTATCAACGCCGAGTACTTCATAATAATCGCGTTTCTCAGACATCAAAATCCCCCTACATGCTTTCGGATAACACAATGTCTTTCAATATCTCGGATGGATTTTGACTCAAATAACATCTAGACCACAATTATCGCAAAATCTGTCACCAGATTTGATGGGATAATTACAACCTCGACACTGTGGTTGTTGAACGCTTACGGGTGCGTTAAAAGGCTGTTGATTACTATTTGGCAGCATGGCCATGGATTCTATTGATTGGGCCGAATTATTACCTGCATTTGGTGCAGCAAAGGCAGAATAATTCTTTACTACTGGAGTTGGATTATTTGGTAATCCTTGCTGTTCTAGTAGATTTGGAGTATCGGAGTCAACATTATCTGAATATGAGACTTCAGAGTCTGGTTCAATGGAAACCTCATTACGCTCATACTGAATCGGTGCTTGAGGTTTTACAGCTCTAACTGGGGCTGCTTCAGCAGCGGCAGTAAGCGCTGCCATTCTTCTCTCCTCTCTTGATTCAACAGATGAATCCCCCCTAAATAAACCGGAAATGAAATCAAGAAACTTATCCATAGGACTAATTTTCCTAGTCGCCCCAATAGTTGCTGTTATCTCTTGTTCGTCGAATGTTGATTTCCCAGAAACTCTCCTAGTTGCTTCTACGATAGTTTTTGATTCATTTAACATATCAACATCTACTTTATTATCATCCGATAACTCCATTTCTGGCAATTCTGTCGATATTTGAGAGACATTTTTGGCTAAATTGGTTGTATCCTTCAACCTGTCTGAGATTTCAGCATTACTTTGCCAGACCCCGGACTCTTCGGCAGCGTAGGTCTTCTTCATTTGCTTCATAACTTTAGAACGTCGATATTCGTAATCCTTGACTGTATTTGATTTACGGTAAATGAAAATCCCGATTAACACACCGGTTAGATAATACGGTATCATCAACAATGGTTCAATTTTGAATACGTCTCGAAGAGGAGTAATGATCACATGAAAAAAACCCAATAATAATATTGGCAGAACCGAGACACTTTGTGAACTAAGTGACTTTTCAACCATTGTACTCATCTCCTGAAATTGGGCATTGTTATTGAGAGTTCCCGTCTTTTGATTCTCTATCGTTAAAAGAATTAGGCTTACCAATTAATCCGTAAATTAGGCCAAGTGAAAACATTGAATGAAGTAAAAAGATGCAAATAGGCAAACCAAATAATAAGGATATTCTACGCTTAAGTAAGACTAATCTTATGGATTCTACAATTAATGTTACGCCATATAGGGTGGCAGGGACAAACCAAAACGGAGACGAAATCATTAACAAAATAGATGTTAAAATCACGCCAAACCAAGGAAAAAATTCCCTCAATCTAAGCCTTTTAGGGTGGTTCAAAACGGTTTTAGTCCGCCAAAAACCATACCTAAAACCCATTTTTGCCCAACTACCCAAAGATTTGCGCTTAGTCATACTGACTTCTACTAAATCGGTTTTGAACAATAAAAAACCTGCATCAATCATACGCATAGAAAGATCACTATCTTGACTAGTGATAAAATCTGTATTCCAACCACCCACTAATTCAATTGCTGCGCGACTGTGAAGACAAAAAGCAGGTACAGAGGTTTTCACTGTTCCTGTAAAATTATCAAATTGCCCAGAACCGCTGCCCAGTGGAGATGATAACGCTCCTTCGACCCATGATTCAACCAGTTCTAGTTGTCCTAATCGAGTGGTAACTTTACTTCCTAGTGCACCAATGGGTTGCTCATTTATGGACACTAATCTTTCCATTTCGTCTAACAATGTAGCAATGTGAGTCTCTCTTACAGTACAATGTCCAATTATTTCCAAAAAATACTTTACCGAACTTGGAACTAATTCCATGGCTAAGTTTCTAGCCTCAGCGACATATTTACCATCATTTTTCGCAAGTATTATTTCTGGACCATCGCTGTTCTGTTCGATTAATTGTTCGATAATTTGGATCGACTTGTCTGTTGAACCGCCATCTAATACAACAATGAGATGTTGATCTTTAGAAAGTGTTTGATTAATAATTGAACCTAGGCAATCAGCGATATTATCCTGTTCGTTTAATACCGGTATTACTGTTGCTACTAACGGATTAGTTGCCCCAGACATGTTAATGGATTAGTGTACACGATTTCATACTTACCCGTAATTTTGGTAAAATGAACAGTTTGAATAGTAATTGTCTACTAGCCGTATTGTGTCAGCACAAGGGATTATGTTGAATGGTCTTGATGAAGGAATCAAGGTTCAAATATCTACTACAATAACGGGGGCTGAATCTCCAAAACTAGTTCTTGAGAGCGTACAACACATATTTCCAGATTTCACCGCAGATGAATGTGCAGAACCTGAATTTGGAGTTAGTACTAATTATCATTGGATAAATGAACAAATTTCACTAAATAATTTCCTTCAAATGATCCACAAGCAAGCAATTTTAGATACAGCCCTAGATGTGATGAGCATGAACCTGAAAAATCAGAAAACCAGTTTCCAGTTATTACGTCAAGCGAGTATTGCCAACAAAATAGCGTTTAACTTGGAACAAGGCAATCCACTTGGTGGAGTGATCAATGTTGAGTTGAGCGGTGATAATCTTGCGGACTGGCTCGAAGCTGCAACATGGCATAAGGGTAGAGACGCAGTGCCCAAAAAAATCAATGATGAACGAAAAATGGAAGTTGACGGTGAGGCTTCTACTTGGATTTGAGTATCCTTAGAACCTCTTTTGCCGCATCCCTATCAGCGCCCAATAAGTCAATGTCATCGATACTGTCAAACCATGAAATCTGGTCATGGCTAGTCCACTCATCCACATTATCATAACGTTGATTTGTAGTCAAAGACAGTCGCATTAATTGTAGTACAATACATAATTCATCATACTCAAAAAACCATTTACCAAAGTTATTACATTCAACTACATTCCAGCTAAACTCTTCTTTGATTTCCCTGATCATCGCTTCCACCAAAGACTCATTCGTTTCGACTTTACCACCTGGAAACTCCCATTTACCTGGCATATTAGATGACCCATTTCTACGGGCTAACAACATCTTGCCATCATCAATAATTAAGCCACCAACTACCTCGATTACTGGTTTAAAAAAAAGTCTGCTAATTATTTCATATAGTGTGGCTAGCGATTCAGCAGCAGGTATGCGATCCTCACTCGGCAAATGAATAAAGCAACACTGAATTCTATTTTGCAAACATTTAGTTGATAATTTTAACAAAGTTTGATAATATGTCTCATTACAAATAAAACTACCAGCGTCATTTGATTTACTAAGGTGTTTGACTGGTGGATAAGATAACCTTTGAATCAAAGAATCATCAGCCAAAATATCACTCTCGCCAAGTTTACTATCCTTCACCATACGCCCAGAATTATCACTAATCCTCATATCAAGAACGTTTTTAGCAGTGGTTTCAAGTCTTATTTGATCACATGAATCACACAAACCAAGATGTATTATTGCATCCCAAACCTCACCTTGATCTAATCTTTTAGCTATAGCATTGCTGCCATTCTTATCTACCGTTAAGACCATCTTTTCAACAAAAATTTGTTGGTTTGGGAGTATTTTATCACGATAACTGTGCCATGGGTCAGAAATGGTAAGCCGTTCTGGGACATTTTCAAGTATATCCATGGAAATATTAGTTTTATGGTCGCCAAATGGTTCAAATCCGGTAACCAATATTCGCACCATGAAAACCCGAGTCAACCTTTACTTTTGACCTGTTCGTGTTTTTTTATGGGTTATATTGACATGCAATTAGGGTTTGGTGTTAATCGAGCCAGTATGAACAATTCTCAATTTGTCCAAGTTGAAGAAGAGCCAAAAACGGGTGTCACTGGTTTCAAAATTTTCCGCCAGATTTGGAAAGAGATGACATTAGGAGTCGGATTTTGGGGGGCACTGCGACCATTGTTTGCCGCCATCATTGCCGCAGTCCCATTCTTCTTTTTAGGTCAACATTTCAATAGAAAACATCAGAAGGGGTTTGACTGGACGTTGCTACAAATACCACTCGCTTTAACGGTAGTTTTGTGGTTTGTACTTTGGTTCTACTCGATATTTGATGCTTGGAGAGAGGCAACTAAATTTGTTGCTGATAAAAACAATCAATTCGTCCATAATTGATTGTTAGTTTCAATCTCGCCACTCAACATGCCCGCAAGGTCATTTAGGTCATCGGAATCAAAATCATCGGGTAATTGACCGGTTATTATATTCCCAATATTAGCAGACTCAATGGCCCAATACATGACAGAATCTTCATTATTTGAATGGCCTTCATGTTCCTCATCTTCGTGTTCTACTGGCGATTCATAGACCAAATTAACCAGTCCTAACAAATGACCAAATTCATGAACTAACACACTGTTTTCAATTTCTTCAGCAGATGGTCGGTTGAAGATAGGACCTTCAGCATCATCCACTGTGTCACCAAAAATGGCTACGGTAGATGCATCTACAGCCACACCAAGAACACCGTCATTAGCGTATTGACCAGATGGGAAAATCGCTTGCCAATAAAGGGTTGAACCGCTTTCAGGATTATTTGACTTTTCATTCCAACCTTTTTCTCTTACATCATTTGAAGACCATTGACCTTCGTGCCCAAAATCTGTCTCTGTAAGAAGTATTTCGATACCCTGTGGTTTGTCACATACCTGTTCAAGACGGGTTTTTAGTAAATCAATGGAACTTTGTTCCGGCATATAGCCAGAATCATAATCAATTTCTACGACCATTGAAGTATATTTATCGTCGCTTAAACAAGCAAGAGTTAGCCCTCCAGGTATGCCTCTTTCTAATGCTTTTGAATCATCACCAAAGCATCCCGAGAGTCCAGCACTAATCATGAGGAAAACAAGCAGGACCGGGATTGAATTGCTGCTTGCCATGGTCTCACCCAAAATGTCATTGTTATAAAAAAAATTGTCACCAATCTTCTGGAATCTCAAATGGAGAGAATAATTGACCAGGTGAGGTAATGCTAGATAATTGGCTCCTTGCCAAATGCTCCCACATTCTTAGTGTAGAAATGCCGTCAATAAGAATCATTTCTGTTTCGACCATTGTGACTCGTATTAACGTCATCAAAATATCCATTCGATCTTCATCGACAACTGATAAAATTTTATCAACACTCAGTGAGGATGCTACTTCTTCACTGATTGGTGTGATAATAGGCCACTGATTTTTCAACTTTTCAGGTATCTCACTATTATTTATTGATGCATGTTCTTCTAAGGATGTAAGCATTGGAGAAAGCATATTTTGTATTACAATACTTACCTCAACCAAGGGCATATTTAGTTGTTTTATTAGGTTTACAACACGCTCTTGGAGAGTTACCAAACCCTCTACCGCATCGTCTGACATAATTCCACCAAATTTAGTTGTGAGTCTCAACCAGTTTGTCTCGAGTCATACCTTAGTGGCGATGAATCGCCTCGTAAGCCATCTTCCTCATCATCATTGACTTCAAACCAATCAACAATCCAATCACCGTCAGTATCCCAGTTAATTGGGCTGGTTCCTTCGGCAATATGGTCGTTATCTAAGTCTACAGTGTACCAACCAAATTCGTGCTCACCAACAACTCTAACAGGTGCTGTCTGTGGTGAACTCGTGTAGTATATTTCCCACTGGTCGGTAAGTGCACCTGATACTAAGGTCTGGTCATTGCTTGGATTTAGAGTAAGAAAATCGTCGTCATTGTCGTCAATAATCAAGACATATCTAGCATCAGTAGAGGATTGTTTGTCCATCTTCAAGTAATTTGTAGACCCTTCAGATGGAGTTCCAAGACCTAACAGATATCCACGGAATTGCCACCACTCTTCAACTGGATTGCCTTCATAGACTAATGGTGCTAATCGAACAGCATTTGGAGATGTCAAATCTACATCTGTCAAGGTGAAGAATTCTTGGAAGTTAGTGTACGCTTCATAGCTACACCCGGCACCTGAGCAGTCATAGTTTCCATCATTATCTGGATCATAATTGGCGTCAACCGGATCTGCAGGGTCCAAAGTAAACCAAGCGAATTCCAAATCAGGTCTTGATAACTTATCGCCATTTATTGAAAGTGGCAAACAGGAAATTGTATTAGTATCACATTCATCACCGGTCAATGAATCTATCCAAATTACCTTTATTTGTAATAATGAGGAAAAATTATCATTAGATTCATTCCATGCCATTTTATATTCGTACCAATCTGGCAACATATCACCATCAGTGTCATTATCATTGGGATTTATGCCATACTTGAATACTTCACGTCCATCACTCAAGTTGAAATCAATTTCATGAGAAATTACCGCTCCATTGGAAGTTTGGGTGTTATAGATGATTGAATCACCATCAGTATCGTTCAAATCTGGTCGTGTATTATTGTTCCATTCCATTAGATTAGTGAACGGCAGAGAGCCTGGACCTGGTTGGATTATCACACCGCTTCCAGTAAATGTTCGGTCATCCCATTCACCTTGTTGTGCCGGGATATCGAATGCATTTCTATCATACCAACCATCACTATCTCCGTCATAATTTACATCATGAGGGTTGACTGGATTTGCTGCCCAGTGATCTTGGGTAGAAACATCTGGCATGCCATAAATCGCATAACAATATTCCCAACCGTCTGGAATTGAATCACCATCAGAGTCACTACTGGTCGGGTCAGCAACTCCAACAAGAGTACGATTGAAATTATTTGAGTCATATGAATTAATTTTCACCATCCTATCTGCACTGTCTTGACTCTTTGAAATGAAGTCATTATACAAGGCTGATCTCGCTTCAAAATAGGTATAACCCATCTCTTCGATGTAGGCATTTATCGCATCATCGCCGAAACTTAAGATTCCAACTTCTTGAGGTACTGTATTTCTTTCTGAGTACTTACCCCAAGTTCTAGATTCCCATTCTCTGAGGTTGGAAAAACGTTCATCTAATGAGATATTACCATCACCATTACAGTCAAAACTGTCTCCGTCTGTATCTAACAAAACATCTCCGTCGATGAGTGGGTTAATACTCCATAAATTGGCTTCTAGGTCCCATTCTGCGAACCAATACTCAAATCCATCATACATACCATCTCCATCTGTATCTGGATTGGTTGGATCTGTTATCCCCATTAAAATGGAGATGAAATTATTTGCTGGTTCCCCATTTTGCCAATCATTAAAATCATCTAGCAAACGTTTACCTCTAGTTTCTTTTGAAATTAGAATATTGAACATTCTCTGAGCTTTTTCAGTAGGCTGTAATAGGTCTCCATCAATGTGTAGCAAAGGTGCATCTGACGGATGGTCGATTCCATTATCTGGATTAGAATTCACTAAAGCAAATTCCTGTAAATCTATTAGTCCATCTTCATCAGAATCAAACAGTCCATCTCCGGGTACCAAGGGATTTAATGTCCAAGTTTCAGCAGATTGATTCCATGTGGTAAACAATAATTCCACTCCATCGATAATGCCATCTCCATCTGTATCAACATTATTAGGATCGCCTGTGAGTCCAGTAAGATTTCTCTGGGTTGAATTTACAAATGAACCAAATGAGAGGTCTGTTTGAATTCCAGCCCATGCTTGGAAAGTGTAAGCGCTACCAATTGTTGTCACAAACCATTTTGGAGATGAACGGTTGACATCTGTTTCAGTCATTACGGGGTCAATCGCATTGTATTCTTCCCAGTTTGTCATTCCATCTTGGTCCGCATCTTCCCACCGATCAGATGGTTGTAGAGGATTAAGAGTCCATTCATCTTCTAGTATATTCCATCTAGAAAACCAAATTTCCCAACCATCAGGCATACCATCATCATCGGTATCCGCATCAAGCGGGTCTGATGAGCCCGCGTCAATAGAATTCTGTGTAGCCAGTAAGGAACCTGCTGCACGTTCTGCATACGATGCTTCTGGTGCGCCATTATTGCTTACATTGGTGAATAAATCCGTACTTAGACCAAATGGTAAAGCATTGAAATCTGTTGGATTATCTTCATCAAACAAATCATATCGCAAATGATATTCAAGATAATTGACAAATGCTTCATTTTGTTGGATTATGCCATCTCGGTCAATATCAAATCCATCTCCGTCAGGATTCTTTAGTGAATCAGAACCATTCAAAGGATTTATTCCTACTCTAGAACTATCCCAGGAACAAGAATATGAAGATTCCCATCCATCTGGTAAAGAATCACCATCTGAGTCGATGTTATTGGGGTCTGAATCTGACCATAATTCTGCAAAGGTTGAATTCTCACCATGTGATTCTAATAATAATCCATCGATAGCCTGTTGCTTTACTTGAGTCCATCGATATTCACACAGATTTTGTAATCCGTCGCCATCAGCATCCCAATTTGCATCCTCAGCCCTGTTAGGATCTAGGGACCAATTATTGCCACCAGTAAATGATGAACCAACCCACCTTCTATTCTCGATTTCCCAGCCATCAGGCATTCCGTCGCCGTCTGAATCAGGATTGGTTGGGTCAGTTCCTAAATCACTGGTAGACAAACTGAGATATGTTGCATTTGCGTCATCACCTATTTGACTATCACAAATATACTCGAGTTGTACAGAATAATAACACCACAGATTGGTACTCTCATAAAAGAAACCAAAATACTCTTCACCATCTCGTAGTCCATCACCATCAGTATCACCTACATTTGGATTGGTAGAATTATAGCCGTCGTCTGTCCTCTCGACATACCTAAACTCATCGAGATTGGTCCATAGCCTCTCTAAGATTCCATCGCCAGACTGATCTAAGTCTAGGCCATCATAATCGAAATCTAAAAGCGCATCCCAAGGGTCTGTTGGATCTAAATTGTTACCAATCTCCCATCCATCTGGCATTCCATCCCCATCTGAATCATTGGATTTAGGATTCATTAGTTCAAGGTTAGCAAATAGGCCCGGTTCTGAAGATGCAAAAATAGTCATATTTTCAGATACACCAATAGTGGCGATTTCTGAGATATATCCTGGCATTGTCTCTTGTTGGTCAATCTCATAAACATTGGAATAATCACCAGAAAGGACCCATGTACCTGCATTGGAACCAAGAATAATTTGTTGCCCGGTAGAGTGTATTGCTCTAATACTGTTGATATCCCTTGTACTAACTTCATTTGAGCCAGGGTTTTCTAGCAACCCACTGTGACTAATCACATTATCAATTAGCCGCATTTGATGCAAACCTGAAGGAGTACCAAACCAAAGAACTTGGGGGTTATCAGGTGATGGTCCATCTAGCAATATATCTCTTACTTCAGCAGGATTTTCTGAACTTCCTGCTGGTAATGTCCTCAATTCATTTATCGATGCAAAAACACCAGTATCTTCTCTAGAGAAAAAGAATCTCCATTCTGCATTATCGCCATCCCTACCAGAATTAGTTTCACAAGTAAGCAGACCCCTATCGGTGGCGACAAACAGTGTCAAGTTACCATTAGCAAGGCCATGCTCTATATCGGTAACTGTAACATTACCATTGGATAATTGAGTTGTGATAGCTTGGCTAACTTCGTTTACTTGTTCAATAAGTCCAAAACTACTAACTTCAAACACATTACCGGCTCCAGCAAAGCCTAATCCAATCAGTTGGTTATTTGGGCTATTAATCAAAAGTTCTTCCACTTCGTGTATAGTTTCTGTTTGTGACCAATCCCAATTATCTACTGATTGAAGAAATCCATCAAGTTGAATTCTTGCCACTCCAAGGCCAACATTGGAAGCAAAAGCGATAGCATAGACCTGGTCATCTTGATCCCGCAATATCGTTGAATCATAGAGTTCTACTCCTTGCGGAATCCAGTAATCATTAGAAGAAGAAAGTGAATTATCAATCACAGTGACTCCGTATTTAGTAGTGACATACAATAATGATTCAACAACCTCAAGCGACCTTACATCATGATTTATTACACTAATTTCCTCATTCTGTGCCGCAAATGAAATCGGGTATTGATATAGGGTTGTCATTTCACTATCATATGTAGTCGATTTAAGTCCTGCCATTACTGTATTACCTTGGTCATAATAAATATTATATTCTTGGATATTGGATAACTGCTCACCTAGTTCAAGAGCAGTTGCAGTTCGACTAACGTCTGGAGAAATGACCCCGTCCAAATTTTTGTCCCAGCCATCGAAGTCTTCATCGGATAATGCACTACTTCGATTTAGTGGATCTAAACCAAAATGGACTTCCCAACCATCGGGAATGCCATCACCAAAAGATGGGAATAAACTTCTTACTGAAAAACCATCCCAATTGTATCGATCTGAATCCTTTAGTAAAGGGTCTGTACCCAACCATAAATCTTCACCAACTGGTGCTTCAGCGTTCGTACAAGCAGGTAAAATATTTTGAAATGTTGCGTTAATTCCAGTGGGAATGTAGGGCCAATTAGTCAATAGAGCACCATCGGGAAGTGTTGCAGTACACCAAAGACCATCCAGTTCAGTTGTATGGTTTGATGGAGCACCATAGATATACTCTTCACTAGATGTGTACCATTCATTGAAACTCATTATACCATCTCGATTTACGTCAAAACCATCTTTATCTGGATCTTTGGTCGCATCACTGGCGTTTAATGGATCAAAATCATTACACTCGTATCGTTGAGAAAATACATCAAAACCACCGATTCTTAGGCACATGTAGGCTTCATAACCATCAGGCATACCATCTCCATCAGTATCTGATTTTCGAGGGTCAAGATAAGAACGGAATCCTTCACCATCAACAACACCAGTTAGGCCCCGTAAGAAACCTGGATCTGTACATTCAGCAGGATAAGGCCAACAATACTCTTCTGTAGAATTCAAACCGTCCTTGTCAACATCAAGTATTGCATCAGAGGCGTCATCTTTATCCATGCCTTCCATCGAGTAACCTCTGCCATCAATAGCAGTAGAATTAATCCATTCCGAAAAGATATCTTCGTGAACATCAGGAATTCCATCACCATCTGAGTCAGTAGTTGGTGGTCGTTCTTGATTAGTATCATCTGGATGAACATTTGATACTGGAGATATAGCTGGGAATTGTGACATAAATAGCAGACTGATAACCACTGCCAGAGTAGTAAGCAGTGTAGATTGACTTCGACGCATGCCTTCACCTGTCACGAAGTATAGCCTTCGCATTTGCTGTCTCTCCAACTACACTTAAGAGTATGATGGAGTGATGTTCCGACATTGACTCAGTTGGTGAGGTGAAGAATTACTCAAATTCCAACTATTTTGGTAATTGCAAGCGGTTTGTTCAATACCTTTCCGCGACCGGAGTAGAATATCACCATGACATTACGAATTACTCACTTAGGAACAGGTAGCCGAGGCAACTCCACGCTGCTTGAAACTAGTGAAGTCAAGGTATTAGTTGATCTGGGATTTAGTGGAGCCCAGTTGCAAAAGCGATTAGCCATGCTCAACATCACGCCAGAAGAAATTGATTGTGCTCTGATAAGTCACCACCATGGTGACCATGGTGGTGGAGCAAATATCGCACAACGTAAATGGGGGATGAACATTTTGGCTAATGAAAGAACTGCGCAGGAATTGGATTTAGACCCAAAGTTAACGTCATACTTTGGACCTTTGGACGTCATTAGAATTGGTGACCAGTTGTCAATTCTAACTGTCCCAGTCCCTCATTCTGGTTCTGAGAATGTTGCCTTTGTAGCGAGTTACGGTGGAGAAAGGGCAGCGATAATTACTGATTTGGGATCTTGGACAGATGAACTGATCAAGCATGTCTACGGTTGTGAGCACATTTCGATCGAAGCCAACTATGATGATCAAAAATTAAACTCAGGACCGTACCCTTATTCTTTGAAGGAGAGAATTCGGGGCAGAGGCGGTCACTTATCTAACAATCAAACCGGGCAATTTTTAGCCCAAGTAAGTACCAAAAATACCCGCAACATAATTTTAACACACTTAAGCGAAAAAAATAATTCACCACACCTTGCAGAGTCTACTGTACTATACTACATCTCAGAACTTTTTGAAGGAGACATTTTCATCTCGTCACAAGACGGACCGGAAATGACCCACTATATCGGAGAAAATGATATCGAAAATCTTACACCCACCAAACTAAATCGAGTCGAGATTGACTAAAATTTAGCCGGATTTAGGTCAATACCTAAATGATACCGAAGTATGAGAGGTTTGTGCCAACTAGCAGACGCTACATATCAGGACCCCGGAGACGGGAAAATGAAGATGGCGTGAGCGAAGTCCTGGGCGTAATAATGATGCTCGCTATGGTTATTACAATCATGGGCGGTGTTTGGGTATTTTTGAATCCATATATCGCTGATTTTGAAGATAACACCAACTGGAACGCAGCAAATGGCATAGCAGATCGCTTAGAAGATCGGATAGATGTCGCTTCAGAGGCACCCGAAGGGACTGGTATCCGCCATAGTTTACAGATGCGAACCTCGCTTTTACAAGGAGTCAGTAATCTCGAGCATTGGGTAATAAGTGCTGATTTGACACCTTCCGAAGTAGTTAATATTGGACAATATAGTAATAATTCGTTTGTGATAACCAGTATTAACCAAACTGCAGCAAAAGTCACAATAACAACAGAAAATAGTGAATTCACTCAATTGATAAGCGCCACCAGTGGATTAGTCGAACATAATATGCAACTAGGTGAATGGTATATTATCACTATTTTTAACGATAATGATGAGCCAATTCATCGCAGCATCAAATATTCATTATCTGGACTGCGTTTAATCACTAGCCTAGGCAATGGTGAGCATGAAATATATCTTATCAACAATGCTAGAATTGAACACTTTGCTGATTCAGCTTGGGAAATTAGTCAGTTTCCAAGAATAGAATTTGACGAACTTGCCACTGGAGGTACAAGATTATCCATGGTACTAACTAACGTGGTAGTTAACGGAAGTATAGGCAATGCTAATCAACTTGGCATTGATATTATTTCAGCAGGATCAATGAGCCCATTTTCGGGAGAATGTTTCAATATCAGGTATGCGACTACAAACTCTGTATCTCCCGTCATCAGTCCACAATATGATGATTTGTGGTTGAACTCGTATGCATTAAACAGGGCATCTGGAACCCTTGATTCCTATGTAGGATTGTCACCATTTGAAAGAGCAAGTGGGATTGATGGAATTAGTGTAAATTCTTTAGGTCAATCGGTATTTTTTGATGTAACTATTAATCAGGTGGTTTTGGAAAGATGAAACAGAACCTATGCCGAAATGAGGAGTCTGTATCTGCAGCCATTGCCACAGTGCTATTGTTTGGCGGAGTTGTTTCAATTATCGGCTTGATGTTAGTATCAATGCTGCCAATCATCGAAGAATTAGAGGGTTCAATAGAGCGAGATGACATGTCTTCACAAATGATGATCTTATCACAACAAACTGAAATTTTAAGCGAACATGGGATGCCTGGAGATTCTACTGAAATTGACCTAATACCAATTGATGGAACCCTTTCTTGGGACACAACTAGGGGAGGGATGTGGTACTCATCAACATGGAATAGTGACACAACATTTAGGATGAAAGGCGTATTGGATTTTGATGATACAATACAGATAAAACATCCTGAAAGTCAATCAACATCAGTTTGTTTCGACGACCTTCGCCTCGGCCCTACAAAACCATTCATATATTCCATACCAGACTACATAGAAGAAATTATGATAAGTCCCAACCAGGGGATTGCATCTCCACTTGGCCCCATAGAACTCAAAGTATATTCGGAGAATCAATTTATCGAGAAAATTGACCTAAATCTAGGTGCTACTATCAAAGTAAGCACTACTGAATTACAAGTATACAAAATTGAATCGAGTCATCAACTGAACATTTTGGCAAGTTTTGGTAACGGCGGGAGTACGATGTTTATGCCAGACAACCCTAGTCAAAGTGATTTTACCGGCAGGTCTTGGAGCATACCAATGGATCAAGGTGCTAACACACTACATATCATGAGTGAAACATCTAATCTAATTGAATTAATGATTGACCAACAACCAACATCCCATATGGTCACAAGTGGTAGTGACATGAGAATTGGAGTTTCATGGACTCACACAATCAATTTAGATTCCCCTCAATTAGTATCCCTTTCAACAAGTGCCCCATCTAGACTTATTATGCTATCAACAGATAATAATTTGACAGGTAGTTTAACCCTTCAATCAACATCAGGTGCATTTATTGGTTCTGAGTTCAACACGCCTGAACTTCCCGGAAGCTTAGAACTGTTCAATCCAAATGATGAACTTGCTACTGTCACATGGAAAGGAGGAGGAATTTCTATATTATCAGATTCAACCGTAGTCATACCGTGGCCACCTCAAGGAATAAGTGGAACTCATATTATTGATTCGGACAAAGAGATCGCCGCATATTGGCACAATAATGATTCCAGCAACCCAAGTAACGGACTAAACATAATCCCGGCAAAAGATACTGGGTTTTCTTCGGGTAAATCCCACCGTTATGCCACCTTTTCCAGTAGCGGCCTAGAATCCATACACACACAATTAGCAGGTTATGACACGATGTTAAATTATTCAAACGGCAATTCTGCCACTCATAATCTTACATTTGACAACCCATTCCATAACCTACAAGTAAATCAAGGAAGCCATAATATTTCTGTTGAAGAAGGACATCCAATTAGAGTACATAGAAGCACTGGAGACTCAGGGCTAATTCAGTTAATGCATGATGGACAACAAAGATGTGTCGGAATCAATACTACTGCAAGTGGATGGATAACTACCGAATTACCATGGAATTCCGTCTCTGGTCGAAGTGAAGGTCAAATTATGGAAGCATGGAGTGATGGTTCCCATCCTTCAAGTTACTCAATTAACCTAATTGGTAATGATGGGAAAACAGACCATAAGATAATTGCATCATCGTGGATCTTCCATATCTCTAGACTTACATACTCATTCTCTTCTTCCATAACTGGACTTGAAGTTGCTTACTCAAACGGTGCAGTTGTAACCAATCATCCTGAATTCCTACCTACTGTGCTAAAACAGCCAAATGATAGATCTGGTCCAGGACCTAGATTTGCCGCAACAATTCCTGCGTTAAACCCTACCGCAGGTAGTGCATCTGGCGCAGGAGTAATGAATTTGGACATAGAATTAGCATATAGAGAATCTCTAGCATCAGATACAGCATATGAAGTAAGACGTGGATGGTACAGCCCATATGGTCAAGAAATCGCCAATTCTGCAGCTAGTGGCCTTGATTCAAGCATTGATTGGACTATTTATCCAGGGAGATTAGACCTCCTTACTGATTATGTTGGGTGGGTCCCAGACCCGAGCATTGGTACTTCAGAAGCAGTATGGCATACTAACGGGGACCCTATTCAGTTTAGTTTACAACTATCCTCACTAGATGTGACTATGACGGAGGCAGTCGGATGAGAACTAAACATTCGAAGATAAATGACATAAGTGGCGCTGCTACTGAACTTGGTTACATCTTTACATTCCTACTTGGAGTCATGTTACTATCTGTGTTCAGTGTTTGGACATGGGATATTGAAACCGCAACAAGAGACAGATGGAATGAAAAGGCTGTAGAAATGAATTTGGACGACATTGCTGATGCTATCGAGCGTGCTGATGAGGCAAGTCGATTAGGTGACATAGAATATTCTGAGTCTGTGTGGTGGAGAGCAACTGAGGCTGACGAAAACTTGTTCAAGCTACAACTATCTGATAATTATTTGATCCTAGTAGATGAGGGTGGCTCACTAGATACCCAAGTATACCTTTCGGGAACTGGCACAGGCGGTCATACGGGAACTGTTAGTTTATCAGGATCTCAAATGGTTTGGATAACTCATAAAGATGGAATTACCAGTATTGATGTCGATAGACCGCAATAATCATCTTCCCATCACAGCGTTGTGTACTTTGGTTTGTACCTCTCGCATTCTGGATTTAGCTCCAAGTTCCCTAAATACCGCTAGAGCTCTTTGTAAATATTCCATTCTTCGAGATTTTTCTGGAGCCACGCTTCCTAAACGAATCAATAATTCTCCGATCTGCATCCTAAGGTCATTAGCCTCGGCAATTACCAAGGCCTCTCTGAAATGTTCCATTGCTTCATCATTTTTACCAGAGTCTTGTAGAACCTCACCCAGCAGAATAGTTATGTCCACCATTGCTAATATGTCCCCTTCCTCATTCATAGCGTCTAATGCTTGTGAATAATGGTGAGAAGCAACATCTAGGTCTCCAGCCTTAGCATAATAACGTCCCAAAACTGCTTGAGCTCTAGCATGTAATTGTTTATCATTAGATTTTTCAGTTTTGTCAAACGCTGTTAGAGCATGATCTCTTGCCCGGTCAATTTCCCCCAAATCCATTAGTGAACGGGCAAGGATTAATTGTGAACTTATCAACTCTGGCTCATCATTTTCATCAAGTATCCGTTCTACCTCACTGTATGACTCTATGGCTTTGGAGTTGTCATTTTTCCTTCTAAGCAAATATCCCATATTATTGTAACTTCTTGCAGCCCCAACAGCATCTTTTTGCTTGATAAATATCTCAAGAGCCTCTTTGTGCATACTGAGAGATTCATCTAAACTTCCTTGCTTTAATGAGATATCAGCAAGTGCGGACAGTGCTTCTGCTTGTATTGAGTAATTTTTACCCTTAACCGCCTGTTCTTGAGCAGACCCAAAGGCTACCTTGGCCTCTTCAAAACGACCTAGAAGAGATAATATCTCACCCTTGAATTGTAGAATGTTTGCTAGCATCTCTTGAGGAATATCCTCCAGTGTTACAGAACCTATCAATCCAAGTAGTTCCATATGTCCTTGAGAGATTAGGGTTCGGCCATCTTCTACAATCATACTTGCTGCTTCTGCCATGTTATCTGAACTTAGTAAGTGGAAAATTAGCTCAATTGTATATCCTGGTGTTTGACTAGATTTCTTGTACCAAATGCTGCATTTTGCATGTAATTCTGATTTTGTCTGATCATCTATATTTCTTAACAAAAACTCTCTTATCAAATCGTGAACATCGTAGATTTCAGTGTCGACCTGTCTTGCTAGTCCTTGCTCAACAAGTGAATCTAAAGTGTCAATGTTTAGATTTTGCTCAGCCAAGGCCTCAATAGACACTGGTTCTCTAAAGATAGATAATACAGATAGGACTCTTTTCTGTTCTCCACTAAGTTTGGAAAATATCTCAACGGTGACATAATTCTCTAATGTTTCATGGAAGGCGGTAGCAGAAGCACCACGATTGATTAGTTCTAACACTAATGGGTGCCCTCGCGAAATCCCATGAATGTATAGCCATTGTTCATCTTGCAAATCGGTGAAACTGCTTAGCAACTTTCTACCCGAAAGTGAATCTAATCCATCTAACGGCAATACTAGACTGGCGATTCTACCCTCGGCATCCTTAGAAGGCACCACTGGCTTGAAGGAACGCGAGAACAATACTAAACCAATTTTTTCATCACTGCCAAGTAATCCCAGAGCCATTGCTTGGAAGGTTTGATGCAGAGTTGAATCTGATACTTTATGAAAATCATCGACCACAATTAGAGTTGGAGTACCCTCTAGTGCGCCAATTAACAGATTTGCAGCCTCAGTAGGTTTTGGAACTGGAGTTGTCGCAATATAATCTGCGAAGGTGGAATCTCCAATGTTAGCCAGCCATTCGCCCACTGACTCAAAGAAAGAACGAGAACCTTCCCAATCTTGACATCTATGATAAAGTAGGTTCCTTCTGTGCATAAATCGCTCAATAAGTTTACTTGCCATTGTAGTCTTTCCAATACCTGCAATCCCAGGAACTAGCAATGTAGTCGCTCTTGCTTCAAGCAAATTATACATATTGTCGAGTTCGTTCTCACGACCATAAAAATGCCTAAGGCGTGGCAAATCACCCAGTGAGGTTACTAATTGTTTCTCAACATGTTTCGATAAATCACGTTCAATCAAGTCTGCGGATAAGGTCCTAGAATCAATTATACAATTATCATCCATGTACCGAATAATATCTACTGACCGCATACTAAACGGTAAAATAGTATTTATTTCTCCTAAAGTAGTAGATTCAACTTTACCATCTTCTAAGATACAACGCAAATCGAATGAACGCAATTCATTCCAGGTATCCTCAGCCAATGTTTTTCCTGATTCTGTCAAAAAATAGGCTTTTCTTTTTCTGGAAACACCCTTTACATGGGCTTGTCTTTCTATTAGTAAACCCTGGTCTTTCAAACCAGCAATCGCTCTAGGAACATTCGAACGCGCAATCGCCACTGCATTACCAATACCCATTTGTGATAAGGAAAAAGGTACTTCTACACTGTTTTTATAGTCCGAGTAATCTAGTAAATGCAGTAATATCCGCTCTTGGACACCAGGTTTTGTGCTTGCCATAACTCAATCACCCAACTACTGGTTGTTGTTTACATAATCTGGATCTGGGACCCATTGATTTTGTTCAGCATTCCACAACCATCCAGGATGTTGAGATGTTTGCTGAGCAACTACCGCTTGTTGTTGTGCTGGCTGGGCAGTTGCTTGTGGTGTAATCTGATTTGGTTGTGATTCTATGGTTGGAACTGCTTTTGCTTTAGCCCAAGCATATGGATCTTCTGAAGCTTGCGTTAGGCCAGTTAATTCTTCTTCTTCATCATATTCTTCGAAAGTAAAGAAGAACATACCGACTGCTATAAGAGCAATTATTATCACAATTCCAATGATGATGTATAGCAATAAACTGCTACTATCTTCTTCCGATTTAGTAGACACCTCAAATTGTGCATCTGTACCAGATTCATCGGCGAATATTTGACCATCCATCTCGAATACTATCTCTCGATTTTCCTTTGAACCAAGTTGACTGGCACTAATTTGCATACTCCAAGTACCATCACCTAATACTCTAGTAGAATTAATCATTTGACCTGACTTTGAATCAAATCTTGCCTTTACTAGGCTGTCTGGCAATCCTTGCCCGCTAAAAATAGCCGGGCTAGAATCTGAAACTACACCGGTGTTTTCTCGTATTACTTCGAAGGAAACCTGCTTAACCAGAACATTCACTGATCGAGAAACTTCCCAAAGGTCACTGCCATCTGTGGCAATGAATTTTAATCCAACCAAAGACCATGAATCTATACCATCAGACCTTGTTGTTGGTGGATTATAGGTTGCTATCCCATCGGATGATATGGACATATAATCATAATACAAGTCATCTGTGGCCACACTTGGATCATTGTATACATTGAATCTTAGTAATCCTCCTTCAGGGTCGGTGAAATAAGCACCTAAATCAAATACAGCCCCGCTGCCGCAACTATCGAGACTTTTTGAATTGGCATCACAGTATATTACTACAGTATTCGCCCAACCTTCAGGAGTGAAACTTGGAGGTGAATTATCTACTGAATTATCAATGGTGATAAACTTAGATTCTTCTTCTGAATATGATTCACCGTCAAATGACCTTACTACAATTTCATACATTGAGTTATGTGGAACATTGTTAGTCTTCCATATCGAATTAGTGCTCCATGATGTGTTAAATTCACCATTCTGAATTTGGTCTTGAGTAATTGTGATGGTATTTGCTGCCGAGCCGCTATCTCTACCATTCTTGTAAATGTCAATGTCGACTCGAGTTATTAGTCCGTCGTTATCCCACACATAACCAGAGATTGATGTAGATTCGCTGCCTCTGACTACAGAGTTATCCAGTGGATAATCAAGCGCAATATTTGGTTGGGCATTTTCGTTCACTATTTTCAAATTTATGGTAACTACATCGCATGTATCATCATTAGTGTCATCTTTACAGAAGTCACTATCTGCCGCCCAGATTCTAAAAGTATAATCTCCAGAAGCATAAGTAAGGTAATTCCAATCATATTGCCAAGCAGAAAGTGTTTCCCCTACAGATGGCGTCAAAGCAAACTTAGAAGTTAATTGTGGGCTTGAATCTTCAATTAATTCGAACCAGATTTCTTTAATGTCGTTACCATTAACACCAAAGTATGGATCACTTGAAGTGCCGCTAAATGATACCACTGGGCCTTTTGGAGAATTTGAATTATGTTCTGAGTTTTGAGCTGGTGTGTTAACCACTATAGAAGGTGCTTCAAGATTAAGTTTGTACCTTTTGACAGTAACTGGCGAGTAATCAAGGCCATCATAGGACCGTACTCTAAAAGTTACGTCGCCTTCTCCTTCAGGATGATTAGACATGTTATATTCAAATGCCCAGGTACTAAATGGGTAGGATCCTTGAGTTATTTCGCCACCTGAATTAGAGGTATCTACCGCTGACAGCCATACTTCAGAGCCTGGAGTTTGAATTTGGACATCTTCAACCATTCCAAACTGTTTTTGTTGAGCAATTACATCACTGGCATAAGGTGGTGCTTCACCATCCCATGCAGTACCAGATAATCTAACAATTCGAGCAAAAGAGGTCAACTCTGGTTGTTCAACTGTAACGCTTGGAGCCATGTTTACTAGATTGATAATATCGTCAATAGGTCCGTTTAGAACAAAATCATATTCCATAATCCCTTTGCCAAATTTGTAAGCCTCTACGCTATACTCTGGGATTTCACGGCCATTTACGCAATCTGGGTCATTTTCGTCGGCAAGTGTGTCACCATCATTGTCATACCCATCCGAACAGGTGTTTTCATCTAGGGTTTCTGTAATTGCAGGTGGACCCGGACTAATTATGACCTGAACATTTTGCTCTCCAACTACATTATTCCAATTTCTGTCTAAGTAAAAATCACTTGGAAGAGTGACTTCTGGAGTGTAGCCAAACTGATCGGTAGTAAGGGTATAGAGTGGAAGTCCTGTCGATTCTTTGATGATTACAGTTGCCCCATCTACGTTAATGTTAGATGCCTTTACTTGGAAACGAACTAATTCTCCTTCCCTTACTTGAGAGCCCCAAGGTGAGTTTTGGTTTTGGACATGAATTTTAGTGTTGTCAAAGTTTTGTAATCCAGCATATGATAAAACAGTGGAGTTATTGACTAAATCTAGTGACATAGGCATTTCTGCCGGTGGCATATTAGCGGTATCTGGTACTTTCAAACATTCATTCTGAACAGATGGACATTCTGAACCGAGCCATTGCAATTGAACTGGATGGATTTCATTGCCACCTGCATCGGGAATGTATTCCGATTGAATAGTAACCCTTGATTCTGTAATGTTGTATACTTGGGTTGCATTGGTAAATGTGTTGCCCGAAAAATATCCAATTGAACCATATTTGTTACCATAATTATCATCATGATGTGATATATTTACTGCAAAACTTTCTGTTTGCATATTATTATTCTGCACATTTACAATACTTCCTTTAATTCGTAGAGCATCACCAACATTATTTTTCACGGTGTTGTTGTAAATGGTTGCTGAAGCCCTAAAGATATGTATTGCAGGACACTGAAAATCTCCACCATACATCTTAACTGAATTGCATGTTGCAGCATTATTTTCGATTATATTATCGGCCATGTAGAGCCTAGATTCCGTTGGTGCTACCGAAGGCCATCCTGAATCTTGATAGTGGTATTCTCCGTGTACTATTGGTTCTTTACCAACATCTGTGATAGTATTGCCAATCGCAGTAACATCTGAAGTACCGTAAATCCAGATTCCATTAAAACCTCCAATTGGTCCAATGTTATTGTTTTGAAGATCTACAACTGATGAGCGGATGGCAATCCCTGAACCTTGTTCCGCCCCGGAAATAGTATTTCCATGAGCAGAAACCCTTGCTTGATCATATGCGGTAATCCCTGCACCATCTGTGGTCGTTAGGACATTGTCGTTAATATCTAGTGTATGTTTTATTGAACCGGTTTGCTTGAATCCTTTGGTATCGATAGCAGCACAGTTTACCGTTATATCTGAGTTTAATACCTCACCGGATGACTGGGACAAGAAAATACCATAGCCATTGTCAGAAATCGTCACGTCATTAACTGATAAATATGAATTGTCGGCATAAATCATCGATATACCTGAGCCACTATTTCCACAACTTCCTTCGGCATCCCCTGTGAAAGTCGACGTAGTGATTCGAAGCGGGTCATTGATTCCAGCACCTGCACCGTAGGCAGATATTGCAGCTCTTTTACCAATTGAGTATGCATCATTACCAAGGGTAAAGGTCGACGAAGTGATTGTGGGATCTGCAAGATTAGTCAAGAAAATGTTGGACGAATTAGTATTGGTGAAGACCAACCCGTTTGCATTGGTTCTAGGGCCATCAAATACCAACGCAGCATGTCTAGCCGCAAGATTCCCCCCGATGTTTAGAATTAGTTCATATCCGTAAGCGTTCTCGAATTCAACAAAATTTAGACCTGTCTTAGACTCATCTATGGTATTTCTAATTACCATTCCTGAACCACAAGCAGCATCGATACTGTCGGCACAAGGACCCCTAACTGTGTAATCAGTTGGCAAACTCCATGTGAACTTCACTGCATTGGATGCGGTTCCATCAGAAGGTGCCCCACAAGCAGCGGCTGCAACACATATTGCACCCATGACGTCAATATGTTTGCCAAATGGTATATTGATGGTTGTGCCAGCATTAACCACTAAACTTGCACCTGGAGCAACTGTCACGTTGTCCGTTAATGTGTGCGTACCTGTCCAAGTTTCTTGACCGTTTAACAGCCCGGCAGTTGTTTGATTAATTCCTGCAGCTGAAACAGCAGGTATGGAAATCATCGAAAGGGCGACTGATAAGAATAACAAACCAATCATTGTGACACTTTTTTTCTTTAAATTTGAAGACATGAAAACTCCTCTAAATTACCCTATGCTGGCAAGCGATATAATACTGCTCTAATATTGACAAATATTAGAATATCAAAATTGTCCAATTGTATCACTGGCATCAGCAACTAATGAAGACAAATCACTGGCATACAGGCAATTTTCTTGCTTCTTCAAGCCAATTACCTGCGTGTAATTCGCCATATCCTGAATGACTATCATGAATATTACCGCCGCTTGGAGTACTCATTCGTAATGCCTCTTTTACCGAATCAACACAAGTACCATCTGAATCTGCTTGTGGCCGCAGCATTGGTAAATCTTCCAAAATAAGAGCTAATGCAGCGGTAACAAATACTGTTGAATCCGAGGTTCCACTGCTGGAAAACCAAGTATCGCCTACTCCCGTACTGATAATTGATTTACCTGGAGCAATTATTTCAGGTTTAAAGTTCGGATTGGTACGTAATTCACCTTCTAGAGTGGTTTGCTGACCCATTGAACTGTTATCCCAAACACCTCCTCCCTTTACTGAAGCACCTACGGATATGGCTCTGGGAACATTACTGGGTACCGAAACTCTACCATCATCATCTGGTCCACCATCATTACCTGCTGCCGCAATAACATAGATCCCCATATCTGTCGCTTTTCTAGTAACTGAAACTGACGGACCTTCACGGCTCATACCATCATTTTGGGTACCCCCTAGTGATAGAGATATTATATCAGCTTGGAAGTCATCAATACACCAGTTTATGGCCATTGCTACTGATTCTTCGTTAGCAGTGTTTTGTCCGCTGCCATCATCACCCAGTGCCGCCACAACCCCTAAGTTAACATTGGGCGACATACCAATTTGATGATTTTGAGCGATGAGTAAACCTGCCATTAGTGTACCATGTGCCAAAAACCCATAATCAACTGGTGTGGTTGAAGCCCCAATCATATCTTTGAATTCAACACTCACACCTGAAAAGGCAGGGTTGCTTAGATCTATACCTGTGTCTACAATGCAAACCTTCACTCCTTCACCAGACAATCCATTGAGGATATCATCATCAAATCCTGCTTGTTCAGCAGCCCATTCAGATTTGGCTGGAGGCACCTCGATTAGGAAATACCCTGATTGCCAAATCCACAGCATTAGAACTGCAAATATAGCAAATAGAATACTATTGGTAACTAAGAACCGCTTCCTGCGAACTCGATTGATTGGTGTGGGTTTATTGGGTGCCCAACCAGTGATTTCAGCTCGCCATTCATCTTGGAAACCAACTGCAGATGGGTCAATTGCTGAGAGAATATTCATGTCATCAGGTTCAGGGAGGAGTTCCACTGTATCTAACGAACTCATTCTCTCACCTATTACTGACTTGATAGTCAGGCATTTAACTGATTGTCTGAAATCAGAATCTATTGCTACCCTTGTTACGTGCTACCTTGGTTCCACCGTATCCAACAAGTAATGTAAGAACAATAATTACCACCATAAACCATGAAGAAGTCCCTTCTGCTTTGTCAAGGATTGTTTCTTCTTGGTAATCAAATGGTTCAATGGTATCTTCGACATAATTGACAGGTGTTAAATCCTGTGTTGAGGTCACCTCTACGCTGATTGCAAATCTATTGAATTTTGAAGAAGACGGGTCGACTACAAAAGTTGCGTTGATTGTTTGTCCGGCTGGAACTGAGATATTTAGGGGTTCTAAAGTGTCAATAACTTCTGTTCCAGCATCGTTAGTTAAGTCGACTGAAACCAATACGTTACTTGCAGTGCGGTAACCGCTGTTGGTAATTGGCACGACTAACTGTCCGTTCTTACTCTCATAGACCTTGGTTAATTCTTGTGATAGAGTTTCATCCACCGAAAGTGAAATTCTTGCAGATACGATATCAACGACTACTGTTTCAGAGGTCAGACCATCTTCGCTAGTGATTGTTACAGTCGCTTCAATTTCTCCAGAAGTGAAATCCTCTGGCGCAAATATTGAGAATTGTTGTGTTCTTAAATCACCCTTTGAAATGGTTAATGAAGTTGTAGGAGGGGTAATCTGCCATCCTTCAAGCAAGTTATCTGCCAGTTCTATAGTATAGGTATCATCTCCATTTCCTGTGTTTGACAATGTTACGGCAAAATTACCAGTACCACCAGGTGAAACACCAGTTTCTTCCACAACATTAGTTAACTCCATACCGTAGTATTGCGGCACATTTACTCTTACATTAGTGGAACTAGAAACCCCTGCCTCACCAGTCAATTCAATATTTACCAGATGACCAGAATCCAAACTAATTGATGAACTTAGATTTGGCAAGTTTATTCGCATCTTGACAATTGTAGAATTATCCACAGTGCTGTCAGAAATTGACTCACCTATACCAAGGATGACATCTAGGCTTGAAACCCAATTTGTACCGTTGTACACCTCGACAGACCAATCAGCTGAGTCTTGAGTATTAGAAACAAAACCACTTACTGTTAGTTTATCACTAGTTTCAGTACCTTGATACTCAACATCTAAGTCAAATTCAATGGTTTGGTAATCTTCGCCTGAAACTAATGGAGTCAGGACGTTGTTACCAATCAAGGAGGCATTCACTACGGAATTGTTGTCTACCGCGACTACTGAGTCTGAATTGAGCGAACGTGAGTAAGCTAATTCTAGATCGATGATACCTTGTTCAATTATTCCGTTTGAGATTCCAAAGTAATCCATTTCCAAGTTCCTTTCATGCTGAATTGATGTGAAAGTGGATGTGACTTGGAAATCACCAACAGGCAATAATAAGTTGAGCATACCGTCATCATTCAAACTGTAATTCCATATCGCACCTAGTCCAATATCAATAGAAACCTCAACTGGGTTTTGAATCATATCAATACCGGTACTATTGCTTCCCACATGATGGCTTTGCAATTGGATATCATCCCATGTTGTGCTGAGATCGACAAACCCTCCAGAGGTCATAGTCATGTTCAATGTCCCTCCATCAACGATATTTGCATCTAGGAAACCAATAGAAACACCACCGGTATTCTCATCAAATACAGAACTTTCTACAACAACAATCCATACACCAGGTTCAACATTTATTGACCAGTCTAATGAACCATCAGAGTATTGTCCAGTAACAGTAATAGGTTCCGAATCTCTAGTCGACTCAGGATAAAGTATTATTGAAGCATCCAATAAACTAGCTTCTTCATTTTGCATGTTTGAAGTAATTGAACCGCTAATCAAAACATTTTCAGCTGTAGTAGTTATATCTTCAATTATCGATGAGTCCTCAACTATTAGGATATCAGATTCATTGAATGAATAATAAGCTGTACTGTAACCTTCTTGCTGTATAGTGATATTGTAACTGTTCATTGCAGGAACGAATTGTTTCCATACTCCAAATTCATCAGTTTCTGTAAAGAATTCCAAGGATTCATCTACTGATGTAATGGTAACATTGGCACTAGAAATGATTTCAGTTAAATCCCCTTCACCGTTTTCATTTGAATCCCAATAGAATTTACCACCTATTAGCACTTCTAGATCAACGGACACATTTCCAAGTTCTAATGAGTCACCAGATTGTATTGTGACTTGATAATTAGAATCAACGAGTTCCCACTTTTCGTCACTAATCTCTTTTTCGAGAGATAATATCCAACTGCCTGGCATAATTTTGTCTGATACGTGGCCGTTTTCATCGCTAGAAGATAGTGTGACATTTCCTAATCCATCTTGGCTAATAGCAACAACTCTAGCATTTGCTACTGGATTGTTAGTATCGTCTTCGATCAAGCTGAAATTCAGTAACGCTGCTTCTGACAAAACAAGTTGTAAATCAGTCCTCAATGAAGAATCATCCGTTATTGAGATTGGCGATCTAAGTGTATATGTTACATTGTCGATATCCACTGGAGAAATTATAACAATCCAATCCCCGGATGGAATATACTTAGCAAATGATCCAGTATCATTAGTATTAGCAGAGAGGAATTGATTATTTGATTCATTGAACAGAAGGAACTGCGAGTTCGTGAAATTTTCACTTCCAGCAGTTATTGTTCCTGAAAACAATCTCTCATCACTCAGGACAATTTCTATGTCCTCATTATCTGATTCAAACATACTGACAAACACCTCAAATGTAGTACTAAAGGTGTTGAAATCAGTGGCGTTTTCATTGTTGGCTTCTGTATAGTTGGTAATTACCGAGTATTTTCCAGGCATAATCTGCAATGCCGCTATACCTTCTACGTTGAAATCTGTTTGATTCAGATAATATTGACCAGCGTTGGTACTAAGCGGATTGAATGTAACATCTGCGTATTTTGGTATAGATTCATTGCATCCAACATCTTGTTCTACAGTCAAGCAGACTGAGATATTTACAGAAATCAATTCAAGATTAGCAGTAAGGTTGATGTTTTGACTCGTAATGAAAGCGGTTACATTCCAATCATCCAATGGTGTCACATTGTACTCTGCACTCTTTGCAGTGAAGTCATATTCACCTGAAACTAAATTGAAAGAGAAGCCACCCAAGGCATTTACTTCAGACTCCCATTCAATTCCATCCGCATCTGTTGCCACCACAGTAGGAGTTAGACCGTTATAGAACTGACCGTTCCAAGTACTATTAGCATCATTAACAAATAGTGTTCCTGAAACTAGATACAAACGGCTAAGGTATATATCACCTGTAGAATGGTCAAGTTGACCATCTGGCATTACCGATATTCCAACGCCATATGTTGAACCTGTTGTGGACGCTTTCAAGACATATTCTAGATCACCTGGTACGGTTATCGAGAAATTCCCTTCTAAGTCTGTTGAAGTGGTAAATTCATAGTCACCTGAGGACAAAAATACCTCAAGATTTGATGCCTTTGTAGTATTTGCATCAATATCTGCTTGAGTCCAATCAGGGTTAAATTCAGTTACATATGCTAGTACTGTCCCTGAAATCGTACTGGCGATGGTATATTCAAGATTTATTTCCAAGTCAGAATCAGTTACTTCTAGAGTACTAAACAACAGATAGTCGTTAACTTCTTCTTGAGCAATGTTGTAATCACCTACAGGAAGTTCAGCATAAACCATACCTGTTGAATCAGAAGTAAATGTTTCCGTGTATCCAAGTATTCCGCTGATTGTTAAGTTAACATTAGTAATGTCAATTAAGTCATCCCCTGTCTCATTTACCGGAGAAATTAATTGAATAGATACGTCATAAGTATCTGGAATTAAACTGATCGGTTCATATATTGCAGTTTCTTCTCCGACAGTAATTTCTCCAGAGATTTCATAAAATCCATCATCATCCAAATCTATTCGATATTGATAATCCCCTGAGGACAAAGGACCGTACTTGTATCCACCTGTTTCGTTGGTCAAGACAGATACTGGAGTATCATTATTCGCCAAGTCAATCAACTCAAAGGATGTATTATCCAGTGCAGAACCTGACATGTTGGTCAGATTACCCATTAGTAGTGATCCTGGCATTGTAAGAGAAATGTCATAGCTTGGTTCGATGCCAATGGAAACAGTTTGAGGTAATTTGACTTCTTTGCCGTTTGTTAAATTAACAAATGCCGCATATTCACCAGGCACTATTCCTGTTTGATAGAATGAACCAGGATTGACCATTGGACCAGAAAACATTCCTTGGCCAACAAATCTTCCAGTTCCGTTGAATGTACCTTTGCCTTCAAACAGACCTATTCCTTCAACGTAAGATCCATCGTGTTCTTGAACAAGAATTGTATCGCCATTTGAAGTGAAACGACCATTTGCCTGTACCTCTCCTTCAATCATGTATGTTGGTAAAGTGTCGGTTGAATCCTTTAGACATACTGTTTCATTTTCAGGCATAGATATGTCAGAAGAGTCGGTGGAATTTACCACACAATTCAACACAGAATTGGTGTCAATGTCAATCCATGATGCTTTAATGTCACCCGAACCATTCCAAGTACCATTTGCAACATATGTCCTTCCATCATTGATTGTTCTTGTAAATGTCCCATGGAAATCAACAACGGAGGCTAATCCTTCACTTTCAAAAGTTCCGTTTTCTACGAACGTTGCTTCTCCAGTACCCTGAATTATTCTAGTATCGGTTGTCTCAAAAGATCCGTTGGTGGTGATGATTATAACATCTTCAGATGTATCGTGGTTATTTCTTAGAATCAGAGTTGTATCGACTATTGGTTCGTTGTTAAACAATTCATCGCCAGTCCATGTTAATTGACCTGAAATACCGCTGCTATCTACTGCGATATCCATAGTTTCTGTGAGATCTGCTGTACGGTTGGCTTGTTCTCCTGTAACATTCATTACTGAATCTCCTAGCCAAGTCATATTTGCTACATTACCAAGTATTGAGGTGATAGGGAACACAGTTCTTCCGTTATCAGAGGGCAAACAAACTCCGTATTGAGAATTATATTCTTCATACGAATTACAAAGGATGTCGGCAAAATTTTGCATATAAGAGCCATCATTAATTAGCGCCTTAGATGGTTCAGCATCAAATGTACCAACAAAAGCACTAACTCTTATCTTTCCTGCGGGTGCAGTGAAAGACCAGTCACCATTTTCATCCGCATCTGTGTAACCAATTGGAATCCAATAAGTATCGGCGTCTAGGTCTTCAGCCCCTTCACCAGAAAAGGCATCTCTTTCGATTAATAGCCTAACACCCGGAAGAGGATTGCCGTTGTCGCTCATGGAAACTTGGCCACTGATTTCAGCACCAGAATAATATTTCATTACCTTTACAAAGGTGTTAGCAGCGAAGGTCGTATCATTTGCGTCTTCGCTGTACCAGTTAGATATGACAAAGTGATTCATCATAGCCCCAGGCATTGGGACTGCATTTTGCAATATTGACCCAGGAGAACCAGTTTGTCTAAAGTGTTGGGCTGGTTGAGGGTTGGAGAAAGCAGTGTCTACACCTAGCGAGGATGCACCATATCCAACGTAAGTTCTTGCCAGCATTGTTTCAAAGAACGCAGCATTGTGATCTACTCTTACATCTTGGACTAGTAGCGGATCGATTTCTAATCCTGCTTGTTGGTCAAGGAAATCGTTTACCATTGCTTCATCGACTTCTTCTCTTGTCATCTCAAAGTTTCTGTCTCCTCGAGATGTCTCATAAGTTTCATCCATGAAAGTTGAAATGTCTTGACCGCTCAAAATAGTTGGTGCACCAAAAATACCCATTGGTTGTTCTCCATTGTATCCTGCATCAGCAGTATAACGGCCGGCTCTAGGATAAAGCCTATTGTCAATGGCAAAGTATCTAATTTCGTGATCTCTTTCAATCAGATCACCTGGAAGCCCTTCGTAGTCTTGGACTTTGTAATTGGTTTCCATTCCAATCAAATCATCGTAAAGATTGACGAGTTGAGCCTCAGAGAGTGTGTCTCCGAGTAATTGTACCACCATTGCCAGCCTCGCGTTGTGCCTGTGAATGTGAGTAGATACAGAATCAAATTCTTCCTTCAGATCACTGGTGTACCAATAATCTCCAAAGATGTAATGAGTGGTAGCATAGTTTGTTTCTTGACCTGATCTAATATTGTTATTGAAAGAAACATTTGCGTCAGAGAAATCCGACCAATCTCCGCCTACACATGAAGTTGATACTTCTGAATCACAAAGTATCCTCTCTCCATCTTGATAAAGTCGGAAATATTCAGTACTCTTGTCAACAATACCATCAATACGATGATATCCACTAGCCATTACATTGTTGCTATTTTTCTGTACTTGAGATGCCTCATTGGTCTGAATTACTGTAAATGAATAATCATCAATCATTTCTTTCATCTTATCAAAGTCCATTTCTTCCTGTATGGTTACAAATAAGTCATATTGATCATCACCGAGGTGTTGATCAAGTATACTATCAAAATTATTGGTCATTTCATAATCACCAGTATTCATTTGAGTATATCTAAGATCACCTTGTGATAATTGCCAAGTAAACATAGAGATAAGATCGGCTTGATTTCTAGCCAGTAACATATTACCTGTAGCTGGAATGCCAGATTGGAAGTTATCTGAAACGGATGGGTGCTCACCGGTATCAAGAGCTTGGAAACCATAATCCCACCAGGAAACAAAGGCTGGCTTTTGTGAATATGGCATCTGGGCGTCCTGTTGTGTCATCCAGTCATAGGCACTATTCCAGCCGTAATCGTTGAATCCAGAACCAAAAGAGCCCAGATACCAATTACCAGAATACGCACTACTATCTAAAACTGAAAATCCTGCTAATTCCCATCTAAGGGCGTCTGGGATGATGTTGTAGATGTTTTCATCAATATCATCCTCACCTTCATCGGAACCAGGAATTGCAGCATCTAGACCGTAAGTGAATTGTTGTCCACCAACTAGTAAGATGATTAGCAAAATAGCAGAAAAGGAAGGAGTCTTCCATACGGCTCTTCTAGCACCTGCAATTCTATCTGCAGGGGTTCTGATTCCGAATTTTTTCCATGCTTTAACAAGGCCCCGGAAATTGGCTTTATCCCACAAAGCGACTATTCCCCAAGCACCTAGTACTGCTACTGCAGGTGTTGCGTTGAACATGAATCTTGCAGCGGTCCAAGACATGTAGGAAGCAGTGAAAATCCATATTCCAAAGAATAGGTGAGTCTGATTCTTGTTTCTAAAAGTAGACCAAAGTGCATAGAATCCCATAGCCAACGCAAGTACCAGTACTATCGGTCCTAATTGAGCGAATAACTGTCCTCGGTCAGGTGCATTAGCCTCTGCAACAGTTCCAAAAATCTTGGTCTTGGTGAAATATCCGCTCCCAGTAAACAGTACATCCCAAGCATTACTGTATTCTAATTGCTTCATGATGAATAGTATGATGAAGAATACTGTTGCTGCCACGAATAAGGTTCCCAGAACTAACAACCATGGTTTATCTCTAAATCCAGTGGTAACATAAGCGATGGCAACTGTAAATCCTAGCACAAACAAGAACGGTTGTAATCCAGTTCCATCAAGAACTAGATTCATTTGTGGATGAGCATAGAACGGTAGCGCCATTAGAAGGTTGGCTAACAACATTGTTAAGAACAATGCATTGAGCGAAGTTGAGTCCTTTCTGCGGAACATGTTGAGAGCTACTTGAGCGAAGTAAGCCAAGAAAAGTATGCTTGGCCCGACTACGAATCCTTTCCAGGCCAAAGAAGCGATACCAAAGGAAACACCGGCAAGTACGGCAAATGCCATAGCAGGCCTACGTTCTCTTGCTATTACTGCATAAGAGTTCAAAATCGATGTGATTTTTGGCGAAGAGGTTCTAGTTAAACGATCATTACTAGAATATTTGATGGCTTTGAACCAGAACATGAATCCCATTGAAATGAATAACATAACAAATGCATCGTGGTCTGCAAGCGCCCAAGTCGAATGAGAAACGTGAGCTGGCATGAAAGCAATTAACCAAGCAGCAACTACGGCAGTAGACTTACCGAAGTTGTCCTTGGCGATTGTAGCGATAGGGAATATGGTAAGTGCACCGTAAATTGCTGGCAGACCTAATATTGCGTACCAAACAGCATCGTCACCAAGCATTGGTTCTAGAATCATTGCAAGAAGAGCAATAGACCAAGTAAACAACGGAGGACGTGGATTGACGCCACCAAGTGGATAAGCACGATCTGCGTCAAAAATCAGGTGCGCGTTATTGGCTAGAATATAATCTACAACACGCTTCATGTACCATGGATCAGACCCTCCAGTCATGTCCCAGTCGCCAGTTCCAATGGCATTCATTGACGGGACTATGTACCATTGAATTCTGATTACTAGTCCGAAAAAGAAAGCCATACCGATCATCAAACTAGACCAGTGAGCATCCCAGAATTTTCTAGCGCCACTAGCTTCATGATCATCTAAATTTGCCCAGCCACCGTATTTCTCGTGCGTTGAAATCATGTATATTCCAACACAAATAAAGAACGTGAAACCAAGCCAAATTAGTGAGCCCCAAGTACCTTCTAGTTGCTCGGACTCCCAGATTCCTGCTTCGTACCATGAAGAAACCAAATAAAGCGCCCACATTGAACCAATAAACATTGAACGAGTATACCACTTTTCTGCTGCCATTCCAGCAACTACCATAGCAACCATGCCAGTAAAGAAGGCACCCCAAAAGCCAAAGTGACCGTGGTAACCCTCGATTAAAGGAAACCTCTCTCCGCCTCCAGTAACTCCTAATTTGTCCGCCATTGAGACAGAATCAAAATGGTACAGGCTGGCAATGTGTGCTAGAATCCAAACTGCTGCTGCAATTTGCAAAGGTAGAGTTGATTTGTTGTAATATCCTTGGTGTTGAGCAATCTTGGAGAACCAACCTTCGTTTCCTGCTGGATTAAGTGTCCCTCTGGCCAGTACTGCAGTGAATAATCCAAGGATGACAAATATTGTCAAATAACTGAAAAACACATAACCCAGTGCTTGCCTTTGAAGATTTAGAGTATCTTGGAGCGACCCATCTGAGTGAGTGTAAATAGTGACTAATTCACTGGAGTATGAACCAGCAGCAACCATTCCGACATTAATCCCCATTACCGCAAATGTAAGCATTGTAGCAAATTCATGACGACCTCTTGAATCAAACAAAAATACACCAAAAGCAACTACCAAGAATTGTAGTGCCATAAACGCACCTTGGTCAGTCAAGTGAATAATTGCTTGATGGCCAACCAATGCTGCACCCAATGTTGCTAGAGAAAGCGCCGAGGAAGAGAGTTTTACGGCACCATTATCTCTGACAACTCTTGGAGTCATACCCAAGATTGCCGCACCTGCAACAAGCAGCATCGGCGTCATATTTTCTAGGTTTAGGTCGAAGTCAATTCCTGCGACCATAATTGCTGCGATAGCCAGCATTACTGCAAGGGGTGCAATAAGCCACCCAAGCATTGGTGCTGGAGAGTTTCGCAATGTTGTTGTTTTCTCTTCCATTTTTTTTCCCTCATCGGTGTTTCGCGACAGCCGCAAGGCTGGAGCAACTTGCCCACTTGAGAACCTCTTTTAATAGTGACGCACGATAGAAGATTTATCTTTGACTCAGTATAGCGTTTAACACAAGAAAATAAGTCAACGATTTACGCTCAATATTTGACCTCCAATATCACTTCGATAATGGCCCCCTTCTAAGGTGATTGTTTCGATTAACTCATAGGCTAAAGTCGCTGCACCAGACAGTGATTTTGACATTGCGCTGCAAGACAAAACCCTACCTCCATTGGCAATGATTTTGTTTTCCACTAATTTAGTACCTGCATGATTTACCCAAGAACATTCTAGACCGATGTTGGCAAGTTCATTAGAGATACCCCTGACAATCCGTCCTTTAATTGGTTGATATGGGTAACCTTCTGATGCAAGCACAATAGTCAACGCATGTGCGTTGTGAAATTCTACATCTAGCGAGGATAATTTATCCATAGAAGCATTATGAAGAATTGTGAATAAATCTGTTTTTATCAAGGGCAAAGTGATTTGACATTCCGGGTCACCAAACCTCACATTAAATTCCACAACATTAGGATCACCTGACTCTGTTATCATCAATCCAACATACAATACACCACGGTACGGAATTGTCATTTTCGATAAATGCTCAAACATTGGCCTGACGATTCTAGAAATCACCTTTTCATGTACCGATTTGGTCACAATCGGAGCCGGACAATACGCTCCCATACCGCCGGTGTTGGGGCCTAAATCTCCATCAAACGCACGCTTGTGGTCTTGACTAGGCGGCAGGCATACAAATCCAGAACCATCCATGACGACTAACATGCTAGCTTCTTGACCAGGCAAAAACTCCTCTAGCAAAACCTTGCCATCAGAATTAATAGCATCGGTAATGAAATCTTTTGCTTCACTCCGATCCTTGGTCACTAATACACCCTTACCACCTGCAAGAACATCTCGTTTGACAACCCACGGATTTTCTGAAAAATCGTCCAAAGCAATATCAATTTGATCTGCATTGTTGAGGATTTTAAAGCCTGCTGTTGGTACGCCAACTTCACTCATAACCTGCTTTGCGTGTAACTTTGACCCTTCTAACTCTGCTAATTCAGCAACCGGTCCAAAACATGCTATATTGGCCTGGATAAGGCGATCTGCTAATGATTTGCAAAGCGGTGCCTCTGGACCAACAACAACCATATCGATATTAGAATCAATACAGAATTCTACAACTGCCTCAACATCAGTTGGTGAAATATCAACATTGTTAGCAATAGAGGCAGTCCCTGCATTGCCCGGAGCGCAATATAACTCCGCAACCATGACTGAATTAGTTAATGCTAAGCACAAAGAATGCTCTCTGCCACCGCCACCAACAACCAATACCTTGTGAGCGCCCATAATTAGTCCTCAATGTTGTCCATTGATAATCTATTTTGCTAAAACAGTAGGTTAGATTTGTCAAATTTTAAATGCCTTCATCATAACGCTTGGCTATGCAAACAGTCAATGAGATAGCACTTGATATGGGGATAATCTCCCTGAGCCTCATGACATTGTGGCTATATTTACCCGGTTTCTTGGCAAATACATTTGCTATGATGTGGGGCAAATGGCTACCTAAAACTGGTTATGGACCATGGCCAATTGATGGTGGTAAAACCATGAAAGATGGCAACCGCATCCTAGGTGACGGAAAAACTTGGAATGGATTAATTGGTGGTTCACTCACCTCGGGATTACTTTGTGTTATTATTGTAGCATCCATGGGTGATGTACCAAATATTGATTCGGTAGAATCTAACATATTTGCTCACCCATTAACTGGTTTTGAAGACTCATGGTTTGATATTGGTTCTACCACTGTTTCGGCGTTTATTTTAGGTACGTTCTTAGGTTTTGCCTGCCTTATTGGAGACAGTACTGGTTCATTTTTTAAGCGCCGCAGGGGGCTTAAAAGAGAAGGTGACATTTCTTCTAAAGCACCTCTTCTAGACACACTACCGTTTGCCGTCATGGTATTTTTGTGGGGCCAATTATTCTTAGGCGAGTCCTTGCTTTCACAATCGGAATTGCTTGTACCAATGTTAATTATGGTCGTAATTACGCCAATTCTACATCGTTCTTTTAATTTAATTGGATACTACATTGGTTGGAAAGATGTGCCATATTAAAACAATATTTATTTAGGCATGAAGGGAAAGGTTTGATGAATAACTGCATTTAGTCTGCCATATGCGTAGAACAACAATTATTGTAGCATTCTTTATGATTTCAACAATCTTATTCATGCCGACTGGACTTTCACAGCCTCAAACAGACGGCACAACACAGGTAATAACGTCTTCAGAATCATGGGATACAAATTCTGAACTCAACGGTGATGTTACTGTTACTGAAGGAGCAACACTGACCATCAGTGGCCAAATTAGTATCGCCACCGGATCATCAATTCTCATTGATTCTGGAGCAAACTTAGTGTTAACTGGTGAATTATCAGCCTTGGAAATGTCATCTGGAGTATTCATGGAAGTGTATGATACAACTGTGCTTCAGCCAAACTTTACCGGGCTTGTTGATTCTGGAACACTACGCATCAATATGGCTAAAGATTACTTCAGTACAATGGATGTCAACGTAACAGTTGGCGACAACACAGTAGCATGGACTGGTGAAGAATACATAGACTACAGTATCGATTTCAATGATCTTGCAATTAATGTTAGTTTCCAAGGATTTTGGCAATTCCCTGTGTGGATTGATTCGATTCAAGCCTTTGATAGTAACGGGGTAATCTATAATTTAGACGCTGATGAATGGCAACACAATAATGGAGTACTGAAAACTGAGGAAGGAGAGGCATCTTACAGCATAATTGTAAAAGGAAACTTTGACTCTAACTCTGGTTCGATTGAAGGTGCTGATTTGAGTTGTAGTGGCGTATGTACAATCGATAATAGTACCTTATCTTGGAGTAGCCCAGTTAATGTTGCAGACAGCGGTACACTTTCAATAATGACCAGCGTAATCAACGGAAGTAGAACTTATGAAGATATCATAGTTCATGATACTGCTATAATCAATTATGATACTACAACAATGATAGGTACAGGTGGACCAACAGATAGTTGGATACGATTACTGTCGCAGAGAGTTATTTCTACAAATCTGAAAGATGCTCCTGCGAGTGTTCACTTTGAAGGTCTTGGATATCTAGGCAGCAGCGGTGATTTAACATTAGATGAAAATGGAAATGTAGAATTATCACAGCATAACAATCCAGAACTCAACAAGTATCTACGCATGACGGAATGGCTAGATAGTTCAGGGGATATGAATCAGGAAGAAGCAGTGATTCTAATCACCTTAAGTGGAGGAAATAGTGCCTGGAGCGGAAATTACTCAATC
>ERZ891134.122-NODE-122-length-66636-cov-6.811748_pt1 | contig 66636 bp, 60 predicted proteins | sample MGYA00520888_ERZ891134 | MGnify/ENA primary metagenome ERZ891134 (study PRJEB32303, sample SAMEA104408692) | aquatic metagenome | biome: Brackish water; feature: Coastal; material: water | place: Baltic Sea | collected 2014-10-23 | depth 10 m ... | reverse complement strand
GGTATTAAAATGAATCTATTAGAGGGACCTTTTAAACATTTGGATGGGGAGTGGATCTTCACGCCTTTAGATACGAATGGTAGTCGTATTGAATTTGAGCTACGTTATCAATTTTCAAACATCTTAATGTCCAAATTGATTGGTCCAGTGTTCGATCGCATCGCAGAAACCTTTGTCGATTCGTTCGTTCGAAGAGCCGAGCAGTTGTATGGCTGATGAACATCAAATAGATGTTGAGGTCTTATTTGCCACCAATAGGGACGAATATTCGGAATCTTTATCGGTAGATCTTGGAAGTACTATTGGCGAAATATTAGATAAATCGCATGTTGCCGCGATAGCGTTTCGTTACTTGAATAGCGATTCATTGTCTGTAGGCGTGTGGGGTAAGCGCGTGAAGTTAAGTGCAAAGATTGCTGATGGCGACCGAATAGAGATATACCGTGATTTGATTGCAGATCCGAAAGAGCTAAGGCGCAGCGGTCGTTTAGTTTCAAATAGAGGTAAAGTGAATGCCACGCGATCGAATGATTAGCGATGTTCATACAAAGGTTCTTTTTTTTGCTCTAATCCTAAGGTAAAAAAATGAATTGCTTTATTCGCCACTTCTAGCGCATCTGGGTATAACTGATTGCTTGCAAGCTCTTCAGCTGCCAACAAGTGTTCTTCTGCAATAATCCAACGAGCCCCTTCAATACGGGCTTTTTCATTTAGGCTTCTCGCTTCGGCTAAAGCACTCTCGGCTCTGTTTTGAATATCTGATTGCCCATACGCACTAATAGTGGTTAGTTGTGAAATTAAAAATATAAAAGTCAGGCGTCGGAAGATAGAAATCATAAAAAAGTTGCTTTTCGCCGTTAGTATTTATCAATTAACTCTAGGTATCGTATAATAACGTCTTTGGACGGCTAATCTCTATGCGTGTAAAGCAAAAAGCTCTGACGTTTGATGACGTACTTCTCGTCCCAGCACATTCTACAGTGCTCCCCAGAGATGTATCCCTTGTCTCAAATTTAACTCGAAATATAAGTTTAAATATTCCCGTTGTATCGGCAGCTATGGATACGGTCACAGAGTCGCGATTGGCTATCGCCGTTGCGTTGGAAGGCGGGGTAGGAATTCTTCACAAGAATATGTCCATTTCGGACCAAGCGCGAGAAGTATCTCGGGTCAAGCGATTTGAAAATGGCGTAGTCAAGGATCCAGTGACTATTTCTCCTGATATGACGGTAGGGGCGGTACTGGACCTGACGAAGCAACACAAGATCTCTGGACTTCCAGTTATGGAAGGAAAAAAGGTTGTAGGGCTAGTTACTAATAGAGATTTACGCTTCGAAAAGAATTTGGATCAGCCGGTCAGTAAGATCATGACGGTTGCGGAGAAGCTCATCACCGTGGACGAACAAGCAACGAGTGAGGATGCAATTACGTTGATGCATCAACACCGTATTGAACGTGTACTTGTTGTAGATGACGGATTTCACCTGAAAGGGCTTATAACGGTCAAGGACATCTTAATGTCTTCGGAGTACCCGATCGCAGCCAAAGATACTCAAGGTAGCCTATATGTCGGAGCAGCTGTTGGGACGGGTGAGGATACAGAGAAAAGAGTTGAGGCCTTAGTGACCGCTGGTGTCGATGTTATTGTGGTGGATACCGCTCACGGACATTCGCAGGGAGTTATTGATCGCGTCTCTTGGGTCAAGAAACATTACCCAAGCATAGATGTGATTGGTGGGAATATTGCAACAGCTGATGCGGCCAGAGCCTTAGCAGATGCCGGTGCCGACGGGGTTAAGGTAGGTATTGGGCCAGGCTCAATTTGCACAACGAGGGTAGTGGCCGGTGTCGGGGTGCCTCAGATTACCGCAATAGATAACGTCGCTAATGCGCTGCATAAAGAGGGGATACCTCTTATTGCCGACGGCGGTATCAGATACTCTGGTGATATCGCAAAGGCGATTGCGGCAGGGGCATCTACGGTAATGCTTGGTGGTTTGTTAGCTGGTACTGAAGAGTCACCGGGAGAAATCGAGTTATTTCAAGGTCGTTCGTATAAGTCTTATCGGGGGATGGGCTCGCTTTCAGCGATGCAAAAAGGCTCTAGCGATCGTTATTTTCAGGACAGCGCTTCCACAGCGATAGACAAACTAGTCCCTGAGGGTGTGGAGGGTCGTGTGCCCTATAAGGGCTCAGTTGTGGCGGTGATACATCAGCTTATAGGTGGCCTTAGATCATCCATGGGGTACTTGGGATGTGGAACGATTCCTCAGATACATGAGAGCGCATCATTTGTTGAGATTTCATCATCTGGAATGAAAGAGTCGCACGTTCATGACGTACAAATTGTTAAGGAAGCACCTAACTACAGGGTCGAGTAGTCACATATTGTGCTCTTCAGTTTCGACTCATTAGCAACCCATATCGGCAACAGACATAAATGCGAAAAAATAAGATACTTGTATTGGATTTTGGATCTCAATATTCACAGCTTATTGTTAGACGAATCCGTGAAATTGGGGTGTATTGTGAATTGCTGCCCTACGACGCAGATGCCTCTGCGATTAGTGAATTCGATCCAAAAGGAATAATTCTTTCGGGAGGCCCAGCCTCAGTTTACGAGGAGGGCGATAGCCCCAGTGCTCCAGATATGATTTTTGATCTTGGTATTCCGTTGTTAGGTATATGTTACGGGATGCAAACGATGGCGAGTCAATTGGGTGGTACTGTTGTGGCTGCTCGTAAACGAGAATTTGGTTTTGCCGAGATCAGGGCTAGAGGACATTCAGGATTATTAAAAAATATATCTGACCGAACGAACGCAGATAACCATGGCCTGTTGGATGTTTGGATGAGTCATGGTGATAAGGTAACCGACTTACCGAAAGGCTTTAAGGTTATTGCCTCAAATGAATCCACACCGATCGCCGGAATGGCTGACGAAGTTCGTAACTTCTATGGACTTCAGTTTCACCCTGAGGTTACCCACACCGCTCAAGGATCGGAGATACTCAAGCGATTCATTATCGATGTATGCCGATGCAAGGCAGATTGGAGCATGCCGTCATTTGTGGATGATCAGGTTTCGCGTATTAAACGGACCGTTGGGGATGACGAAGTTATTCTGGGTTTATCTGGCGGTGTTGATTCTTCGGTCGCTGCTGCTCTAATTCAAAAATCGATCGGTCCCAAGCTAACGTGTGTTTTTGTTGATAACGGCTTACTTCGGCTCAATGAGGCGGAGCAGGTCATGGCTACATTTAAGGAAAACTTGGGCCTTAATGTCATCCATGTTGACGCGTCAGAGCGTTTCATGTCGGCGCTCTCAGGAGTAGTAGACCCGGAAGAGAAAAGAAAGGTTATAGGCAAAGAATTTGTAGAAATTTTTCAGCAGGAAGCCGAAAAATTACCGAATGCTCGATGGCTTGCCCAAGGTACGATTTATCCGGATGTCATTGAGTCAGCGGGTTCAACAACAAAAAAGGCGAAGACAATTAAGTCTCATCACAACGTTGGAGGATTACCCGATACTTTGAATTTAAAGCTTGTCGAGCCTCTGAGAGATCTTTTTAAAGACGAAGTGCGCCAACTAGGTGTCGAGCTCGGCCTACCAAGTAAAATGGTCTTCCGACATCCTTTCCCAGGGCCAGGACTCGGGGTGCGTATACTTGGAGAGGTTAAAAAATCCTTTGCTGATTATTTACGAAAAGCAGATGCCATTTTTATTGAGGAGCTGGTTTCTTCAGGTTGGTACGAAAAAACTGCACAAGCGTTCGCAGTATTTTTACCTGTGAAATCGGTTGGGGTTATGGGTGACGGTCGCACCTACGAGTATGTCGTGGCTCTTCGAGCGGTCGAGACGTCTGATTTTATGACAGCCAATTGGGCCCCTTTGCCCCACGAATTGCTATCGAAAATTTCTAATCGGATTATAAATGAGGTCAAAGGTATCAATCGTGTTGTTTATGATATTTCTGGTAAGCCTCCGGCGACAATAGAGTGGGAGTAGTTTATAGCTCGCAAGGTATTGAGTTATAAACTAGCTGTAGTCACTATTAAGTGAGAATAAATTTAAGTACTTAATCCATTGTTAATATGAACTTTTCTGGTGGAAAGTAGAATGCTCACAGCAAGGGAAATCAAACAATATCGTCAAGATGGGTATGTTATTCCGTCTGGGTTTCGTTTCGACGATGCGGTGGTGGAAGCGTTGCGAACCGCTGTTGACACGATCTTAGCGAGTAACCCAAAAATGAAACCCGATCGGATCATCAACCCGCATTTGAACGAAGGTCGGCCTTCCGGCGTTAAAGGGCATCAAATTATCAATACAGTGGCACATGATCGGCGTATCTTGGAAATGCTCGAATCGGTAATGGGACCGGATATCATCCTGTGGCTTACTCATCTGTTCTGCAAGTTGCCGCAATCGACGCGAGAGGTTCCGTGGCACCAGGACGGCCAATATTGGCCGATCCGCCCATGGGCTACGTGTACAGTTTGGATTGCAATCGATAGGGTCGAGAAATCGAACGGAGCCATGAAAGTTATTCCGGGGTCACATGAGGGTCAGGCTTGGCAGCATCACGAAGATTTCGGTGATCATCTGACATTAAGTCAGGTGATCGGCGACGATCAATTAGCCGACAAAGATGTCCGATATATCGAGCTCGAGCCTGGTCAAGTCTCCCTCCACGATGTGGGGATTGTGCACGGATCAGCAGCGAATACTTCAGGTCGACGTCGAGCGGGATTAGCAATGAGGTACATGCCCGCAACATCTGGTTTTTATCGGGACGAAGATATGCCTTTAAGTAAGTTTGATTGGTCGACCCTGCCAATTGAACTCGTAAAGGGAGACAATATCAATCCAATAAACGATTTCCACATCGGACACGACACGCTTCCTTGGTAAAATAAGATCGTATGTTGTTACTCCTCATTCTTAAAGAACTAGGCAGCATAAACATCTAATCTTATGTATAAAATTGGAATTCTTATTTTCCCGGGCGTAACGCAACTTGACTTTACTGGGCCTGCTGAAGTTTTAGCGCGGATGCCAGACGCTGAAATTTCTCTTGTCTGGAAAACTTTAGATCCGGTGACGAGCCAATTTGGCCTCAAATATCATCCTGACGCTAAAATTTCCGAAAATACGCTGTATGACTTAATTCTAGTTCCAGGTGGCTTTGAATGCGCGCGGCTTATGATTGACCCAGAAATATTAACGTGGCTTCAAGAGCAAGCGGAGTCGGCAGAATATATAACGAGTGTTTGTACCGGTTCGCTTGTTCTGGCGGCGGCTGGGTTGCTCAATGGGTATGATGCAGGCTGTCATTGGGCGTGGGCAAAGCACCTTAAGAAGTTTGGGGCAAACCCAACAAGGGAGCGAGTAGTAGTTGATCGTAACCGTATTACTGCTGGTGGTGTTACGTCTGGCATAGACTTTGGCTTAGAGATCGTTGAGCGTCGATATGGCCGAGATCTTGCCGAACAAATAATTCTGGGTATAGAGTATGATCCCCAACCAATCTCGGGTGGAGTCCCAGAGACGGCTCGACCCGAAACTGTTGACAGGGCCAAAAATAGAATAGCGAATCTAAACAAAGCCGGAGACTTTATTAGTATGATTGATGAGGCGGCTTATAAGCTCTCAAAGGTGTAGAGTAGCGTATTGAAACCGAGGTTACTACGAACGGTCTGAGTCCAGAGTCGGGTACTAGTTTTGAACAGACAGACTTGGATTTGATAGTAATGAAAGTCGGTAAATCAATATGTTTGTAAAGAAAGAGTTTTTTTTCGGTAAAAATAGAAAGGTTTTTTATGTCCAGACACAGCGCATTAGAGAAATTTGGTCGCTCCGGTAATCCCGCATTAAATGCAGCAACGTTTAGTGACGCGGCACGTCAAGCTCCTATGGATGCTGGAAATAGGGCTACGATGTCCTTGGAAGGCACCGTGAATAAGACGGGTATTCTCTTGCTGTTGGTAGTGCTCTCCGGAGCATGGACATGGAACTTATTTTTTGAAAGTGGCAATTCAGCAACAGTGATGCCAATGATGCTGGTAGGTGGTATTGGCGGCTTTATTTTCGCACTCGTTACGATCTTTAAAAAACACTGGTCTGGAATTACAGCACCGATATATGCAGTGTTGCAGGGTTTGTTTCTTGGTGGCATTTCTGCTATCTACGAATCTCAATTCGACGGTATTGTTGTTCAAGCCGTTGGCTTGACGCTAGGTACACTCTCATCCCTATTGGTGTTGTACAAAACCGGTATCGTTAAACCGACGGAAAACTTTAGGTTGATGGTCACGTCGGCCACTATGGGAATCGGACTACTTTATCTGGTTAGTATGATCATGAACATGTTTGGCTCGAGTATTGGGTTCATTCACTCCAACGGCCTCTTTGGGATCGGATTTAGTTTATTTGTTGTTGCGATTGCTGCGCTAAATTTGGTTTTAGATTTTGACTTTATCGAACAAGGTTCAGAGCAAGGTGCACCCAAGTACATGGAGTGGTTTGGCGCATTTTCATTAATGGTGACCTTAATCTGGTTATATCTAGAAATGCTTCGACTACTAGCGAAAATGAGAAGCCGTTAGTGGACTTCAATACGCTAATTTTTGGTGGGCTGGCTGTTATTTCCCTTGCTGTCTTTCTTTTTATTGGACGCTTTAGAGCGTTTAAAAGTCAGCGGGAACGAGACGATCGAATTGATTGGAGTAAGCGGCAATTTTCGCTTTGGAGAATCGCGTTATACGGCCTGGGTGTTGTCTTAATGATCGTGTTCGTGACTCAAATGATGTAATGCTTGACACTTCATTGTGACTACCCTTATGAGTAAAGGACAAATAAATGTTTAACGATATTCCCCTATTTATTAACGGCATGACGGTCGGAGTAATTCTCTTTCAGACCGCCATTATTGCCCCTGCGGTTTTTACTGCACTCTCAGGCTCTGATAGCTCGGTGTTTTGCGTAAAGTCTTTCCAAAGTTCTTCATTTTTCTGGTGGCTCTTGGCGCAATAGCCAACGTCACCGCGATCATAATAGAAGATGGCCAAGCTATTATCATTTCGGGGGCTACAGTGGCATTTGCGGTATTTGCCTATCTGCTAATTCCGATGACAAATAAAAGTCGCGACGAAGGGGACGAGAGGACGTTTAAACGTTTACACCTCGCCAGTGTCTTGCTCACTGTGGCCATTCTTATCCTAAATGCTGTTGGCTTAGTTATTTAGAGTTTCGGCGATACTTTATATTTGTCATTTATAGATCGCTATGGAGATTAGAGTCAATTTCCTGGACAAGCTTCGTCTTGAGGCTAGGTTCGATGATTTTACGGTCGTCACTGATCAGCCGATACGGTATAAGGGAGATGCATCAGCACCCAGCCCCTTTGATTATTTTCTTGCTTCCTCCGCTTTATGCGCCGGCTATTTTGTGAAGTTGTATTGTGACACCCGTAAAATCTCTACGGATAATATTCGTCTATCACAGAATAATGTCGTTGACCCGGGAAATCGTTATAAGCAAATTCTAAAAATTCAGGTTGAGTTACCTCATGAGATTAATGAGGCAGATCGCCGCGGGATTTTGCGTTCCATCGAGCGCTGCAGTGTCAAAAGGGTCGTGCAGGAGGGCCCTGATTTCATTATCGAGGAGGTTGATCAACTGAATGGTGATGCGCAATCACGGCTTGAATTACATCCTTTATCTAAAACCAATACTTTTATTGCCGGTAAAGATTTTCCAGTCGAGCAAACGATCGCTAATATGTCGACGATATTATCTGATTTGGGCATCAAGATCGAGATCGTGTCATGGCGTAATCTTGTGCCCAATGTTTGGTCGGTACATATCCGTGATGCGCATTCACCGTTGTGTTTCACAAATGGTAAAGGCGCTACCAAAGAAAGTTCATTAGCATCTGCCCTAGGAGAGTATATCGAGAGACTCGCGAATAACCACTTTTACTCCCAGTATTTTTGGGGTGAATCAATTGCGGATTTGGATTTTGTACATTACCCAAACGAGCGTTGGTCTAAGCCCTTGGTAAACAATTTATTACCCTCAAATATTCTCGATGAATATTGTTTGAAGGTTTATGATCCAGAGGGAGAGCTTCGAAGTACGCATCTAATTGATACAAACTCTGGAAATATAGATCGAGGAATTTGTTCAATTCCATTTCTTCGGCAATCAGATGGAAAAGAAGTGTATTTTCCCATTAACTTGCTCGAAAATTTATATGCAAGTAATGGTATGAGCGCGGGAAATACGCTTGCTGAAGCGCAGGTTCAGTGTCTTTCTGAGATTTTCGAACGTGCTGTTAAACGGCAAGTTTTAGAAAGTGAAATTTCACTGCCTGATGTACCGCATGAGATATTGAAAAAATTTCCGGCAATCGTTGCGGGTATTCAAGAATTAGAATCCAAAGGTTTTCCAGTTTTGATTAAAGATGCCTCTTTAGGTGGCACTTACCCTGTGATGTGTGTCGTTTTGATGAATCCGCATACCGGCGGCGTTTTTGCATCCTTTGGTGCTCACCCTAGTTTTGGAATAGCTCTAGAACGTAGTCTTACTGAATTACTTCAAGGTCGAAGCCTTGAAGGGTTGAACGACTTACCTCGCCCAACATTTAACAGTAACGCAGTGACCGAGCCCAATAATTTTGTGGAACATTTTATTGATTCTAGTGGAGTGGTATCGTGGCGATTTTTCAGTAATAAATCAGATTACGAGTTTGTAGATTGGGATTTTTCCAGTAACAATGAAAAATCAAATGTAACGGAAGCATCAACGCTGTTTAATATACTGGCAGATCTTAATAGAGAAGTTTATGTTGCAACATATGACGAGCTTGGTGCTGTAGCTTGCAGAATAATTGTGCCTGGTTATTCTGAGGTATATCCGGTTGAAGAGTTAATTTGGAATAACACAAATGAGGCATTGATATTTCGTTCCGATATTTTGAATTTACATTCTTTGAGTGATTCTAGTTTGATTGTCTTAAATGAACGTTTGTGTAGCAACGAAATAGATCAGTACTCAGATATTTCAACGTTAATAGGAGTCGCATTTGACGACAATACGGTTTGGGGACAATTGACAGTTCTCGAGCTAAGACTTCTAATTCATTTAGCGTTGGAACAATTTGATGAAGCCCTTGAGTTAACCGGAGTTTTTCTCCAATACAACGACAATACGGTTGAACGTGGATTGTTTTACCAAGCATTGAGCGCTGTTTTGGAAGTGCAGCTCAATGATAAACTTACGTTAGACGACTATGTTGCTAATTTCTATCGCATGTTTGGTCAAGATCGTATGGATGCTGTCATAGGATCAGTCGATGGTAGCGTAAAATTCTTCGGTTTAACACCGACGAACCCAGAGTTAGCAGGGTTAGATCGTCACCATCGGCTTATTGAAAGCTTTAAGAAATTGCATAAAGCAAGGGCAAACACATCGCAGTAGTATGGGTCTATAGTGGCATATTGTATGCGGGTCATTGGATTTTTTCAGTGCCAAAGTTTAGGGTTAATGAAGTCTAATGTGTTTAAGTATTTAGTTATTAAATTTCCTTCATAGACGGTAGTCTGAGTGGTTTATCGATAACTAAGGTCTGTTTGGTTGATGAAGAATGCAGAAGGATTGTCTTTGATATATGAGTTTTTGAAATAAGAAATCGTGAAGATTAAGATTGGAGATCTATTGATGCCCCAGAGAATGGAAAAATAATGGATGCTGTAGATTTAAGAAGAACACTTTCGGACGAATTACATGCGCGCGCATTCGATAACTTCTCGGGATCTGGACGGTTTATTCGATTCATTTACCTTGTCGAGGGTAACGCGGATGTAATCGTCGAATATGTAAATAAGTTTTTAGAGGGAGAAGGGCAGGCGCCCATTCCGTTGAGCAGCAAATTTTCCTCTTTTAATCTCGGTCATTATTCTCTAGATTTTGAGAGGCATACAGAGTTTATTTCGGTCAGTTTCATTCAAAAGTATGATTCGCTTTTAGTTGGACTTTCACCTGATGCCTATAACGCACGTAGTGTCGCTCTCCCAATCGAATGGGCGCATGCATCTCCGGGACAAATTTTTCATGCGATTTGGTTAGAGGTTGGGGGAGAACCACCGGACGGATTAACTGAACAAAAGATGCTTCAGTTGATGCAAGCTCGAGCAGTTGCGGCGAATCAATTTAGTGACGGGGCGGCGCAGGTATATTTTGCGTTCGATATTGACGCGGCTGGATTCTCACGAGTAGCCCTGTTTAATAAAAGCATGGTGGCGAGCAGGCTAGGGCGCGCTGTTCAGCGAATTGTTGAACTCGAGACTTACCGATTGCTCGCGCTATTAGGATTCGCTACCGTCACAGAATATGGATCTAAACTAGATTCAATTACGCGACACGTTGGTGAGATCACCAACGAGCTCGCGGAGCAAATTAAACAGCCCGATAGTCATGTCGAAGGTATGCTGTCGAAGTTGTCGGCGCAAGCGGCGGATCTAGAAAACATTTACTCGAAAGCGTCTTATCGTATGGCTGCGACTAAAGCTTATGACAGCATTGTAGAAAACAGACTTGAAGGGTTGCGTGTGAGTCGTGTAGAGGGTTTCCAAGGCGTCAAGGGCTTTCTGAATCGCCGGATGCTGCCGGCTATTGACAGCTGCCGTGCTTTTTCCGAAAGGTTACGTCGTCTTTCTGAACGTATAAGCCGAGCCGGTGATTTACTGCAAACACAGACTGAAATGATCATCCAGCGTCAGAATCAAGAACTGTTGATTTCTATGAATAGGCGAGCAAAGACTCAACTTCGTTTACAACAGACGGTGGAACGTTTATCGATTGCCGCCGTCACGTACTACGGAGTAGGCCTTGTAGGCTTTTTAGGAATGTCTTTTCCGCTTGAAGCGTGGGGTATAGACCTTGTGGCGCTCAAAGCGGCATCGATCCCCATTATCGCGGGTTTTGTTTGGTTGACTATTTACCAAGTTAAAAAACACACCTAATTGATTGCTAAACTGTTTGCCGTAAGGATCCCATTTTCCGTCTGGCCGGTCAGCTGAATAAATAATTCAAGCAGTAAAGTCCACGTTGCGAGTCTTCTTGAGGTACTCCTCTAAATTATTTTCGATCCAGGTTAGAGTTTCACTTTGATTGCCACATAGGTTCGGTCGTCGCAAAATCCCCACGAGACCGTGAACGCGAGCCCATGTGTTGTAAGCGACAATTAGAACTTCTTTTTCGGGCAAGTTGGGGAGATTGCGTTTGATACCGCTTACAACTTCATCCCACGCTTCGTTCGATATGGTTTGTAGCGCCGGGTGCTGATTGATATCTATATCGGTGTCTGCAAACATCAAATCGTAGATATATGGATAACGCAACCCAAATCGTACGTATTGGGCGCCGTAGTCAGCAAAATCATTTGAAGTATTCAAGCTCGTACCATGAGATAAAAGTTGATAGCCTCGGATCATTAATGCGGCTTTTAAGTCATTTTTACTGGTGAAATGTCGGTAAATAGCTGTTGATGAAACGCCTGCAATCTTGGCAATAGAGCGCATATTGACTTGTTGCCATGACTGTTCGTTACAAATATCCCAGGCTATTTGTGTGAGGCGTTCTTTTAAGTTTGTCTTGTGATAACCCATATTCAGATTATACCGCATCAATCCGCCATGTTTACGTAGTTAACAAATGAGGTATACTCGCTGTCCGAGTCTCACATTTTTTCGGTGAAAATAGATGAGTAAGGGGTGTGCCTGGTCACGCGTTCATAGCCGTGGCAGAGATCGAACCAGTAAAACGCTCGATTTTAAGTACAACTGTGTCTTACATGTAAACGTAAAAAAAGCGAGAATTTAATGCGAAATTATATTGAATGGATAGTGCGTTTTAGGTGGGCTGTAGTCCTGATCATTTTAGGATTAACAGGATTTTTTATAAAAAATCTCGGTAACCTAACCGTTATCATTGACCCAAATACGATCGTTCCTCAATCCCACCCTTTTGTATCAACTACCTTGAAGGTTGAAGAGGTTTTCGGTTCGAGGTATGTTGCCGTGATAGGAATTACGCCAAAAGAGGGCGATGTTTTCCAACCTAATGTGCTCTCGAAAGTCCAACGTATTACGCAAAAACTTAGTGAGACGCCGAGAGTAGTCCAAACAAACCTTCTATCTATAGCCGCAAGTAGAGCAAAAGATATCAAAGGTACAGCTGAAGGCATGCAAGTACAGCAAATGATGGAGGAAGTGCCGACTTCACCTGAGGATTTAGCCGCGTTGAAAGACGCCCTAATTCGTAACGATGCGTATATGAATTCAGTGGTTTCTGAGGACTTTAAAACATTGACCATACTAGCGGAAGTTAGAGACGCTTCCGCTGAGGATAAGAAAGAGGGTCGAGTCGGTTTCACGTATGTGTCTGATCGTATTAACGAAGCCGTTGATCCGGAACGCGATGATTCAGTGACTATAGAAGTAACCGGATATCCGCCATTCATTGCTCTGATTGAGAAATTCGCGGAACGAACACCTTTACTACTGATGATAGCGATTATTATTATTGGGATCATTCACTTTGAAGCATTTAGAACGCTACAAGGTTTGATACTACCTTTAGTGACCCCGATCATAGCGGTGATTTGGGCGCTAGGTTTTATGGGGTTAGCAAAAGTTCCTTTAGACATATTTAATACCTTGACGCCTATTCTAGTTCTTGCCGTGGGGGCCGGCCATGCGGTTCAGTTATTGAAACGATATTATGAGGAATATAATATTGCGCAGCCTGGTGGCGCTGAGTACACGAAAACAAAGTTTTTTGATGCAAGTCGGATACTTGGAAAATTATCACCGATAATGCTCGGAATTCCAGTTGTTTGGGGACTTATCCAAGGATACCAAACTGGAGAGCTTAGTGATGGTGTTGCTGCTGTTCTTCGTGTCGGCGCCATATCGCTGATCCCAGTCTGGGTTTTCTTTCTTTGGGCGACGATTCGATTGATCATGTATGTGTTTAATCCGAAGAGTATCGTTTCTGACAAGAACAGTATTGCGGCAAATCGGCAGGCTGTTATTGACTCAATTGTGAAAATCGGTCCCGTCATGCTGACAGCGGGCCTAGTTGCCTCTTGTGGATTTTTCTCACTGATGGTTTTCGATATTGTTTCGATCCGGGTTTTTGGGGTTTTCTCTGGTGTTGGTATTCTTAGTATTCTTATCGTAGAAATGACATTGATCCCAGCGCTTAGAGCAATTCTTCCTCCCCCCAGTCAAGGGGAGACAGACCTAGAGAAAGAAGAGAGAATTTGGGACAAAATCACGGGTTTCTACGCGAACACGATCTTGGGTCCAAATAGGAAACATATTTTTTCCATCGCTGCGGTGTTGGTCGTTGTATCTGTCTATGGCGCGTCTAAGTTGAGCATAGAGAGCTCGCTCAAAGGATATTTCTCACCTGATCTGGAACTGATGAAAAGCGACAGTTCGTTGAACGAGCGAATGGCTGGTACAAATAATATTTACTTGATGTTTGACGGTGGTGAACAGGATGCCATCAAAGATCCTGAGGTTTTAAAAGCAATGGATAAGTTAGCTCAATTTATCGAAACTGAACCTCATGTGGGTAAAGTTCTCTCAATTGCTCAGTTCATCAAACAGATGAATAAATCGATGAATGCGGATGATCCTGAGTTTTACCGCATACCAGACAACAGAAATACAATCGCTGAGTACCTTTTGATTTACTCCATGTCTGGCTCGCCAGGAGATTTCGATCCGTACGTGGATTACGACTACCAGTTAGCGAATATGGTCATATTTACACATAGTGATAATACGACCGATATGCTTAATTTGTGGGGCAATATACAAGCTTTTGTGGATGAGAACTTCCCACCATCAATTACAGTAAATGTTGGAGGTAGTGTTGCGCAAAGTGCTGCGTTGGCAGAAGTCATCGTTAAAGATAAGCTGCTTAATATTGCGCAAATCGCTGGAGTGGTGTTTTTATTTGCTTCCATCATTTTTAGATCACCGGTGGCGGGATTACTCGTAATCACCCCGTTACTTTTAGCGGTTTTAACTAATATGGGTTTGATGGGTATTCTTGGTCTGAGTTTAAATATTCCTACTGCGTTGGTCTCATCACTGGCTATTGGAATTGGGGCCGATTACGCAATCTACATGCTCTTCCGACTTCGTGAGGAGCTTGGAAAAGGTACGGAAGTAGATGAAGCCTTCCGTAAAGTTCTAAGGACGGCTGGTAAGGCTTGTTTGTTCGTGGCATCGGCTGTTGCTGGAGGTTATGCGGTACAGGCATTTTCACGCGGATATTACCCCCATACGTGGACAGCTATTTTGATTGCAACTGCGATGATTGTGAGTGTTACAGCAGCCCTCACAATAATGCCAGCTTTGATACTTAAGTTTAGACCAAAATTTATCTTTGACGGAGTAAAAAAATGAAAGTAGATGTTAGTGTTTTAAAGAGTCAGGCGTTAATTGCAATTCTTGGGACAGTGTTTTGGTTGGCACCACTTAGTGGCTCTGCCCAGTCTGCGATTGAAATCATGGAAAAAAACTTTGTCATTACTAAGGTCACTGACTCGGAGTCGGAAGCCACGTTTATTTTACGTAATAAATCAGGTAAAGAGCGTGTGCGTAAGACGTTCGGTACGACGAAATTGAAAGAAAATGGGATAGACAACATGAGAATGACTCGATTTATTGAGCCTACTGATGTTCGAGGGATGGTTTCTTTGCTTGTAGAACAATCCGCTAAAGATGATGACATCTGGTTGTACTTACCGAGTATGAAAAAGGTTCGCAGACTCGTCTCAAGTAATAAAAGGGATAGTTTTGTTGGAACGGATTTTTCTTATGGTGACGTAATTGGACACAAGGTTCAAGATTGGGAGCACTCGATTGTTGGAGAAGAACTCGTTGATGGTTTTGAGTGCTTCATCATAGAGTCCTTACCAAAGAGCAAAACGATAGCTAAAAATTCAGGGTACTCAAAACGGGTAGGGTGGATTCAAAAAGATACTTTTGTTGCACGAAAGTCTGAAATGTATAACTTGTCCGGTGCTTTATATAAGCAAATGAGCTTCAAAAATATAGAACTTGTTGAACCAGAAAAAAATCGATGGACTGCAAGGGAATTGCGTGCATTAAACGTTATTTCTGGACACTCGACAGTCATCAAGGTCGATAAGTTGAAGGTTAATGTTGGCGTTAAAAACTCGTTCTTCACGACGCGCTACATGGAAAGTGAATGAGTGGTGAGTTTCTTCTAAAAATAAAGCGAGCCTGGAAAATATGGTTCGCTTTATTTTTGGTATCGCTTCTCAAACCAGTTGGCGTTTTCGCGCAAGACTTTGAACCAGATCAACTTGACGAGCTATTACTGCTCTCTGAGGAGAATGAGAAGGGGTGGTCCTCACCATTAAACGAATTTGGATTAACGGGTTCTTTGCGGACCGGTTACTGGTCATCAAATCGCTTAAGCGATAACGACGGTGACTTTGTCGCTAGCTCCGTCTGGCTCAAGCTGGATAAGCGTCTAAGAAGAGGCTTAACACTGTATTCAGAGGCCTATGTCTACGACGAAGATACGTTTGGCGGAGGAAGCACTGATAGGCAAATTAAGGAAGCCTATCTTCATTTTAGATCGGGAGACTGGGATTATCGACTGGGTCGTCAGATTGTAGCTTGGGGTAGGGCTGATCGACTAAATCCAACCGATAACTTAACGCCACGCGATTTCACCCTTTTATCTCCAGAAATTGACGAAGACCGTTTTGGTACTGAGGCAATAAAAATTAGTAAAATCTTTGGTTCTTATTCTACTCTTACGGCGATATGGATCGAACATTTTGAGCCGAATAAGCTTGCGCCAACCAAGGTCCCTGGATTGCAGTTCATTAAAGATGTTCCTAAAAATGATAATCAATATGCGTTAAAATTTGATCAGTCTGGTGGCCAATTTGATTGGTCTATCTCTTATTTTAATGGTGTCGACTTAAACTCTGACTTGTCGCTTTCTGGCTTACGCGGAAGTGATCTTTTAGTAATCGAATCTTATAATGATGTAGAAATATTCGGCGCAGACGTCGCTACGATTAGTGGTTCAAATCGCTACGCTGCAGAAATTTCGTATACAAAAACGGAAGACTCTTCAGGTGACAATCCAAATATTAAAAATAATTCATTTTATGGTGTTTTCGCTTTAGAGCGTGATTTTGGCGACGACCTAAGTTTGACAACTCAACTGTTCTACCGCCGAGTATCGAACTACCAGGATCCCCGTCAAATAGTGCAGCAGGGGATAAGGACTGTGGCCTCTCTATCTGCCTTGATGAATAACCAACTTGACCCCGATGAATATGGTTTAAATTTAAGGTTGGGAAAAAACTGGTTTAACGATACTCTTGAGCTTGAAATATCAGGGGCGACATTATTAGCTCGCCATGGTTTTCTTATTCGTCCCAAACTCACATATGCGATCAGTGATCAGCTTAAAGTAACCTCTGGAATGGAGTACTTCCGGGGCGGGGCTGATACTATTTTGGGTCTTCAAGAGGCAAATAAGTTACTGTTCTTTGAGTCAAGATATTACTACTAAAGTGCTTTCGTCCAACTTATTTTGTTTATAAAATTCATTGGCACTTTTAGCGCATTAATGACGTCTACTCCGCATTTAAGTGATTCTCCATCTAGTTAGTCTGTTAGGCAATAACAAGTCGACTAAGATCATATGCGGTACCGTTAATGCGAAAAGAACTGAAAATATTCCATTTAATGCGGATGTATTAAGGTTCTGATTCTGGTAAAAAAATATTGAAACAGTTGCCACTATTATCCAAGCAGCCACCGTGTTTACCAAAAAACCAATCGGTGGTTTCCTTGGGGAAGTGCCGATTTCATCAGATGCTTTCAAATAGTGCGGAATTGAGTGAAGAACACAAAAGAATATCGAAAATAGACAAAGAGGTGTAAATAACTCTTTGAAAAATGCGAGTCCCATTAAGATCGTTAAACTAAGATAGAGCCGTACGTTGCGATGATGAAGAGACGCTACAAATGCGGCCAACAACCAAACTAAGACAGCAAAGATCCCAATAATTTGAAATGCCGGTATGTAAGCATCGAGAGCAGCGAATATAAGCTTGGTCTCACTCCAGTACACCCAGGGCAGGAATATCGTTGTTAAGCCTCCTTGAAAAATGATCGAACCAATCAAGATGACCGGTCTATTTTTATTTTTATAGTCAAGGAGAAGTGGATTGGCGCGCCCGAAGTGAACCGTACTCAGTAGCAGAAACACTCCGAGGGCAATACTCGGCGTCAAATACCATGAAATAAAAGATACAAATGCTATCGCAAGGTAGATGACGAAAATAGTGCTGCGCCGTTGTGTCGTCGCCGAATTTCCAGCGATTGCGAGATCTAGATCTAGTGCGCCATGAGGAATGCCAATGATCACTATGGCAAGTAAGGACAAATAGTCAACTAGAGACAAGGTCATTCTGAGAGTATTGCCCTGATGAAAGGAAATTTGGGTAACGCTCGTATTATCTTCAGACTATCTTTGAACGAGAAGTCATCGGCCATGAAATTCGCAAACTCGTCACCTGTTAATGATTGTGCCATCGCACTAAAAATCTCCTTACCTAGGATCGGATTGTGTCTCATTACTCTTAAAAACACTTTATCCATCCATGTTGACAAGTGCGAATATGGAGAATTGGATAAGGAGTCTAAATCATTTGATTCTTTAGATCGGTTTATCTGGCGTTCAAGTCCTTGTAGCGCATAACCTGAGCTTTGACGCGCTGAGCCTGCTGCGATCCCGGCAGGTTTTCCGTTATTAGTGAACGAGACTGGACCCATTGGAATAATGCCTTTTTCTTCGAAGATTGGTGATTTGTTTAGATAATCAGCATTGCAGTGGTCTTCAATCCATTGCTGTACCAAATTCCTAAGGATGGATTCTTCTACTGTAGACGTTCCAAAGAGCGTTGCTTCCACTAACATCGACTTAGAGGTTAGTGGGATCACATAAACAAACATGACGCACCCACGGTCGATCTGATGGATATTAAAATCCATGAGAATAGGGTGATTAGCGATTTCCTCTGCTCGTTCATATTCAATAGCGACACCAAAAAATTGTTGGGTCAAAGTCTGCTCTTTAAATTGAGGGGGGCGCGAATCGAGAAGGTAGGATGAAGTGATAGAGCCTGAGGAGGTGTTTATTTCAAAGCTATTCTTCGTTTTTTTTACGGTATTTACTAATTCTTGAATACGCGTAAAAGTAGGTTGTTCGGATAAATAATTCTCTAAACTCCGCTTTAAGGATAGTCCGTTTAGCGCCTCATACCAATATTTATCGGCTTGATGAATGATCTTCTTATTCTTAGTCCTGAATTGCCAGCTACTCCAAGCGCCAATTAAATGCTCATTGTAAAAGTCAGGCGCTTGAACATTTCGCCAAGTACAAAGCGTTTGCTGTCTTTTGTCCTCTGGGCCGACGAGTGTAACTAAAGTACCTTGATCTATAAGATGACGAGAAATGAGAAGCCCAGAGATACCTGCTCCAACAATAGTCACCTCATTTATGGGCTGGTTAATCATTGATGGGTACCAGGTAGACCATTCAAATCTCGATGTAAGTTACCTTGATGTGTTCTAGTTGTGTTTAGTCTGGGTGCAGGTATCACCATTAACCATAAGCAAAAAGGCAGTGAACGGACGACTAGCCAGGTTTTTTCAATTGGACTTACTACCGTTCTACCCAATTGCCAGGCGAGGCCGTTATTTTTTAATTTTCGAGATATAGCTCGATATAGGATTGCCATGATGTAAACACAAGGACGCATTTTTCTAGGTAGGTATGTGAGTCCCTCCAACCCTGATTGGTAATAAACTTCCGAGAGATTAATGACTATATCTAGATTCTGAGTGACGTCGTTATTTAATTGTTTTGTTTTAATTTCCTCAATACTTGAACGCATAGGGATATATTTTCGTCCAAGCTCGGCGTCCTCAAGGATATCTCTTGCGATATTTGTTAATTGCATTGCAATCCCAAGGTCAATCGCGTGGAACTCGGCTTCCCTTTTATGACGCTGCATAATCTTACTCATGAGTATGCCAACAGTACCAGCGACGGCATAGGCGTAGCGGAGGAGTTGCCTTTGTGAAACAAATTCAGTTTCTCCTAGATCACCTATTAACCCCGATAATAGTTCCTGAATAATATCCGTATCAAAATCGGCAGCTTTAATTGTGGCAATTAATTCTTGCTCTGTAGCTGTCAGCGTCTCCGGGACATGGGTTTCGGTGTGAAAGTATTCCTTTAATTCGAGGAGTATATTTTGATTGTTGTAATTAAGATCATCAGCGACGTTGTCAATTAATCTGCAAAATGCGTAGAGCTGAGTAGCCTTCGTTGCCTGTTTCCGTGGCAGGAAAAATGACGCGAGCCAAAAAGTTCTACCGTTTTGACGAAGGCTTTTTCTGGAAAAAGACGTTAAAGATAAATTCATGTTTTGAACGGCTCGGCTTTTACGGCTGGATTAAGTTTGCGTCGAGTTCAGATAGTCTTTAATTAACGTGTCAGTTACCTTAGCAGAACTAACAACTCCAGGCAGTCCAGCTCCGGGGTGGACGCCAGCGCCAACAAAAAAAAGATTTTTAACTGTTGGATCTTGATTTTTGAATCGAAAATAAGCGGACTGGGAAAACAAAGGTGCAATGGAGAACCCTGCGCCCCAGGCGCTTTTATATTCGGTCCTGAAATCTTCAGGACTCATCCAGAAATCGGCCACTAAGTTTTGCTCTAATTGAGGCAACATAGACTTACTCAGTGCGCTAACGATGCGTTCTTGGAGTTTTGGGCCCTCGATATGCCAATCTGTCCCAGATTGGAGATTTGGAACGGGACACAATACATAGAAGCTATCGCAATTTTCTGGCGCAAAGCTAGGATCGGTTGCTGTAGGACGATGGACATATAACGAGAAGTCTTCGGTGAGATTTTTATGTTCAAATATATCTCTTAATAGCTCCTTATGACGTTTTCCTAGCCAAATAGTGTGGTGCGCCACTTCGTCATATTTTCGAGTTGTCCCGAAGTAGAGAACAAAAAGGCCCATTGAATATTGCGTCAGCCATGTCGGTTTCATGCTCATCGGTTTATTGAGCATACCCGCGAACAAGTGTTGGTAAGCGTAGGTAGGGTCACCATTATAAATAACGAGATCTGTCTTGATGTTATTTCCTTGAGTATCAATAACCTCTGTGACGCGCTTACTTCGTTGATCAATTTTGATGTGTGCTACATCAAAATTCTTTTGTATTTTGATGCCTTCTTCTACCATAAGTTTTTCTAACGCATCCACAAGAGCGGAAGTGCCACCCATAATGAAATGGATACCCCACTTGCGCTCCAAATAGTGAATTAAGGTGTATATCGACGTCGTTGAATAGGGATTTCCGCCAACGAGCAGAGGATGCATTGAGAATACTTTTCTCAAGTATGGGTTCTTAATGTAAGAGGCGACCAATTTGTATACTGTTTGATAGCTTCGCAGTCGGATCAATTTAGGTATCAGTTTTACCATTTGTAAAAAAGATGTGAATGGTTTATCCGCGAGTTGCGTAAATCCTATTTCAAATATTTTTTCTGATGTTTTTAACAACTGCTGGTAGCCGATAACATCTTTTTCGTCAAATTTTCGAATCTCCTCATATGTGTGTTCGAGATTTCCAGAATATGTAAATTTTTTGTTGTCCTCGAAGATAAACTCATACCAAGTTTCAAGTGCAACAGGCTTGTAATAATCATTCGGATTCTTATCAAAAAGTGAAAACAGCTCCTCAAAGAGAAAAGGTGCTGTAATTACGGTAGGCCCCGCGTCATGCTTAAAACCGTTTCTTTCGAAAGTTTGAGCGCGTCCACCGAGTTGAGAGAGGCGATCTACAATGGTTACATCGTGTCCTCTGGCTCTTGCACGTAATGCAGCTGCTATACCGCCAAAACCAGCGCCAATGACAACAAGTTTCTTATTTTTTCTTGAGTTAGTCATACCATACTTTGCAATAAAAATTAGTAATGCTAAAAAGCTTCTACTGAAAGAGCTCTATTCTTAAGTTAAAAAATTATCCAAGTTTCTTCCGTAACATTCTGTTTTTTTTGAGTTTATTTTAATAATCTACTAGAAAAGTCTTTTCGAATTACGTTGCGTGTAAAACCAATTTATCGTGAATCACACTTCTGCCGTTACACCACAAGATAACACTGAGTAGCGACCGTGGTATATAAGTTCAATTGTGTTTTTGATAAACAAAAAAGATACAAGAAATTCATCAAAAAATAGGCTATGCTGTCGAAGTCGCAAAGGTTCCGCAGGCTAGCTACAAACTGTCAAATCAACAATAAAAGCGTAATCCAAGCGAAAATTAAAATTAAACAATTTAATTTATTTGGAGATCAATATATGAACGTAAAACATAAAATTGGTGTCGGTGTAGTGGGTTTACTTACCGCGCAATCAGCTTTTGCGGAGACCTTGATGCTTGAGTCAGGAGACTTCGTTGGTTATTCGTTTTGGCTAATTTCAATGGCACTTGCAGCTGCTACTATCTTTTTCTTGATGGAAGCGCTGAAGATTGGCGGTAAATGGGCAACTTCGCTAACAGTTAGCGCGCTCGTTACCTTCATCGCAGCATTCCATTATATGTACATGCGCGAAGTTTGGGTTGCTACCGGCGACACACCAACAGACTTTAGATACATCGATTGGCTCCTAACGGTTCCACTACTGATGATCGAGTTCTATTTGATCCTCGCAGCAATCACCAAAGTTTCTGGTGGTATCTTCTGGAGACTTTTAGTCGGAACTTTGGTTATGCTCGTTCCTGGTTACATGGGCGAGGCCGGTTACATGGATGTGACCGTAGGCTTTGTCATTGGAATGATTGGTTGGGCTTATATTCTCTACGAGATCTTCGCAGGTGAAGCAAGCAAGGTTGCTGCAGCTCAAGCGTCTGCCGCTGTTAAAAAGGCTTATGGCCTGATGAAGTGGACGGTTACATTGGGTTGGGCAATCTATCCAATCGGCTACTTCCTTGGATATCTTGCGGGTGGCACAGACGTTGGTACTTTAAACATCGTCTACAACTTGGCGGATGTACTCAATAAAATCGCGTTTGGTTTGTTCATTTGGTGGGCAGCGAACGAGGAGTACTCAGCACGATCATAGGTTGAGTCTGTATCGCGGGTCAGTGAGTACCACTGACTTGCATTTTTGCGAAAACCAGATTGGTCCTAGAAGGCTAATCTGGTTTTTTTTTAAGGTTGTTTAGAATAGGGTGAATTTCCTACGGTCGAGCTAAGCTACAAAATCATGTTTAATAGAGCTTATGAATAAAAAAGTAGCACAGCCTGAATTGCCTTCTAATCGAGTATTTGGGTATTTTTTTGCTTCTATATTTGGAGCTCTAGGTGCCTATTTGGGATTTAAGGGGTTACTTACCGCCAGCACCGTATTGGTCCTTTTGGCATTTGTCCTTGCAACTACTGCTTTTTTTAAATCTTATTTGTTATTGCCTCTCAATCGCTCATGGATGAAATTTGGGGCGCTGTTGAGCACCATCGTCAGTCCAATAATAATGGGGTTTATTTACTTTTTTTTATTCACACCCATGGGAATTGTGATGCGTCTTTTTAGACGTGATGAACTCCGATTAAAAATAAAAGCACGACAAACGCACTGGAAATCGAAGTCGAACCAAAGTGGTGACTCTGATGCGTTCAAAAATCAATTCTAGGACAAATATTCATGTTTGAGACGTTAAAAGAGTTATGGCGTTTTTTACGGGTTCGTAAGAAACTCTGGATGGCTCCAATAATCATTGTGATGGTTGTTTTTGGCGGCCTACTGATTCTCGCTCAAGGCTCCGTAGTCGCACCGTTTATTTACACGTTGTTCTAGTGAGCTATTAATCCGAACATGTATATTTTGGGAATCTCGGCCTTTTATCATGACAGTGCCGCGTGCTTACTTCAAGATGGTCAAATTTTAGCTGCAGCTCAAGAGGAGCGGTTCACTCGTGTAAAGCATGATCCGTCATTTCCCACCTCAGCCATACAGTACTGCCTCGCTGAGGCGGGTATTTCTCCTGCGGATATCAGTGCAGTGGCGTTTTATGAAAAACCTTTTTTAAAGTTTGAACGTTTGCTGGAGACCTATCTTGCATTTGCACCAAGAGGTTTTAAAAGTTTTTCGTCAGCAATGCCGGTCTGGGTGAAAGAAAAGTTATTTCAGAAGCAGATACTTGTAAAACATCTTTCTCAGACCTTAGGTAATACTGTTAATTGGGAGAGCCGATTACTATTCTCAGAGCATCATCTCTCTCACGCAGCAAGTGCCTTCTACCCATCTCCATTTGAAGATGCGGCAATCCTCACAATAGACGGTGTTGGTGAGTGGACTACGACCTCCTGGGCGTTGGGGTCTGGCAGTTCAGTGAGCGTTGAAAAGGAAATTCATTTTCCACACTCACTTGGATTACTGTACTCAGCATTCACGTATTACACCGGATTTAAAGTGAATTCAGGTGAATACAAGGTCATGGGACTTGCCCCTTATGGGGTGCCGAGATACGCGAATCTAATAACGGATAATCTGTTGAATATCGCTGATGACGGGAGTTATCAGATTGATATGACATATTTCGACTATGCGACCGGCTTGACTATGACTAATGAGAAGTTTCATTCGCTCTTCGGTGGTCTTCCACGGTCTCCAGAAAGCGTATTGACTCAACGTGATATGGACTTAGCGGCGTCCGTTCAAAAGGTGACAGAAGAAGTCGTGATACGAATTGCTAATAACATTGCTCAAGAGACGAATAAAAAAAACTTATGTCTAGCGGGAGGCGTCGCGCTCAATTGTGTCGCAAATGGTCGCTTAGTGAGGGAAAAAGTTTTCGAAAATATTTGGATTCAACCCGCAGCCGGTGATGCGGGCGGCGCACTCGGGGCTGCACTGTGTGCTTGGTATCTCCATTTTGGAATGGAACGAGCTTCGTCCTCAGCAGACACAATGCTCGGTAGTTATTTGGGGCCAAGCTTCGATGATGATGAAATATTGAAGCAGCTTGAGTCGAGCGGCCTGGCTTACCATAAACTCGATGACGAACCTTTTATTGATGCCGTCGCACAAGCTTTGGCTAGCGATCAGGCTGTGGGCTGGATGCAGGGGCGGATGGAGTTCGGTCCGAGAGCGCTCGGGGCGCGAAGCATCATAGCCAACCCGCGATCACCAGAGATGCAAAAAAAGCTAAATCTTAAAGTTAAGTACCGAGAGAGTTTTCGTCCCTTTGCTCCAAGTGTTTTGCGGGAACATGTTGCAGATTGGTTTGAATACGACGGGGACAGCCCTTACATGTTGCTGGTTGCCGACGTCGCGAAGGATAAGCGTTTGCAGGTATCAAATAGTGAGGATGCACTTTTTGGTATTGATAAACTGAATGTGCCGCGTTCTGAAGTACCCGCCATTACCCATGTCGATTACTCTGCCCGAATTCAAACTGTAGATGGAGTAACGAACAGTCGTTATCGAGCCTTGATCGCCAAGTTCTATGAAAAAACTAAGATTCCGATGTTGGTAAATACGTCATTCAACGTTCGAGGTGAACCGATCGTATGCTCTCCGGCAGACGCCATTAAATGTTTTATGGGTACAGAATTAGATATGTTAGCTATCGGAAATTTTATTTTGTATCGAGAGGAGCAAGTTAATGTTCCCAGATCGAAATATGATCATGAATATGAGCTCGACTAGTTTGCCTTCGTAAGTCTTGATTAAAGCTCGGCGGCACTTAGTCCGCTTCACAACGATGTAAGTCCGCATGTGCAACAGCTTCTTTTCTAAGAAGCATGTTACGTTCGGAAGACGGAGCGCTCATGAGATTAAGAAAAGCACGATGAGATGGGTACCAAATTCCAATCGCTTCATGGATGTTCTGTGAACCTACGAGTGTCCCATGAACTTTAGTCCGCCATTTAATTTCCCCTCCGACTTCTGACAAAAGCTGATCAAGAACAGTCATATATTCCTTGTACAGTTTACCTTTTGGATATTCAGCTTCTGGTCGATACCGATTTAAATTCAACATGAGTACAGGTCGATCATTATCTGATTGAGCGATTATTTTGAATTTTTCAATCTCTTCGTTATTTGTATTTGGTAAATCAGCCATGCTCGGTGCTCTCCTAAGAAATGTAGTAACCGTAATATATACTTCAGACGTGACCAAAGTAATAATTACCAAGTATATCTAATCATCTCAACTCGTAGACGTCGTCAATGTGTTATGGTTCGGTCCGCTAGATGACCTGTATCCCTTGCAACGCGAATAGAAAACAACCATAAACTGGGTTCTAATCTCGGTTAATTTTTAACATGATTGAATCGGGACAACTTAAAGAGATATTTTGTTAACAGGTTTACACGGAGAAGTTCGCGAGTCCATCTTTTTATCATAACCAGCCCAATGTCCAGTGGGCATTTATCTCTGGATAATCATTCGAGTACAAATCAGATTCACGTTATTAGAAGAGTTCGATTGAAGTATTCAGTTTTGCAGCGCTGACTGTGGTGGTGGCGTTGCGTTTTCACACAAGATCGGAACTAAAAAATAATGTTTGAATTTCGTATTAATCAAGTGATGTCGTTGAAAAATGATTTATTCTCCGGACTCACGGTAGCGCTGGCATTAGTGCCTGAGGCGGTAGCATTCGCGTTCGTAGCCGGCGTCGATCCATTGGTTGGTCTTTACGCGGCCTTTATGGTCGGACTTATTACGGCATGTATAGGCGGCCGTCCGGGTATGATCAGCGGGGCGACAGGGGCTCTGGCCGTGGTCATGGTCTCTTTGGTTGCTGAACATGGTGTTGAATATTTATTTTTCGCGGTCATTTTGATGGGTCTGATACAGATTGCGGCTGGTGTCCTGAAGTTAGGTAAATTTATTCGAATCGTTCCTTACCCGGTTATGCTGGGTTTTGTTAATGGCCTAGCTATCGTGATATTTTTGGCGCAACTCAGGCAATTTGGTGAGTCAGGGGAGCCAGGATGGTTAGCCGGTACTTTTATGCAGGACTCAATTATCGATGTCGCTTGGCTCCAGGGGAGCGATTTGCATTTGTTACTCGGACTTGTATTGATCACGATGTTGATAATTTACTACCTACCTCGGTTCACAACAGCGCTACCCGCTTCCTTGGTTGCTATAGCAACTATTACGGGTTTAGTTTGGTGGTTCAAGCTAGATACGAAGGTCGTGGGTGATGTGGCGTCCATTAGTGGAGGATTACCTCAGTTCCATTTTCCAACAGCGCCGCTTAGCTTCGATACGTTTCTAATTATTCTCCCTTATTCGATTATATTGGCGGCAATTGGTTTGATTGAGTCGTTATTAACTCTGCGACTGATAGACGAAATAACCGAAACACGCGGTCACGGAAATCAAGAGTGCATTGGACAAGGGGTTGCTAATACCGTCACCGGTTTCTTCGGAGGCATGGGTGGTTGCGCTATGATCGGACAAAGCATGATTAACGTGAATTCTGGCGGCCGCGGACGATTTTCCGGAATTAGTGCAGCGTTGTTTCTTTTGTTATTTATATTAATTGCTTCCCCACTGATTGAGCAAATCCCACTAGCCGCACTGATCGGAGTTATGTTTATTGTTGTGATCAGTACGTTTGAATGGTCGAGTTTCAGAATTATCGGGAAGGTACCGCTAAGCGATGCTTTAATTCTGATCACTGTTTCAGCCGTTACGGTAGCAACTGATCTAGCTGTTGCTGTTGTCGTAGGTGTTTTAATTTCTGCGTTGGTGTTTAGTTGGGAGCATGCGAAATATATTCGAATCGAATCGAGAGAAGATCACAAAGGCTCGACAGTATACGCGGTAACGGGGCCGTTATTCTTTGGCTCTGTCGCGTCCTTTCTCGAGCGGTTTGACCCCAAAAAAGATAATGACGATGTTGTTATTGATTTTGCTCGATCACGGGTCGCGGATCATTCTGGACTTGAGGCCATTGATAGTTTGGCTGAGCGGTACGTAAATGCGGGAAAGAAATTACATTTGGTTCATTTAAGCCAGGATTGCCGAAGATTGTTAAAAAGGGCAGGTAACCTAGTTGAGGTGAACGTGATCGAGGATCCAAAGTATTTTGTTGCGAAGGATAATGCGAGCTAGTTCGGGATAAGCCTTTGAAAGCTTACGCGCTCAGTATCAATCCTCCTTGCTTGCAACTACGATATCATTATGGTTTCAGCATAATTGGTTTAATCAACGGCAAATAAAATTTGGTTTAAATCCGTGTTCGTATGTCAAATAGGTAAGAGGGAGTAGATGAATCATGAGTAGTGGTCAAGAGATGGATATCGTGTACACAATAGTTGATGAAGCCCCAGAGCTAGCAAGTGGTTCGTTATTACCGATCATTAAAGCATTCACGTCTAGCGCAGACATCAAGGTTGGAAGCAGAGATATTTCATTAGCTGGCCGTATTCTCTCTGTATTTCCGGACCATCTGCTCGATTCACAGCGTCAAACCGATGATCTTGAAGCGCTTAGCTATGTTGTAAAAACGCCATTGGCAAATGTGATTAAGCTACCGAACATTTCGGCCTCTATTCCCCAGTTAAAGGCGGCAATTGATGAGCTACAGCAACAAGGCTTTGCGGTTCCTGATTATCCAGATGTCCCGAGCTCAGACCAAGAGAAAGAGATACGGAAGAAATATGATTCGATTAAGGGTTCAGCCGTCAACCCCGTTTTGAGAGAGGGGAACTCTGACAGACGAGCGGCAAAAGCAGTCAAAGAGTTCGCCAAAGCTAATCCTCACTCGATGGGTGTTTGGGAAGCGAATTCAAAAACTCATGTTGCCTCGATGTCTGGCGATGATTTTTACGCGAACGAGCGTTCTATTACAGCGAGTGCAATGCAAGCGGGCGCTGCGCGAATTGAGTTTACAAGTCTGAACGGAGAATCCATCACGCTGAAAGATGAAGTCCCAGTCAGCGAGGGTGCGGTTGTTGATGCTACCTTCCTGAGTGTGAGAGCGTTAAGAGCATTTCTCGTATCAGAAATTGACGATGCGAAACACAAGAATATACTTTTTTCGTTGCACCTTAAGGCGACTATGATGAAAGTATCTGACCCCATTCTTTTTGGTCACACGGTCACCACGTTCCTTGCGCCTACTTTCGAAAAATACGCGCGTCAATTCGAAGAGTTAGGCGTCAATCCAAACGCGGGTCTTGGTGACGTTTTGAATCGTTTATCAGGAGAGCCAGAGATTTTAGATGAAATTAGTGGCACCTTAAAGGCTCGTCCTGATTTATATATGGTGGACAGCGATAAAGGTATTACGAACTTACATGTGCCTTCAGACGTCATTATTGACGCATCGATGCCTGCTGTCATTCGAGCGGGAGGAAAGGGCTGGGGGTCCGATGGGAAAGAGAGAGACGTTAAATGCGTGATTCCTGATAACTGCTACGCTCCGGTTTATGACGAAACCATTAATTACTTTAGAGAGACCGGTGCGTTGAACCCTTCAAACTCGGGCGCAGTTGCGAATGTTGGGCTGATGGCGCAAAAGGCGGAAGAATATGGTTCGCATCCGACTACATTTGAAATGCCTTCTGATGGAACGATTAAGATGATCGCAGCAAATGGTGACATACTCCACGAGCACGTGGTGGAGAAGGGCGATGTATGGCGTTCTTCGGTAACACAAAAAGCAGCTATTGAGGATTGGATTAAGCTCGCACTATCAAGGAAGCAGGCAGCCGGTTCTCAAGCAGTATTCTGGCTTGATCGTTCGCGTGCTCACGACGCCCAGTTACTAGCTTATGTGGAGCCTTTATTGCAAGCGGAAGGTCTGGCGGAGCAATTTTATATCTTAGCACCTCGTGAAGCGACCAGGTTGACTCTAGAGACCATTCGTAATGGGGATGATTCAATCGCGATTACTGGTAACGTGCTTAGAGACTATTTAACTGACTTATTTCCAATTTTGGAACTAGGGACTTCTGCAAAAATGTTATCCATTGTTAAATTAATGAATGGTGGAGGATTATTTGAAACCGGAGCTGGTGGTTCAGCACCTAAACACGTGCAGCAATTACTCTCTGAAAATCATCTTCGGTGGGATTCCTTGGGAGAGTTCTGCGCATTAGGAGAAAGTCTGATGTTTTATGCAGATACCTCTGGAAACCAAAGCGCAAGAATTTTAGGACAAGCAGCAGAAATTGCGACCCAAAAAATACTAGATAATCAGCGATCGCCGTCTAGAAAAGTCGGTGAGGCCGACAATAGGGAGAGTCATTACTACTTTGCAATGTACTGGGCAGAGGCCTTAGCTCAACAGACAGAAAACGAGGAAATTGCTTCAAAGTTCAAGGGTGTCTTCGATCAACTGAGTCAAAGTGAAGATGCAATCGTTGCGGAGTTACGGAATGTACAAGGTGGTGCCGTTGATATAGGTGGTTATTATCACCCTGACAGAAATAAGGTCTCCTCTGTTATGCGACCAAGTTCATTACTAAATGAGATTATCAACGCTATTTAGTCTGATACCAAAAACGATAGGAAAAATATGTCGATTGAGCGGAATGCAAGGCGAGTAACGTTAGCTAATAGGCCAACTGGATTACCAACAGCTGATAACTTTGCACTTGAAACTTTTTCTTCTGGAGCACCGAAAGCAGGTGAAGTGCTCGTGAAGATCTCTCATTTTTCTCTCGACCCCTACATGAGAGGTCGTATGGATGATGTCGCCTCATATGCAGCTCCGGTTAATTTAGGTGGTGTGATGGAGGCGGGAGCGATTGGTCGCGTAGAGGAAAGTGCATCCGATGAGATTAAAGTTGGAGATTGGGTTTACGGTCGAATGGGATGGGCTGAGGCGGCGATTATTGATGCGTCATTAGTCCGAAAAATTCCGGCGTCGATGCAACCTAAATCTCTATCTTTGGGAATGCTCGGAATGCCAGGTTTTACTGGATGGTGGGGCCTAACGCAGCATGGAAGACCCAAAGCAGGTGAGACTCTCGTTGTGGGTGCTGTTACCGGGCCGGTAGGGTCAATGGTGGTGCAGCTTGCTCGGCGTATGGGACTTAAAACAATAGGGATAGCGGGTTCAGAGGAAAAATGTGGAATAGCAGTTGATAAATTTGGTGTTGACCATTGTTTGAATCACCGAATGTTTAACTCCGCGGCAGAGCTTCAGTCCGCGATGAAAGATCTTGCGCCCGATGGTGTTGATATTTATTTTGAAAACGTTGGTGGCAAACTATTTGAAGCTGTTGTGCCTGAAATGAATGAGTTCGGTCGTATGGTCGTATGCGGAATGATCAGTTGGTACAACGAGGGAGCTCTGGGCGCAGATGCGCAAACTGAGAGAATATCTGTCGCTAATCTTTGGCGAACCATTCTAGTAAAAAAACTCTCAGTTAACGGTTTTATTATCTCGGATCATTTGTCAAATTATTCGGAGTTTGTGTCCGCGGTCCAGCCTCTGGTCGCTTCAGGCGAGATTCAGTATATTGAAGATGTAGTCAAAGGCATTGACAATGCACCTGATGCCTTTATTGGCCTATTACAAGGGCACAACCTTGGTAAACTGATCGTGGAAGTTTAAAAGACCTTGAATTCCACCGGGGTTTCAGCTGACGACTTATTGTTCATGGAGCAGGCTCTGCAACTGGCCTTAAAAAGTGCCGTACAAGGCGAAGTGCCTGTTGGTTGTGTTTTGGTGTCGAATGGGACAGTAGTTGCGCAATCGGGCAACTCTCCGATATCGCAAATTGATCCGACAGCACATGCTGAAATTAATGCGATACGGTTGGGAGCGCAACATTTTAAAAATTACCGACTTGTTGGGACAACGTTATACTCAACCTTGGAACCCTGCATCATGTGTGCGGGTGCGATCATGCATGCTCGTATAGAGCGACTCGTGTTTGGTGCTTACGATAAAAAATCAGGTGCTTGTGGATCAGTTGTCGATTTGTTTGGGAATAAACAACTGAATCATCATACCTCTGTTGTGGGTGGTGTTATGGAGAACCAGTGCGCTGCGTCATTAAAAAGTTTTTTTAAAAAACGGCGGTAATCCATGATTTTAAACATCGATATTGCGGCTCAAACACTCAGTTTATGTCAAGCAGGAGATAACTCAAGTACCAAGACCTATGAGGTATCTACCTCTAAATTCGGCGTAGGAGAGACAAATAATAGTTTCAAAACACCTCGTGGCATCCACTGTATTAGAGCTAAGATCGGCGATGGCGCACCAATCAATACCGTATTTATTGGGCGTAGACCAACCGGGGAAGTGTTTGAGGAAAAATTTCGTACACTTTACCCAAATCGTGACTGGATACTCACGCGCATACTTTGGTTGTCTGGTAAAGAAGTGGGATTTAATCGACTTGGTAGCGTTGATACTATGCGTCGTTATGTTTACATACACGGTAGTCCGGATAGCGTTCAAATGGGTACTCCCGGCTCCATTGGTTGCATTCGCATGAACAATGCTGATGTTATTGATTTGTTTGACAGGGTCTCGGTAGGGGACTCAGTTCATATTATCTAGATTATTGAGGAAAATTAAGATGAGGCTTGAAGGGAAAGTATCGATTATTACCGGTGCTGGGCGAGGTATTGGCTTTGCTACGGTGAAGAAATTTCTCGCGGAGGGTTCAAAAGTTATTGCGTGTGATATTAATCCATCGCTCATTGAGCAGCTGAGCACAGTGTTTGCTAATGACTCCAACGGGATGGCTACGGTTGTCGATGTGACGGACTCTCAAGGTGTTGTAGATATGGTCAATGCGGCCGTGACGAAGTATGGACGAATTGATGTTCTTGTAAATAATGCTGGAATTGTACGAGACTCCAGAATGATCAACATGACTGAGGACGCTTTTGATAATGTGATTGATGTCAACCTAAAAGGAACGTATAACTGCGCTAAAGCAGTCTTTCCTCATATGATGGAACAGCGGACGGGTGTTGTGCTTAATGCTTCTTCGATAGTGGGGTTATACGGTAATTTTGGGCAAACCAATTATGCCGCCAGTAAATTTGGTGTCATCGGAATGGCAAAAACCTGGGCGCGCGAATTTGGTCGATTCGGAATCCGGGCTAATGCGGTTTGTCCGGGGATGGTGGATACCGAAATTTTAAAAGATATTCCTGAAAATGTTCTTGAGGATGTGATTGCAAAGATTCCACTTGGAAGACTAGGTAATGCCGCTGAAATCGCCAATACTTACGCATTTCTTGCCTCCGATGAGGCGAGTTATATTAATGGTGCCGTTATTGAAGTGGGCGGTGGTGCGACTCTATAGCTTTTTCGCTATTTTTAGTAAGTCGATTTTTCAGCCGACAATTCCGGCAGCTGCAGCGGACTTTTTGGCTTAAACCCCTTTTTTTGATGTTCAGCAATAATCGTCGTAAAAATACCACCTCGGACGTAAAATCGGGACGTCAGCCTCATAAATTTAGGATTTGTTAACGTTACCAGGTCATTTAGAATTTGATTCGTGACGGCTTCATGAAAAGCACCTTTATCTCTGAATGTGACTGTATAAAGTTTTAAGCTTTTGAGCTCCACACATTTTTTGTCAGGCAAATAATCTAAATAGAGTGTCGCAAAATCAGGCTGGCCTGTTTTGGGACAAAGGCATGTAAATTCGGGAATTTGCATGCGTATCCAAAAATCATTTTTAGGAGCTGGGTTTGGAAACGTATCGAGCGGATTTATCACAGATTTCGGCATTCTAAAATTAGGTTATTAAGATAAAATAGGGGGTAGTACTTCATGCGAACTATAACTTATCGCGTGAAGGCCTGATTATAACGATTTCGACGGATAATATTTTGCGCCTTACTCATATCAAGTTAGCTGGTTTCAAATCTTTTGTAGACCCTACGCATATTCCTGTTCCTGGAAAATTAGTCGGTGTGGTAGGCCCGAATGGATGCGGTAAATCGAACGTCATCGATGCGGTGCGTTGGGTACTCGGGGAAACCTCCGCCAAGCAGTTGCGTGGTGAGAATATGCAAGACGTCATTTTTGCGGGCTCCAGTGACAGAAAACCCATGTCCCGCGCTAGCGTCGAACTTATTTTTGATAACAGTGCTGGTAAGGTCACTGGTATTTGGTCTCAATACTCAGAAATATCTGTTAAACGAGTTCTTGAGAGAGAAGGGGCTTCCTCTTATTACATAAACAACCAGCACGTGAGAAGGCGTGACGTGGCAGATATTTTCTTGGGGACCGGACTGGGTGGTAGAGGATACGCCATTATTGAACAAGGTATGATTTCGCGCATCATCGAGGCTCGGCCTGATGATATGCGATCGTTTTTAGAAGAAGCTGCAGGCGTATCGAAATACAAAGAGCGAAGAAGAGAGACGGAGCTGCGCTTAAAAGATACGCGGGAGAATCTCTCCAGAGTAGAGGATATTCGTTCAGAGTTAGATAAACAGCTTCGAAAGCTTGAACAGCAAGCACAGCAAGCAGAAAAATTCCATGAGTATGAAAATGGCTTGAAGGAGACCCAACAACAAGTGTGGTTTCACAGTCAACGGGATTCTGAGAATCAGCGACAGGTTCTCGAAGCGCAGATTAAGAAGACAGAGGTTGATGTCGAGAAAAAAATCGCGCTCTTGAGAAAAACTGAAACTGAAATCGAGAAGCTAAAAATTTCGAGAGAGGACAGTGCTGCTGTCGTTAACGAGGTGCAAGCAGCGCTTTACGAAGTTAACTCTTTAATCGCCCGTATTGAGCAGTCCATTGAGCACCTCCGAGAAACTCGAAAAAGAACACAACATCAGTTGAGTAACGTCGATGTGACCTATGAACAACAACGGTATGAGTTAAGGACGTTGGAGCAGGATTTTTGGGATGCGCGAAAAAAAATCTTATTAGTAAAGGCACAACAAAATCAAAATTTAATGGAGTTAGAGTCCAATAAAAAAGAGTTACCCGATATTGAGCAATCCTTCTCTGATGCTCAAAGAGCTGTTGACGAGCACACAAAACTAATATCGGACGTACAAAATCGATTAAATATAAGCAGGACACATCAGAGTCACGCCTCTAATGTTTTGGAGCAATTAGCAAATAGAAAAAAACGATTGAATGCGGAGCGGTTGGATTTGAAACCACCAGATTCTGGGCAGATTCAGTCGATGGATGATTCAATTAAGAGTTTAGATGATGCCATGACGAATCAATCTAACAAACTTTCAAACTCTGAGGCTGAACTCGTTAAGTTGGAGGACAATAAAGATAAAGTGGGTTTGACGTTAGACGAAAAGCGAAGGGTTTATTCAGAACTTGACGCAAAAAGGCGTGCTCTAGTTGAGCTTCAAACTCAGTTGTCGCGGTCAGACCGACTTAGCGAGTGGTTAGATTCAAGCGGGTTCAATAGTGAGGAGCGATTGTGGGAGTTGCTCCGTGTCGAGGCAGGTTGGGAGGACGCCGTGGAGGCAGTCCTGCGCGAGCGACTAATGTCTATCGCAACTGACGACTTGGACGTTGTTACGTTTGAGGACGCCAATCAACCGCCCTCTAAAGTCTCTTTTTTCAACAAAAGATTTAGTGTGGCCCGAAGTCATGACTCATCATCAAACTATATTTCGCTTGGCACAATAGTTCATACTGATAATTCGTCAATATCAAACCTCCTCGAGCATTGGTTAGCGCATGTGTTTATTGCTGAAACAGATGTTGAGGCCCGCGCAATGGTCGACCACTTAGAGTCTGGTCAAATATGCGTTACCAAGCGGGGCGACCTACATTATCCAGGCGGTGTTGCCTTGTTTGCTCCTGATCAAGAAGTTCACGGGGTTCTCGCGAGGCAGGTCGAGATTGAAGCACTCGATAAATTAACTTCGTCTGCTCAGGATGAATTAGAGTCTTGCCAGAATGAGTTCAAAACTCTCTCGGAATCTGTCTCTCGTGTTAAAGAGGAGCTCGCGCATTCCAGGAAAGATTATGCTGATTTAAAGGAAAAACTGCACCACGAGCGCGTTGATTTTCTGCGTCTATCAGACTTGAATCAGCGTACTATCGAGCGCCTAGCGCAGGTGGATACCGAGTTGGTTGAAATTGATGCGCTTCAGTTGGCAGAGAATGAACGAAACAATAAAGCATCTCAAGATGTGAGCGCTTTTGGAGTTGAACTCGAAACTACGACAAGCGTTCTGGAGCAAATGATTTCGAGGCTTCAGTCCGCTAAGCATTTGAGAGAAACAAAGCTTGAAACGATACAAAACTTAAACGAAAGTTATTCCGAATATTCTTTTGAGTCTCGATCATTAGTCAATAAAATCAGTCAACTATCATTAGACATTAAACAAATTTATGAGTCTTTCATCCGATTGGATGGACAACGGTCTGAGCTGACCGAACAGCTCAACAGGGAGCTAGAGGGGGAGCAAACAGACGAATTACAGTCAAATTTATTGCGACGTCAGCAGGTAGAGTCTGAATTAAGTCTGAAAAGAGAGGCGCTCTCGGGTTGGGATGAGCAGTTAAGAGCTGCTGAGCTACAACGTCAGGAAACCGACCTGGCATTGCAACCGTTGAGAGATTCAATTAATGCTTTGAACTTAAGTGAGCAAGAGTGTCGACTTGTTCGAGACGGTTTTATGAAGCAGCTAAGTGAGTCCGGGGCAGATGAAGAGCGTCTCGGCCAGGTCGTCCCTAATGACTTCGATTTGGAGATCGCCCAGACCTTACTCGCTGATTTGCAACTAAAGATCACGAGGCTCGGAGCCATCAACTTGGCGGCGCTTGATGAACTCACGGAGTCAAAAGAACGAAAAGGGTATCTGGATGCGCAAGCGGAAGATCTCTTGGAGGCGGTGGCTACCTTGGAAAATGCGATCAGAAGTATTGACAAGGAGACTCGGGAACGTTTGTCTGAAACCTTTGAACAGGTAAATCAACAATTTGGGGAAATGTTCCCAGCATTGTTTGGTGGTGGAGAAGCCAAATTAGTCCTAACCGGTGAAGAAATATTAGATGCCGGCGTAGAGGTAATAGCACGTCCCCCTGGAAAGAGAAACACTTCGATTCACCTTCTATCTGGTGGTGAAAAGGCACTCACCGCGTTATCTCTCGTGTTTTCATTATTCCAACTCAATCCAGCGCCGTTTTGTCTATTGGATGAGGTCGATGCACCGCTCGACGATAGTAACACTGTGCGATATTGTGATCTTGTGCGAAAAATGTCGCAAAGTACGCAATTTCTGTTTATTACTCACAATAAAATCACCATGGAATTGGCAGAGCAGTTGATAGGGGTCACCATGCAAGAGCAGGGAGTTTCGCGTGTGGTAGCCGTGGATATTGAAGAGGCAATGAAACTAAATGAAGACGTCGCAGCTTAACTTTAACGCGGACCAACTCCGCGAGAGCGCATGAGGTATTGATATGAGCGATTTGCAAATATATTTGTTAGCTTTAGGCGTTGTAATTATTCTTGGAGTTCTCATTGTTAACCGCATACAAGAAAAACGCTTCAAGTCCAAGCTGAATCATACGACCGATTTAGCGGCGCAAGACCCCTTGTTGGATCAACTAGACACACATGGCTCTATAACGCTAACAGATTCTGAAGATGAGATGATTGTCAACCCGGATGGTAGTTCACAATTACAGGAATCCACCGCTAACGTGGTTCCTGTGCGTCATGAGGGCGAGGACGACGTTGCATTAGATTTAGAGTTACTCGACTCTAAGATTACGTTCCAAATAGCCATCAGTGCTTCCGAAGGTTTGTGTATCAGTACAACGGGTCGATTACAAGAGGTCCTTGAAACGATTCCGAAACGTTATCAAGTATGGGGAAGTACGCGGAAGCATAAGGACCCAATCATAGTGTCAAATCCTGATTCTGTTTTCGATAAATTAATGATCGTCATCCAACTAACCGATAGAAATGGTCCGCTGAGTCGAGAGCAAATTGAGACGATAACGACGGATATTTATGCAGAAACCGTCCCAACAGGAGCAATTGCGACACAGGTAAAAGCCGCTGAAGAAGCGACCAATGCTTCGCAATTAAAGCAGTTTAGCGATGATGTAGATCTTTTGTTTGGTTTAACGGTCGAGCGATCGCGGGGGGCTGCAATGGCTGGAGGTGAGGTGTTAAGTTTAGCCGTAGCCCTCGGTATGCGTCTTAATAGACACGGTGCGTTCATTATGGTGGATGATGAGGGCAAAGAGCTATTCACTCTAGAGAATAGGGATTCAACTCCGTTCGATGAAACTCAAATCAAGGAGCAAGAAATATCAGGTATTACCTTCTTGCTAGATGTAACTGCGGTTCCTGACGGGATACGAACTTTTAATAAAATGGCTGGCGTTGCGAAACAGTTTGCGGATGCAATGAACGCAACAATTTGTGACGACAATAGCCAATTAGTTAGCGAGGCCGGGTTTGACCTCATAAGACAGCAATTAAACAAGATATATCAACAGATGGAGGATAAAGAGATTCTTCCGGGCTCCTTAGTGGCTAAGCAACTGTTTTCATAATGAATGATGGGTATTTAATATTAAGAAAACGCGCAAGCGAATTGCGTAGCCTATTGAATCGAGCCAACCGTGAATATTACATTCTTGATGAGCCAACACTGCTTGATTCAGAATATGACCAACTATTCAGAGATTTAATTAAGATTGAGCAGGAATACCCCGAATTATGCACCGAGGATTCCCCAACTCAACGAGTGGGTTCTGACATACTCGAATCTTTTCCGAGTGTCGCTCATACCTCTCCTATGCGATCGCTCAGCAACGCCATAGATGCATCCGAGATAAAACAATTTGATAAAAGAACAAGAGATTCACTAAAAATTGGTGAGGCAGAGGTGACGTACTTTGCGGAACCCAAATTTGATGGTTTAGCTATAAGTCTTCGATATGTGGATGGCGTGCTAATGCAAGCGGCTACTCGGGGAGATGGTAATACTGGAGAGCAGGTAACAGAGAATATTCGAACTGTGCGAACCATCCCTTTAGTGCTCCCACAGAACACTCCAAATATAGTCGAGGTTCGAGGAGAGGTGGTAATGATGAAGCGAGATTTCGACAACTTAAATAAAAGACAAGCTGAGGCAGGTGAGAAAATTTTTGCTAATCCACGTAACGCTGCTGCGGGTTCTTTGCGACAACTCGATTCAAAAATTACTGCGACTAGAAAGTTATCATTCTTCGCCTACGGGTTAGAATATGACGCGGAACTGAGTGAGTCATTCAGGTCACAATTAGACATAGCGAACACGTTAAAAGAATACGGATTCACAACATCATCTTTGAGCGGAGTAGTGAAAGGATTAGACGGCATTCAAGATTTTTTTGATCATGTTGGTGCTGTCAGGTCCGACTTAGATTACGAAATTGATGGCGTCGTTTATAAAGTTAATACCTTGGAAGATCAACGCAAGTTAGGTTACGTGGCTCGAGCACCACGCTACGCGATCGCCTATAAGTTCCCACCTCAAGAAGAAGTGACACAATTACTCGACATCGAAGTTCAAGTTGGAAGAACCGGGGCAATTACCCCTGTGGCTCGATTAGAACCTGTTCGCGTAGGTGGGGTCGTCGTCACTAATGCGACACTTCACAATCAGGACGAAATCGCTCGGAAGGAAATAAAAATCGGTGACTACGTTGTAGTACGACGTGCTGGTGATGTTATTCCAGAAGTCGTTCGGCCGATGCTCGACAGAAGAGAAAGCGTTAGAGAATTTACGATGCCAAATTCGTGTCCGGAGTGTGGTGGGGACATTGTAAAGGAGTTAGGAGAGAGCGTTCACCGGTGTATTGCCGGAATGAAATGTCGTGCTCAACGGGCACAGTCTATTTGGCATTTTTGTTCCCGTAAAGCAATGAATATTGACGGTATCGGCGAGAAATTAATTGACCAACTTGTTGAGTCGAAGTTTGTTGAGTCTTTCGTTGATTTATATCGCTTAGAGGCAGAAAAATTGTCAACACTTGAGCGGATGGGTAAAAAATCAGCGAATAATATCTGCGAAGCTATTTCAAGGTCACGCGAGACGACTTTGAGCCGCTTTATCTATTCACTGGGTATTCGTAACGTTGGCGAACAAACTGCCAAAGAATTAACGAAGTATTTCGAAACGTACGAGCGATTAGCTGTTGCCTCGGAGGAGAATCTCGTGAGCGTACCTGATATTGGTCCGATAGTGGCAAAAAGCATCAGGGAGTACTTTGACGATCCTGATCATGTTGACGCCATCAAAAATTTAATTGAGATGGGTGTTACCTGGGGAAATGAGCGAACTGTTCAAAAGAGTAGAACTTTGGCTGAAAAAAATTTCGTACTAACTGGAACCTTCAAAAACTTTTCTCGAGATGAAGTAAGGGGCGAGATTGAAAGTCGTGGAGGTAAAGTTATAGGAGCGGTGTCAAAAAATATAGACTATTTAGTGTTAGGAGAAAAACCTGGGTCGAAGCTAAGGAAGGCTACCGATTTAGGAGTAAAAACTGTTGATGAATCAATGTTTATAAGGTTACTTGAAAGTGAAAATTAATAAGAAAATAAATGCTGCAGTATTCCCAGTAGCAGGTTTGGGAAGCCGTTTTTTGCCCGCGACTAAAGCAACTCCAAAAGAGATGCTTCCCATCGTGGATAAACCACTCATTCAATACGCAATTGAAGAAGCCGCTCAAGCGGGCATTACGAAAATGATTTTTGTAACCGGGCGCAATAAGCGTGCAATTGAAGATCATTTCGATAGCGCCTATGAGTTAGAGGCTGAACTCGCTTCAAATAATAAACGTGATTTGTTACAAATAGCCCAATCTGTAGCACCAAAAGGAGTGGAATTTGTTTATGTTCGGCAGTCCTCCGCACTAGGACTGGGTCATGCCATTTTATGTGCCAAGCCGGCGTTAGCAGATGAGCCATTCGCAGTGGTACTTGCTGACGATATGATTAAGGGTCCAATAGGCGCGGTTCAGCAGTTAATAACTGCTTCAAAAAATAATCAAGGGCCAGTTGTAGGGCTTGAAGCTATTGAGCCTCATCAGTCGAAAGCATACGGTATTGTTGAGATTCGTGAACACACTGGCGAGCATGTGATTGCATCAAATTTAGTTGAAAAACCAGATCCTGAGGACGCGCCCTCTAATCTAGGCGTTGTAGGAAGGTATCTTTTGCCATTTGAAATTTTTGATGTTATTGAAAATTTGCCGACTGGGTCAGGAGGAGAGATTCAGCTTACAGACGCACTAGCAGTATTGGCGAAGCGAGATGGCGTTCTGGGAGTGTCTTTGCAAGGCCAACGTTTTGACTGCGGTTCTAAATTGGGTTACGCAAAAGCTAACATCGAATATGGTCTTGAGCATTCTCAAATAGGTGATGACCTTAAAACGTATTTGAAAGGTCTCATTAAATGAATAATCCATTGCAAATTAACGAGAATGATGTCCGTCGGTCCGCAAGAATCATAATTACTCACGCAGAAATAGAGGGAGAAATCAAGAGAATAGCAAATGAAATCGAGGGAAGTATTGGCAATCAATCCCCCGTTGTTCTGAGCATATTAAATGGTTCAATTTGTTTCACGGGATATCTACTAACCGAGCTTGATTTCGCGCTTAGGTACGATGTCTTTTCCATGTCGCGTTATGGCCAAGGGACAACAGGGGGAGAATTAAAACATTTGTCGTACCCAAGCATGTCAGTTCGCGATAAAACTGTGTTAATTTTGGATGATATCCTTGACCGTGGCACTACGTTAGAGTCAGCTAGAAGATGGGCAATAGGGAACGGCGCCAGTCAGGTTTTAACCGCGGTACTGATTGAAAAGCAGATACAGGATAGCTCTAATCGGATTAAGCCCGATTTTTCATGTTTTTCTGTGAAGGATGAATTCGTCTTTGGTTTTGGTATGGATATTGATGGGATGTGGCGTAACTTAAAAGACATTCATGCGCTCAGAAATCCAACATCTATTAATTATTGAGTTTGAGAATTAGGTTATGAGTATTAAATCAGTATTGAAAATGGGTCACCCCACGTTGTTGTCGAGATCTGAGGAAGTCAGTCAATTCGATACGCCTGAATTACATACGTTAATAGGTGATATGAAAGACACTATGACGTACTTGAATGGTGCGGGCATTGCCGCGCCCCAAATTGGCGTTCTAAAACGCGTAGTGATTTTTGGTTTCGAAAACAACGTTCGATATCCCAGTGAGGATTCTGTTCCTTTCACGATATTATTAAACCCAACGATAGAACCCTTAAGCGAAGATATGGAGGAGGGTATTGAAGGATGTTTATCAGTTCCAGGTTTAAGCGGCTCGGTCCCGAGGTATACAAAAATTCGATACCGGGGCTTTGATCCTGAGGGAGAGGCAATAGATAGAACTGTTACTGATTTTCATGCGCGGGTGGTCCAGCACGAATGTGATCACCTAGATGGCATTTTGTATCCCGCTCGTATCAGGAATTTTTCGACTTTTGGCTTTATTGAGTAGCCATCTCTTTTGATTTGTGAGCCAAACTGAGCTCTTCCACTAGGTCGCTTTGCAGCCGTAACGTTTCGCGCGCACTGCTGAGAACGTCTCCTGAAATCAATAAGGTGTCCTCCACGCGCTCGCCCATTGTATTGATCTTCGCGTTTTTGATGTCGACTTGGTGCTTCGTTAGGATTCGAGCGATAGCATAGAGTAAGCCAGGCTGATCACCACAGGTAATCTGCAAATAGTAATTTAAACCGTTTTCATCTCCTCGGATATCAACTTCTGGTTTAATAGGGAAGTACTGCAGTCGCCTACTTATCCTTCCGTTGTTGGATTTTGGTAACGAACTTGAGGAGAGGGCCATCGGCAATGCATGCTCTATATGATTAATCATATCCTGATAATCGTTTTCAGCATATCGATCGATTAACACCTGAAAAGTATTTAGATAGCAGTTGTCTTTCGTAGTGAAAACTTTGGCCTCAACGACAGAAAATTCAGTATCTTCAAAGAAGCGACAAATTCTCGCGAATACCAGAGGTTCATTTTTTCCGTATGTTAAAACTTGTAACCCATCCCCAATCGGCGACAGCCGTGCTCTGACTAAAGGCTGATTATCACTTCCTTGATAATTAATAACTCGCGTATGCCAAACAATTTCACTTTCTTCATGTCTTATGAAATAACTTTCATCTAATTTTGACCAAAAACGATCATAAGTAGTGTTAGGTATTGCGTAGGCTGTTAATCTATTTTTAACATTTCTTTTTTTTGTTTCGACGAGGTTTTGAGGTTTATTCGGATCGATTTTTAAACGCTCGAGTGCAAGGTAATATAGGTTTTCTAAAAGCTTGCCTTTCCATCCGTTCCATACCTTGGGGCTGGTTCCTCGTATATCTGCCACAGTAAGAAGATACAGAGCTTCTAAGCGGCGTTGAGTTTTTACTTTTCGCACGAACTCTTTTACCACTAATGGATCGGAGATATCTCTTTTTTGAGCCATTGTTGACATGTAAAGATGTTGCTCTACCAGCCAAACCACCAAGTTTGTATCAGGCGTGTTAAGGCCATGATGCTCGCAAAATTTCTTTGCGTCACTCATGCCTAGTTTTGAGTGGTCACCCCCACGTCCTTTGGCAATATCATGGAAGAGACCCGCGATGTAAAGGGTTTCAGGCCTTTTAAATGAACCGATCAGCTTGCTGCATAAAGGGAATTCGTGAGACATATCAGGTGCAGCAAATCGCCGCAAGTTACGCACTACCATCAAGATATGAGCATCAACCGTGTAGACATGAAACAGGTCGTGCTGTAATTGACCGCATATTTTTCCGAACTCTGGTAAGTATTTCCCGAGCAGATCATATTGATTCATCAATCTGAGTGTATGCGTTAACCCGATTTGTTTTTTGAAAAAATTGATGAATACACTTCTGTTTTCAGGATCACCCCGAAAGTCGTCGTTGATGAGTTTTTTTGCGTGCCACAGTTCCTTTCGTGTTCGAGCAGAAATACCTTTTATTTCCGGGTGATCATGTAGCATTGAAAAAAACCGAAAGATTGAACGTGGATTTTTATTAAAAAGTCCAGCTGAGGTTGTTTCAAGAAATCCATTACGGATTTGAAAGTTGGTGTCGATACTTATAGGCTTGGCATCTCGCTCTTGATGGATTATCTCAGTAAGATGCTGCAAAATTATTGACGATAGGAGACTAACCGACTTTGATGCTTTAAAGACAACTTGCATTAATTGCTCCGTAGCAGGTTTTGCACTTGTTGTACGAAATCCCAGCTCGGCAGCCAGCAATCTTTGAAAGTCAAAAAGCAAACGATCTTCTTTTCGTCCCGCTTGCACATGCAATAGAGTCCTGACAAGGATTAGCGCTCGTTCATGTTTTTCAAGCTGTAATTGTTCGGATTTTGTAATGATCCCACTGGAGCGGATGGCCTCCCAGCTTGACCCATAACCTGCTGCTTGAGAAATCCAAAGGATTGTTTGCAAGTCCCGGAGTCCCCCAGGGGATTCCTTTAGGTTTGGTTCGAGATTTTGAAACGAGTCATTGTAGCGACTGTGCCGCTGTTTTAACTCTACCATTTTGCCGTCACAAAATTTCTTCTCTTCTAAGTTTTGAGAGATAACTTTTGTGAATTGTGAATGTAGAGATTTAGAACCGATTAAGAATCTTGCTTCCATTAGATTAGTTTGCGTACTAATGTCTTTTCTTGACTCGTCAATACATTCATGGATTTTTCTAACGCTATGCCCCACATCCAATCCAATATCCCACAAAGTACTTATGAAGGAGGCGATCTTCGTCTCTTCAGTTTTTTTGAGGGTGTCTGATATAAGAATGAGGACATCGACATCGGAGTAGGGAAACAAAGAGCCTCTACCGTAGCCGCCCACCGCAACCAAAGTCGCATCAATAGAGGCTAATTTTTGTTTCCATAATGATCTTAAAAGGGCATCAGTCTGTTTTGAGTGTTTCGATAGCAAGGACTGATAATCTGTTTTACGATCGAGCTTGGAAAATAGTCGCTGTTTTTTTTGTTTTATTTTTGTTCGAAGATCAGCGACGAACAGTGTCTCCTCTTTGGGCGGTTTGTTGCCTGCCATCAGACGGAGAATGTTAACCCATTGGGAGGTTCAGGCGTTTTATCCGAGACGGTCAACACTTCAAATCCTGTATCGGTAACCAATATTGTGTGCTCCCACTGAGCCGAAAGGCTATGGTCCTTGGTCACTATCGTCCAACCATCAGCTAACTGGCGTATGTCGCGCTTTCCCGCGTTGATCATGGGCTCGACGGTAAAAATCATACCAGGTTCTAGTTTTAACCCAGTCCCCGCCGCACCATAGTGGAGTACCTGCGGATCCTCATGAAAAGTAGCACCAATACCATGTCCACAAAACTCTCGAACAACACTAAACCCCGCCGACTCCGCCATTTTTTGGATTGCTGAACCAATATCACCTAAGCTGGCGCCCGGTCTGATTTGCGCGATCCCGGCCCACATACACTCGAAAGTCAGTGAAGCCAATCTACGACTTTGAATGGAGGGCTCTCCTACATGAAACATACGACTGGTGTCTCCGTGATAACCATCTTTAATTACGGTGATATCGATGTTAACGGAATCTCCATTTTTTAATTTTTTGCTACCTGGTATCCCATGACAAATGACGTGATTCACTGAAGTACATATGGACTTGGGGAAAGGAGTATGCCCAGGTGGTGCGTAGTTTAAAGGTGCTGGTATTGTTTGCTGGACATCAACCATATAGTCATGACATATCTTGTCAATATCCTCTGTAGTTATGCCTGCTTTAATTTTTGGTTGGATGAAATCGAGAACCTCTGATGCTAAGCGACCAGCTACACGCATCTTTTCAATTTCTTTGTTTGTTTTTATCGTTACCGTCATTGGGGATTGCTCTTTCGTAATCTTCGAATGATATCATTTTGACAGTGCTTTGCGGCGGAAACATGAGGATATTATTGACCAAAAATATGTGGTCCAGTATGGGTTATGAGTGCCTCGACTCGTTCATCAATTTCAGGAAGACTCGGGAACTCTACGAGTATCCAATCGAGGGTGTGACGTAATTGCTCATAGTCAGGTAGCGGCCTCCATCGAAGTGAGGGTGAACTTGCATGACACATCGCGAAACAAGATGATTCAAGCGGTTCCCAACGCCAGCCTTCTGCCCGAACAGCTGCGTAGATCATTTTTGCCCAATGCTCTTGCATACCTTCCGCAATAAGAGCCTCGTAAATTATGGCTTGTGTGCGACGCCAATCTGAACGTCCGCCCTCGACTTGACCATGGAAGAGAATCATCGTTTTTAAATATTCAAAGGGGCTGGGTAATGGTCTAGTAAGCCGTATTTCATCTGTAAGCAGATTTAACGGTATGACCTGATTAGCCTCCGTAGTCCACGTATCACCCCCAGAATCTGTGAAATGGAGTGGTTGAATTAACTTTATGTGTTGCGAATGCTGCATGGTTTCTAAAAACTGTACTGTTGCGGAGCCGTGAAATTCCGCTGATTGTCCATGGGCTGGACCTGACAAAGAAATAATAAATATAAACTTTAAAAACATGTACTTACATTGATAATCTTGTGTGTATTATCGCTTTCATGATTAGTTTTCTGCTCGTCCTCATTATTAACTTAGACACTAGATTTCCTGCGTAACCCGATTAAATGCAATCGCCTGAACTCTAACTTATCGCACTGCAAAATCTCTAGTGCTTGACTCAAAAATCTTTAAGGGTGTAGTTTGTATCTCTACTGTACCTAAAAAATACGGTGTTAGGGGCGGCTCAAAGCATTCGTGGAGTAAGCAACTAAACAGTTAACTGGTAGTTTAGATTCTGCATACGGAAGGGGAGAAACGTAATGGAATTCAATATACTACAGTCCCACAAGGGGCTGGATAAGCAACTCGAGGAGCTAGGGTCCGACCCGTTTGACGGGAACAGCGTTGGAACCTCACTGTTCATGACAGGAAACATGGGGCCGAAGATAAAGGAAAAAATGGGAGTAGCCGCAAAAAAAGCAGGCATGTCTCGTAGAGATTTTTTCCGTTCTTCTCTCGGTTTAAGTGCAGCGATGATTGCTGCAAACGAAGTAACCGGAATGAAATTTTTTGAGGTCGGTTCAGCTGAGGCCGCGGATATTGCTGCTAAAGATGAGGCTATTCAAGTAGCCAGGGCGGGCAGTGACTTTATCGTCGATGTTCATACGCACGTATGTACGCGGCCGGGCCATTACCAACTCGGAGTGAACACTACAGAGCGTGGTATGTGGTTTGTACAGCTACTTGATGACTTGGGTAAAGCGTTTGGTATGGAAAACGGTACTCGGGACATGAATGTTGAAAATTACGGCAGACTGATTTTAGAGGAAAGTGATACGACAGTCGGAATTTTTAATCCTTTTGGTTTCCGTGAGGATTACGGCGGCGAGGATATGATTCCTATGGATTACCAAGTCGGTGTTCGTGATCGATGGCCTGACAATACGATCATGCTAGCGGGTGGCTTAACACCAAATCAAGGTGTTGACGAGACCCTTGAGCGGCTTAACATGTACGCCGACCAGTACCGCATCTCTGGGTTGAAGCTATATACCTTCGACTCCACAGATAAAAAAGGCTGGTGGTTTGATGACGAGGCTCTAGCTTACCCAATTTGGGAAGAGTGTCGCCGACTGGGCATCACCAATATCGGTTGTCACAAAGGTATTCCTTTTGGTCAGTTCTATGCTCGTTACGCACACGCGGAGGACTTTGATGCGGCGGCTGACGATTTCCTCGACCTTAACTTCATCGCATACCACTCAGCTTGGCCTTATCACAATGAATTGGCTGCACTGAAGGGCTTTAAGCCACAAAGAAAGAATCTCTATTCCGAGGTCGGTTCTACTTTTGCGGCAACAGTCACAAGTCGACCACTAGAGTGTGCGCACGTGATTGGTACGTTGCTTCGTGATCTAGGTCCGGATTATGTGCTTTGGGGTACTGACTCTTTGTTGTGGGGTAATCCTCAGTGGCAAATCGATGCATTTAGAAGCTTCCAGATTCCTGATGAGCTAGTTGAAGGTTATGGTTATCCAAAAATTACGCCAGAAATTAGACGTAAGGTGTTGGGTGAAAATGCAGCGAGAATATGGAACATCGATAAGCAAAAAGCAATGACTGCTAAGGCTGATATCTTAGCGAGCAAGGCATACGCTTAAGCTTATTGCTTGATACATGGTGTGTCCCTCTAGAGGGGCACACTTTTTTTTTGGGAAAAGGAAATAGCTGTGCCTACATACGAATATGCATGTGATGCTTGTCTCGTCATCTATCAAACAAGACATAGCATAAAAGAGAGCGGTCCGACGGCTTGTCAGGAATGTAAGGGTGAATTAAGAAAGGTACTTTCTGCGCCTAGTTTCAATACCGCTAACCATACCAGCCCCACGGCGGCAAAGTACGCGAAAATGTCTGATGCAGAGGAAATCGCTCGAGAGAATGAATTGCAGAAAGTCTATAAGTCCATTTGGATGCCACCCGAGGTTAAACATAGCCCATGGGAGGACGACCACGACCATGATCATGAGCACGATCATTAATGTTCGACTTGAATCAAGCTTTTAAACTCACATTATCTTTTTTGGCCTTGCTGGCCACGTGTATCCAAACAGGACACAGTAACGAGCAACAGAAACAAGGCTTAAACGACTCAGGCGGAATACTGAGTAGTCCGATATCAGGTGAATTATCTTTCACACTGCCTTATCAAGGATTAAGCAAGAAGCTCGGAAAACGATTCATAAAGGGACATGAGCAATTTGATGAGATCTGGGTTTTGGCGCCTGCCCCGGGAGTTTGGGGCTTAGGGCCAACCTTTAATGAGGCGAATTGTTTGGGCTGTCACCCGAACAACAGTCGAGCGCAACCTGCGAAGGAAGGTGCTGAAATAGAGAAGGGCAACGTCATAAAATTTGGTTATCGTAACACTAATGGTGACGTCATACCCTCTCACCCTTGGTATGGAGATCAATTACAAAACAGAGCTGCTGAAAATCGCGTACCAATAGAAGGTAATGCGATTGTCACATACGAAACCATTAATTTTGAGTATCCAGATGCGACGGTTGTTACACTAAAAAAACCAATAATTACGCTAAAAAATCTTAATTTTGGGGACTTAGACGAGTCAACTCTTGTGTCGATGAGGGTTGCGCCGCAGGTAATCGGGTTAGGTTTACTAGAGTGGGTACCAGACGAAGATTTATTAGAGATCGCTGAACGTCAAAAGGAGGAGGGCCTATCTGGGCGTCCAAATTACGTTATTGATTTGGAAACAGAACGTGTCGTCATTGGTCGATTTGGCTGGAAGGCAGCGCAGCCGAATTTAAAACAGCAAACGGCGGTAGCATTTCATTCAGATATTGGTGCAACAACTTTTTTCTTCCCGGAAAAAAATTGTCCAGAAGTTCAGATTGGTTGCAAAGAATTACCCTCAGCTGCCAAATGCGGCGGCCAAGGGGGCTGCACGGGTAATAATTTTAGACCCGAGGTACTGCCTAGCCGGCTAAAAAACATAACAACATACTTGCAAACATTAAACATTCCGAAACGGAGAATTACAGATTCGGAAGAGGTTTTAGCCGGAGAAGCTTTATTTCACGAGTCTGGTTGTGCCTCCTGTCATGCATCCACTTTAATAACCGGGCAGAACGCGGTACTTAAAGAGCTGACCAATATGGCATTTCATCCTTACACCGACTTACTACTTCACGACATGGGAGAGCAACTCTCGGACCACAGACCTGAGGGATCGGCGAACGGCCAAGAATGGAGAACACCGCCGCTTTGGGGCATTGGGTTAATGAATGAGATATCCGGAGGTCTTGCGCTCTTGCACGACGGACGTGCCGCAACGATTGAAGAGGCCATTCTCTGGCATGGAGGAGAGGCGTTATCGTCTCGTCAAAAATTTGTAGACCTGATTAAGCCTGAAAGAGACCGTGTCATAAAATTCATTAACTCGCTCTAATCAACAAATCTACTTTCCGCAAGATTGTATTTCGACGGTCACGTTCTTTAAGTTTATCGAGCATAAATCAAGCTTCTTCTTCGTTGCTTTTAACCTTTCACGCAAATCATCGTTATCGTATCGCAGCTCGGCATTATCTATTTCAAGAAGCTCTATTTGTTGCTTCAAATTTTTAATTGTTGTGTTCTGGCAATCTATTGTGTCGCCATCACACGCGGCGTGTGCCGGATGGATTAAAATGAGAGCGGCTCCTGCCAAAAAGCATTGGAAGTATCTTCTAAATTCGTATCCTTTGGCGTTAAAATTTTTCATACTTATCCTCTCTTTATTCACAAAAATAACCCGTCATAAATTTGACGTACTCGTTCCATTCAGCGTATGCCCATCTCTGCTTATTGGATTTAATACTGACGCTTTTTATTAATTCGACCGCTTTCGGTCGAGCATAGTAGTTGTATGAGATTTCCTTTATACGCAAGCGTTCGCAATCAATTTCAAATTGGGTAACAAAAGACTTGATTCCATCGTGAGTCTTACTGAGATCTCTGAGTTCATTTACGAGAAAACTTTTTTTTGGCTCAACTACTTGATCCAATTTCCAAAGTATTTCATCACCATTTTCTAATACTAAAACAGGAGACCAATCTGTAGCCTGAATATTCGTTGTTATCGCGAAAAGAGCTAATAAACAGACGGTACGGAAATAAGTCTGCATCCTATTCGCGGTCGGCCTATTTTTGATTAATGACATTATCAGTCCAATGTTCCTAACCAGTTCGAAATCGCATGCCCCATTACAACCATACGTGCAACTTGTATTGGACTTCGGACATAGCCTTGTATGACCGCCATAGCTCTATCCGGTATAGGGTCATGGTGCGCATTAAACGATCGAGCGATTTCCGCGCCATAATCAATTGCGAGCGATGTGCTTTTTGAGCTCATAGCGTCAATAGCTCCAGATACTTGCTGAGGGAGAAAACCCTCATAAATAAGAGATAAAAAACTCGGCCAGTAAGCAAGGTGGCGCCAAAGCGTCGCAACATGTTGGCTGGACGAGACATTACTCGTCACACCCGTTCCTAACGTGTTCGCCTCACAAACATGTCTCCAGTTCTGGTCGGTGATTTCCAATCGTGGTAATAATGGTTTTAACGGAATCGACGTTTCATTTTGGAATGAGATTTGATTTTGGAATGAGGCATCCAGCACTAACGGGGCACCTTCGCTTGCGGGTGTGATATAAGCTGCTAGAGCTAATAGGTTGAGCGTGTTTGATCGATTGTAGGCGTTTACAATCTGCTGGATGTCTAGAAGATCTGTCCTAGAAAGATTTGCCGTTGAGACACGCTCCTCAATTTTGAATTGAGGCGTTGAAAGGGCTATTTGACTTAGGAATTCTAGCAAGATCAGTTCGGGCAGTCGACTTACGTATATGGGTTTTACGTTACTCCAGGTTCGCTCAAGGCAGTCGTCCCACGAGGCAAGGGCTCTCCATATTGATGTGAGGATTGGAATGCACATCGTTACTCGAATATCTTCAAAAATCTCCGCTGTCCTGCCAGATGCTGTTGCTTCGTCTGTAACACTAACAGGGTCGTAACTGAAATCAACTGTCATAGACTGTGATGGGGTTTGATGAGTATTCGTAGAGATCGTATCGTGGCTGTTATTATTCTCATGGTCAAGGATTCACGGGGTATTTACGTATAATGTCCGTAAAACTTTGTTATTAATACCCTTGCTATGAGATATGTCAGCATCAATGCTTGATAACCAAATTCCGATCTTGTGGACATTTCGTCGATGCCCTTACGCAATGAGAACACGCTTGGCGATTAAAGCCAGCGGCATCGAAGTCTACCTTAGGGAAATCGTCCTTCGCCATAAGCCATCGGAGTTTGTTTCGGATAGTCCCAAAGCGACTGTACCGGTTTTGAAACTGACGAACGGCAAAATCCTAGAGGAGAGTATTGATATTATGCGATGGGCTCTCGAACAAAATGATCCGAACGATTGGCTTAAAATTTTAGAAAAGCGCAAAGAATATTCAGAACGTTTTCTGACGAATTTAGATGGCTCATTTAAAAATGACCTCGATCGTTATAAGTACGCGAGTCGCTACGGATTAGAAAACACAGAGAGTTTAGAGCACAGAGAGGAAGGCAGTAAATTTCTCAGCCAAATTAATAAATGGTTAAAGGAGACGCCTCATTTGTCAGGTGAGCGTCAAGGGTTCCTCGACATAGCAAGTCTTCCTTTTGTGCGCCAGTTTCGGATCGCAGATCCAGAATGGTTCGATCAACAGGATTGGCCGCAGCTACACACTTGGCTTCAGACATTTCTTGCGTGGGATCAATTCTCACTTATTATGAAAAAATTTAAACCCTGGGACTCAACGCAAGGTGAAGGCATTTTGTTTTAAAAGTTCGTCAAAAGTTACTGATCACTCGAATCTAAATGACTTGCGGGTTTCCATTCGGGGAGTGGTGAACCTCCTGTGTAGTGATTTTCCGCCACGTTTTCTCGGAATAAAACGTATATATCTTTCGATTCAACATCCAGTGCATCAAACAATATGCGAGCAATTGCATCAACGAGCGCTTTTTTTCGTTCCGCTTCGCGTCCAGGCCTTAGATCAACATCAACTACAGGGAGTCCATCTCCAATGACACCATGAGCTTCGGATACAGAGACGTAGTCGTATTTCGTTTCCTTTGGCGCTAAAGTACGCAATACCGCAGATTTGATCTCAGTACGAATTATGTCTTTCTTTGATAACTCAGTGCCTTCAGGTACTGTGATTCGAATGATTGGCATAGTATTTAATTCCTTTATCGACGTAACATTGACTTTATAATACGTATCAGAGACGGCATAAGGCGCATCAATATCACCGGTAAAAACTTTCTCAGTAAGAATGCAAAAATTCTCATGTTTCCGCCTCGATCTAATTTAAACTATACGTTTTAATTCCTGTGTTAAAAATTCTCAGACCAAGGTCTAAGATCTAGCTCTAAAGTCCATGCGCTTCTATGTTGATGATGAAGTACCCAATAAGCATCCGCGATCGCATCAATGTTCAGCATGCCATCCACCCCTCGTTCGCTCTTGAGTTTCGGAGCACGTCTATTGAGTCTTTCCCCATCAATGCCACCGTCAACGATTACATGCCCTACATGGATATTCTTGGGACCAAATTCGCGAGATAAACTTTGCGCTAGATTTCTTACACCACCCTTAGCAGCGGAGAACGGAGAGAATTTAGCTTTTCCACGCAAACTTCCAGAGGCTCCAGTGAAAATAAGCGTTCCTCGTTCTCGCTCTAAAAAATAGGGTAATACCGTTTGCGCAAGGAGAAACGCTCCTAAAGTGTGTTCGCGCCAGTGAGTTGTAAACGACTCTTGGGTAACCTCGAGAAAAGGCGCTGGATTATTTCCTCCGGCATTGTGCACCGCCATTTCAATCGGTGACATCGATTCGGTCTCTTCTACAAGTTTTACAACTGAATTCACATCCCCTACATCGGCAACATGCATCTTCGCTGTCGCACCGTCAGCGACTAATTCACTTAGAGTGCTTTGCAGTTTTTCTTCGCTGCGTCCAGCGATAACCACCGGATAGCCTCCAGCCGCGAATTTTCTTGCTATGGCCGCACCTAATCCATTTGATGCGCCAACGCCTGACACTAATACCGTACCTTTTTTCTCACTTCCATTGTCAACCATAGCCTCCACCCCCAATTACATCTGTAATTTATGTTAATTTTTAGTCTGGTTTCACTATAACGCGATAAACTGAATATATCGTAAAACCGTGGTTGTGTTTTAACGCACAACGGTGCGCTGTTCGGGTTTTTTAATCACTCAGCATGATATTGGATCAATAATGAATAATTCTACTAATGTTGTAACGCTTGAAACATTGTCCTGCAGTGCTGGTTGGCGCAATTATTACTTTGTAAAACTTGTAACTGACGATGGCATTGTAGGCTGGAGCGAATTTGATGAAGGGTTTGGTTCTCCTGGAGTAGGAGCGGTAATTGAACAATTAGCACCACGTGTTGTCGGTCAATCAGTAATGTGTCACGAGCGGATACGCGAAGAACTTTATTGTGCCACTAGACCGGGTGCAGGAGGCGTAGTAGGGCAAGCGCTTGGGGCTATTGAAAATGCGTTATTGGATGCAAAAGCTAAAACTCTGGGCTTACCGTGTTATGAATTATTGGGTGGAAAAATTAGAGATCGACTTCGCGTTTATTGGTCGCACTTTGTGAGTTGGCGCGCAGGACGTATCCCACATTACCAGCCAACGATCAGTGACCAGCAAGGAGTGAGAGAGATATCTCGTGAAGTCTCACAAAGAGGCTTCACGGCTGTTAAAACCAATATATGGCGTTACGAAGACGGACAAATTAAAGGATGGGCTCCAGGATTTGGCAGTCCATTTTCGCCAGAGTTAAATATTGATCGAAAGGTATTAAAAGGCTTACGGGAACACCTAGAGACCATTCGAGAGGAGGCCGGACCTAATGTCGATATTCTCTTGGATTTGAATTTCAATGCAAAAACAGAAGGGTATCTCAAAATTTTACGGGAAATAGAGGATCTGGATATGTTTTGGATAGAGCTTGATACACGAGATCCAGATGCTCTAGCTTATATCCGCTCTCAAAGTCCACATCCTATCGCGTCCTGCGAAACCTTGATTGGGGTGCAACAGTTTTTGCCCTTCTTGCGTCGACAAGCATTGGATGTTGCCATTATCGATACGCCCTGGAATGGTGTTTGGCAATCCATGAAGATAGCTGCCGTTGCCGAAGCTCACGAAGTAAACGTCGCATGTCATAATTTCTATGGTCACTTATGCACGATGATGAATGCGCACTTCTGCGCGGCCATTCCTAATTTGAGAATTATGGAGGTGGATATTGATCGCATTCAATGGGATCACGAATTATTTACGCACACGCCAGTATATGAGGAAGGCCACCTTATCGTCTCTGATCGGCCGGGTTGGGGTACCGATCCTGTTGAGGAGGCTATTCGTGATCATCCTCCAATCAAAGCGCACGGTTTGATGGGTAGAGGTCGAACACAAAGCCAAACGTAGTACAGTTGGGCAAATATAAAAAAAATTAAAGAATCATATGAATGAACAGGATAAAAAAACCCTTTGTGTCGCTGGTACAAGTGGACTTGTTGGGTCAAACATCACGCGCGCAGCGCTGTTGAGGGGTTATCAGATTAACGGGACGATGCGTGATTGTTCGGATCATGCAAAAGCGCCATTTCTTAAAGCCCTTGATGGTGGAGACAGGTTGAATCTATTCGCTGCGGATATGAGTATTGATGGCGATTTTGACGAGGCTACACGGGGCGCTGATGGTCTTTTTATCGCTACTTTAATTCCCGTCTATAAAGGACCTACAGGCACACTCGCAAAAGAGATGGATGATGAACAAGGCTACCGAGAGATCATAATGCCAACAGTCAACGGTTGTTTGAATATCATGCGATCAGCTGTGCGCAACGGGGTAAACAAAATAGTTATTTGTAGCTCCACCAGTTCGACCAACCCAATTCCTCCCGTTTCTGTAAAAAACGAGGTTGATCACTGGTCTGATGAAAACGCACAATGTCTTGCAAAAAAATATACATCTGCAACAAAGACCGTAATGGAGAAGGCTGCATTCAGGTTTGCTAAGGAACATGACATTAGATTGAGTGTCATCATGCCGACCGGCATGTTTGGGCCAGTAATCATTCCCGAACATATGGAGAGGAACCCACACGTTTGGCTTAGCCGACTATTAACAGGGGGTGCAGGGAGACACGCAAAAGTGCCCAATGACTCGACCTCTCTGAGCCACTTATACGATTTGGCTGATCTATTTTTGGCTGCTTATGAAAAGGCAGACGCGAGAGGTCGATATTTTGGGGTCTACGGCAGTTGGCATTGGCAAGACATCTACAGCGAGCTAAAACAAATACTTCCTGACATGCAAATGCCACTACCCATTACTGATTCTGCTGAACGTCCGACTCAATTTGATTTCACGCGTCGTAACAGTCTCGAGGTTCCGTTTCGAGATATTCAAACTTGTCTTCGCGAGACGGTCGAATGGATTCAGTCAAAGCCCTTCGGTTAGCGTTGAGCAGTAATATACGTCAGATTCAGCTTTGAAACAGAATTTGAGACGCATTATATTGCAGCACTTGCACTTTTCTCTTGCCAGTTCGTACTACGATGGTAATATCGTCAGTCTCGGAAAATGGGTTACCACCTTGTACCGGGAACCAATAGGTTACCGCCTGTTCCAAACTGCTCTTGAAGTAATTTCACGATACAAAAATTTCGCGAAAGCTTCGGGAGTTAGTGATTCAATAAATGGTAATTTAGAAATTTAATATTCAGGGAGCATTTATTAATGAAATTTAAAAAAACTGCAGCTTGCTTAGCGGGTCTAGCATTCGCGACAGGAGTAGCTGCTAAAGAAAACAATGTCGGTATTTTCGGCACTTCTGGCAAGACTATGGGTGACCATACTTATATCGCGCAAGAAGGCAAAAAAGCTGACAACATTCGTGAGATTCTGAAAAACGTTACGTTACCTGATGGTTTCGCAATTGATCTTTACGCAATCGTTCCTGATGCGCGTGATATGACAATGGCTCCACAGGGAACCGCTTTGTTTGTTGGTACTCGTAAAGATAAGGTCTGGGTTGTATCAGATCGTGATAGAGACGGTGTAGCTGATGAAGTTAAAGATTTCGCACCATCTCTTACATTTGATGTGCCAAACGGTGTTCAGTTCACGAAGGATGGTTTTCTATACATCGCTGAACGTAACCACGTTCGTTTGTTCCCAGCAGCTGAGTTCTTTTTTGAAGGCCCAGATGTCGTAGCAGTTGATATCGTCGCTAAAGGTGATTTAATCCCTGAAGGTGAAGAGAGCTACAACCACACCGCGCGCGTGATCGACATCGGTCCAGATAATAAGGTCTACATTTCTCTCGGTCAGCCGTACAACGTTGCTCCAGAGGACAAGCTAGAGCTTTACACAGAAACCGGTATTGGCGGTATTATCCGTATGGACCGTGATGGTTCAAACCGTGAAGTCTACACATATGGCGTTCGTAACTCTGTTGGACAAGATTTCCATCCAGTTACTGGCGAACTTTGGTGGACTGACAATCAGGTTGATGGAATGGGCGATGATATCCCACCAGGTGAGCTAAACCGTCAAACTGCAGCTGGCCAGCATTTTGGTCATCCATGGTTCGGAGGCGGTACTGTTAGAACTAACGAGTACGCAGGTCAAACTCCTCCAGAGGGAATCGTACATCCAGCAGTTGAAACAACTGCTCACTGTGCTGATTTGGGCATGGCATTCTACACAGGCGACCAGTTCCCTGGTAAGTACAAGAATGCTATCTTCCACGCTCAGCACGGTTCTTGGAATCGTACAACACCTTGTGGTTCTAGAGTGATGGTAACTTTCATCGATGATGAAGGTAACGCCACCATGGAGCCATTTGCTGAAGGCTGGTTGAATGCAAACCAAGAGTACGACGGTCGACCAATGTCTATCGCTATGATGAAAGACGGCTCGATGCTCGTATCAGATGATTACGCAGGTGCGATCTACAAGATCACATACGTCGGTAATTAAGAAGAGTAGTAAGAGAAACCCCCGGTCTTGTACCGGGGTTTTTTTTGTTTGGAGTGAACAGTGAAAATTGTTGCGATTTTTTGTTTAGGGTTTATTCTTTCCAGCCAAAGCTTAGCGGCGGACATAGAAAACGGTAAGAAGTTATCGTCTCAATGCTCAGTTTGTCATGGTAAGAATGGGATTTCGAAATATCCTGAAGCGCCAAATTTAGCCGGAATGAGTTCATTATATTTTGAAAAGTCCTTAGTCGACTACCAAAAAGGCGAAAGGCATGATCGTAGAATGAGTTTGATTGCTCAAAATTTAACGTTAGAACAGATTAAAGATTTAGCGGCTTGGTACGCATCGTTCGAGATAACCGTCAAGATGCCAGAGCTGTGAGCCGAGCACTAATTTTAATACTGTTAATGTTCGTAACTTCTGCTTCCAGTGCCAACAAGGGCTTCGTAAGCGTAGAGCAATTTCTCAGCGAGTGTCAGGTAGAGCAAGAACCATGCATGGCGTTTGTTATGGGTGTCGTTGAAGGCGCTCGTCACCAAACTCGAGAACGACTGAAGGAGCAACCATACGCGTTTTTGGTTCATGGTAAGCCAGTATGCCTTCCTAACTCTTGGAGTAGTCAAAAATTAACAGAAGTAGTCATATCTGTTTTAAAAAATCAACCGCAAACTAGACCTTACTCAGCCGTTTCCGGCATCCTAATAGCGCTATCCAGTGAGTCAACGTGTGATTCAACCTAACTTAACTCAAGGGTTTTAAACCAAATTAAAAAGCCGAATATTGCAACAGAGTAACGGTTTAATATAAGGTCACGCTATCGTTTCTCCTCTGCCGATAGCCAATCGGTGATAGGCTTACATCTGTCCACAGATTGATGCTTCGCGTCCTTGTCATTAATGGCTCATAAAAAACTATCTATTCTCATTTCATTTTTTGTCTTGAGTATTTTTTTCCTAGATGTATCTCGAGCTGTTGACGTTAAACGGTCACCATCTTTTGATTGTTCCGGAGACATCTCTATTAGCCAAAAGGTAATCTGTGATTCAGCGTATCTCTCAACACTTGATTTTGAGTTATCAACCCACATAGATGGTCTTAGACAATTACTAACCCGCACACAATACTTAGTAGAGGCGAGGACCTTTGTGGAGAAAAGGGTCGAATGTGGCGGTGATGTAGGCTGTCTCACGCAAATCTATGAGTCTCGTTTATGGCGTGTCAGATCTCGCGTCAACGATCTAAATCCTGTGGAAGGATCATGGGTGAATGACGAACACGCAAGTATAAGCATTGTGAAGATAGCATCAAAATATCGATTAATAGGATCTAGTCCTGGTCCAATTGAAGCTTACTGCAATGATGAGGCAAGTAAAGTTATTTCGAGGTCAGTTCAATTCGACAAATGGGATATGAGAAAAAATGGTTTTAACTATGCGTGGAGTGATACCTGCGTTTGGATTGTTCGAATCGTTGACAACCAATTGAATATAAACATCACTCAGGAATGCATGGAAGAAGATGGTTTTTTCGCCGGAGACTTTCGAAAGGGAGAATCAAGTGATCTTGCTTACGTTTGTTTTGAGCGGTGAATCTTATCATCAACTTTCTTATAATACTTATCTGGATGTAAAAGGGCTGTAGATCCGAATATTTACAAAAAATTAAATACCTGAGAATCGTAGTTACGCATCAGTAGTTGACTAGCGCTTAGGTAAAGACTGGGGGTGGGTTGCAATGGAACGGGAACGATATTTAAACTATATCGCAGGAGAATGGATTGATGGTGAGGAATTAGCGGAAGATATCAATCCTTCTGACACAAGTGAAGTAATCGCAGAGTACGTCAGGGCTGATAGACAACAAACAAAACATGCTATTGAGGCAGCTTCGGGGGCTTCATCAGGATGGGCTGATTGCGGAGTTCAAGCTCGATCAGACTTACTTGATAAAATCGGTAACGAACTACTACGCCAAAAAGACTCTATTGGTATGCTCTTATCCCGAGAAGAAGGAAAAACGCTTCCGGAAGGCATTGGTGAGGTTACTAGAGCAGCCCACATTTTTAAATTCTTCGCTGGAGAAGTTCTGCGACAAACAGGTGATTTATTGCCGTCCGTTCGTGGCGGTATCGATGTGGAAATAGTAAGAGACCCCATGGGCGTAGTCGGGATCATTTCGCCTTGGAATTTTCCAGCTGCTATTCCAGCCTGGAAGATTGCTCCAGCCTTAGCTTATGGAAATTCGGTCGTGTTCAAGCCGGCGGATCTCGTGCCTGGTACAGCCCACGCTATTGCTAGAATCATCGTCGATGCTGGCATTCCTAACGGTGTGTTTAATTTCGTCATGGGCAGAGGCAGTGTTGTTGGTGATGAAATTGTGACTAATCCTAAAGTAGATGCAATTACTTTTACAGGTTCAGTTACGACCGGCCAGAATGTTGCACAAAACGCGGTAGCACGAATGGCTAAGTTTCAACTAGAAATGGGCGGAAAAAATCCTTTAGTCGTATTGGATGACGCAGATTTGAATAATGCTGTTGAGTGCGCTGTAAACGGGGCTTACTTTTCAACAGGACAACGCTGCACGGCGTCATCCCGTCTCATTGTCACTGACGGTATTTATAGCCAATTCGTTGACGCAGTTATTAAGCGTTTGGATGGCTTAAAGGTAGGTAATGCAATAAATTCGGATACGAACATCGGTCCAGTCGTTGATAAGAATCAGCTCAATCAAGACCTCTATTTTATCGAAGAAGCCAAAAAAGAAGGGGCAAAACTAGCGTTCGGTGGTGATTTGCTGAAACGTGATACAGACGGTTTTTACCTCCAGCCCGCATTATTCACCGAAACCAATAACGATATGAGGATCAATAGAGAAGAAGTGTTTGGTCCCGTTGCGTCAGTTATTCGGGTAAAAGATTATGAAGAGGCGCTAATTGTAGCTAACGATACCGCGTTCGGACTGTCCTCTGGCATCTGTACTACGTCTCTAAAATATGCGACACACTATAAACGAAACGCTCAAGCCGGAATGGTCATGGTCAACTTGCCCACGGCTGGAGTGGACTATCACGTTCCTTTTGGTGGAAGGAAGGGGTCCAGCTATGGCTCCAGAGAGCAAGGAAGATACGCCCAAGAATTCTATACGACCGTGAAAACGAACTATATCGGCGCTTAAGAGCTCAATTCATTGTTAGCATTACGCTTTATTTGGATTAGTAAAAATTTATGCGAATTAGGTAACAGGTAAAACTAATTTGGATGCTACAGGAGTCGACTTTGAATCGATGTAATTTAAATTTCAAGGTAGGATGGGATTTATAGAATAATCCTCTTACGACGAAGGACGGACCAGATGTTACAAGAACGATTAGAGCCCAAATGGATTGACTGTTTCGAAAAAAGCTTTACTTTAAGTGGCGTATCCGAAGGTCACGTTGTGGCGATTCTATCCGAAACCCAGTCCCGTCCGGTTTTATCCGACCTAGCCGAGCACGCATTATCGAGATTGGGAGCGAAACCTGTAAGAGTCAGTGTTCCGTCTCCTCCACTGAGAGATCCATTGCCCGTCCGATCTACTGGAGCGTGTTACGCGCTAGAGGGTTACGAAACGTTGTTATCAACTTTAAGTGATTGCGATTTAATTGTTGACGTCACAGTTGAGGGTTTACTTCACTCTAAGGAGTTACGAAAAATCATTACGAACGGGGGACGCCTGCTTATGATTTCAAATGAGCATCCGGAGGTGCTCGAAAGATGCATGCCTAACCCTGCTTTGCAAGGTAAGGTGGATAAGAGTTTAGAGCTTTTGAAGCAAGCAACAGTTATGACAGTCACCTCTGCATCGGGTACGAATTTGAATGCTGAAGTGAAGGATGCTCCGTGCCGGGGCGGAGCAGGATACTTAAACGCAGAAGATAATGTCGCTTATTGGCCTGCTGGGCTCGCATTGTTCTTTCCTCTTGCCAATACAGTCAATGGAATTGTCGTTCTGGAGCCTGGGGACGTTAATTTAACTTTTAAACGCTACTTTGAATCAAGAGTCACGCTGCACATAGAGAATGATTTTGTTACATCAATCGAAGGTAATGGGCTTGACGCTAACCTCTTGCGCGCGTACTACGAAGGATGGGCTGACGATGACGCCTATGCTATTTCTCATTTGGGTTGGGGGTTGAACCCAAGTGCTCGATGGGAAGCGCTCATGATGTACGACAAACAACATATTAACGGTACCGAGCTACGTGCGTTGGCAGGCAGCTTTATGATTTCAACAGGCGCAAATGAGTTCGCTGAACGATTTGCTAACTGTCATTTCGATTTTCCCATGCGTAATTGTTCAATTAAGCTGGATAACTATGAAGTCGTCACGGAAGGGGTCTTACAAGGAGACCTTGCCTGATGAACGCGTTGACGCTAACTGCAAAACGGGTCGAAGGAAATCCCAGAATTAGTTTCGATGAAGCTGGAAGCGGACCACCTCTTGTTTTTTTGCATGGTATTGGTGGGAACCGCACAAATTGGAGGGAACAGCAGTCTGCTATGGCTGACCTGTGCACTACAATTTCATGGGATGCCCGAGGTTATGGGAGATCAGAAGATTATGAGGGGCCGCTAGAATTCCGACGATTTGGCGAAGACTTAGCTCGATTACTAGATGCCCGAAGAATCGAGAAGGCGCACCTTGTCGGACTATCGATGGGCGCAAGAATTCTGTTGGATTTTTTCTCGTTCGCTTCTAATAGAGTGGCAACACTTACGCTTTGTGACTGTTTTTATAGTTTTGGTTCTGCGCTAAGCTCGGACAAACAAGCGGAATTTATCGCGCTACGCCAAGAGCCACTTCTCAAAGGAAAAACGTTAGCAGATTTGGCCCCGAATTTAATTCATTCTTTGGTTGGTCCTAATTGCTCGGAAGATATCAAAAACAAGATATTTGAAAGCATTACAGCCCTTCATGTTGATTCTTATTTAAAAACCATTGCGGCAAGTACCACCTTTGATGTCACAAACCAACTTAAGGACATCAATGTTCCCGTGCAATTGATGTTTGGCGAATATGACCGTTTAACGCCACCAGCGATCGGAGAGAAAATGATGCTAGAGATACCTAACGCCCAGATGAACGTTATTGAGAATTCAGGTCATCTGTGCAATATGGAACAGCCTGTTGCATTTAACACTGTCTTGAGAAAATTTCTCGAGTCGAATTTAACTTTGGCGTCATTTAAAAGTTAGGTCGCTAATTTCCAACGTACGGATATTCATAGAAACATGACTAAAGAAATTCCTATTCTTATTTGCGGCGCAGGTTCTGTAGGTCTATCCCTAGCAGCGGAAATGGGTTGGCGTAATATCGAGAGTATGCTTATTGAGTCAGGCGAAAGTTTGAACCCTCATCCTAGAGCGAATGCCGTAGCGAATCGAACAATGGAATATTACCGTCGATGGGGTGTTGATAATGCACTCACGGAAGCGGGGATTCCTCCAGATCATCCTGCTGATTACTATTGGGTCTCTAGCTTGCATGGCCGCAAACTCCATCATGTATCACTACCACCATTTAAAAAAATAAAAGAAATTCACGAAAATGATGCTGCAGTTAAAGAGGAGCATACCTGGTCTCCCTATCTAAAGACTATTGCTGGACAAAATGAAGTTGAACAGATTCTATTAAATTATGTTCAATCAAAACCTTCTTTAGAGTGCGCATTTAATACAAAGCTTTTGAGGTTCAAACAATCTAAAAATGGTGTGACATGTGAATTGCAGTCTCAAAAAACAGGTGATATCGAAATTGTTCGATGTCAATACTTGGTTGCTTGCGATGGAGGCCGATCTACGGTGCGTGAGCAGTTAGGAATCGGATTAAGTGGTCGATCGGATCTTGCTCGTTTTGTATCCATTTATTTCAGCGCCCCAAATTTCAACAGTTGTCATAAGTTCGGACAGGCAAACATTTTTTTTCCGTTACATCGAGATTATGCTGGATTTATTCTCAATTGGGATAGTGGTAAAACGTTCACTTACCATTTGATGCTTGATGATGATCAAGACTGGGAAGGCGTTGACGCAAGGTCTGCTATTGAGCGTGTTTTAGGTACTTCAACACATATTGATGTCATATCAATTCAGCCCTGGACCGCCCATGCATTAGTGGCAGATCAATATCAAGATGGTCGTGTTTTCCTCGCAGGAGATGCAGCACACCTCTTCACCCCGACTGGTGGATTTGGGATGAATACAGGCGTCTCTGACATTATCAATCTAGCTTGGAAGTTACAAGCCTCCCTTGAGGGTTGGGGTGGGACTCATCTGCTGCAAAGCTACTTTGCAGAGCGACATGCGATTGGTGTCCGTAATACTTCTGAAGCTGCCCACTGCTTTGACAGCCTTAATGAAGTCATGCAATTTGGAGATGAATTAGATGAAGAAAGCTCAAAGGCCGAGTTATTTCGTCAGAAGTTATCAGAGAAACTGAGGAATCAGGAAAAACTTGTCTCCTCCTCAGGCACGTTGCTCGGTTACCGCTATGAAGGCTCACCCATTGTGATTCCAGACGGAACAAAAGAGCCAGCAGATAATCCTCGAATGTATCAGCCTATCGCCCGTCCTGGTCATCGTGCTCCTCATATTTGGCTCGAAGAAGGGGTGTCTATTTTAGATAAGTTTAGTACTGGATTTACGTTGCTAACATTTAAACCATGCGATACTGAGGTGTTAGAAGGTGCTGCGAAAGCAATTAATTTTCCATTACAGGTGGTTTCAATAGAAAATAAAGCGGCTGCAACACTCTACGAGAATTCATTCGTTCTAGTGAGACCTGACTTGATGATCGCCTGGCGATCAAATGAGCTTCCGCAGAGCCCGAAGGAGTTTTTAGATAGAGTGCGCGGAGCTTAATAAGGGCATTTAGAACTTCAAATTCAACGGTCGGAGATAAATGATATGAAATTCAAAAGTATTTTCACGAGCCTATCAATCCTATTTTGTTTGTTACTGCCGGGATGTAGCCAACAAGAGGAGAGCATCCGTCTTGGATTCATTGATCCTCTATCAGGACCATTTGCGAATGTGGGTGAGCACGTGTTGAGGGAACTTCAACTATTTGTTGATGACGTGAATCAGCGTGGCGGAGTATTAGACGGCGTGAAATTCGAGATCCTACCAATTGATGGAAAGGGTAATCCTCAAGAATCGCTAATTGCATTTCGTCAACTGGTTGATCAAAACATCAAATTTTTGGTACAAGGCAATTCTTCAGCTGTTGCTGGTGCCCTAAGTGAGGCTGTAGCAAAGCATAATCAACGTAACCCAGGAAACGCTATGGTTTATCTTAATTATGGAGCGGTTGACCCAGTGTTGACTAACGATCGTTGCAATTTTTGGCATTTTAGATTCGATGCTGATTCTGATATGAAAATGGAAGCTTTAACCAACATGATGGCATCCGACTCAGCGATCAAAAAAGTGTATTTGATTAATCAGGATTACTCCTTCGGTCACGCGGTGTCTAAAGCGTCTAAATCAATGCTTAACAAAAAACGGCCCGATATAGAAATCGTCGGTGATGATTTACACCCACTCGCTAAGATTAAAGACTTTTCACCTTACATATCAAAAATACGAGCGTCAGGTGCAGACTCGGTCATTACAGGAAACTGGGGAGCAGACCTCGCGCTGCTTGTGAAGGCAGCCAGTGAGGCTGGGTTAGATGTGAGTTTCTACACACAATACGCGGGCATCGTTGGTGCCTTATCTGCGATGGGCGATGCAGCTGCTGATCGGGTCAAGCAGGTAACGATGTGGCATGTTAACGCGGGGGGAGAGGAGTCAGACAAGTTAACGCAAGCTTATCGCGATAAGTTTCCAGAAGCTGGTGATGATTTATTTTTTCTATCTTTGAAACACGCGATAGAGATGCTTGTTCTCGCTATTCAGACATCAAATTCAACCGATCCATTAACCGTGGCGAAAGCGCTTGAAAATGTTAGATATACAGGTCCAACTGGAGATGTTTGGATGCGCACCGATAATCATCAACTGATGCAACCACTCTATGTTTCAACGTTCAAAAAGTCTGGGGATGAGGGTGTCGAGTTTGACGTTGAGCGTATGGGAATTGGCCCGATGACGGATTCAATAACTAGAGCAGAGGACACAGTTCTCTCAACCACTTGTGATATGTTGCGTCCTATTTGATAGGGACTAATGTGCTAGCGCTAAGAAAATCAGATGAGCGTGGATTTGCCGATCATGGTTGGCTGAAAAGCTATCACACCTTTTCATTTGCGAATTACTACGATCCAAAGTTCATGGGTTGGGGGAATTTACGAGTAATCAATGAGGATCGGATCGCGCCAGGTCGAGGATTTGGAGAGCATTCGCACCAAGATATGGAAATTATTAGCTATGTATTAGCTGGTGAATTAGCGCATCGAGACAGTTTGGGGAATGTTGAAGGGATTCCAAAGGGGGACGTTCAACGAATGAGTGCTGGCAAAGGAGTAGTGCATAGCGAATTCAATCACGCAGAGGGCCAACAAACCCATTTTCTCCAGATTTGGGTCGAACCAGATATTAAAGGAATAGAACCTTCATACGAGCAGAAGACTTTTGCAACGCCAGATAAGGAAGGTACACTAAAGTTGATAGTGTCGTCTGATGGTGATGCCGAATCAGTTAAAATTAATGCGGATATTCGTCTCTATGCAGGTCTGTTTAATGATAACCAACATGCCTCCTTAGTCATCGACCCACGACGGAAAGCATACGTTCACGTCATTCGAGGTTCTATTACGGTAAATGAAATCGTCTTAAATAGCGGTGATGGATTAATGATGTCTGAGGAGAGACAAGTGATCCTATCTGATGGTCAAAATGCTGAAGTGTTGGTCTTCGATTTGAAGGCAGACTAACAAACTACTGAGTTCTTTGTTGACCATACGTTAACCACTACGCAAAATTAGGTCGAGCACAAACAGAGAATAGTCGAACTAGTGCGACTAATGATGCCGTAGATGCCCAGGGGAACGCTTAATAAAGCGGGTTTCTTTCGGGTCTAAGTTTATACACATCGTTGCACAAATTAACGACCATATAGGTAAATCTACTGTCTACAATAGGTATCCATTCGGCACCCGTGCTTTTGTAATCAGCCTCACCTGAGCCCATATTACCTTTGTAAAAGGCACTCCAAAATGTACGCTGTTTTGTGGGGACTCCATTTTCACATTGATATTGCATGTGATAAACATGCGAATTACTGCCCGGAGCAAGATCAATTAATAACTGAACGGACACCCGTTGCGTTAACGGATTAAGCTCTATGTCTTTAGAGTAAATATTATTTCCGTATTCCTCCCATTCTGCATGCGCAGATGACGATATCAACATCAGCAATACAAATATATAACGCATTAAGATCTCCTAGGGTTGCACCTGTTGGAATCCCTTTATCATACCTTACTGACTACGAGCCTACACGGACCCTTTGACCTCCGCTGACGGGAGCGTAAGTTGTCTCCAATTTGGAGCTAGGGCTCCTACAACTCACGAACCAGGAGATATCATCGACTGTGAATACAATCCTGTATGCTATTCATGCACTGATTAACTCGCAAAAGAGAATGTTATGAATAGGTCTTTATGAGTCAGTCTGAAAAACAAACATCCGGTTTTAGTCATGCGGATTCACCACGTCTAATGACTATGATCGCGCTCATTATCGCAGGAGAGGCTATATTCTCCCTACCGTTTCACGT
>ERZ891134.121-NODE-121-length-66854-cov-6.618647_pt1 | contig 66854 bp, 71 predicted proteins | sample MGYA00520888_ERZ891134 | MGnify/ENA primary metagenome ERZ891134 (study PRJEB32303, sample SAMEA104408692) | aquatic metagenome | biome: Brackish water; feature: Coastal; material: water | place: Baltic Sea | collected 2014-10-23 | depth 10 m ... | reverse complement strand
TGCCGCCACGCGGCTTGTGTCCCGATGAGCAGGTTCAGGTGACGGCCTATGAGCGTGGCCCGCGCGTCGAGGTGAGCGCGCAGGTGCAGCGATCCCGAACCTCGGATTGCCCGGTTACCGGAATCGCGGGAGACCGCCAGTGGGTAGATGTCGCGTTGATCACCGACCTGGGTGAACGCACGGTGATCCGCACCAGTGACCGTGAGCCATTGCCCCGCGAAACCGGCTAGGGCAATCGCAACCCCGTTGCGTCGTCCACTACCAGCCCGTCGGCAATCAGCGATGACAAAGCTCGTTCCGCCTGCTCGCCATTGGCAACTTCCGCGAGGAGAGATGCTCTCGCTAGCGGCTCGTCGGCATCTCGCAGCGCGGCCAGTAATCGCCCGCGTGCTTGCCGATCGCTGCCTTCGTAGCGTGGTTGCCGCCGAACCACGAAGTCGACTTTGGGTGCTCCGGCTGCTTGCCACGCGCAGTCATCTTGCAGGGGGCACGCGGTGCAGTCCGGCTCGCGCTTGGTGCAGACCAATGCCCCGAGTTCCATGCTCGCCGCTGCCCACTGCGCCGGGTTCGCCGCAATTTCGGCAAGCCCCTGCGCCAAAGCGCGCTCCACCGCGGTTAGGTGCCCCGGTGGCTCGGCCATCCCGCTCCACGCCCGCGCCAGCACCCGCCGGACGTTGACATCAAGGACAACCGACGGCAGTCCGAACGCGAAGGCCCGCACGGCCGCCGCGGTGTACTCACCAACGCCGGGTAAAGCCAGCAGGTCCTGCTCGTCACTAGGCACCTGCCCGCCGTACCGGTCGGTGATCGCCACGGCCGCGGCATGCAACCTCAGGGCCCGCCGCGGATACCCCAACCTGCCCCAGGCCCGCACAGCTTCCCCAGCGGGTTCTGCTGCCAGATCCACCGGTTCTGGCCAGCGGTCCATCCACGCCCACCACTGCGGCTCCACCCGCGCCACCGGGGTTTGTTGCAACATGAACTCAGAGACCAGCACCCCCCAGGGTGAGGTTGCCCGCCACGGTAACTGCCGTGCCGCGGTCTCAAACCACGAGCACACGGCCTCGATGGTGGTTGTGTCCTTCGCCACGGGCCGGATCGTTCCATGACCGCCCGGGCGTCGCAGTACCGTGGAGAACATGTCGGGAGTGCTGCAGCCTGTGGGGCCGGAGCCGCCGATCGTCTACTGGGTTCGGCGCGGCACGGTACTGGTCATCGTGCTGACCTTGCTTATCGGCGGTTGGTGGCTGCTTAGCTCCCGCAGCGCCGCCTCTCCGAGCGCTGGCGAACCTGTTGCCGCGATTGACGAGGTCACTGGGGAGGAGGTGGGTGAAGACGGCGAACCGATCGCACCCATTGATGAAGCCGTCGCGTCTCCGGCCGAACCCACTGATTGCGCGGATTCATCAATCGAGGTTACGGCCAGTACCGACTCCTCCACTTATCGAGTCGGTGCCCAGGATCCGGTCTTGACTCTCACTATCGAGAACATTGGTGAAGTCGCGTGTTTCCGTGACATCGGTCCGAAGGCGAACGAACTGAAGATCACCTCCGGTGGCTATCACGTGTGGTCCAGTGATGATTGCTCTACCAGCGACGAACCCAACGTCACGCTGATGGCCCCGGGTAAACAAGCCGTGTCTTCTCTTACCTGGAACAGTCGACTCAGCCAGAAGGGCTGCCCGGATGATGGCAAGGGCCGTAAAGCCAAGGCCGGTAGGTATGAAGTGGTGGGGCGTAACCTCGACATCGAAAGCGAAGGCGTTCCCTTCGCGCTGAGCAACAAGAACAACTAGGTGCCGGCCCCCGGGTGGGTGCCACGAATGGTATTTTTCTACCATGACTTCCACGATCGACGGTGCTGGACGCGTAGTCATCCCCAAGGCACTACGCGAACGGGCCGGGCTCGTCCCGGGTGCGCGTATCGATTTCACTTTTCACGACGGAGCGATAGAGGTCCGGCCAGCCGACGAGGTAAGGGATGAGGTCGAATGGGAGGAGTACCGGGGCATCAATTGGCCGGTGCCTTCCGGGGCCACCATGAGCGACGACCAAGCGCGAGCGCTGTTGGAAACGGTGCGCGATGAACGCACGGAGCGGGTTTTCGATGGAGGTCGCTGACAGTAGCGTGATCATCAACGCGGCATTGGGTATTGACCCCGGTTCCGTGACTTCCTGCCGGGATGTCATTGCGGGCAGCCGAGTAGCCATCGCCCACACCTTGGCCGAGTCCTACTCCATGCTGACCCGTAGCCCCGCGCCCTTTCGCCTCAGCCCGACGCAAGCATGGCGACTACTCGATGACGCATTTCCCGATGAACCGATCACCCTCAGTGGTGAGGGGTATCGGCAGGTCCTGCGTCTGGTTGCCGATCGAGGAATCGGTGGTGGTGCGATTTACGATCTCCTCATCGCCAAGACTGCAGTCGAGGCAGATGCACGGCTGGTGTCCCGTGATCGACGAGCTGCGGGGAATTACGCCCTGATCGGTGCTTCGTTCACGCTGATCTGACAGTCAACCTATTTCGTGGACTGCACGCTCGGCGGAACCGCGAGGATGGTTGACGAAGACCGCGCTGGCGGCCTGATGTGCTCGAAAACTGCCTCAGTGACGACAACAGTCTGGGACCTCGATCCCAGTGGTGGCGAACAACGCGATTGCTGCTGGTGAGCTAGAAGTTGGGCTTCGATTCGCTCCCTGAGCGGATTTGCTGAAACGCTTCGCCAAGGTTGTTGACCTCGACGATCTGTGCGCCTGCGCCGCGTTTGTCGAGTGAGCTCTTGGTGCCTGCCGGGGCGAGGATGCGGGTGTAGCCAAGGCGCGTCGCCTCGGCAACGCGCTGGTTGATCATCGGGACGCGGCGAATGTCTCCGGAGAGTGTGACTTCACCGATCGCCGCGACGTTCAGCGGGATCGGTAGGTCTTTGCCGGCTGATGCGATCGATAGGCAGGTGGCGAGGTCGGTGCTCGGGTCGGAGAGTTTGATGCCGCCGACCGTGGCGACGAAGACGTCCTTGTCGGCAAGCTTGAGTCCGGCCACGCGCTCGGTGATGGCGACAAGCATGGCCACGCGCGAGGAGTCGAGTCCGGACACTCCACGCCTGGGGTTCGGGTTGGTTGTCGGGGCGACGAGGGCTTGCACCTCGGCGAGCATCGCTCGGCGGCCCTCGATGGTGACGGTGACGCAGGTTCCCGGAACCGGAGCCTGACGTTCTTCGCGGAACAGCATGCTTGGATCGACAACTTCTTCCATGCCGCGGTCGGTTTGTTCGAAGCAGGCGACCTCGTCGGCAGGGCCGTAACGATTCTTCACCGCACGCAGGAGTCGCAGCGAGGTTTGACGATCGCCATCGAGCGAGAGTGTGGCATCGCAGATGTGTTCGAGGGCGCGCGGTCCTGCAACCGTGGATTCCTTGGTGACCTGACCGACCAGGCAAATAGGGATACCGCGATCCTTGGCAACGCGGGTGAGTGCTTGGGCAACTTCCATCACCTGGGCTACTCCGCCAGCACGACCATCGACATCCGCCGAGGCGATGGTCTGCACCGAATCCACGATCACGAGCGAGATCTCGTTGCCGAGGGCGTCGATGTGTCCGATCACGCTTGCGAGATCGGTTTCGTCGGCGATGAAGAGGTCGTCGCTGTCCACTCCGATGCGCGAGGCGCGTACCGCAATTTGATCGACCGACTCCTCGCCAGAAATGTAGAGCGCGGGTTTGCCGGTTCGCTCAGCAATGGAGTTGGAGACGGTGAGCAGCAGAGTGCTCTTGCCGGCGCCGGGTTCGCCGCTGACGAGTAGTACTTGACCGGCAACGAGACCGCCGCCGAGCACGCGATCGAATTCACCAATGCCCGTGGTGATGCGTGGGACCGGGCCTTGCGCGGTGACTGCCGAGACGGGTTTGGCGGCGGTGATTGGTGCCGCACCCTGGGTGGAGGCGCGGCGCCCGGGAGCCGGCGTGTTCGGTGCCACTTCGGCGACGGTCCCGAACTGTCCGCACTTGACGCACTTGCCGGTCCAGCGCAGTGAAGCCGCCCCGCATGCGGAGCACTCGTAGGACGGCTTGGACTTTGCCACTGGTTTGGCTTAGGGCTTGTGGGCTAGGTGACCGGGTCAGCCGGGTGCGGGGCGAGCGCCGGGTCGGTCGGATTCTTGGAAAGTAGTGCTTCGCGCTTGGCGCACATGTCGGCAAGGACGTTGTAGGCCTCTTGCCCGATCAGCGCGACGATCTCGTCCTTGGATCCGACATAAACCGGATCGGGTGCGACGTGCGCATCGGTGTTGCCAGTGCAGTACCACTGGAAATCGTGACCGCCTTCACCCCAACCGCGACGGTCGTACTCACCGAGCACGACAACCAGGCGCTCGGTGCCGTCCTCGTATTCGCGGTCTTCGTAGGTACGCCGGAGTGGAAGTTGCCAGCAGACCTCGGGTTTTGTCTCGATGAAAGAGACGCCCTCGCGGTTGGCAAGGTGGTGCAGGGCGCAGCCGAAGCCACCTTCGAAGCCCTCGGAGTTATGGAAAATGCAGGCGTTGTCGATCACCCGAGTCTTGCTTTGCCCGTCCTCTTTTTCGGTCCAGCCACCCTTTGCCCCGAGATCGTGGTTCTCCCACAGTTCAGGAGTGAGTTTCTCGACCCACTTCTCTACGCGCTTCTTATCCTTCTTCTCCGAGAAGTGCGCGCCGTGCACGCAGCAGCCGGCATCCGGGCGGTCGGCATCGATTCCTTTGCACCCCCGCCCGAAGATGCATGTCCATCTCGACGTGAGCCAGGTGAGGTCGGCGCGGATCAACTGATCGCTATCGGCTGGGTCGACGAACTCAACCCACTGACGAGGGAAATCTAGGGGTACTTCCGGCACCCGCTGAGCCTAGGCGAAACCGGTGCCGCGGGCGACGGCGCGGGGTGGGTTGTGGACATAGAGTGGGGTTGTGCGTATGGGCGTGCTGGACGTAGGCAGCAACACCGTGCACCTCCTACTGGTGGATGCGCACTACGGAGCCGCGCCGATCCCAGCGTCCAAGCACAAGAAGCAGATTCGGCTGGCCGAACACATCGATGCAGACGGCAACATTGACCGGGCTCTCATCGACTCTCTTGTTGAGTTCGTTGAGGAAGGTCAAGAACTTGCGGAAGACCGAGGGGCTACGGAGATCATCTCTTTCGCCACTTCGGCTATACGTGGAGCTGGCAACGGTGAGGCGGTCATCGCTGAGATCCGCGAACGCACGGGTCTGAACATTGATGTGCTGTCCGGCGACGACGAAGCACGGTTGACTTTCTTGGCGGTTCGACGTTGGTTCGGCTGGTCTTCAGGCAGATTGCTTGTGGTTGATATCGGTGGAGGCTCTCTGGAGTTGGCGTCTGGAGCCGATGAGGAACCGGACGCAGCGGTCTCCTTGCCCCTCGGGGCGGGCCGGCTAACGCGCGATTTCGTTGCCAACGATCCGCCCACCGAGTCTGAGGTCAAGGCGATGCGCAAGCACGCCCGTGCAGTGATCGCTGATTCGATCGGTCCGCTGCGCCGGGCAGGGGCCCCAATGTTGTCGGTCGCGACAAGCAAGACGCTCAAGCAGTTGGCCAGAATCGCCGGAGCTCCGGCATCCTCCGAGGGGACGTACTTGCGTCGCCGCCTCAAGTCATCTGACGTTCGGCAACTTGTAACCCTGCTGTCGGGCTTGTCTTCGACGGAGCGAACCAAACTTCCCGGTGTGTCGCCCGGGCGCGCGAGTCAACTCTTGGCCGGCGCCCTGGTCGCCGAAGCCGCGATGGACCTACTCGAGGTCGAGGAGCTCGATGTGTGTCCGTGGGCACTGCGGGAGGGGGTCATCCTCCGTCGCATGGACGGACTCCCACGATGACCACCGTCACGAAGGTAACCGGCCTCACTTCCGCGGAAGTTGCCGTACGAATCGAACGTGGGCAAGTAAACGAGGCGCCGACCGCTACTTCGCGCAGCCTGTCGGACATCATCCGCAAGAACACCTTCACCTGGTTCAACGCCTTGATCGGCTCGATGTGGATCATCATGCTGATCGTCGCGCCGATTCAGGACTCGCTGTTCGGCTTCGTGATCGTGGCGAACACACTCATTGGTATCACCCAGGAGTATCGAGCTGCGCGTACGTTGGAGAAACTCGCAGTCATTGGTGAAGCCAAACCGGTGGTGCGTCGAGACGGCGCGGACGCAAAGGTACGGCCTAGTGAAATCGTGGTTGATGACGTGATCGTTATTTCCACTGGCGATCAACTCGTGGTTGATGGTGAGGTTCTCGAAGCCGCTGGCCTGCAAGTCGACGAGAGTCTGCTCACCGGTGAAGCCGATCCCGTCGACAAGCACCCAGGCGATGGCGCGATGTCCGGCTCGTTCGTTGTTGCCGGGTCTGGTGTTTACCGCGCCACTCGGGTGGGACGTGATTCCTTCGCAGCCGGACTGACCGAGCAAGCCAAGAAGTTTGCGCTGACCAACTCCGAACTGCGCGATGCGATCAATCGCTTCATTCGGATCGTCAGTTACTTCCTCGTACCCGTCGGCATCTTGCTGCTCACCTCACAACTCATCCGCGCCGATCTGCCTGTCAACGAGGCGATCCGCGGCACCATCGCCGGTGTCGTCACGATGGTGCCCGAAGGCCTGGTGCTTCTCACCTCTATCGCGATGGCTGTCTCGGTCATCCGGCTAGCCCAGCGGCGGGTCCTCGTGCAAGACCTCCCGGCGGTGGAGGTTCTCGCGCGCGTGGACACGGTCTGCGCGGACAAGACCGGAACCCTCACCGAACCCGGGATGCATCTGAATCGCATCGAGTTGCTCGGCGGGACATCTAAAGAGCGGGTAGGTGGGGTGCTCGGGGCGATGGCGGCAACCGAGACCTCTCCAAACCCGACGCTGTTGGCGATCGAAGAGGCTTTCGCCGATCCAGGGTGGACCGTGACGGGCTCGGTGCCGTTCTCCAGTGCCCGAAAGTGGTCCTCGGGTGCCTTCGAGGGGGAAGGTGCCTGGGTTCTCGGAGCTCCGGAAATGGTTACCCCGAGCGATGCGTCGGTCCTGGACGTTGCTGCCCCCATTGCGGCCGAAGGGGCGCGAGTGCTGGTCCTCGCTGAAGGCGAACGCGAGCAAGTACTCGATGCCGATCGCGGTCCCGGCCCGGTGCAGGCCGTTGCTCTGATCGTGATCGATCAGAAACTGCGGGACGACGCCGAACAGACGGTCGCGTATTTCTTGGACCAGGGCGTTCGGGTGAAGGTCATCTCCGGCGACAACGCTGAGACCGTCGGCGCGATCGCGCAACAGGCGGGCGTTCCCGGTGCTGATGACCCGGTGGATGCCCGGCAGGCACCGCACGACACCGATGAACTAGCAGGTGTCATGGCCAGCCATTCGGTGTTCGGTCGGGTGAACCCGGCGCAGAAGCAACAGATGGTCGATGCACTGCATTTGGGTGGATCGACCGTCGCGATGACCGGCGACGGTGTCAATGACGTCTTGGCGCTTAAAAATGCCGACCTCGGTATCGCGATGGGTTCAGGTTCGGGGGCCACTCGAGCCGTGGCCCAGCTCGTGCTGTTGGACAGCAAGTGGTCGGTCCTGCCGGCGGTCGTGGCCGAAGGCCGTCGCGTGCTGGGGAACATCGAGCGGGTTTCCGATGTGTTCTTGACCAAGAGTGTTTACTCGACGGTTATCTCCGTCATGACCGGGGTGTTCGCAGTTGCCTTCCCGTTTCTTCCTCGGCACCTGTCTTTGGTGGGTGCGCTGACCATCGGAATCCCTGGCTTCTTCCTCGCCCTCATGCCGAATAAGGAGCGGTTCCGTCCGGGATTCTTCAAACGCGTCCTGGTGTTCGCGGTGCCCGCGGGCCTTATCGCGGCACTGGCCGCATGGACGAGCTACGCCCTTGCTTTGTGGGTCGATGAGCCGGTGATCAAAGCCCAGCAAGCCGCCACCGTCACCTTGTTCATGGTTGCTATGGGTGTGCTGGCCATCTCCGCCCGGCCCTTGAACCTGGTGCGGTGGTCGATCATTTTGGCGATGGTCGGCGCCTTTGTGCTGGTCCTCTACGTGCCGTTCTTGTCGGAGTTCTTCGCCCTCAGTTTGTCCCCAGAGCGCTACAGCCTCGTTGCCATCGGTGTTGGCGCGGTGGGTGCGTTGGCGGTGTGGGTGTCCGGAGTGCTTGCCGATCGTTGGCGTAGGGCTGGCACATGATCGATATCGGTTTGTCATCGTCGTCGGTGTTTCCTGAGTCCACTGCGGTGGCCTTCGAGTTGGCGGCGTCGATCGGCTATGACGGCGTCGAGATCATGGTGGGTACCGATGCGATGAGCCAGGACTTGGCAACCTTGCAGGGTTTGACCGATCACTACCAAGTCCCGGTGCTGGCAATCCACGCACCTTGTTTGTTGATCACGCAGCGAGTCTGGGGGACCGAACCGTGGGGCAAGCTGGAGCGCGCACGAGAGGTGGCAGAAGTACTCGGTGCCAAGACGGTCGTGGTGCATCCACCGTTTCGCTGGCAGCGTGATTACGCACGCTCCTTCGAGGACGGTGTAGCGCGGATGGAGGAGATAACCGATGTGCGCTTCGCGGTGGAGAACATGTACCCATGGCGGGCCGGCCCATCGGCTCTTGGTGCCTATTCGCCGCATTGGGACATTCGTAACCAGGACTACGCGCACACGACCGTTGACCTGTCGCACACAGCGGTCTCTCATACCGACCCGCGGGAGATGGTCGCCGAACTCGGCTCGCGGGTCTCGCACATCCACCTCGCAGATGGCACCGGCTCACCCCGCGATGAGCATCTGGTACCCGGTCGCGGTGATCAGCCGGTGGCCGAGGTGCTGCGCCAACTCAGGCAGCAGTCCTTTTGCGGCAGTGTGATCGCCGAAGTGTCCACCCGCGGGGCAGCTTCACGCGAAGATCGAGTGGCTGACTTGCAGCAAACCCTCGAATTCGCACGAACCCACTTGCGGGAGGACTGATGGACGACGACGCCCCATCCGGTGGCAGCTCGAATCCCTCGCGTCAGACCGCGGTGGAGAACGCTGCTCGAGCCATCTTCGAGCGCCGCGGGTATGCGGCCGCCACCGTGCGCTCAATCGCGTCGGCGGCAGGCGTAGCGCCCGCTGTGCTGTCCTCGTACTACCGCAACAAGGCGGATCTGTTCGCGGCCGTCATGAACCTGCCCTTCAACCCGGCGTCGGCTATCCCTCGGCTGGTAGCACCGGGGCTGGATGGCATGGGGGAGCGCTTGGTGCGGCTCGCCTTGCGGGCCGCGGAGGACGATCGACTTCGCGCGGATTTGTCATCGGCTGCTTCGGGGTTGTCCTCTGGGGTGTCGGGTGTTCCCGTGTCGACTGACCAGATCCGGGCGGTGTGGGAGTTCGTTTCAACGGAGATCATCGACCAGGCATTGGCTCGGGTGGGTGTTCCTGACGCGCGTATGCGCGGGGCGTTGATTAGCGCTTACCTCGGTGGTGTGCTTGTCACTCGCTACGGAGCCCAAGTCGAACCTTTGGCATCTGCACCCGAAGAGCAGGTGGTGGCGTTGGTGGCGCCGACGATCCAAGGTCTGATCGACCCGACGAAGCCGCTACCGCGTGCGTCGGATCGCTGACCTTTGCTGTGGCAAGGTAGCCCGATCCTGTCGAGTTTTGGGAGGTCCACATGAGTGACCCGCTTCGCATCACGATGGTCGGTGGCGGCGTCATGGGTGGGGCAATTTTGGAAGGCTTTCTGGGATCGACGATGGATGCCCGCCCAGTTGAAGTTCGTGTAGTCGAAGCCGACCCCGATCGAGCGCGGTCCTGGCAAGAGCGGGGCGTGGAGGTTGCGCCGCTAACAGACGCGGTTGAGGGCGCCGACGTGGTGTTTCTCGCGGTTAAGCCGCACCAGATTCTCGCAGTGATAGACGAGATGGCTTCATCGCTTGCTGCGGGTGTGGTCGTTGTGTCTATCGCCGCCGGAATCTCATTGAGTTCCATGCAAGAACGGCTTGGCCCTGACATTGCGGTTATCCGGGCGATGCCCAATACCCCCGTGCGCGTGGGCAAGGGTGTGATCGGGCTGGTGTCGGGCCCGGCCTGCACGCCGGTGAACTTGGATTTGGTTCATCGGTTACTGAAGTCCAATGCGGTCACCGTGGAAGTGGTCGAGGAGCAACTCGATGCACTGACCGCCACGTCCGGCAGTGGTCCGGCGTACGTCTTCTATCTCGCGGAGGCGATGCGTCGCGGTGCGCAGGAGTTGGGTTTGGCTTCGGACGTCGCGGCTTCGCTGGTTGCAGACACCATTGCCGGGGCCGCCGAACTGCTCAGTCGCGAACCGAGTGAGGCTGAAGGGCTCCGCGAGTCGGTGACCTCCAAAGGAGGTACCACCGCTGCGGCTGTTGCTGTCTTCGATGAAGCTGGATTGCGCGAGATCGTCGTGGAGGCGATGCGAGCGAACGTTCGTCGCTCGCAGGAGATGGCCGATGAACGGGACTGACCATTCCTCCTCTCTGGTCTGGGACGAAGCGCTCGCTGAATACGATTTCGGTCCCGGCCACCCACTCGCGCCCGTTCGGGTGCAGTTGGCGATGCGGTTGATCCGTGCCTTCGGGTTGGATCAGGCCTTGTCGATGATCGGACCACTGGAGCCGGTCGATGATGACCTCATTGCTCGGGTGCACGACAGGACATACATCGACGCAGTTAAAGGTGCGGGAGCGTCTCCACCTCAAGCAGATCCGATTCGCGGGCTTGGCACCTCCGATGACCCGCTGTTTCCGGATATGCATCGGGCTTCGGCTCGGGTCTGCGCCGCGACCTTGGCCGCCGCCCAGGCTGTGTGGCGGGGAGAAAGTGCACACGGGGTCAATATCGCCGGGGGTTTACACCATGCGATGCGCGATCGAGCGGCCGGGTTTTGCATCTATAACGATCTCGCCGTGGCGATCGCCTGGTTGTTGGACAACGGCGCCGAGCGTGTTGCCTACGTTGACTTGGACGTCCATCACGGCGACGGCGTGCAATCGATCTTCTGGGATGACCCGCGAGTGCTGACGATCTCGATCCATGAGAGCCCGGAGACGCTGTTCCCGGGTAGCGGTTGGCCAAGCGAGAACGGTGGCCCGGCCGCTCAGGGGTCGGCCGTGAACATTGCGCTGCCGGCTGGAACCGGAGATCAGGGCTGGCTGCGCGCCTTGCACGGCGTGGTTCCAGAGCTGTTGGAAGCCTTCGCGCCCGATGTGCTGGTCTCACAGAACGGAGTCGATTCACACGCGGAGGATCCACTCGCGCATCTGGCGCTGAGCGTCGACGGCCAGCGATTGGGATTCACCGCGGTGCATTCGTGGGCGCACGCTTTCGCCCATGGTCGTTTGGTTGCCACCGGTGGTGGCGGCTATGAGTGGGTGGACGTAGTGCCCCGAGCCTGGACCCATCTTGTGGCGCAGGTGAGCGGACAGCCGATCGATCCTGAATCCGATGTTCCCGAGGAATACCGCGAATTCGTGCATGAGGCGATGGGGCGCAGCGGGCCGTTTCGGATGACCGATGGACAAACACCGTGGCCGCGGCCGTTAGTTCAAGGGTGGGATCCACAGGACCCGGTCGATGCCGCCATCCTCGCGACTCGGGAATCTGTCTTTGGTTTCTACGGACTCGAACCTGATCCCGAGGGCTGGTGAGCCGGAGAGCCGCAGAGCAGGTGAACACTGTCGAGTGGTCATTTTTGGGAATCAACTTTCCCGCCGACCCCGACCCCCGCTAGGGTTCTGCGTTAGGTCACCGGGCTGCCGGTGCGAAGCGAAGGATGGATACGACCATGGCCCCTACCTCCGACCGTCCGTTGGGTGACGTGAAGTTCCTTACCGTCGCCGAGGTGGCCGCTGTGATGCGCGTATCGAAGATGACCGTTTACCGGCTCGTGCACAACGGCGATCTCCCGGCGGTTCGCGTCGGGCGTTCCTTCCGGGTGCCGGAGCAGGCTGTCAACGACTATCTCCGCGACTCCTACATCGAGACGGCGTAGCACCGCTTTTCCGCCCCCGGTAGGCTTCACGGCTGACCGTCTCGAAAGTCGGGGCGGCACGACCGACACGGGTCGGACGTCTAGGGAGTAGAGGCAGTACATGGGCTCTGTGGTCAAGAAGCGGCGCAAGCGGATGGCCAAGAAGAAGCACCGCAAGTTGCTGCGCCGGACCCGGGTCCAACGCCGCAATAAGAAGTAGTCCGAACTAGCCCATGGGCGTCATCGCCGCGGTCACCGGTGTCTCCCGGTATCTCGGCGGCAAAACGGCGGCTTGGCTGGTGGACCAGCCGGGGATCGACCGGGTGATTGGACTTGATGTCGTTCCACCCCCAGCGCCTCTTGCATGCGAATTCGTGCGTGTAGACATCCGCGACCAGGGCATTAGCGAGTTGCTCGAGCGTTCGAATGTCGACACCGTGGTGCATATGGGTGTGATCGCCACCCCTCGCCAAGCCGGTGGTCGTTCGGTTATGAAGGACATCAATGTCATTGGAACGATGCAGTTGCTCGCTGCGTGTCAGCGAGTCGCGAGCATTCGACACCTGGTCGTTAAGTCCACAGCAGCTGTGTACGGAGCGGGTCCGAAAGACCCAGCACTGATAACCGAGGACACGGTTCCACGGCACCCGCCCACATCTGGTTGGGCGAAGGACTCGGTGGAAGTCGAGCAATACGTCCGCGGCTTCGCCCGGCGCAGACCCGATGTGCGGGTGTGCACTTTCCGCTTCGCCAACATCGTGGGACCGGGGATGCGTACCGGCATGACCGCCTATTTGACGATGCCGGTTGTCCCCACGGTCATGGGTTTCGACCCGCGAATGCAGTTCGTGCACGAGGACGACGCCGTCGAGGTTTCCCGGCGCGCGGTGCTGCAGCGGACATCGGGAACTTTCAATGTGGCTGGCCGCGGCACCATCGTCTTGTCGCAAGTGCTGCAGATGCTCGGTCGACCGGCGGTGCCGCTGCCGGCTGGACTGCTGCCGGCATTCGGACGGTCACTTTCGCGCGGGTCTTGGGCGGACTTCTCCCGGGATCAGATTCGTTACTTGCGAAGTGGTCGGGTGCTCGATACCAGTGCGGTGGCGGCGGAACTTGGATTCGCCGGGGTTTATTCCACGAGGCAAGCACTCGAGGCATTCGCTCAGGCGGTGCACCGTGCCTGATGATCGGATGCGGCCCTCGCGAGCCGCCCGGCTGGTGGGAGCCACCGGCCCGGTGCCGTCCGCACACTCCACTCCCGTGTCGCTCACGGAGGAATCCACCGACACCTGGGACGTACTCAAGGCGCGATTGGCCGGCGACTACGCGGTGGATGACTTCGGCTTCGACCCGCAATTCACGGATCGAGTTCTCATGCAACTTGTGCGACCGCTATACCGGCATTGGTTCCGGGTGCAGGTCAGCGGAATCGAGTCGATCCCTTCGGACAGTGGTGCGCTCGTAGTGGCTAACCATTCGGGCACGATTGCTTTCGATTCGGTGATGACCCAGGTAGCAGTTCACGACGAGCACCCGGCCCACCGGAACCTGCGAATGCTGGGCGCGAATCTGGTGTTCCAAACCCCGTTCCTCGGAGATCTCGCCCGTCGTGCCGGCCATACGTTGGCATGTCACGAGGATGCCGAACGGTTGCTGAGTTCAGGTGAAATCGTTGGGGTTTGGCCGGAAGGTTTCAAGGGGATCGGCAAGCCGTTCGCCGAGCGATATCGGCTGCAGCGGTTTGGTCGCGGTGGGTTCGTTTCCGCGGCGGTACGCACGAAGACCCCGATCATTCCCACAGCAATCGTGGGAGCTGAGGAGATCTACCCGATGATCGCCGATGCTTCGGTAATCGCTCGAGTGCTGGGCTTGCCGTATTTCCCGATCACACCGACCTTCCCGGCGCTCGGTGCCTTGGGTTTGGTCCCCTTGCCGAGTAAGTGGCTCATCCATTTCGACGATCCGATTCAGACCGATCACCTACCGGAAGGTGCCGCGGACGATCCGGCGGTGCTCTTTGAGATCACCGATCAGGTGCGCGAGCGAATCCAGCGCACCCTTTATGACCTACTCGCCGAACGCGGGGGCGTTTTCGGCTGATCATCCTCAGCGACGCTGGAGCCGGGAAAGCGCATAACCCCCGACCATGCCAACCGCGACACCAGCAGCACCGGATGCGACGGGGGCAACGAAAGGTTTGATGCGCGCACGTCGTCGGAAGTCGCGGATCCGCCAGTCGTTCTGCCGTGCGTGTGCACGAAGCTCCGGATCGGGGTTAACCGCCACCGGGTTGCCGACAAGCGAGAGCATCGGGACGTCGTTAACCGAATCGGAATAGGCGCTGCAGGCGGCCAAGTCCAACCCCTCCGCTTCGGCAAGAGCCCGAACCGCCTCAGCCTTCGCCAAGCCGTGTAAGGGAGGTCCGTCCAGGCTTCCGGTGTAGGCGCCGCCGTTGCTTCGGGCAACAGTGCCGAGAGCGCCGGTGAGTCCGAGTCTGCGCGCGATCACCGCTGCGAGTTCACGCGGCGTAGCCGTTACCAACCACACCTGTTGGCCGGCATCGAGGTGACCTTGAGCTAGTGCGAGTGTCCCGGGGATCAACTTGTCCACCATCTCGGTATCGAAGATGTCCTCTGCGAGGGCTTCGAGTTCGCTCACCGAGCGGTCTTGCACAAAAGACAACGCCGCCTCGGTGGCCGAAGCCATGTCTTCCATGTCTTCCGAGCCGCTGAGCACGAACTTCACCTGCTTGCGAGCGAAGCCGCTGATCTCACGCGCTTTGAAATACTTGCGCTTTGCCAACCCGACGGCGAGGTGGAACAGACTCGAACCACGCATGATCGTGTTGTCGACGTCGAAGAATGCAGCCGAGGTCGAAGCGGGGTGCTCGCCGAATTGGGCGGACGATGCAATGGCCGATGCCTGCCCCGCGCGCCGGTAGGAAGTTAGGACATCGGGTGCGCTCACGCCAGAAGCGTACGCGCGGCCTATCCGCGGCACCGCCTGGAACAATGAAGGGGTGCCTCGCGTGCGGATCGTCGGCCGATCGGGATGTCACCTATGCGCTGAAGCAGAACGGGTTGTCGCGCAGGTGTGCGAGCGCACCGGCGAGACCTTCGAGGTCGTCTCCATTGAGGACGATCCGCGGCTTGCGGACGAGTACGCCGAGTTCATCCCGGTGGTGTTCGTCGATGGCGCCCGGCACGACTTCTACCGGGTGGATCCGGAGCGACTCTTCCAGGCCTTAAGCCGATAATCGGACGCTGACGTCCGTTTGACTTTGTGCATTCGTGCACGAGGCCCTAGTGTGACGCCGCCCGATCGGCAGCGCGCGCCCGAGCACGCAGCGCCGGTAACGACCAACCAGCCAGGTGAACTAGGTGCCACTTCCCGATTCTTTTGCCGAGTCCTTCGCTGCCTCGAGGCGAGCCCCCGGTCGGGGGATTCCCGAGGCGACCGTTGCACGCCTGCCGGTCTACCACCGAGTCTTAGCGACTATGGCCGAAGCCGGCACGGTGACGGTCTCCAGCGAGGAACTCGCCGCCGCGTGTGGGGTGACGAGCGCGAAGCTTCGCAAGGACTTGTCCTACCTCGGTTCCTACGGCACCCGTGGGGTCGGCTACGACGTCGCCTTCTTGACGTATCAGATCGCCCGCGAGCTTGGGCTTACCAACCCATGGGGTGTTGTTGTTGTCGGCCTGGGCAATCTCGGCCGGGCTCTGGTGTCCTACCGCGGTTTCGCCACGCGCGGGTTCACAGTGGTCGGCCTGATCGACTCCCACCCAGACATCGTCGGCACCCGTGTTCAGGTGGCCGATCGTGAGTTGTCCGTCCGTCCTCCGGAGGAACTACCGAAGGTTGTCACGGAGACGGACGCCCACATCGGTGTGATCACCACGCCAGCCGAAGTCGCCCAAGACGTGGCCGATCGGTTTGTCGCCGCTGGGGTACACAGCATCGTGAATTTCGCGCCCGTCGTGCTGAGCGTCCCCGACTCCATTGAGGTGCGCAAGGTGGACCTCGCGGTCGAATTGCAGGTGCTGGCCTTTCACGAACAACGACGACGACATCCCCACGGATCGGTGGTCACCCCGCTAGATGGCGGCTACCAGGACGCGGTTAATGACAGTGCGGAGGCGATGAACGCATGAGCCCTGCGAAAAAAACGAACCCGAACAAGACAACCCAGGCACCGAAGAAGACGGCAGGGAAACCAGTGAAGAAGGCATCGGCCAAGAAGAGCGCACCGGCCAAGAAGAGCGCACCGGCGAGTAAGCCCGCCGCAAAGGGTGCTGCGAAGAAGAGCTCGCCGGCGAAGGAGAGCTCACCGGCCAGTAAGCCCGCCGCCAAGGGTGCGGCGAAGAAGAGCGCGTCCGCGAAGAAGGTCTCGGCGAGCCCGGATATGAACGAACCAACCGAGGGTGCGTTGGTGCCTCCCGCCGCCCGTCCGGAGGTTCCCGAGACTCCCACCATCGCGTTCGTGGCGGCGGGGCCGGGGGAGCCGGAGTTGATCGCTTTCCGTGGTGCCCGGTTGCTTGCGGAGGCATCGTTGGTGGTCGCCGATAAGCAGGCGGTGCCGGTCGCCGAAGCATTCGTTGATCCGCAACTGGTGACATCGGTGGATCCGGAGTCGGTCACCAACGCAGGAGAACGAATCAAACCGGCTATTGATGCGGCCAAGGCCGGTGGGAGCGTCGTGCGCCTGTTGGCTCAAGACCCCGCCTTGGGATCTGAGTTGCTCGGTGAGGTCGGTGCCGCGCGGCGGGCCAAGGTTGAAGTCGAGGTCGTGCCAGCAGTCAGCGCCATTACCGGTGTTCCGGCCTATGCGGGCTTTGGATTACTCGGCGGCAAGGCTCGCGAGGTTCATGTTCTTGACGCGCAAGATTCCGGTGTCGCGTGGGAGCAACTGAGCACGCAGCGGACCACAGCCGTGTTCCCTGCGGGCGCGAACCGGTTGGTGCACATCGCGCGTTCAATGCTCGATGCCGGCCGTGCGAGTACCACGCCGGTGGCGGTCACTCGGGATGGCACGACTGTCGATCAGTACACCTACGTCACGACACTGGCAGAGGCCGCCGAATCATCGGCCACCCGAAAAGGTGGTTTCGTTGTGATCGGTGAAGTTGTCGAGCAGCGCGAGCGGCTGGACTGGTTCGAACGCAAGTCGCTCGTTGGTTGGCGCGTGCTCATCCCGCGGACCCAGGACAACACCGCTGCACTTGTGTCGATGCTGCGCCGGCATGGAGCAGTGCCCAGCGAGGTGCCGACCATCTCCGTGGAACCACCTCGCACGCCGCAGCAGGTCGAGCGGGCGGTGCGTGGATTGGTAGAGGGGCGCTACGAATGGGTCGGGTTCACCTCGGCAAATGCCGTGCGCGCCGTTCGCGAGAAGCTTCAAGAGTACGGCCTCGATGCCCGTTCCTTCTCCGGTCTGAAGGTGGCGGCGTGCGGGGTCGGAACCGTCGAAGCCCTCATTGAATTCGGTGTCCGACCCGATCTGACGCCTGGCGAGGATCAGAGCACCAGCGGTCTGCTTGAGGTGTGGCCACCGTTTGATTCACTACTTGACCCGATCAACAAGGTTTTCCTGCCGCGTGCCGACATCGCGACGGACACCCTGGTGGCAGGACTTACCGAACTCGGTTGGGAAGTCGAGGACATCACCGCCTTTCGCACGGTGCGCGCAGCGCCGCCGCCCGCCCCGGTGCGTGAGGCGATCAAGACCGGTGGTTTCGACGCTGTTTTGTTCACCTCGAGTAGTACCGTCCGCAACCTCGTCGGGATCGCCGGCAAGCCGCATCAATCGACGATCATCGCCTGCATTGGGCCGAACACGGCGAAGACGGCCGAAGAGCACGGTCTGCGCGTGGATGTTCTCGCCGAGACCAGCACTCCGCAGGGACTAGTGGCTGCGCTTGCTGAAAAGGGCGATTCCCTTCGTGAGCAAGCTTCCAGCGAAGGTCTCGAAGAGTGGCGGCCGAGTAAGCGCAAGGCCGCTGGCCGACGCAAGTCCTGACCGACGCCGCGGTAGTGCGAAGGGCCTGAGGTGATGCTCGTTCAGGTGCATTGCTTAGGCTCGCTGGCGTGAGCGGAACTCGAAGCATCGTCCATCTCCTTCGTCACGGTGAGGTCTATAACCCAGAGGGGGTCCTCTATGGGCGCCTTCCGGGGTATCGCTTATCCGAACTCGGTGAGCAGATGGCACAGCGGGCTGCCGATGCGCTCGCCGATCACGACATAGCCGCGGTGATCTCCTCACCGATGGAACGCGCCCAGCAAACCGCCGAACCGATCGCACAGTTGCACGGTCACGACATCGGAATCGAGCCGCTGGCTATCGAGGCGGACAACATCTTTGAGGGTCAACGGGTGAGTGTCGGTGATGGTGTGTTGCGTCAGCCGGCCACCTGGCGACATCTGTGGAATCCCTTCCGGCCGAGTTGGGGGGAGCCCTACGTCGACGTCGCCTCGCGGATGCGGCAAGCCATCGTCAACACCCGCGAGCGAGCCCAAGGTCGAGAAGCGGTTCTGGTCAGCCATCAGTTGCCCATTTGGATCGCCCGACTCGACGCCGAGAGGCGCCGGTTGTGGCACGATCCGCGCTCACGTCAGTGCAACCTGGCCTCGCTTACGTCGCTTACCTTCGACGACGACGATCTCGTCGCGATCACCTATAGCGAGCCGGCCCGCGATCTGCTGCCGGGTGCCAGCAAGGTGGCCGGCGCCTGAACATGGGACGCCTTCTGCCGTTCGTGCTCCTTGGGCTTGCTGCGTCCTTGCTCGCCGGGTGCGGATCGGATCCTTCAGAAACCTCCGCGGGAGATGGAGCGGGTTTCGTCGGTGGTGACGGCTCGATTGTGATCATCGATCCGGATGATCGGGTAGCGGGTCCCGCGCTCACCGGTTCCACCCTCAACGGCGCCGACTTCGCGCTCGCGGACTATCGAGGCGACATAGTGGTGTTGAACGTCTGGGCTTCCTGGTGCGCGCCGTGCCGGGCGGAGGCACCGGAGCTTCAGGAGGTGTGGGAGGAAGTTGAAACCCAAGGTGTGCAATTCATCGGACTGAATACCCGCGACTCGACTACGGCCGCACGCGGGTTCGTCGACACCATGGGGCTGACGTTCCCGAGCGTGGAAGACACAGATGGGCGTTTGCAGTTGCTGTTCGCTGATTCTCTCCCGCCGCAGGCGATCCCCTCGACACTTGTGATCGACCGGGAGGGACAGGTAGCGGCACGTGCGCTCGGGAAAGTGAGCGCCAGCACGTTGCGGGGGATGATCGAAGAGGTCGACACCCGTGGGTGACATCGGCACGCTGATCACCAGCGGCTCAATGTTGATCGCCATTCCGATTGCGATCGCCGCGGGTTTGGTTGCATTCGTCAGTCCATGTGTTCTTCCGCTGGCACCCGGCTATGTCTCTTATGTGACCGGGCTGACCGGAGCAGAGTTGGCTACCGGCGCTCGCAAATCCCGGGTGCTGCTGGGCAGTGTGCTGTTTGTCCTCGGATTCAGCGTGGTGTTCGTCTCCTACGGTGCGCTATTTGGCGGGCTTGGCTCGGTGCTGTTGCGCTACGAGGGGATCATCACGCGTGTCATGGGCGTCCTCGTCATTGTGATGGGTTTGGCGTTCATGGGTGTGCTGCCGTGGTTCCAGCGTGAGTACCGGATGCTGAAGGCCCCTACGTGGGGTCTAGCCGGTGCGCCGCTGCTTGGAGTGTTGTTCGGCCTTGGCTGGACCCCGTGTATCGGACCCACGCTCACCGCGGTTCAATCCCTCGCACTTGCCGAAGCTAGCGCCGCGCGCGGTGCAATCTTGTCCTTCGCTTACTGCTTGGGCCTAGGCATCCCGTTCATCGCGTTTGGGCTGCTGATCGACCGCATCGCACCGGCCACCGCTTTCATTCGACGCCACTACGAACTCATCATGCGCATCGGCGGAGGAATGCTCGTGCTTGTGGGCATCTTGTTGGTGAGCGGACTGTGGCTGCAGTTCACCATCTGGCTGCGGGTGACGATCCCCGGCTTCGAGACGGCCCTGTGAGGCGCGATCGGCGTTCGTATCGCAGACTAAGAAGGTCATGACCGCCCCGCCCAGCCCGCCGTCGGTTCTTACCGAGGCGCCCGTGCCCCCAATGGGAACTGGGGGATTCTTGCGGTGGGCCTGGCGGCAACTAACCAGCATGCGCACCGCGCTGATCTTGCTGTTCGCGCTTGCGGTCGCGAGCATTCCCGGCTCGATCCTGCCGCAACGGGGAACAAACCCACTGTTGGTCGACGAGTGGATCGCCGAACAACCCACCCTCGGGCCGATCATGGATTCGCTCGGGTTCTTCGATGTCTACGGCGCACCGTGGTTCGCCGCCATTTACCTGTTGCTGTTCATCTCGCTGATCGGCTGTGTGTTACCCCGGGTGGGCGTGCACTGGAAGGCGCTACGAAGCCAGCCACCCGCGGCCCCCAGGCATCTGAACCGCATGTCGGAGTTCACTGAGCAGCAGGTTTCGATCCCCCCTGTTGAACTGATCGACGAGCAAGCCGAACGGCTGCGTCGAGGACGCTGGCGCGTGCGAACCGGTTCCACCGAAGACGCGGTGTGGCTTTCTGCCGAAAAGGGTTACCTCCGTGAGACGGGCAACCTGGTCTTCCACCTTGCCTTGGTTCTCGTGCTGATCGCGGTGGCCGTTGGTGGACTCTTCGGCTGGCGGGGCAACGTGATCGTGAAGGAAGGCAGTGGCTTTTCCAACACGCTCACTCAATACGACGCCTGGGGAGGTGGACGGCTGGCAACGGCGGACACCATTCCGCCCTTCGCCTTCACCCTCGATGACTTCGCGGTCGACTTCGAACGTAGCGAAGCCCAGCGCGGATCACCCCGATTGTTCGAAGCCACCGTCGATTTGCAGCGCGAACCTGCGGGGCCGGTAGTGCGCGAGTCGATTGAAGTCAATTTTCCGATCTCGATCGCCGGCACCAAGGTCTTCTTGGTGGGGCACGGGTACGCGCCGTCGTTCATTGTTCGCGATTCGACCGGCGCGGTGGTCCTCGACGACGACATCGTGTTCTTGCCGCAGGACGGCAACTTCACTTCAACCGGGGTGATCAAGGTGCCCGATTCCTCACCCCAACTGGGCTTCCAGGGCATTTTCTTGCCGACGTCTGCCCTCGACGATATTCGCGGGCCGCACTCGGCATTCCCTGACGCCGATGATCCGTCGGTGTTCCTTTCCGCGTGGGAAGGTGACCTTGGGCTTGATTCCGGGGTACCGCAGAGCATCTACTCGCTGGAAACCGAGCAGATGGAGCAGATCGGGTTGCGGGCGCTCATCCCGGGCCAGGCCTGGGAGTTCCCGGGGGGTGAGATCGAGTTCACCGGGTGGCAGCGCTGGGCGTCGTTCCAGATCGCCTTCGATCCGGGCAAGGAGGCGGCGTTGGCCGCATCGATCCTGGCGATGGTCGGCTTAACGGTCTCGCTATTCACTCGGCGTCGTCGGCTGTGGGTGAAAGCGCGGCCTGCGGCAAGCGGAAGTAGTCTCGTTGAGGTAGCGGGCCTGGCCAAGAGCGAAGCAGGGGATGTCGCCGAGGATGTCGCGCAGGTTCGCAGTTCGTTGAACGAGGATGAGCGAAGGGATCGACCATGACCACCGGCACCGGCGGAATGGCTCTGGCGGAGGCAAGCAACGCGTTCATCTACGCCACGATGCTCACTCTCACCATCGCGATGGTCTTCTTCGCGGCGTCCTTCGCGAGCGGGCGTCGCCCGAGCACCGCGAAGGTGGCGGCGCAGGCGAGCGTCGCCGGAACTGGTTCGGACTCGAGCCCCATCGCAGTTCTCGACCGACCAGACGGATCGTCGTCGTTGGATGCCGGCCGTCGGCTCGCCAATATCGGCATGTCGCTCACCTGGCTGGCTACCGGACTATTGACCATCGCTCTCGTTTTGCGCGGACTATGGGCCGGCCGGGTCCCCTGGGGCAACATGTACGAGTTCTCCATCAGTTCCGCCTGGGGCGTGCTCGTGGTCTTCTTGGCAATGTCACTTCGCCGCGACCTGCGCTGGCTTGGCTTGTTCGTTGTCATTCCGGCACTGCTGACCCTCGGGCTGTCCGTCACAGTCCTATACACCGAAGCCGCGCAATTGGTTCCGGCTCTGAAGTCCTACTGGCTCGTCATCCACGTTTCGGCCGCCATCGTCTGCGCGGGTGCCTTTACCGTCGCCGCTTCGTCAGCCGGACTCTCGCTCGTTCAGTCCCGCCGCGAGGCCTCTGGTCGCGTGTGGGGCGGTCCGATGGCATCGATGCCAAGCGCTGAGCGGCTGCAAACGTTCACCAGTCGCATCATCGCGTTTGCCTTCCCGGTGTGGACTTTCTCGGTGATTGCCGGTGCTATCTGGGCGGAGAATGCTTGGGGCCGGTACTGGGGTTGGGATCCCAAAGAGACGTGGGCATTCATCACGTGGGTGGTGTATGCCGCCTACCTCCATGCTCGATCGACCGCCGGCTGGCGCGGTAACAAAGCTTCGTGGATCGCAATAGTGGGTCTGGTTACGTTCTTGATCAACTATTTCGGCGTCAATATTTTCGTCAACAGTTTGCACTCCTACGCAGGGCTGTAGCCGCGCTGGATATAAGGACGAGCTACGACGCTTCACCGCGCTTGCGGCGCATCTTCTTGCTCCAAACATCATCATCGAGCTGACGTAGGAACCGGGGGTCGTCATCCGGTGCGACCGGACCGCGCTTACGCCGAAAGCCTCCACCCTCGGGCCAGGTCTTTCCCAGGACAAGCCAGATCACACCGCCGAGTAGTGGAAGCACGATCACGAGGACCAACCACAACCATTTCGGCAGCGTTCGGGCTTGGGCCTTCGGTGTGCGCGCAACATCGATAATGAAGTAGATGTAGAGCGCTACAGCGAGTAGGCCGAGGACAACGCGGAGCATGGTCGCACCATGGTAACCACGGTCCGCCAGATCAGCGTTTCGTGCGGTTTCGCCCTGCGCGTACGGTGGTGGGATGAGTGCGGATCGAGGGCGTCTAAGCGTGAGTCCGGTGGTGGTCTACACGGTGATGCGGATCGGCCTCTTCCTGGCAATGTGGTGGCTACTGCAGCTGGTTACCCCGGTTCGGGGGTTGTGGGCGGTTGCCCTGGCGATCGTGGTTTCCGGGGTGATCAGCATCTTCCTGCTGAATCGGCAACGTACGGCTATGGGCGATGTGGTGGGCGGCTTCTTTCGGCGCATCAACCAGCGGATCGACGAGGCCTCACGAACCGAGGATGAACCCGAGGACCAAACCGAGGGACAACCAGAAGGCGTAAGCGGCGACCAAGACGCCGGTGGCGGACAGCGCACGAATCAGGCTGGGCCCGGTGGCTCCGCCGATGACCACGCGGATCGGGGCGACGGCCCAGCCGATGCCCGCAAGGGCGACTAGCGCCCAACCGGTTGTGGATGCTGCGATGAAGGGCACCACGAGGAACCCGATGGCGATCAAGGCGACGAACAAGCGCCGCGTAGCCCGATCACCGATGCGAACAGCCAACGTGTTCTTTCCGGCTTCGGTGTCCGATGGGATGTCGCGCAGATTGTTGACGACCAAAATCGCGGTTATCAGTGATCCGACCCCGGCTGCGGCGGCAACTGCAGCGATGTCGATGGAATCGGTCTGCACGTACAACGTTCCAAGCACCGGCACGAAGCCGAAATAGACGAGAACGAAGACTTCGCCGAGTCCGGCGTATCCGTAGGGGCGGGGACCTCCGGTGTAGAACCAGGCGGCTGCGATGGCCGACGCACCTACCGCCAACAACCACCAGTGGCCTGTCAACGCAACCAGAATCAGCCCCGCGAGCGCGGCTACGGCGAAGGACAGGAATGCGGCGGTGCGCACGGCCGCGGGACTGGCTAATCCCTGGCCGACGAGTCGGACCGGTCCCACTCGTGAGCGGTCGGTGCCCTTGATGCCGTCGCTGTAGTCGTTTGCGTAGTTGACTCCCACCTGCAGTGCAATGGCAACGACGAGCGCGAGTGCCGCGCGCCCCGGTATCCACGAGGTGCCGGCGAGTGCTGTTCCGACGACTACCGGGGCGATGGCAGCGGGCAACGTTCGCGGTCGAGCGCCCGCGAACCACACCGAAGGTGCTGCGGTACTCACAACAGATCTCCACCGGGGCCTTGCGTTGATTGATCGTCGAAGCCGAGATCGCGAGCGGTGGCGCGCCGGTCGATCTTGCCGGTCGCCGTCGATGCAAAGGACTCCACGCGTTGCAGGTGCTTTGGAATCGCTGCCTTGCCGAGGTGATCACCCACCCATGCTCGAAGGTCGGATTCGGCAACGTCCTCGTCGGCCAAGAAAGCTGCGTGTAATCGGTGGTCGGATTCGGGGTCGGGGACAACGAGCACGATGGCATCGGTAATGCGCGGATGATCTCGAAGGCGATCCTCGATCGCCACGACGTCCACGTTCACCCCGCGAACGGTCACGACGTCGTCCAACCTGCCGAGGATCTGCAGTCGTCCGGCACTCCATCGACCGCGGTCATTGGTGCGCAGCCAGCCGTCGACTATCGAATCTGCGGCATCGTCGCGGTAGCGCGTGGCCAGCATGGGTCCGGTGAGGTAGAGGCGATCGTCTGCGCCGAGTTCATCGCCGATACGCACGCCTACTCCGTCCAGGGGGTGGCCGTCGAGGATGCAGCCACCGCTTGTCTCGGTCATCCCGTAGGTGGTCGTGACCGACACTTCGGCTGCTGTGCAATCGCGGGCCGCTTGCGGTGCGAGCGCTGCTCCACCCACCAAAACCAGCGAACACTTTCGCAAGGTGGTGCGGCCGAGTTCGCTGGCGAGCAGACGCGGCAGCTGCGCGGGAACCAACGAGACTGCAATCGGGCGACCGGTGGCACCCGCAGCATCGACGCCGCGGGCGAAGACCTCGTCGGTGAAGGGCCGAGCCCCGGCGAGGCTTTCCAGCGGAATCGGGGGCTGGCTCGTGGCCTGTGCACGGATCAATACGTTCAGGCCTCCGATGGATGTCGCGGGGATGGCCAGCACCCAGGCGGGATTCCCACCGGCGCGGGCATTCACCTGGTCGGTAAGCGCGTTGACGGCGGCGGCGGACAATTCCACGCCGCGTGGGTTACCGGTTGAGCCAGAAGTCGCGACGACCAGTGCCGTATCCGGCGGCACCGGTTCCTTAGGTCGTGCCGCGGCGATCAGAGCATCGATCACTGGCTGCGGCGTGGTTGGTGATGTGGCGGGGATCGGGGCAAGAGGCGGGCCGCCGGCGAGTGCATCGGTAAGGGGTTGCCAGAGGACCTCGAGTGCGCCCGGGCCGGGTGGGACCTCGAGCAGCCTTAGGGTGCGGGGTGGACCACTCGTCGACATCGAGCCGAGCGTAAGGGCTGCGGGTAGCGTTCCGGTTATGGATACCCGCACGATGTACCAGTTGCCGCCGGTCGCACCGGAGGATTCACCGGCTTGGCAAGATCCCGCTCACAGTTCGATGCGCCCAGGTTGCGAGTGGGAAGCCATCGGTGACTACCGCGATATCCGTTACGAGATTTCCACGGGCGAGGACGCCGGTATCGCGAAAATCACGATTAATCGTCCGGACAAGCGCAACGCATTTCGTCCGCAGACTCTCTTTGAGTTATCCGATGCGATGAACCTCGCACGCGACGACGATCGCGTTGGGGTGATCATCCTGACCGGGCAAGGTGACCTTGCCTTCTGCTCCGGTGGTGATCAGGTGATCCGCGGCAACGACGGGTACATCGGCGATGACGATGTCGCAGATAAGGGAATCGGGCGGCTTAACGTGCTCGATCTACAGATTCAGATTCGTCGTACACCCAAGCCGGTGATCGCGATGGTGGCTGGCTACGCCATCGGTGGCGGACACGTTCTGCACGTAGTGTGCGATCTGACGATCGCGGCCGATAACGCGCGCTTTGGGCAAACCGGGCCGAAAGTTGGTTCGTTCGACGGTGGCTATGGATCCGGACTACTAGCGCGCACCATCGGACTGAAGCGGTCTAGGGAGGTTTGGTACACCTGCCGGCAGTACGGCGCGGAGCAGGCATTCGATTGGGGCTTGGCGAACGCGGTTGTTCCGATCGAGGATCTGGAAATCGAGACGGTGCGTTGGTCAAAGGACATGCTCGCCCTCTCCCCACTCGCGCTGCGGATGCTGAAGGCATCTCATAACGCTGCTGACGACGGCCTCGCTGGAGTCCAGCAGCTCGCTGGAGATGCAACGTTGTTGTTCTATATGACCGAAGAAGCTCAAGAGGGCCGCGATGCGTACAAGGACAAGCGGGAACCAGACTTCGGGCAGTTCCCACGACGTCCGTGATCCAGCCCCCGGAACTCGAGGAACTGCTCGCAGCGGCGGTTCCGTTTGCGGTAGATCTGCGGGTGCCGTTTCGTGGGCTTTCGGTGCGCGATGGGCTGTTGTTGAAGGGGCCATCTGGTTGGGGCGAGTTCGCTCCATTCGATGACTACGACGACTCCCGCGCGGCCCGCTGGCTTGAGGCGGCTATCGAAGCTGCATGGGGGCAGTGGCCAGCCCCTCGTCGAGAGTCCATCGAGGTCAACGCGATCGTCCCCGCCGTCGACTCCCGGCAAGCCGGTGCCCTGGCGCGCGAGGCGATCTGGGAGTTCGGGTGTCGGACTATCAAGGTCAAGGTGGGAGCTGGGCTCGCCGAAGACGAGGCGCGCGTGGTGGCGATCCGAGATGCGCTCGATGGCGCAGGCATCGATACCGGAATTCGTCTTGATGCCAATGCCGCGTGGTCCCTTGATCAAGCGTTGGCAGCGATGCGCCGGTTGAGCGCCTATGGCATCGAGTTCGTTGAGCAACCTTGTGCGGATCTGGACGACGTTGCCCGTGTGCGTTCGCAGATTGATGTCGCCGTCGCGGTAGACGAGGGGATCAGGCTCGCGGATGCGCCAGAGAGCGTGTCGCTCGATGGAGTCGCGGATTACGCGGTCTGCAAACCGATGACCTTGGGCGGCGCGGCCGCCACGTTGCGCGTTGCCGAGAGCATTGGAGTACCCGTTGTGATCAGCGGTTCGCTGGACACTGGCGTCGGTCTGTCCACTTCCATCGCCGCGGCCGCAGCGCTGGAGGACTTGCCGCTGGCCAGTGGCCTGGGAACCGGGACACTGCTGGCCACCGATTTGACCGATCCGCCGCTGCGGCCGCGCGATGGTCTGCTTCCCGCGCGACGTATGGCACCGGATCTGCAAGCGCTCGTGCAAGCAAGCGATGCCATCGATCCAGATCGAGCCGCGTGGTGGCGGAAGCGGTTGCGCAGCGCCTACGCCACCATCTCGCAGACCGCTGATCGTGAAGTGGAAGGCTGAGGACGTGGAACCCTCCGTTGCCCAGGGCCTGGTAATGATCGACGAACTGATCCGCTGCGGCGTTTCGGACATCGTGCTCGGCGCTGGTTCGCGCTCGGCCCCGCTAGCGCTGGCAGCTGCGGCTGCGGAAGAGCGCGGTGAAGTTCGAGTGCACGTTCGCGTTGACGAGCGGGTCGCTGGATTCCTCGCGTTGGGTATAGGTAAGGCGACCGGGGTGCCAGCCGCGGTTATCACGACATCGGGAACGGCCACCACGAACTTGCTCCAGGCGATCGTCGAAGCCCACGAATCGGGTGTCCCACTGCTGGCGATCACTGCCGATCGTCCACCTCGACTTCGAGGGGTCGGCGCGAATCAAACAATCGAACAAGTCGGTGTCTTCTCAACGTTCACGCGCATGGACATCGATATGGGAGTCGTTGATGCCGACAGTGCGGGGAACCGGTACTGGCGATCGACGGTTGCCCGATGCGTGGCGGTAGCTACAGATTCCATCACCCCGGGTCCAGTGCACCTAAACGTTCCACTCGATACTCCGCTGGTTGGCGAGCAACTCCTGCAGTCCCTGCCGCCACAGTTTCAGGGTCGAGCCGATGAGAAGCCGTGGACTGCCGATGCCCGGCTAGTGGCTGGCATGAGCATTCCGTTGGATGAGGCGCTGTCATTACTTGACGAGCAAACCAGCGTGCCCGGTCGCGGAGTGATCGTGGTCGGAGACCATGACGATGACGATGCGGTTGACCTCATTGATGAACTCGCCGATTCCCTCGGCTGGCCGGTTATCTCCGAGCCATCGGGTCGCGCAAGCGCGGCGGAGACCGGACTCGCACACGGACCTCTTGTGTGCGACGACGAAGCCTTCAGGAATGCGCACATTCCCGATATCGCCGTAACTATCGGACGCGTGGGTTTGTACCGCTCGGTGCTGCAATTGGTTGCGTCAGCCGGGATGCACATTGCGGTCGATTCCTCTGCACAGTGGAGTGATCCCACACGAAGCGCTGATCTGGTTCTGGCCGCGGTCCCACTGCCACCCACCGAAGCGACCAGCGATCCGCTGTGGTGGGACGCCTGGGAGCGAGCTGATCTGCTGGCGGCCGCAGCGGTCGAAACGGTACTGGGCTCCTATCCGCATGGCGAAACAGCGCCAAGCGAACCGACGGGGATGCACGTGGCGCGAGTTATCGCAGATGTTGCGCCGGCCGATGGGCAGTTGTTCCTCGGTGCATCGTCGGTCGTTCGACATGTCGGCAGTTTTGCTGGGCGTTCGCTGGCTGGCGTGAGCGTGGTTGGTAACCGAGGGGCATCCGGGATCGACGGGTGCGTCAGCACCGCATGGGGTGTGGCAATCGGCGCCCAAAGTGCCGGCGGCGGACCAGCGATCGCCCTGGTGGGAGACGAGGCCTTTTGGTACGACTCCAACGCCCTTGCCGTACCGGCGAGCGAGGGGCGCCCGGATTTGGTGATCGTGGTCGCAGACAACGACGGCGGTGGCATCTTCTCCACCCTCGAGCAAGGCGCGGCTGAATACGCAACACATTTCGAGCGCGTATTTGGGGTGCCATTGGGTATCGACCTAGATCACCTGGCTTCGGCCTACGGAGTGCAGGTTCACCGCGCAACCGATCTCGATGCCTTGCGGGAGAACCTCGAGGCCGCAGTGGGTAATGGCGTTCACGTGATCGTTGTGCGGACGTGTGATCGCGCCCGCGAGGCGCGGGTGCTCGGAGAGATTCGTGACGCGGTGCGTCAGGCTGTAGGAAGCGCGTAGCGGTATGGACGCGGACAGACGCGAACGCATCATCGCTGTCGCCGCTGAACTATTCGCCGAGTACGGGGTCGTCAATACCAGTCGCCACGACATCGCGCGGGCCGCAGAGGTGTCGCTGCGTTCGATAAATGCGGTGGGCGATCACCGAATCGACCTTCTACGCGAGGTTCTCGAACGACTGCCCGAAACTCCGGTTGCCGAGACCATGAAACGTCAAGCTTCGGATCCAAGTACTCCAGCGATGGAGACGTTGCTCACCGCCGCGCATGACATCTTGGGTGACCCGACCCGCGCGTGGGATCCCCGGGAGCTTCAAGCAATGGTGGCGGCGCCGCACGATGAGGCTCTTCGTGGCCTAGTCGGGGCGAGGCTCGAGCGTCGGTGGAAGACCGCGCGAGAAGTATTGCGTCAACTGCGGATGACCGGTGAGTTGGACGACACTGTCGATGCGGAAGCTGCGGTGCTGCACGTGCTCGCAGTCGGAGTTGGACTCGCCATCCTCGCACCATTGATTCCCGCAGCTCATGACGTGCGTGCGTGGACGGCTTTGGCTGCCCGCCTACTCGAGTCGATCTCAGCGGCCGATCCCGAACTTGCTGAGCGCCCTCGAGAGCGCGTGTGGCGGGTGCGCTTGTCCATCGCGGAGGGGCCCTCCGCGATCGCGCATCTGACACGGGTGCTCTCACTGCTCGATGTGTCTTTGGTGAGTTTGTCCACCGCATCGGCAGGACGCGACTCCCGCCGACAGTCGGTCGATGTGATCGTGCGTTCGGCCACTGACACCACCCGGTCGATGCTGATCGATGCACTGTCTTCGGTGGGTACCGATGTGGTGGTCGGGCGCGGTGAGGGCGTGGACGCTGACGACGTTGCTGCTCGCGTGTTGGAGTTGAGCACGCGCCTGCTGGCCAACCCGGACTACGCCCCGCAGGCAGCTGCTGACTTGTTGCTCGCTGACTCCTGGGAGGTTGTGGAGGCGTCGGTTGGTGAAGATTCCTCACCAACGGCTGCGCGGTTGCAGTGGAGTGTCGATCGGCATGTGATTGTCCGTCGCGAATCCGCGCCGTTCACCGCTGGAGAGTACGAGCGCGCCTCGGCTCTTCTTGAACTGCTCGACGCCGTGACCGTGGCTCGTGGGACGCCGGGCTTCGGTTGGCGAGATCTCCTAGTCGACGGCATGGAAGTGGTGACCCGGCTCGCGCGACCGGAGGACACCGCGGGTGTGGAGGCACTGCACGCCCGATGCTCGGCTGCGAGCTTGTTTCAGCGCTACTTCACGCCCAAGAACACCTGGCGGGAGGAGAACCTGCGCCGCATTTCCGGCGGCCATCGGGGTTCGACTCTGGTCGTCACGAGCGGGGTCGATGCGCACGGCGAGGACGAGGTAGTGGCGATTGGCAACATCTTCCCGCTCGATCCGCAGGACACCTCGCTGGCCGAGGTGGCGTTGCTAGTCGACGATGCCTGGCATGGGCGCGGCATCGGACGACTTCTCCTCGCCCATTTGCTCGAGACTGCCCCGCGATTGGGTTTCGACGAGATAGTCGCCTACGTGTTGCCCGATAACCAAGCGATGCAAGCGTTGCTGGATCCGCAGCAGTGGCGAGCGCGGTCTGCACCCGACCTCGGCGCGGGGGCCACGGCCTTCCACCTCAGGCTGAGCACGGACGAATCCGGTGGACCAGACTCGGATTAAGTACCGAGCTAGTTGTCGAGCTAGTTGTCTAGCGCCGCCAGGATGGGAACGAGTTTGGCTCGGGACTCGGCCAGCTCGCGTTCGGGGTCTGATCCGGCAACGATCCCGCAACCGGCGAATGCGCGAACGGTTCCGGCTTCGACATCGAGCTCGGCGCAGCGCAGCGCGATTCCGAACTCGCCGTCTCCCCGAGCATCGAACCAGCCGACCGGTCCGGCGTACCGGCCTCGGGACATCTCTTCGAGGTCGGCGATCATGGCGAGTGCGCGCTCGGTCGGGGTCCCACAAACGGCGGCGGTGGGGTGCAGAGATGCGGCCAAGGTCAAGATGGAGGCATCGTCGGCTAACCGACCGGTGACATCGGTTGCCAAGTGTTGAACGTTGGTCAGTTCGAGCACCGTGGGCTTTTCGGGGATGTCCATGTCGGTGCAGTGAGTGGCAAGTGCCTTCGCAACCGACTTCACCGCGTATGCGTGTTCGGCGAGGTCCTTATCGCTGGCTAGTAGCGCTTGCGCGAGGCCTTCGTCCTGCTGAGAATCACCGCGCCGGCGGACTGTCCCGGCCAGCACTCGGCTGGTTACGAGATCGCCAGTACGCCTTACCAGCAATTCCGGTGTGGCTCCGAGTAGTCCAGCCACCTGGAAGGTCCAACAGGTCGGGTAGTCGACCGCCAGTCGCTGCAGCATCAGCCGTGGGTCGAGATCACCGTCGATAGTCGCGATGACATCTCGGGCGAGGACGACTTTGTCCAACTCCCCGCCGGCTATCCGATCGACAGCCCGCGCCACGGCCTTCTCCCACTCCGGTGCGCTGAGCGCACCGTCCTTCCAGGTTACCGCCGTCGGTTCGCCGACCACGTCCGCGCTCCACGTTGAATCCGGTGGCTCCTTGCCCTCGGTATGGATGGTGGTCACCCAGGTCTGCCCTGAGCGCTGACCGATCAGCACCTTGGGCACGATCAATTCGGAGGGGTCGTCGGGGTCGAAAGCGAAGGAGGCGAAAGCGATGGGTCCGGTACCCGGGACCGAGACCGAATCTTCGATCATGAATCGATCGCACAGCTCAGTCCACCATCGTTGTGCCCGCGAGAAACGCTCCACTCCGCGCACCTGGAGTTTCGCGGCGATTCCCCAGCCGACGAGGCCTTCACCACGACGCATCCAGCACAGGCCACCGATTCGGGGAAGCGCCGCCAGCAGATCGTCTACATCGGCGATAGGCCGGGTTGTCGCGATCAGTTTCGGTGCCGTGGTCTCTGGCTGGGTTCGATGCACCTGATCAGGGTAGGGCGAGCGGTGATGCTTGTCCTCTGCGACTATGCGCGCATGTCGCGAGCGGGATTGGACAAGACCCCACAGGACGTCGCGGCGATGTTCGACGACGTCGCCGCGCGATACGACCGCACCAATGACGTCCTGGCCCTTGGTCAGACCCGCAGGTGGCGGACTCAGGTGGCTAAAGCTCTCGGTGCGCTGCCCGGCGACAGGGTGCTGGACCTCGCGGCTGGAACCGGAACCTCGAGCGAACCGATCGCGGCGGCAGGGGCGTTCGTCGTTGCCTGCGATTTCTCCCAAGGGATGCTGGCCGTCGGTCGGGGGCGTAACCCGCGGATGTCCTTCGTGGCAGGCGATGGACTGGCTTTGCCGTTCGCTGACGCCGCCTTCGATGCCGTGACGATCTCCTTCGGGCTGCGGAACATGGCCGACCGGCAAGCGGGCTTGCAGGAGATGCTTCGGGTAACCCGTCCGGGCGGGCGCATCGTCGTTTGTGAGTTCTCCCACCCGACCTGGGGTCCATTCCGCGAGGTCTACGGCACCTACCTGATGGGGGCGTTGCCGGCGGTTGCGCGCAAGACATCCTCCAACCCCGACGCCTACGTCTACCTCGCCGAATCGATTCGCGCGTGGCCGGATCAACCGACGCTGGCCAAGGATTTGCAGGTCGCCGGGTGGCAGCAGGTGGGCTGGCGCAACCTGACCGGGGGCATCGTCGCGCTGCACCGCGGGGTGCGCCCGTGACTGTGCTCACTCCGGCCCGACGGGGGTTCACCTCACGTGCCTTGGGCCACTATGCTTCGGGGGATCGTGAACTGTTTCACGAGTGCGCAAGCAGCGCTCGGGCGCAAAGCGATCGACACGAGGCATTACACCGATCACCGAAGCACCGAACCCACCTGCACCGACCACTCGAGGAGCCCGCGGCGCCGTGAACGTCTACACGCCGATCTTCGTCCTAGGCGCACTCGCGTTCGGGTTTGCTGCCTTCTCGGTAGTGATCGCTAGTTTCACCGGCCCCAAGCGCTACAACCGGGCGAAGTACGACGCCTACGAATGCGGCATCGAGCCCACACCGCAGCCGATCGGTGGTGGACGCTTCCCGGTGAAGTACTACCTAACGGCCATGATGTTCATCATCTTCGATATCGAACTCGTATTCCTCTACCCATGGGCGGTGGCGTTCGATCAGCTCGGAGCGTTCGGACTCATAGCGATGATGTTGTTCTTGTTGAACCTGGCCGTTCCGTATGTCTACGAGTGGCGCCGTGGTGGATTGGAGTGGGACTGACATGGGTTTGGAAGAAAAACTCCCGTCGGGAGTACTGCTGACAAGTGTCGAGAAGGTGGCGGGGTATGCCCGCAAGGGGTCGCTCTGGCCGGCCACCTTCGGTCTAGCCTGCTGCGCCATCGAGATGATGGCTACCGGCGGCCCTCGCTATGACATCGCCCGATTCGGCATGGAGGTCTTCCGGGCTTCGCCGCGGCAAGCGGACTTGATGATTGTCGCCGGGCGCGTCAGCCAGAAGATGGCCCCGGTATTGCGCCAGATCTATGACCAAATGCCCAATCCGAAGTGGGTTCTAGCGATGGGCGTGTGTGCCTCGAGTGGCGGCATGTTCAACAACTACGCCGTCGTGCAAGGTGTCGATCACGTGGTGCCTGTCGACATGTACCTGCCGGGCTGCCCGCCGCGCCCGGAGATGCTGATCGATGCCATCTTGAAGATCCACGACGACATCCAAGACATGAAGTTGGGCGTGAACGCTCAGCGCGAGATCGTGGAGAACGAGCAACTCGCACTGGCGGCTCCTAGCACTTTGGAGATGAAGGGGCTTTTGCGGTGAGTGGGGACATCACGCCAGCAGCGCCGGTGGTTCCGGTCGTTCCTGACGGCGTCGCGGAGTTGGACATCGTTGGTGTGCGTCGCGGTGCCTTCGGCGTTGAGGGCTCCGGCGACACCAGCGGTTTCGGCGGCCTGGTTTCCCCGGTCGTCATGCCCGGCGCCACCCCACGGCCGTTCGGGGATGGCTTCGACGAGCTCGCCGATGAGATCGAGTTATCGATCCGCGATCGGAATCTGCCCGTCGATTCGGCCGTGGAGAAGATCGTTGTCGACCGTGGCGAGATCACTTTCCACGTGCGCCGCGAGAACTTGCTGGAGTTCGCTCGAATGTTGCGCGACGAACCGGCGCTGCGTTTCGAGATGTGCATGGGTGTCAACGGGGTGCACTACCCCGACGATAAGGACCGCGAACTCCATGCGTGCTACCCGTTCCTTTCCGTCACCCATAACCGTCGCATCCGGGTTGAGGTAAGCGCACCGGATAGCGATCCACACATCCCGTCTATCGTGTCGATTTACCCATCGAACGATTGGCACGAGCGCGAGACCTGGGACTTCTTCGGGATAGTCTTCGACGGCCATCCCGGGCTTACTCGCATCGAGATGCCCGACGACTGGGTCGGTCATCCGCAACGCAAGGACTATCCGCTCGGCGGTATTCCCGTGGAATACAAGGGCGCAACGATCCCTGCTCCGGACAATCGGAGGGCGTATAACTGATGGCCGACGTCACGTACACCACCGCAGCGACTCCCGGCGAAGATATCTACGCCGGAAGTTACGAAACCACCGAAGGCACCATCTACAACCTCTCGGGTGGGGACTGGGACACCATCGAGGTGGCACCCGAAGGCGAGAAGGAACGCCTCATCGTCAACATGGGGCCACAGCATCCATCCACGCACGGCGTGCTCCGCTTGATCCTGGAACTCGATGGTGAGTCCGTGACCGAAGTGCGTTGCGGCATCGGCTATCTGCATACCGGTATCGAGAAGAACCTCGAGTTCCGCAACTGGACGCAGGGTGTCACCTTCGTAACGCGCATGGACTACCTGAGCCCATTCTTCAACGAGGCCGCGTACGTGCTGGGCGTTGAGAAGCTTCTCGGCATCGAGGAGCAGATCCCCGAGCGCGCCAATGTCATCCGAGTGATGATGATGGAACTCAACCGCGTCTCCTCGCATCTCGTTGCCCTCGCAACCGGTGGCATGGAACTTGGCGCTCTCACGGCGATGACCTTCGGTTTCCGCGAGCGCGAGTTGGTCCTCGATCTGTTCGAGATGGTCACCGGCTTGCGGATGAACAGCGCGTACTTCCGCCCTGGGGGCGTGGCACAGGATCTGCCACCCGATGCGGTGCAGACCATCCGCGACACACTGCCGCTGCTGCGCAAGCGGATGAAGGACACCACCGACATGCTCGTGGACAACGCGATCTGGATGGGTCGTACCGTCGATGTCGGCTACTTGGACCTGCAAGGGTGCATGGCCCTGGGCATCACCGGGCCGGTCCTGCGCTCCACTGGGCTGCCGCACGATCTGCGCAAGTCACAGCCGTACTGTGGGTATGAGACCTACGAGTTCGAAGTACCGACCCAGACCACCTGCGATGCCTACGGCCGGTTCCTGATCCGTATCGCCGAGATGCAAGAGTCGCTGAAGATCGTCGAACAGTGCCTGGATCGATTGCAGCCCGGCCCGGTGATGGTCGAGGACAAGAAGATCGCCTGGCCCGCGCAACTTTCGGTCGGTGCTGATGGTCAGGGCAACTCCACCGAGCACATCAAGCACATCATGTCCCAGTCGATGGAAGCGCTGATCCATCACTTCAAGTTGGTCACCGAAGGTTTCACCGTTCCCCCGGGTCAGGTCTACTCCGCTGTCGAGTCACCGCGAGGGGAAATCGGTGCGCACGTGGTGAGTGCCGGGGGTACCCGTCCGTACCGCGTGCACTTCCGGGACCCGTCCTTCAACAACCTGCAAGCCACCGCCGCCATGTCCGAGGGCAGCATGGTCTCCGACGTCGTCGCCGCCGTCGCGAGCATCGACCCGGTCATGGGTGGCGTGGACCGCTAACGAGACGTCGAACTAAGCCAGGAAGGGCACATATGCCGATCAGCGACACCACGCGCGAGCAGATGCGTGAGATCGCCGCTCGCTATCCGAGCGCGCGCAGCGCCCTGCTACCGATGTTGCACCTCGCGCAAAGCGAAGAGGACGAGATCACGACCGATGGCATCAATGCCTGTGCGGAGGTCCTGGACATCACTCCCGCCGAGGTCACGGCTGTTGCGACCTTCTACACGATGTACAAGCGAGAGCGGGTCGGCAAGCACCACATCGGTGTGTGCACCAACACCTTGTGCGGGCTGCTCGGCGGCGATGCGGTGTGGGACTCCCTCGTCGAAGCAACCGGTGCTGGACATAACGCCGCGAGTGCCGATGGCGAATTCTTCCTCGAGCGCATCGAGTGTCAGGCGGCTTGCACCCACGCGCCGGTGATGACGGTGGATTGGGAGTTCATGGACGACGTCACCCCGAGCAGCGCGGTCGAAGTTCTCGAGGCCCTACGCCGTGGCGAGACCGTTCACTCGACCCGCGGCCCAGCCATTCGCGACTTCCAAGCCACCGAGCACACGCTCGCTTTTCCCGACGACGGCCTCGCCGATGCGCCCAGCGTGGACGACAAGATGCTCGCGGGCTTGCGGATCGCCAAGGAACGTGCCAACGAGCTTGCCAACGAACACGGCATGACTGGAGGAAACGCCTGATGAGCACACCCCTGACCCCGGTCATCACCGAATTCTGGGATCGCCCGGACCTGTACACACTGGATGGCTACCGCGCGGTCGGTGGGTACCAGGGTCTGACCAAGGCGTTGCAGATGGACCCCGACGACATCATCGCCCAAGTTAAGGAATCCGGACTTCGTGGCCGCGGGGGCGCAGGCTTTCCTACCGGCATGAAGTGGGGATTCGTTCCACAAGGCGACGGCAAGCCTCACTACCTGGTGGTCAATGCGGATGAATCCGAGCCGGGTGCCTGCAAGGACATCCCGATCATGATGGCCAACCCACACGCGCTGGTAGAGGGCGTCATCATCGCTTCCTATGCCATCCGGGCAAACCACGCGTTCATCTACATCCGTGGAGAAGTTCCCAACGCCATCCGCAAAGTGGAGTTCGCGGTCAAGCAGGCCAGGGAAGCCGGACTCATCGGCACGAACATCCAAGGCAGCGGCTTCGACCTGGACGTCGTCGTGCATTCCGGCGCCGGCGCCTACATCTGCGGAGAAGAGACCGCGCTGCTCGATTCGCTCGAGGGGTACCGCGGCCAGCCGCGGCTGAAGCCGCCGTTCCCCGCAGTGGCCGGCCTGTACGCATCTCCGACCGTTATCAACAACGTCGAGACCATCGCGAACATTCCGTACATCGTGGATCGCGGTGTGGAGTGGTTCCGCGGTTTCGGCACTGAGAAATCACCCGGCTTCAAGGTTTTCGCGGTCTCCGGTCACGTCAAGCGGCCCGGTATCTACGAGGCTCCGCTGGGCATCACGATGCGCGAGTTGCTCGACTACGCAGGTGGCATGCGCGATGGCAGCGACGTGAAGTTCTGGATCCCCGGCGGCTCCTCGGTGCCCATGCTCACTCCCGAACACTTGGACCTGCCCCTCACCTACGAGTCGATGGCCGAAGCCGGCACGATGCTCGGCACGGGAACGCCGATGGTCTTCGACCAAACCGTGAGTGTGGTCAAGGCCGTTACCCGGTGGTTGGAGTTCTACAAGCACGAGTCCTGTGGCAAGTGCACTCCCTGTCGCGAGGGCACGTACTGGATCACCGGGGTGCTCGAGAAGTTCGAGCACGGACATGGCGAAGAGCAGGAGATGGAGACTCTCACGAGTCTGTGCTCGCAGATCTCCGGGCGCTCCTTCTGCGCTCTCGGCGATGCCGCTGCCACCCCCTACCCGGCAGCCATGAAGTACTTCCGCGATGAGTTCGTCGCCGCGACCCACACCTCGGCTGATGAGCAGTTCGATCCGATCGCCTCGTATGTGTTCGCGGGAGCTGCTGCACGATGACGATCACAAACGATTCGGGTACCGACCTAGCAGTACCGAGTGAACTGATCACGGTGATCGTGGACGGTGTGGCGATCGGTGTTCCTAAGGGCACGCTGGCGATCCGAGCCGCTGAGATGCTCGGCATCGAAATCCCGCGTTTTTGCGACCACCCGCTTTTGGACCCGGTGGCCGCCTGCCGCGCCTGCTTGGTCGAGATCGAGGGAGTGCCCAAGCCGCAGCCCGCGTGCGCCCAGGTGGTCAGCGATGGCATGCAGATCCGCACCCAGTTCTCCTCCGACGTTGCGCGCGAAGCCCAAGAGGGCGTCATGGAGTTCTTGCTGCTGAACCATCCGCTGGACTGCCCGGTATGCGACAAGGGCGGGGAGTGTCCACTGCAGAACCAGGCGATGAGCGTTGGTCGGCCGGAGTCCCGGTTCACCCTCGACAAGCGCGAATTCGAAAAACCCATCAATGTCAGCGCGCAGATCCTTCTGGACCGTGAGCGCTGTGTCTCGTGCGCGCGCTGCACGCGCTTCGCCGACCAGATCGCCGGCGATCCCATGCTCGAGCTCCTCGAGCGCGGTGCGCAGCAGCAGGTCGGAACAGCCGACGACGAACCCTTCGACTCCTACTTCTCCGGCAACACCATCCAGATCTGCCCGGTTGGTGCGCTGACCAGCGCCACCTACCGCTTCCGGGCGCGTCCCTTCGACCTCGTCTCGGTGCCCACCACGTGCGAGCACTGCGCATCGGGTTGTTCGCTGCGCACCGACTACCGGCGCAGCACCATCACCCGGCGTTTGGCATGGGATGACCCGCAGGTGAACGAGGAATGGAACTGCGACAAGGGTCGTTTCGCTTTCCCGTACCTGCAGGAAGGTCGACTCGAATGGCCGATGATCCGCGAGAACGGCGAACTGCGCACCGCCTCGTGGCCGGAGGCCATCGATGTCGCCGCCCGGGGCCTCAAAGCAGCCGGTGCAGACACCGCTGTCCTGGTGGGTGGGCGCAGCACGATGGAAGACGCCTACGCCTACCAGCGCTTCGCCCGCGCGATCTTGGGCACGGACAACATCGATTTCCGCGCCCGCGCCAACTCCTCCGAAGAGCATTCCTTCCTGGCAAGCCACGTGGCCGGCACTGCGATTCGAGTCGAATACTCCGATCTCGAATCGGCTCCAGCGGTCCTGCTGGTCTCCTTCGAGCCGGAGGACGAATCCCCGATCGTCTTCCTGCGCTTGCGCAAGGCCTCGCGGTCGGGCACCCGTGTTTTCTCGGTGGGCTCTGGCGCCACCCACGGCTTGGAGAAGATGGCCGGCACCTGCATCCCGGCTGCCCCCGGCTTGGAAGCCAGCGTTCTCGACGAACTCCCGCAAGACGTTCGCGACACCCTCGCCGAGCCCGGTGCGGTGATCATGGTCGGCGAACGCGCCGCCGCCTCCGCCGGCGCCCTGTCCGCCGCGGTGCGACTTGCCGAATCGACCGGTGCGGCCCTGGCTTGGGTTCCTCGCCGGGCTGGTGAGCGCGGGGCTCTGGACGCCGGCGCGCTTGCCGGTCTGCTGCCCGGTGGTCGTCCGCTGACCGATACCGCTGCTCGCGCCGAGATTGCGCAGGCGTGGGGGATCGCCGAGTCCGACCTCCCGCAGCCGGGCTTGTCCGGTGTGCAGTTGCACGATGCAGTTGCCGCCGGTCGCATCAGCGCAGCGCTCGTCGGCGGGGTCGAGCCTGCGGACTACCCGCTCGATGCGGTGGAAGCGCTACGCGAACTCGACTTCGTGGTCTCGCTGGAGAACCACCACTCGGCCGTCACCGAACTGGCCGATGTCGTCCTTCCGGTTGCCGTGGTGTCCGAGAAATCCGGCACGTTCCTGGACTGGGAGGGTCGCCCGCGGCCGTTCGGGCAGGTCTTCCGCGACGCGATGATGGGCTCGGACGCCTACGTCCTCGGGATGCTCGCCAGCGCGCTCGATGCCCACCAGCCCTCATCGGTGGGTGACATCCGCGCAGAACTCGGGCGGCTCGGACCCTGGCACGGTTCTCGTGCCCCTTTCACCGCCACCGCGCCGGCGTCTGCGGAGCCCGGAATCCGACTGGACACCTGGCGTCTGCTGCTCGACCTCGGTGTCATGCAAGAAGGCGACCCGCACCTGGCTGCTACTGCTCGCCCAACCGTTGCTCGGATGTCGCCAGGGACCGCGCAGCAACACTCGATCGGCGCGCACGTACGCCTCGAGGGCCCCGGCGGCTTCGTCACCCTCCCCGTTGAACTCGATGAGTCGATGATGGACGGCGTCGTGTGGGCGCCGATGAACTCGCAAGGCTGCCGGGTCTACCGCGATCTCGGTGTCGGCTACGGTCACACCGTCCGCATCACCGGGGGAGGCACGATATGACCGACGGCCAGTTCGGCCTCTTCGGCTCCGACCCCTGGTGGCTGGTGATCGGCAAGGCAGTCGCCATCTTCGCGCTCCTCGTCCTGCTCACCTTGTTCACCATCTGGTGGGAGCGCCGAGTGGTGTCCCGGATGCAAAACCGCATCGGCCCCAACCGCGTAGGCCCGTTCGGCTTGCTCCAGTCCTTGATGGACGGGTTCAAACTCGCCTTCAAGGAAGAGGTCATCCCCAAGGCCGCGCACGTGGGTGTGTACTGGATCGCTCCGGTGATCTCCGCTACCGCCGCCTTCATCGCCTTCGCGGTCATCCCGTTCGGGCCGACTGTGTCGGTGTTCGGCGTCGAGACCCCGCTGCAACTCACCGATTTCCCGGTCTCGGTGCTCTACGTCCTGGCTATCGCCTCCATCGGCGTCTACGGACTCGTACTTGCGGGCTGGTCCTCCGGTTCCACCTATCCGCTGCTCGGTGGGCTGCGTTCGACCGCGCAAGTGATCTCCTACGAGATCGCCATGGGCCTGTCCTTCGTCGCGGTGTTCATCTACGCCGGGTCGATGTCCACCTCGCAGATCGTGCTCGCCCAGCAGCCCATCTGGTTCGCGGTCATCTTGCTGCCGAGTTTCTTGATCTACGTCACCTCGATGGTGGGAGAGACCAACCGGGCGCCGTTCGACCTGCCCGAAGCCGAGGGCGAACTCGTGGGTGGGTTCCACACCGAGTACTCCTCGCTGAAGTTCGCGATGTTCTTCCTCGCCGAATACATCAACATGGTCACCGTCTCTGCGCTGGCCACCACTTTGTTCCTCGGTGGCTACCTGGCCCCCTGGCCGCTGTCTCTATGGGATGGCGCCAACTCCGGCTGGTTCCCGGTTTTGTGGTGGGTCATCAAGGTTCAACTGTTCATCTTCGTATTCATCTGGCTGCGCGGAACCCTGCCAAGGCTGCGTTACGACCAATTCATGAAGTTCGGCTGGAAGGTACTCATTCCGGTCGCCTTGATCTGGATCGTGGTTGTATCCATCGCCCGGTTGTTCCGCACGGACGTAGCACTGACCAACACGGAGTTGTTGGTGGTGGGTGCGGTGTCGATCGCCGTCTTGCTGGCTGCAGCGTGGCTGTTGCAGGTGCGCTCGGATCGACGTGCGGACAAGCGGGCACAAGCCGAAGAGGATCACGCGCGTCGAGCCAGTGAGGTGCTCACCGCGGCTTCCACCGGGCATCCGGTGCCACCGCTGCCGGGTCAACGTTTCGAATACACTCCGCGGCGCTCGACTGTCACGGTGCCCGTCGCGGCCGAGGTAACGGACTCCGGCGAAATTGAGGAAGAGGACCCGCATGCCTGAGTTGCCCCAAGCCGTCCGCGGGTTCGGCGTCACCTTCGGAACGATGTTCAAGAAGGTCGTCACCGAGCAGTACCCCGAGGACAAGCAGCCCACCAAGCCTCGTTACCACGGCCGGCACCAACTCAATCGCTGGGCTGACGGATTGGAGAAGTGCATCGGTTGCGAACTGTGCGCGTGGGCCTGTCCCGCCGATGCCATCTACGTGGAGGGCGCGGACAACACCGAAGATGAGCGTTTCTCTCCCGGCGAGCGCTACGGCCGCGTGTACCAGATCAACTACCTGCGCTGCATCTTCTGCGGTCTGTGCATCGAGGCCTGCCCCACCCGGGCGCTAACGATGACCAACGAGTACGAGTTGGCCGATAGCAGCCGCGCGGATCTCATCTATGAGAAGGAACAACTTCTCGCGCCGTTGCTGCCCGGTATGGTTGCGCCGCCCCATCCCATGGTGCCGGGCACGAACGAGCAGGACTACTACGCGAACAAGGTCACCGGAGCGGTGCAGGACACAAGGCCAGAAAGCCAGCAGAACGCCTCCTCGGGCGAGGACGTCGAGCACGCCTCATGACGGGTGGGGAAGTAGGCACCGGCGAAGCGATCGTCTTTTGGGTTAGCGGCACCCTTGCGGTGATCGGCGCCCTGGGCATGGTGCTGTCCCGAAAGGCCGTGCACAGCGCCCTGTTCATCGCCTTGACGATGATCAACTTAGCCATCTTGTACGTCGCAAACTCCGCCCCGTTCCTGGGCATGGTGCAGATCATCGTCTACACCGGTGCGGTGATGATGCTGTTCCTGTTCGTGCTGATGGTGGTCGGCGTCGACGCCTCAGATTCCCTCATCGAGACGATCAAAGGCCAGCGCGTAGCCGCATTGTTGATGGGCATCGGTTTCTCGATCCTGCTGATCGCTGGGCTGGGGAACGGGCTCTTGGAGACCACATCTGTCGGACTCGATGCGGCTAACTCCGCAAATGGCGGCAACGTCGAGGGCCTCGCGCTACTGATCTTCACCGACTATCTGATCGCCTTCGAGGTCACCGCAGCGCTACTGATTACCGCTGCCATGGGCGCGATGATCCTCACCCACCGCGAGCGCTGGTACCCGCGCAAGACCCAGCGCCAACTTTCACAGGAGCGCTTCGCAGTAGGGGAGCACCCCGGTCAGCTTCCGCCTCCCGGCGTGTACGCCCGACACAACGCCGTCGACACCCCGGCGCTGCTGCCCGACGGCAGCACCAGCGATCTGAGCGTCCCCGAACCGCTGCGCGCTCGCGACGACGTCCGCGAGGTAGACCAGGACGACATAGAAGGCATCCGCCGCTTGTCCTCGGGTTCATCGACCACCGATAAGGGTGAGCGATGAATCCAGCGAACTACATCTTGCTGTCGGCTCTACTGTTCAGCATCGGCGCGATCGGTGTGCTCGTGCGCCGCAACGCCATCATCGTCTTTATGTCCGTTGAGCTCATGCTCAACGCCGCGAACCTCGCGTTCGTCGCTTTCGCCCGGATGAATGGCAACCTCGACGGCCAGGTGGTCGCCTTCTTCGTGATGGTCGTTGCCGCCGCCGAGGTGGTGGTGGGCCTCGCCATCATCGTGACTATTTTCCGTACCCGCCGATCGGCATCGATCGACGAGCCGAACTTGTTGAAGTACTAGCGAACAGGACCGATACGTGACCGAGATTCTCCCCGCCGAGGGGGTCTTCTCCCTGCTGTGGGTGCTCATTGCACTCCCGGCGGTGGGAGCGTTGATCCTGTTGCTCGGGGGCCGCCGGACGAACACCTGGGGCCCCTACCTGGGGATCTTGACCGTCGTTGGTTCGGCGGTGATTGCGATAGTGATGCTGCTGGCGATGATGGCCGAGCCGGCCGAGCAGCGCACGGTGATCCAAAACGTCTACGACTGGGTCTTCGTCGGCTCCTTCCAAGTCAGTTTCGCTCTCCAACTCGATCAGCTCTCGATCGTCTTCGTCTTGCTGATCACGCTGGTCGGCTCGCTCATTTTCATCTACTCCCTCGGCTACATGGCGCACGATCCGGATCGCCGGAAGTTCTTCGCTTACTTGAACTTGTTCGTTGCGGCAATGCTGCTGTTGGTCCTTGCGAATAACTATCTGCTGCTCTACGTCGGCTGGGAAGGCGTTGGCCTGGCCAGTTACCTGCTCATCGGCTTCTGGCAGCGCAAGCCCACGGCCGCAGCCGCGGCGAAAAAGGCGTTCGTTATCAACCGTGTTGGAGATGTCGGCCTCTCGGTGGCGATCATGCTGATCTTCATCACGTTCGGCTCGGTCACCTTCCAAGACGTCTTCGGTCAAGTCGGCGAAGCTAGCGAAGGAACTCTGACCGCGATCGGCTTGCTGCTGCTCCTAGCCGCCGCCGGCAAGTCGGCCCAGTTTCCGCTGCAAGCCTGGTTGCTCGACGCGATGGAGGGGCCCACTCCGGTGTCGGCCCTCATCCACGCCGCCACCATGGTCACCGCCGGTGTCTACCTGATCGCTCGCAGCAACGCGATCTACAACGCAGCCACCTGGGCCGCCACCGCGGTAGTGGTGGTCGGTCTCATCACGATCTTCATGGGCGCGATCATCGGCTCGGCGAAAGACGACATCAAGAAATCCCTCGCCGGTTCCACGATGAGCCAGATCGGCTACATGGTCTTCGCCGCCGGCTTAGGCCCGATCGGCTACGTGTTCGCCATCTTCCACCTGCTCACCCACGGTGTCTTCAAGGCGGGCCTGTTCCTGGGAGCCGGTTCGGTCATGCATGGCATGAACGATGGCGTCAATATGCGCCGATACGGAGCGCTCAAGGGCGTCATGGTGGTTACCTTCATCACCTTCATGGCCGGCTACCTGGCCATCATCGGTATTCCGCCGTTCTCCGGCTTCTGGTCCAAGGACGAAATCATCCACGCGGCATTCGAGCGCAACTGGGTGATCGGTGCCGCTGCGATTCTGGCTGCAGGTATCACCGGCTTCTACATGACCCGCATGATCGCTATGACCTTCTTCGGCAAGAAGCGCTGGGAGGACGACGCCCATCCGCACGAATCCCCTGCGGTTATGACGATCCCGCTTGTCATCCTTGCGCTCGGCTCGACATTCCTGGGTATGGCGCTGCTGTTCTGGGGCGACATCGAAAAGTGGCTCGAGCCGGTTGTCGGATACGAATCGGTCCCGACACCGTTGCCCACCTGGGTCTACATCGTCGTCACGTTGGTGGTGGTGATCATCGGCGCGATCATCGGTTGGGTCATGTACGCACGCAAGGAAGTACCCATCGAGGCTCCTCACGGCAGTGTGCTCACCCGGGCGGCCCGCCAGGATCTCTACGGCGATGCGGTGAACGATGTGCTCGTCGTTCAACCGACGTATCGCACTGCCGATGCCCTCACCACGTTCGATAACAAGGCGGTCGATGGCTTCGTGAACTGGACCGCAACCTTTGTCGGTGATCTGTCCAAGCGGCTCCGGCGCAGCCAAACCGGCTTCGCCCGGTCCTACGCCCTGTCCATGGTCGGCGGCGCGATCGTGCTGCTCGTCGCCTTGATCCTGGTGAGGCTGTCATGACCGAATTCCCGTGGTTGACCGCGATCGGTGTAGTGCCGCTCATCGGCAGCCTCGTTGTTGCGTTGCTGCCGAAGTCCAAGCCCACGCTGGCCAAGCAGATCGCCATGTTCGTGTCACTGCTCGTGCTGGGTATGACCATCGCGATGGCGTTGCAGTTCGATGGCAAGTCCAGCGAACCATTCCAGTTCGTGGAGTCCTACCCGTGGATTCCCGCTTTCGGCGTGAACTACTCGGTTGGTGTCGACGGCATCGGATTGGTCCTCATCGCACTGGCAGCCACCCTCGTCCCCGTAACGATCTTGGCCGGCTGGCGCGATATCGAGGGCGATCAAGAATCCGAAGGCTCGGTCAAGGGCTACTTCGCGCTTGTCCTGGTCCTGGAAGCGTTGATGATCGGCGTGTTCGCCGCCACCGATGTCTTCTTGTTTTACGTCTTCTTCGAGGTCATGCTCGTACCGGTCTACTTCATGATCGGCCGCTATGGCGGCCCGCAGCGCTCCTACGCTGCGGTCAAGTTCTTGCTGTACAGCCTGCTCGGTGGCCTGTTCATGCTCGCCGCGCTCGTAGGCCTGTACGTCGTTTCCATCCGGGAGCTCGGTACTGGAACCTTCGACTTCCTGTCTTTGGTCGGGATGGACATCGATCCGAACACCCAGAAGATGCTGTTCCTCGGCTTCTTCTTCGCCTTCGCCATCAAAGCACCGTTGTGGCCGTTCCATACCTGGCTGCCCGACGCCGCCGCGGAGTCCAAGCCGGGCACCTCAGTTCTCCTGATCGGCGTGCTCGACAAGGTCGGCACGTTCGGCATGATCCGCTACCTGCTGCCGATCTTCCCGGCGGCGAGTGAGTTCTACGCCCCCGTGGTCATCGGAATGGCGCTGATCGGCATCTTCTACGGCGCCTACATCGCTTTGACCGCCAAGGACATGAAGCGACTCTTCGCCTACTCCTCGATGTCCCACTTCGGCTTCATCACCCTGGGCATCTTCGTCTTCACCTCGATCGGGCAGACCGGCTCGGTGGTCTACATGGTCGCCCATGGTCTGTCCACCGCTGCGCTGTTCCTGACCGCCGGATTCTTGATGTCCAGGCGGCGGGGCTCTGCGCTCATCTCCGATTACGGCGGTGTCAACAAGGTGGCGCCGGTCCTCGCCGGTTTCTTCCTCGTTGCGGTGCTGTCTTCGCTGGCTCTTCCGGGCATGGTCTCCTTCATCGGTGAGTTCCTCGTGTTGCTGGGCGCCTTCGAGCGCTACATCTGGGTGGGTTCACTCGCCACGCTCGGCATCGTCATCACCGCGGCCTACGCCCTGCGGCTCTACCAAAAGTCGATGACCGGCCCGCTCAACCCGAGTTTGGAGAGCGACGGGATCACGATCACCGACCTCAAGGGTCGCGAGATCACCGCTCTGATGCCGATCGCCGCCCTCACCGTGGTCCTCGGCTTCTATCCGGCGCCGCTGCTGAACGTGATCAACCCGGCCGTGGACTGGACGATGAACACCATCTCAGCGGTCGATCCCGAACCCACACTTTCGGGTGAAGGGAGCGAACAGTGAACTTCACCCCACCGGCGATTGATTACGCCGCACTCTCGCCGATGATCGTCGTCTTCGCCGCGGCCATCGTCTCCGTTCTCGTCGAAGCGTTCGCCCCTCGAACCGTGCGACGCTTCCTACAACTGTTGATCGTCTTTGGTGCGCTGATCACGGCCGGCGTCTTGATCATCCTCAACGCCGGCACCCGCACGGTGACCGGTGGCGGAGCGGTGGTGATTGACGGTCCGGCGCTAGTACTGATGGGAACGATCGTCGTTCTGTCGATCCTGGGTGCGGCTCTCATGGCCGAACGCAGCATCGACCCGGTCGGTGATGCGTTCGCCGCACGAGCAAGTTCGTTGCCTGGCTCAGAGGATGAACGCCAACTGACCCAGCGCGGCTACCTGCAAACCGAGATCTGGCCGCTCACCCTCTTCGCGGTCCTCGGCATGCTTCTATTCGTCACCGCGAACAATCTGCTGTTGATGTTCGTGGCGCTGGAAATCATCTCGCTGCCTTTGTACCTGATGACCGGGATGGCTCGCCGTCGTCGGTTGCTCAGCCAAGAGGCGTCGCTGAAGTACTTCTTGCTCGGGGTTTTCGCCTCTGCGTTCTACCTGTACGGCGCGGCGTTGGTCTATGGATACTCCGGGAGCATCTTCTTCCCCGAAATCGCCCAGGCCCTCACCAGTAAGCCCAGTGAATCCATCGTGGTGTTCATCGGTATGGGCATGCTGATCATCGGGCCACTGTTCAAGATCGGCGCGGTGCCCTTCCATCAGTGGGTGCCCGACGTCTACCAGGGTGCCCCAACGGCTGTTGTTGGTTTCATGGCCGCCACCGTCAAGGTCGCGGCATTCGGTGCTCTGCTGCGCATCCTGTACGTCGCCTTCGGTGGAGTCCGCTGGGATTGGGATCCGCTGATCTGGATCGTTGCCGTCGCATCAATGATCCTCGGATCGATCGTCGCGTTGATGCAAACCGACATCAAGCGCCTGCTCGGCTACTCCTGGATTGCCCAGGCCGGCTTCATCCTCGTCGGTCTTGCCGCTGCGAGCCCGGCGGGCCTGGAAAGCACCATGTTCTACGTCATCGCCTACGGCTTTGCGACCATCGGCACCTTCGCGGTGATCTCCATGGTCCGCGACGCGAACGGTGAGGCCACCAACCTGGCCGCCTGGGCGGGCCTGGGACGCAAGTCCCCACTCGTCGCCTCAGCGCTCTCACTGTTCCTTCTAGGCCTAGCCGGCATCCCACTGACCAGCGGCTTCGTCAGCAAGTTCGCGGTCTTCGTCGCCGCCATCGAGGCCGGCGCCACCTGGCTGGTCATCATCGGCGTGATTGCCAGCCTGATCGCCGCGTTCTTCTACGTTCGCATCGTGGTGATCATGTTCTTCGCCGAACCGACTGAGCAGACCGCCTCAGTGGTGATCCCCTCGGCCTTCACCACGATCGCTCTCTCGGCAGGGGTGGCGGTCACCCTCATCCTGGGCATATTCCCGCAGCCGGTGCTCGACATGCTCTCGAATGCCGGATTGTTCCTGCGGTAGTACCGTCATGTCATGACCGGGAGCCCGTTGGGAGCGCTCTCGACCGATCCTGCCTTCGATGCCTCCCTCGCCGAGTCTCTTGATGAGGTGGAAACCGAGCTCGCCAGCGCCGTAGTGAGCGACTACCCCTTCGTCACCGAGACCTCTCGTCACCTCGTTGAGGCCGGTGGCAAGCGGTTCCGCCCGTTGCTCACCGTCTTGGCTTCGCACTTTGGTCCCCGCCCGGGCAATCCAGATGTCATCAAGTCGGCCGTGGTTGTCGAACTCACCCACCTGGCCACGCTCTACCACGACGACGTCATGGACGAGGCCGAGCTCCGCCGCGGAGCGCCGTCTGCCAATTCGCGTTGGAACAACACCGTTGCGATCCTCACCGGGGATTTCCTCTTTGCTCGAGCCTCGGACATCCTCGCCGACCTCGGCCCGGAGGCCGTGCGCATTCAGGCCCGCACCTTCGAGCGGCTGTGCACCGGACAGATCCGCGAGAGCGTTGGTCCCGACGATGGCGTGGATCCGGTCAAGCACCACCTGCAGGTCCTTTCGGACAAGACAGGTTCGCTGATCGCCACCGCCGGACGGTTCGGCACGATGATGGCCGGCGCCGATGAGTCGACAGTTGAGATCATGAGTCGCTTCGGCGAAGCGATCGGAGTTGCCTTCCAACTGGCCGACGACATCGTGGACATCACCTCCGACGCCGATCAGTCCGGCAAGCTTCCCGGCACTGACTTGAAGGAAGGCGTTCCCACGCTGGCCACCTTGATTGCCGGTGGCAGCGACGATCCTGCGGACCGCGATCTTGTTCGCTACCTATCCGGGCCGATCCCCAACGATGCTGAGCACGCGCGTGCATTGCAGTTGCTGCGGGCGCACCCGGCACTGGCCGCAGCGCGGGAAGAAGCTCGACGCTGGTCCGATGATGCCCGCCGCACCTTGGAGCCATTACCGGAAGGCGACGCGAAGGCAGCCCTCGTGGCGCTATGCGATTACGTTGTAAACCGCACGGGCTAACTAACTCGTCACGCTGGTTCGGAGACTTCTATCTCTTCGAGCAAGCGTTGTTTTCGGCTTTGTGAGGCTCTTCTGGACTGCCGGTAGGCGTCGGTGGAAAAGACGACGAGTGCGGTCCACACGAAAACGAATCCAAGCCACCGGCTTGCTGGCATCGCCTCACCGAAGATGAAGACACCGATCGAAAACTGCAGAATCGGGGTTATGTACTGAAGTACGCCAAGCGTGGACAGTGGAATGCGGGTGGCAGCGCCCCCGAAGGCCAGTAGCGGTAATGCAGTAACCGGTCCGAGCAAGATGAGCAGCACACTGATTTGCCAGCCATCGAGCACGAAGGCCGCCTGGCCATCGACTTCCCAGAATCCCATGAGCACAAGAGCGAATGGGGCAAGGGCGGCAGTCTCGATGACCAGGCTGTCAGTTGACCGAACGTTTGCCATCTTCTTCAGCAGGCCGTAGATCCCGAAGCTGAATCCGAGGGTCAAGCTGATCCACGGCAACGCGCCGTAGCTGAAGGTGAGAATCGCGACGGCCACTAGTGCGATCGCGACGGCCACCCACTGCATTCGGCGCAGGCGTTCGCGCAAGAGGATCACACCGAGCGCAACGGAAATGAGCGGGTTCACGAAGTAGCCGAGGGACGCCTGAACCACTTGGTCGGTGGCCACGGCGAAGACGTAGACGAGCCAATTGATGGAAATGAAGACGGCTGCTCCCAGCAAGATGAGCAGTGTGCGCCTATTGAGGGCCCGCTTAACGCTAGCCCAGTTCCGGGCGATGGAAATCACGATGATGAGAAAAACCAGCGTCCAGATGACTCGGTGTGCCACTACCTCGAGTGGACTCACTGCGTCGAGCAACGCGAAGTACAACGGGAACAGGCCCCACAGCACCCATGCGGTTATGCCTAGTAGTAGCCCAAGTCGGTGCTGGGCGGATTCCTCGGTGGTTTCGGTGCTCAGTTGACTGTCCAGGTATCGCTGCCGCGAAGCAGCGCCTGCAAGTCCCCGGGCCCTTGCGCATCGATTACGTCGGCCACCTGTTGCTGGGCCATGCGGTCATAGGCCTCGCGGTGGGTGACATCGCGGAAAACACCGATAGGAGTGTTAGTGAGGGTGCGCGGGTTGTACAGACGGGAGAGTCCGAAGGCCAATCCCGGATCCTTGGCGTGGGCGTCGAAGATGATGATGTCTGCTTGATCGACATCGGCGACATTCATCACCTGCAGGTGGCCGTCGGAGTCTCGGACCACGCACTTGTCCGCATTGTTGCCGAAGATGATGGGTTCGCCGTCTTGGAGGCGGATGAGGTTGTCCTCGCGGACGTCATTCTCCTTGAGCGGCTCCCAGGCGTTGTCGTTGAAGATGTTGCAGTTCTGGTAGATCTCGATGAGCGCTGATCCTTCGTGGGCGGCGGCCGCGCGCAGCACCTCGGTCATGTGCTTGCGGTCTGAATCGATGGTGCGCGCAACGAAAGTTGCCTCTGCGCCGAGGGCGACTGACACCGGGTTGAAGGCGTAGTCCAGCGAACCCTGCGGGGTGGACTTGGTCACCTTGCCTTGCTCGGAGGTGGGCGAGTACTGACCTTTGGTCAGGCCGTAGATGCGATTATTGAACAACAGGATCTTCAGGTTCATGTTCCGGCGCAGCGCGTGAATCAAGTGATTGCCGCCGATGCTGAGTGCATCGCCGTCGCCGGTGACGACCCACACCGATAGGTCCGGCCGAGTGGTGGCCAAGCCGGTGGCGATGGCGGGCGCACGCCCGTGGATGCTGTGCATCCCGTAGGTGTCCATGTAATACGGGAAGCGCGAGGAGCAGCCGATGCCGGAGACGAAGACGATGTTCTCCTTCTTCAGTCCCAACTCGGGCATGAAGCCTTGGATAGCCGCAAGGATCGCGTAGTCACCGCAGCCGGGGCACCAGCGGACTTCCTGATCGGTCTTGAAGTCCTTTGCCTTCATCTCAACGTCGGACTTCGGCACCAATGAGAGTGCGGGGAAAGCGTCGGTACTCATAGGGACTCCTGCATCTGCTGATCCAATTCGGTGATGACGTCGACGAGTTCGCTGGACTTGAACGGCAATCCGCGCACCTGGTTGTAGCCGTAGGTGTCTACGAGGAACCTCGCACGCAGCAGCATGTTGAGCTGGCCCAAGTTTATCTCCGGAACCACTACTTTGTCGTATCGCTTGAGGATCTCACCGAGGTTGCCCGGGAAGGGGTTGAGATGCCGCAGGTGCGCCTGGGCGACTTTGATGCCCGAGCGGCGGGCGATCTGGCACGCGGCACCGATGGGGCCGTAGGTGGAACCCCAGCCCAGCATCAAGATGCGGGCGTCGCCATCGGGGTCGTCCACCTCGAGATCGGGGATCGTCTCGGCCACGGCGTCGACCTTCGCCTGGCGTAGGCGCACCATGTGGTCATGGTTGTCGGGGTCGTAGGAGATGTTGCCCGAGCCGTCGGCCTTCTCCAGTCCGCCGATGCGGTGTTCGAGACCGGCGGTTCCGGGGATCGCCCATGGGCGGGCCAGGGTCTGCGGATCGCGCAGGTAGGGCCAGAACTCCTCGGTGCCGTCGTCGCTGGTGTGGTTGGCCGCGGTGGCGAAAGCCGGATCGATGGTGGGCAGTTCCGTGGCGTCGGGGATCTGCCAGGGTTCGGAGCCGTTGGCGAGGTAGCCGTCGGAGAGCAGGAAGACCGGGGTTCGGTAGGTGACCGCGATGCGGGCTGCTTCCAATGCCGCGTCGAAGCAATCGGCAGGGCTTTGGGGAGCCACGATCGGCACCGGTGATTCGCCGTTTCGACCGAACATCGCCTGCAGGAGGTCGGATTGTTCGGTCTTGGTCGGTAAGCCGGTTGACGGTCCGCCACGTTGCACGTTGATGACGAGCAAGGGAAGTTCCAAAGAAACGGCTAGGCCAATGGTCTCGGACTTCAGTGCGATGCCAGGACCGGAGGTGGTCGTGATTCCGAGGGATCCCCCGTAGGAAGCACCGAGGGCGGCGCCGATTCCGGCGATCTCATCTTCTGCCTGGAAGGTCATCACACCAAAGCGCTTGTGCTTGCTCAACTCATGCAGGATGTCCGAGGCCGGAGTGATCGGATAAGAACCCAGAAAGAGCTTGAGCCCGGACTGCTCAGAGGCAGCGATCAAGCCGTAGGACAACGCCAGATTGCCGGTGATGTTGCGGTAGGTGCCCGCCGGCATAGCGGCTGGCTTGACCTCGTATTGAACCGAGAACTCCTCGGTGGTTTCGCCGTATGACCAGCCGGCTTCGAACGCCGCGATGTTGGCTTTCATGATCTCCGGCTTGGCCGCGAACTTCTTCTTCAAGAAGTCGACGGTGCCTTCGGTGGGGCGGTGGTAGAGCCACAGCAGCAACCCGAGCGCAAACATGTTCTTCGCGCGTTCGGCTTCCTTCTTGGTGACGTCGAATTCCTTCAGTGCTTCGACCGTCATGGAGGTCAGCGCGATCGGGTGCAGCCGGTAGGCCTCGAGGGAATCGTCCTCCAGCGGGCTCGATGCGTACCCGACCTTCTCCAGGTTGCGCTTGGTGAATTCGTCGGTGTTCACGATCAGGTCCGAGCCCCGAGGAAGATCGGCGATGTTCGCCTTCAGGGCCGCCGGGTTCATGGCGACGAGCACGTTGGGCTGGTCGCCCGGGGTGGTGATGTCGTGGTCGGCGAAGGCGAGTTGGAAGCTGGAGACACCCGGGAGGGTGCCGGCTGGGGCTCGAATCTCAGCCGGGAAGTTGGGCAAGGTCAGCAGGTCGTTGCCCATCCAGGCCGCCTCGGAGGTGAAGCGGTCGCCGGTGAGTTGCATGCCGTCCCCGGAGTCCCCGGCGAACCTGATGACGACCCTGTCGACTTGGACGACCTGCTTGGTCATGGCTGCTGGCTTCCTCGTGGCTGGGCAGGGTGGGAAGCCCCCACCCTGCGGTGAAGTTCACATTCTGCTCTCTTTCGCGTCGCACGACCATGTGGGGTTCCGGCCGGCGGAAGATCGTTAGCCTGCTCAGCATGTGGCGCCTGTCCTCGCGGCCCTCGGCTCGGGTGGAACTCATCGGTGCCGGGCTGGCGTGCTGTGCTCTTGAGGTCGAGGCGGCGCAGATGGCTGGGTATCTGGTGCCCGATTCGGGGCCTAACCAGGCCACCGGCCCGTTCGTCTTGATGGTTGCCGGGACCGTCACCGGTGCGCTCGAGCCGGCCATCGAGAGCATCTACCGCGAACTAGCCCAGCTTGGCGCTGTGCGGGTGCTCGCCTTCGGGGCGTGCTCCACCAGCGGTGGGCCTTACTGGGATGCACCCACCGTCCGAAACGGCATCGAGGGCTGCGTTCCGGTCGATTCCTACGTGCCCGGTTGCCCGCCGCGACCGGAGGCGCTGAATGCCGAACTCGAGCGCATCGTGGATGCGATGGTGGACCCGTGATCACCGGAAGTCAGATCATCGAGGTCGCCCCCGATTCTTGGGTGCAAGCGGCGAAGGATCAGCACGGCCAAGGCCTACAGGCGCTCGACTACCTGACGGCCGTCGATCGGGGCGGAGCAGTGGAGGTTCTCGCCCACCTGGTGTCCCCCGGCACGGGGGATGAGGCGATGCTGCGCGCTGTGCTTCCGGCCGATGCCCCTCACTTGGCCAGCTTGGTTTCGTTATTCCCGGGCGCGGATTGGCATGAGCGGGAAACTGCGGAGATGTTCGGTATCGAGTTCTACGGTCGGATCGACACCGATCCATTACTGCTGCGCACCCCAAGCGAGCGGCCCCCGCTTCGCCGCGATAGCCCGCTGCCGGAACGAGTCGATACTCCCTGGCCGGGAGCTGAGGAGAAGCAGCGGCGGCGTCGCCGGCTCCCACCGGGAGTGCGCGAGGAGTGGGTGGATTCAGATGAGTGACGAACTTGGCGGAACGGCGCAGCGGCGTGGGGTAATCGCCCTGATCCCCGAAGACTGCACCTCGTGCATGTTGTGTGTTCGCGAGTGCCCCACCTGGTGCATTTCGTTGGATTCACACACCGAGGAAGTGACCCAAGAAGGATCGCGTCGTCCCACGAAGGTGGCCGTTCTCGACGACTTCCGAATCGACTACGGGCTTTGCATGTACTGCGGAATTTGCATCGAGGTGTGTCCCTTCGACGCCCTGGAGTGGAGCGGTGATTTCGACTACGCCACCGAAGATCGTTCAGGCCTCGTGCAAGACGCCACAACCCTCGAACAGTGGCGCCAGACGTGAAGCGTGCGCTAAGGCTCAGCGGTAGTTCGTGAACTGAACCGCGAAGTCCAAGTCGGCGCCCTTGACCAGCGCGATCACTTCTTGGAGTGCGTCTCGGCTCTTGCCGGTGACACGCAATTCATCACCCTGCACCTGTGTCTTGATGCCCTTAGGGCCTTCGTCCCGGATGAGTTTGCTGACCTTCTTAGCCTGCTCGGTGGAGATACCGGATTTGAAAGTTCCATTGATCTTGTACTCCTTGCCGGAAGCTCGAGGATCGCCGTGGTCGAACGCCTTCAGGCTGATTCCACGTTTCACGATCTTGTCTTTTAGGACATCGAGCGCAGCAGAGGCCCGCTCCTCGGTTCCTGAGGTGATCTCGACGACCATGTCGGACTTCCATTCGATCGTGGTGCCGGTGTTCTTGAAGTCGAAGCGTTGGGCGACTTCCTTCGCTGCCTGATTCACGGCGTTATCCGCCTCTTGCTTGTCTACTTCACTGACGATGTCAAAACTGCTATCGGCCACGGCTCCTCCTGGGATCACATCTGCGAAAAAACTCTACTGCCGCCGAGCGGAACGATGCGAGGAACAGGCCCTCGATGTGGCCCTCGGCTGCAAAAGTGGGGCTATGTCAGCGCCGAGCGCCTTGCTCTTGGATCTTGATCGGACACTGATCGACCTACAGTCGTTCACCGACTACCAAGCCGCACTGGCGGATGTGCAGACCCTCGTGGGGGACTGGGTTGATGTGCAGGTGCCGGCAACCGACTGGGATCACGCCACCGCGTCCTGCATGGCTGTGCTGCACGCCTTCCTCGGTGACCCCCGCTGGAACGATATCTCCGATGCCATCGCCGTCCACGAACGCGCCGCGATCCCGCAGTCACATCTAATGCCGACAATCACCGACTGCACCTCGGTCTTCGCATCTATGCCCACGGCTGTGGTCACACTGCTACCTGCCCAAGTGGCTATCGCCGTGCTGGATTTCCACGGCTTAGACATCGGAAAGGAGATCGACATCGTGATCGGTCGCGACCCCGCGATCCGCCCGAAGCCGGAGCCCGATGGCGTCCAAGAGGCTTGCCGCCGGCTCGAAGTCTCAGCCGATGATGCCGCGATGATCGGGGACTCGACCTGGGATGCCGCGGCCGCACTCGCTGCGGGGACTGCGTTCGTGGGAGTGCCTGCCGATGGTTTCCGTACCGAATTCACCGGTCGCATCGAGTTCGCCCCGACGATGCGCGACGCACTGGTATCGCTCGGCTTGTTGGATCGGCAGTAGGCCCAGGACTCGGGGAAGTGCTCGCAGGCTCGGCATGTAGTCTTACGCGCGCTGTTCTCAGCACGGCAGGTTGCCCGAGCGGCCAATGGGAGCGGACTGTAAATCCGTCGGCGAAAGCCTACGCAGGTTCGAATCCTGCACCTGCCACGTTTCTTCTCGCTTACTCCAGCGGGTAGCGCACTCCGGTGAGGTCTTCGCTGGCATCCCACAGCAACCGGGCCTGCATCGGATCTTTCGCTGCTTGCGACCGATCAACCAGCTTGGGGTGACCGCGCATTTCTCCTAGGCCGCCTGGACCCACATAGGAATTGCCCGGTAGTCCGGGCATGGTGGCCGCGAACAAGGTGGGCAGCGCGCCCATCTGCGGGGACTGCGCGATCACTTTGTTCGCAACTGCCGTGAGCTTTCCTTCGAGTGACTTACCGGCAATCGCCGGCCCGACGCTTTGCAGGTTCGTGGCGGAGTAGCCCGGGTGGGCGGCAGAACTCGTGACGGTGAGGTCGTTGGCAGCGAGGCGTCGTTGAAGCTCAGAGGTGAATAGCAGGTTCGCAAGTTTGCTTTGTCCGTAGGCACTCCACTTGCTGTACTTCTTCTCACCCATCAGGTCATCGAAGTTGATCTTGCGAGCCATGCGATGCGCTCCAGAGGAGACGTTCACCACCCGCGAGTGCGGAATAGCGATGAGAGCGGGGAGCAAAAGTCCGGTCAAGGCGAAGTGCCCGAGGTGGTTGGTCGCGAACTGCATCTCATGGCCGTCCACGCTCTCGCGGCGGGGGATGGCCATCACTCCGGCGTTGTTGATCAGTAGGTCCAGACCCTTTTCATGGATCTCGGACCAGGACTCGGCGAAGGTGCGCACCGAGGACAGGTCGGCAAGGTCCAGCCGCCACACCTCGATGCCCTCTGCGGCAGGGCCCATCGCTTCGCGGGCTGCGTTGCCCTTGGCGACATCGCGAACCGCCATGGTGACGCCGGCACCCGCTCGGGCGAGGGCTTGGGCGGTGTAGAAGCCCAGGCCGGAATTGGCTCCGGTCACGATCGCCGTTCGCCCGGTGAGGTCCGGCATATCTGCGACGCTCCAGCGGGCGCCGCTTCCGGCTGTGCTGGTTGAGCTTGCTGTGCTCGTCATGACGTTAGTCAATCCCACTTGCAGGTGGCCGGCAGCCCGGGGCTGGGGTGGGTGGCCTAGGTGCTCCCCGGTACTCTTTACCGGCTTCACGCCCCAATAGCTCAGTCGGCAGAGCGTCTCCATGGTAAGGAGAAGGTCTACGGTTCGATTCCGTATTGGGGCTCGGAGTACGGGCCGATCTCAGCAGTGGGTTCGGATCGTGCAGGGCGGGGTAGCTCAGCCTGGCAGAGCAAGCGGCTCATAATCGCTGTGTCGCGGGTTCAAGTCCCGCCCCCGCTACCACCCATGGCAGCACCGACTATCAGGTAAGGCAAAGGCGCAGCAAGCGCACGAAGGGCAGGAAAAAATGGCTAAGGCCACGGACGTTCGTCCGAAGATCACCATGGCGTGCGAGGACTGCAAGGAACGCAACTACATCACCAAGAAGAATCGGCGTAATGATCCCGATCGCCTCGAGGTGAAGAAGTTCTGCGCCCGCTGCAACAAGCACACCCTGCACAAGGAAACGCGCTAGCCGCATTTCGGTTATGGCCCTGAACCCCGATTTCGTCGGCCGTACCTATCCACCCGCCCCGGCGTACCTTGTGGGTCGGGAGAAAATCCGCGAGTTCGCGCGGGCGGTGCAGTTGAGTGATCTCGTTTACTTCGATGTTGAGGTAGCGCGTGCGCGTGGATTTGCCGACTTGGTAGCGCCCCCTACCTATGCGATCCGACTGTCGATGGCCGCGGCCGAAGCGGTCGTCATGGATCCAGACCTCGGGCTTGACTACACCCGAGTGGTGCACGGGGATCAGCGCTTTGAGTACTCGCGCCCGATCGTGGCCGGGGATGAGCTTGTGTGCTCGGTGACCATTGATTCGATTCGCTCGGCGGCCGGTAACGACATGCTCACGACTCGGGCGGATATCGCCACTGTGGCTGGGGAGCACGTGGTGACCAGCTATTCGGTGCTCGTAGCTCGCGGAACCGACGACGGTGATGCGTAATGGAAATCGTTGAGGGCCTGGAACTGCCATCGAGGACATTCACGGTTACCCGTGCCGATCTCGTGCGTTACGCCGGCGCATCCGGGGACTTCAACGTCATCCACTGGAATGAGCGGGTCGCGAAGGATGTCGGGCTCCCGGACGTCATCGCCCACGGCATGTTGACGATGGGGCTGGCGATCCAGGTTGTTACCGACTGGCTCAATGATCCGAGCAGGTTGTTGTCCTACGGCTGCCGCTTCACTCGACCCGTGGTGGTACCCGATGATTCCCAAGGCGCTGACGTGATCGTTTCGGGCACGGTGAGCAGCGTCGCGGACGGTGTCGCGAGTGTCGCGCTGCGGGCAACCTGCCAAGACGTCACGGTGTTGGGGAAAGCAACCGCTGCGATCAAGGTGGACTAAGTGGAGCACTCGGAAGTCGAAGCGCTCGCCCAAGAGCGTGCGCAGGCGCGTGCCGACAAGGACTTCGCGCGAGCCGATGAATTGCGCGATGCCATCGATGCAGCGGGCTGGAAAGTTGTTGACACTCCCGGCGGTTTCGATTTGGTGGAAAAGCCACCGTTTACGGTTTTCGGATCTCTAGCCGATGTCGACGTTCGCGTAGATGCCCCGATTGTCGTGGCGGTGATCGTCGACGGCTGGCCAGGCGATGTAGATACCTGTTTGTCGGCGCTGGTCCAACACGCGCCGTCGGATGCGGTCATCCTCGCGATCGATTGCGGGAATGTCGACGGTGCTGGAATCAAAGCCGGCGAGTGGGAGGCATCACACCCGGGTCGAGTGTGTGTGGTGCATCTGGACAACACGCTTGCCCAACTTGGCTGGGCGTCAGTTGTGCGCTCGGCGATTGAGATGACACAGGGTCCAGTCTTCGCAGTGATGGATATGTCCACGGTGCTTGAAGGCGATGCGTTGACGCCGATGGTTGAAGCCCTCGAAGCGCAAGATGTTGTTGCCAGCGGGTGGCGTGGTGTGAACGTGAATGTCGACGATGCGTGGCGTACGTTCATCGACGCCGGCCCCGGTGACGTCGATGCAGTGCTCGGTTACCTGATGGCTGTTCGAACCGACGCCGCTCGGGATGTGGGTCCGGACGTGAAGGCTCGCTTCTACCGAAATGCCGACATGGAGTGGTGCCTGCTGCTGCGCGAGGCCGGCGGTCGGATCGTTGTCGCGAGTGGAGATCTCCCGCTGCGCCAAGACCGGCATCACGGCTACCACGATTCTGAACCGGCCTATCGTGACAAGCAGTCCAAAAAGACTTATGACCGCATCCTGCAGCGCTTTCGTGGGCGCACGGAGATACTCGCACCGCGCTGATGCGCCAATAGGCTGACGGCGTGAGCCTTCCAGTCGACGTCGAGTCCACATCTTTCGGCGATCACACCACCATGCGCATCGGTGGAACCGTGGATAGGTGGATCGTGGCACGAACCGAGGAAGCCTGCATCGAAGCCATAGTTGAGTGCGACGACATTGGCGCATCGGTCTTGGTGGTTGGCGGTGGTTCCAACATCGTGTGCAATGACGAGCACTTCGCCGGAACCGTCGTCCAAGTTGCTTGCACGGGCATAAAGCTGGAGGAGCGCGACGGTTTCGTGCATGCCGTTGTAGCGGCCGGTGAGGACTGGGACGCCTTCGTGCAGCGCACCTTGCAGTTCGGTAGCGGTTGCCTTGCGCCATTGAGTGGTATTCCTGGCCTCGTGGGTGCAACCCCGATCCAAAACGTGGGTGCCTACGGAACTGAGATCTCGCAGGTGATCGACTCGGTGCGAGTGTGGGACCGGCGTGATCGCTCCGTTCGAGATATCCCCGGTGAGGATTGCGGATTCGGTTACCGGTCCAGTGCGTTCAAGTCCGAGTTGGACCGTTACCTGGTCCTCGAGGTGACGTTCGTGCTGCCCTATACCGGTGAAGTGGTGGTCGGGTATCAGCAGTTGGCAGATGCCCTCGGGGTGAACGTGGGTGATGCCGCCGAGGGAATCGATGTTCGCCACGCGGTGCTGGAATTGCGCGGCGCGAAAGGCATGGTCCTCGATGAAGCCGATCACGACACGTGGAGCGTTGGGTCCTTCTTCGTGAACCCAATCATCGATGTCGATCAGGCGGCCGCTCTGCCAGCACAATGTCCGTCGTACCCGTCAGCGGATGGCACCAAAGTCAGTTCCGCGTGGCTGATCGAATCCTGCGCCATCGATCGCGGGTTCCAATTGCCCGGATCCAGCGTCCGTGTGTCGACCAAGCACACCTTGGCAATCTGCAACACCGGCGCTGCGACGAGCACGCAGGTGGTCGAGTTGGCGCGTGAAATTCGTGATCGCGTGCTCGACCGTTACGGAATCGAACTCACTCCCGAGCCCCGGTTGGTAGGCCTTGAGCTCTAACTCGCTTCGGATAGCAGCGCGGCTATCCGGGAGATCCCCTCGGTGATGTTGTCGTCAGATGTGGCATAGGACAGCCGTAGATACCCCGGAGTGCCGAACGCCTCGCCCGGAACCACGGCTACCTCGGCTTCGTCGAGGATCACCGCTGCCAATTCGGCTGAACTGCTTGGCTGCTGCCCACGTATCTGCTTGCCGAGCGCACCTTTGACCGAGGGGTATGCATAGAACGCGCCCTCGGGCATCGGACATTCGATGCCGGGGATCGCACTGAGCATGTCAACGATCAGCAGCCGGCGCCGATCGAAGGCAACCTTCATCTCCTCAACGGCATCAAGGCTGCCGCTCACCGCGGCTAGCGCAGCGATCTGCGAGATATTCGCAACGTTGGAGGTGGCGTGCGACTGCAGGTTGGCCGCGGCCTTGACCACATCTTTCGGCCCAGCCATCCAGCCCACCCGCCAGCCGGTCATCGCATAGGTCTTCGCGACCCCGTTGATGACGACGCACTGATCGGCGAGTTCGGGAACCAGCACAGGCATTGAGGAGAACTGCGCATCGCCGTAGACAAGGTGCTCGTAGATCTCGTCGGTGACGACCCACAAACCGTGCTCGAGTGCCCAACGACCGATGGCCTCGACCTCGGCCGGTGAGTAGACCGCGCCGGTTGGGTTGGAAGGTGAGACGAAGACCAGCATTTTGGTCTTGTTGGTGCGGGCGGCTTCGAGTTGCTCAACCGATACCCGGTACCCGGTGGTCTCATCGGTGGGGACGATCACCGGTACGCCGCCGGCCAGGGAGATGGATTCGGGGTAGGTGGTCCAGTAGGGCGCAGGGAGGATGGCTTCGTCGCCGGGATCTAGAAGGGCGGCGAAGGCGTTGTAGAGCGCCTGCTTCCCGCCGTTGGTCACCAGCACCTGGTCGGCGCTGATCTGCCAGCCGGAATCGCGCAGCGTCTTGTCCGCGATGGCTTCCTTGAGAGCGGGTAGGCCGCCGGCGGGGGTGTAGCAGTGCCACTTGGCCTCCCCGCAGGCCTGCCGGGCGGCTTCGACGATGTACTCGGGGGTGGGGAAGTCCGGCTCCCCGGCGCCGAACCCGATCACCGGTCGGCCGGCCGCGACGAGGGCCTTGGCCTTGGCGTCCACCGCCAAGGTGGCCGATTCGCTGATGGCGCCGATGCGGCGCGAGACTCGAGAAGCAGGAAGGGTCACGGGCTCATCCAACCAGCACACGAGGTGCCTGCGGGGCCGGGGTACACAGCTGTTGGGCACCGCCCGTACACTCTTCCACGCGGTACGTCGGCGTCAGCCTGCCCACAGAAGGATGGACAGGTAGGTGCTCGTGGCCCGCCCGAGGGCTGTAGCTCAATTGGTAGAGCACCGGTCTCCAAAACCGGCGGTTGGGGGTTCAAGTCCCTTCGGCCCTGCTGATCGGTCCCCGACCGAACAGTCGAAGAACGAACGGAAGGTGCGTGCCATGGCAGACGTGGACGAGCGTCAGCAACCCAGTGGTGGGTCTGCTGCGCCCGATCGCGGTCCCTTCGGGCGCCTTGCTCTGTTCATTCGGCAGGTCATCGCGGAGTTGCGCAAGGTCATCTGGCCGACCCGTAAGGAACTGATCGCCTACACCACCGTCGTTTTGTTCTTCGTCTTGGTGATGGCCGGGATCATCGCCGCCTACGACTACGTCTTTACCGAGGGAGTGCTGTTCGTCTTCGGCTGAGCAGTCGAGACTTCGCGCCCGCGCGCCGCCAGAAACCACAACAAGCCACCAGATAAATCCACCGCACACGATCGAGGAGAGCACCCACGTGTCCGAGCAGGACCAGCCCGCCACCGACCCGTTCTCGGTCGGCGAGCCCGCAGCGCAGCCCGAGCCGCAATCGGCCCCGAATTCAACCCCGGAGCCGGTTGGCGACGCCATGGCTCAGCAAGAGTTCACCGAGCCCGAGCCGACCGCCGACGACGTCTTGATCGACGAAGCCGAAGCGCAAGCCGAGGCCGAGGTGGTCGATGAGGCACAGGCGATCGTCGATGCCGCTGCCGACGAGGAAGAGGCAGCCGAGGCCGAGGTGGTTGCCGAAGCCGAGGAGATCGAGGACGAAGCAGCGGAAGAACTCGACCCGGTCGAGGCCTTCCGCCAAGAGATGCGCATCGCACCAGGCGATTGGTACGTCGTGCACTCCTACTCAGGCTATGAGAACAAGGTCAAGGGCAACCTCGAGGCCCGTGCCACCACCTTGAACATGGAGGACTACATCTTCCAGGTCGAGGTACCGATGGAAGAGGTCACCGAGATCAAAAGTGGCGTGCGTAAGCAGGTCAACCGCAACAAGTTCCCCGGATACGTGCTCGTCCGCATGGACCTGACGGATGATTCCTGGGGCGTCGTTCGGCACACACCCGGCGTGACCGGTTTCGTCGGTCACGGGCACACCCCCTCGCCCCTGTCTCTCGAGGAAGTCATCGCGATCCTCGCCCCGGCTCCGGAGAAGAAGCCCGCTGCGGCTTCTGGACCGGCGAGCATGTCCGACCAAGCGGCCGCCGCCGTTGCACCGGTCGAGATCGACTTCTCGGTTGGCGATTCGGTCACCGTGGTCGATGGCCCCTTCGCCACGCTGCACGCAACGATTTCCGAGATCAACATCGAGGCCCAGAAGGTCACCGGCCTCGTCGAGATCTTTGGCCGCGAGACACCCGTCGAGTTGGCGTTCAACCAGATCCACAAGAACTAAGCACCCAAGAGGAAGAAGAAGATGGCACCCAAGAAGAAAGTCGCTGGCTTGATCAAACTGCAGATCGAGGCCGGCCAAGCCAACCCCGCACCGCCCGTCGGGCCGGCCCTCGGCCAGCACGGCGTCAACATCATGGACTTCTGCAAGGCGTACAACGCCGCAACGGAAGACAAGCGCGGCTCGGTCATTCCGGTCGAGATCACCGTGTACGAAGACCGCTCCTTCGACTTCATCTTGAAGACGCCGCCGGCGGCGAAGTTGATCTTGAAGGCAGCCGGCATCCCGAAGGGCTCGGGCACCCCGCACACCGTGAAGGCCGGCTCCATCACCAAAGACCAGGTGCGCGAGATCGCCGAGACGAAGATGCCCGACCTCAATGCCAACGACGTCGATGCCGCGATGAAGATCATCGAGGGCACCGCCCGCCAGATGGGGATCACCGTCAGCGCATAGTTCGACAGAGCACCACTGAAACACAACCGAATAACCAGCGTGGGAGAGCCGAGCGCGGCTCGTCAACCACACCTGCCAATCAAGGAGAGCAGCTATGAAGCGCAGCAAGGCCTACAACCAAGCGATGGAAAAGATCGAAGCCGACAAGATCTACAGCCCCGGCGGCGCGATCGCCATCATCAAGGACACGGTGTCCACCAAGTTCGACCCCACGCTCGACGTCTCGATGCGGCTGGGTGTGGATCCCCGCAAGGCCGACCAAATGGTCCGCGGCACGGTGAACCTGCCACACGGCACCGGCAAGACCGCCCGTGTGTTGGTCTTCGCCGGTGGCGAAAAGGCCGACGAAGCCCGCGAGGCCGGGGCTGATTACGTCGGCGCCGACGACATGCTGGACAAGGTCAAGGGCGGCTGGACGGACTTCGATGCCGTGGTCGCTACCCCGGACATGATGGGCAAGGTCGGAACGCTGGGCAAGGTGCTCGGTCCGCGCGGCTTGATGCCTAACCCCAAGACCGGCACGGTCACCATGGACGTCGCAAAAGCGGTCGGGGACATCAAGGGCGGCAAGATTGAGTTCCGGCTCGACAAGCACGCGAACCTGCAGTTCCCGATTGGGAAGGCATCCTTCAGCGCCGCCCAACTCGAAGAGAACTTCACGGCAGTTGTCGATGAGATCAACCGACTCAAGCCGTCCTCTGCCAAGGGCCGCTACATCAAGAAGACCACCCTTTCGTCCACGATGGGCCCGGGCATCCCCGTCGACCCACAGCGGACAGCTGACGACGACCTCTAAGCACCACGTGAAAGCCCCGGGACCACGGTTCCGGGGCTTATCGCATTCCGGTTGACCGGGGTTCACCCGCCGTCCACACTGTCCCGAACCAATAGCGCCCCGCGGGACGCTTACTGAGCATGGGAGGGGTCGGGTGAAGTATCACCTTCCGCTTACCCACCCACTGCTCGAAACCGTCGGCGTCAGCGTCGCCTTTGGTGGCTTGCAGATCCTCGACGACGTTTCGATCGGCATCCCCGAGGGGACGGTGACCGGCCTCATCGGGCCAAATGGTGCCGGGAAGACCACGGTCTTCAACGTGATGACCGGGTTCGTCAAGCCCGATTCGGGGAAGGTCAAGTTCGAGGGCAACCGCCTCAAACACATCCGCGCCCACCATCTAACTTCGCTGGGGATCTCTCGAACATTGCAGGGCGTTGGCCTGTTTCCGTCTTTGACTGCCCGCGAGAACGTCATGCTCGGTGCCTCCTCGCATGTGAAGTCAGGGATCGTCGCGGATGCGCTCGCGCTGCCGTGGGTCGATGTCGAACAGCGCCGCGTTCGGGAGAAGTCCGATGCGGTGATGGAAGAACTCGGCGTTTTGGAAGAAGCGGATCGACTTCCCGGGGAGATGCCCTACCCCGTGCAAAAGCGAGTGGCCCTAGCCCGCGCGCTCGTCAGCGACCCCAAGGTGCTGTTGCTCGACGAACCCGCCGGCGGTATCGGTGCAGGTGACATGCAAGAACTCGGTCGGTTGATCCGCAGTTGGATTCCCAAGCGCACAGTGCTGCTGGTCGAACACCACATGGAACTCGTGATGGAGGTGTGCGATCTCATTTGGGTGCTCGATGCCGGCAAGGTGATCGCGGCCGGTAGCCCGGACGAAGTTCGTAACGATCCGGCTGTGCTCGCCGCCTATCTCGGTGAAGACGACGACGAGATGAGCGCCTGATGCTCCGGGTCGAGGGATTGAGTGTGAGCTACGGCGCCGTCCAGGCGTTGAACGATGTCTCCCTTGAGGTGCCACCCGGCCGGGTCACCGCCGTTATCGGTGCCAACGGCGCAGGGAAGTCCACCTTGATGCGCAGCCTGGCCGGTTTGGTGAAACCGCAAGATGGACGGGTGCGCTTCGGCGACGAGGACATCACCGGTCGCAAGCCCGAAGACGTAGCCAGAATGGGAATCGCCCTCGTTCCCGAAGGTCGCTCGACGATTCCCGAACTAACCGTCGAGGAGAACCTCAAGCTCGGTGGTATGTGGCGCTCGCATACCCAGCGCGGCACCTCGCTTACCCGCGTCTATTCGCTCTTCCCGGTTCTCGGCGAACGACGCAGCCTGGGTGCAGACACCCTGAGCGGAGGCGAACGCCAGCAACTTGCCATCGGTCGGGCGCTGATGTGCGGACCGCAAGTACTGCTACTCGATGAGCCGTCGCTCGGTTTGGCGCCCTTGATCGTGACCCAGATCCTGGAACTTGTCAGCCAGATGGCGAAGGACTCAGGTATGGCGGTGCTGCTTGTCGAGCAGAACGCCGCGACTGCCCTGCGCGTGGCCCGGACCGGAATCGTGTTGAACCTCGGGCAGATCGTGAAGTCCGGACCGGCCCAGGACATTGCCAACGACGAGGAGTTGCGCCATGCGTACCTCGGTTACTGAGCAGCGGGAGGTGTCGTGATCGACTTCGTCAACTACCTCCTAGGTGGAATAAGTTCCGGCGCGATCATTGCGTTAATGGCGCTCGCCCTCGTGCTGGTGTGGCGCTCAACGCGCGTTGTGAACTTCGCCCAGTTGGGCCAAGCGATGTTCACGACCTACGTCGCGCTAACGGTGAGAGACCTAACGGGCTCGTGGATCCTCGGGCTTGTCGTTGCCATGGCATCCGGCCTCGTTCTCGGCGTAGTTGTTCACTTCCTCGTGATTCGGCCGGTAAAGCGTTTAGACACATCCGGCGCAATCATCGCCACTTTCGGTGTGCTCATCGCGTTGGAGGCCCTTGCTGCCATGGTGTGGGGTGGAGACCCGGAAGCATTTCCGCCCCCGATAGACAATTCCGGTTACGAGTTCTTCGGTCGGACATGGCCGTTCTCGCCCTACGACCTCCTCGTCTTGGTCTCCGTCTTGGTCCTGGTTCTTGTGCTGAGCATCGTTTTCACTAGAACATCGGTCGGTCTGGCCATGCGAGCCTCCGCGTTCAACCCGGAAGTTGCACGGCTTTCCGGCGTGCGAGTGAGCCGGATGCTCGTTCTCGGATGGGCAATCGCTGGACTAGTGGGAGCGGTAGCGGGCGTTCTCGTAGCGCCGCTTTCGACTTTGTCTCCGACCAGTTTCGACATCTTCCTGGTCTTCGCCTTCACCGCAGCCGTCATCGGTGGCCTAGACAGCCTCGTCGGGGCAGTGGCATTCGGTATCGGCACCGGACTCGTTATTGCGCTGGTCTCGGGATACAGCGATTCGAGCAACGCTCCTTTGGTTGCCCTGGCGCTCCT
>ERZ891134.119-NODE-119-length-67569-cov-6.149213_pt1 | contig 67569 bp, 97 predicted proteins | sample MGYA00520888_ERZ891134 | MGnify/ENA primary metagenome ERZ891134 (study PRJEB32303, sample SAMEA104408692) | aquatic metagenome | biome: Brackish water; feature: Coastal; material: water | place: Baltic Sea | collected 2014-10-23 | depth 10 m ... | reverse complement strand
AAGTTTGAGATGTTACGGTTGTTTGGCTACCGTTAACAACCAGATTACCAGAAATTGTCAATCCTGAGAACGTAACAGAATCGGTTGTTCTTAAGCTCTGGTCTGTTTGAACTCTTGCTCTAACATAAGCACTATCAACTAAAGTTTCGACTCTAGTATCGGTGTAGTAAAGGTTAGAACCTTCGGCCAAATTATCTGTTGTTGAAGCCGCTAAATTAACTTCTTGTACTGTACCATTTGAAGAATCGAGAACAGTGAATACACCACCACGATCTTGTAGTACAATATTGCCAAGATGGATAGACTGTCCTGACAAGTACAAGTCACGCCATTTATTAGCTGCTGTACCAAGGTCATAGGTACTATCCGCAGATGGGATAAGGCTACCCGTGATACTGATATCGCCTTCAAGAGATTTGACTCGAGTTACTAGGTAATTCGAATCTACGATTGCAGCAACATCGGCTGAATCAACTCTATCAATTGTGATATGGCTAGCTGCTGTTAAACGACCTTGAGCGTCAACAGTAAATGTTGGGATCTGATTAGTTCCACCATAGCTACCAGGAGTAACTGCAGTGTTATCAAGATCAATAGTAATTGTTGGACCGTCTCTACGACTAGATAGAACATTCCCGCCTCTAATTTCTAAGGCAGAATCGTTAAGATCTAATTGGTATGTTCCTGCTGAGTCAGTACCAAAAGTAATAGTACTTGCAGCATTTTGAGCGTCAACATAAGCTTTGGTAGCAACATCTTGAGCCGATGTTGGATTAGCCGCACTAACAATTCTAGCGTTGCTAACATCAACTACGCCTGTTCCATTTGGATCAAGTACAATGTTACCGTTTGTGTCTGTAGATGAGATGGTGTTACCATCAATATCGATATTATCTACTTTAAGGTTATCGATTTTTGAATTAGCATCAACAATAATCGCACTAGATGCGGTTAGTGTACCAGCTGCGTGATCTAAGAGATTCGCGAAATACGCACCACCGATAACTTCAATGGTGGTTGCATTACCTGAGCCGTCGTCGCCTTTACCAAAGTATAAGCGATCACCGCCATTACCTTGGGTGCCGACGCCGGCGGAATACGCGAGTTCTCCAGATTTTAGCGATCCCGGTGCCGATGCAGTGGTGGATCGTTTAATCCGAATAATACTGGCCATTAAAAGCCTCCTCCGTCAATGTCTTGTTTGGTTAACTCTATTGTTGCTTCGAAGTTCCCACTTGATGTACTATACACCAAAACGGAACCGTCTTGTCTTCCACTGGTATCAACTCCCAAAAGGTTGTTAATACTGGTGCTGCCAGAAGAAACATTACGCACAGGTCTCCCTACGACAACTTTTTTAACTTGCGTAGTTTGCCCAACACCTCTAACGGTTTTTATTTGAGTAGTTTGGCCAGTACCAACTTTTATTGCCATGCCTACCTCGTTACAGATGGTGTGATCGTAATTTTACCTTCTAAGATTCTTTCAATAATTGTGTCCCCTGCACTATCTGCAAACGATAATTCTACGTCGTAGACATATCGCCCAGCTTTCAAAGCATCGGTTTGAGAGTTGGTTAAACTGATGGTTGCAATACCATTGACGGCATCAGATACTGTTGAGACAAAAGTCGTAGTATCTGAATCGGAACTATTAAAAGTTTTTTTCATTTTCGCAGTAACAGTGTGATTAGTCAGGTTTTTCACTGACCCATCGGTTTCAACGAGATGCAATTCAATAGAAGCATCTGCGCCTTGATCAATGATAATTTCTTCGTACTGCGCCATCGATATATACTCTTTAGTTGGTTACTTATATTTATATAAGATCAGAAGATCATGATTCTATTTATAATAAATAAAACTAGAAACTCCAAGTGTTAAAAGATCCGATATTATTCCTTATGTTAGTTGGGTATCCTTCAGATTTTAATATTTACAATCCAGGAGAAGATAAACCAGAGTTTAATGAAGTTATAAAATGGATTGAGGTGCCAAGTGCAGATAGTAGTAGTGAGCAAACCCCATGATGGGTTGCTATATTATAGTTATGAGTATGCAAGACATTTAGATATTCCACTGGTTGTAATTACACATCCAGGATTTACTGAAGAAGATTATCTAAATGCGATTCAAAGCAAATATATCGTAACAAAAGAAATTTATTTTGATGATGTGCTAGATGAAGTATCAATTGTCTTAGGACGATCTATGATTTCTATCCCGTATATTCAATGGGATAAATATAATCATAACCAACAACTCTGTTTAAAGCTTTTGTACCAACGAGTTGTAGTTGTATATTCTGAAAATCATCCAGAAATATATCCAAAAGCTGTAGAATTTTTCGGTTCTGAGACATACGATCTTTGTGATCATGATGTCTATCCAAAAGGTGTAGGGGAACAATTTGAAAAAAGAATCAATTTTGACCTTTACAAACCGGTACAAAATGATGTACAATATAACTATATTTTCTTAGGAACAAACAGTCAATATTATTCTAGAGTAGAAAAGGTTATCCCCCTCTTCCCAGGAACCTACTCTATTATAACATACAACGAGCCATATGTAAACCCTGAATTAAATAATCTTTTTGTTCCTATAACAAATTTATTAGGATTGTTTGAAACATTTGTCTACACAAAAAATACGTTTGACCCAGCTCCTCGTATTGTTCAAGAGTGTAAATGGCTCGGTAAAAATATGATTTATCATCGTGATATAGATATTATTGATGGTGGTAAAGTTTATTGGGAAAGAGATTTGAAACCATTGGACGCAGATCCAATTTTAAAAGGTGTGAAAGAATTATTATGATTAGTTTTAATCCGTGGCCACGTGACTACATGCACAATAAAAAACAGTATGACACTATTTTTCAAAGTACAATGTGTTACACTAATGAAAGTGTAGAATATTTTGAAGAAGATATTGCTTATGCCGTTGGTAGAAAACACGCAATCGCAGTTGGTAGTGCTACTGATGCATTACATTTCTCGTTAAAAGCATATGGTATTGGTCCAGGTGATGAAGTATTAGTATCAAACTTTTCTTGGATTTCCAGTGCATCATGTGTGCAAATGGTTGGAGCTGATCCCGTCTTTTGTGATATTGACTTAGACACTTATTGTGTTTCTCTTAATAGCTTAAAGAGAATGAAAAGCGATAAAACAAAAGCCGTCATCTATACACCATTGTTTGGTATTGCTACCGATACTACAGAACTAGAAGAATGGTGTAAATCCGAAAACCTAATACTCATCGAAGATGCTGCTCAAGCATGGGGAGCAAAATATGGAGAAAAGAAAGCTGGTAGTGTTGGTCAAATTAGTTCTTTTAGCTTTAACACAAATAAAGTTGTAGCAAGTCCAACAGGTGGTGGAGTTATTCTAACCGATGATGATGAAGTTGCTAAATATTGCCGTAAACTAATGAGGCATGGTAATGTTGGAGAGTTCCTTGGATATAATTCTAGAATGTATCCGTTGTCAACTGAAATTCTAAAATTCAGAATAAAGCAAGAAGAAGAACTAGTATTGATACGGCAAAAGATGGCAGAGTTTTATAACTATCATTTGGTAGATTTTAGACCAGTAATGGCAAACAATTCAGTCTTTCATAATTACCATAAATACACTTTGAGATTAGATGATTCAGAGCATAGAAAATTTGTAATGCAAATGCTTCGTAAAGCAGACATCGAATCTGATATTAAATATTCTAAACCATTAAATGAAAACGAAATGTTTCTTGGGTTTAAGTCAGATAGTACTCCAAACACTAAAGAAGTTTGCAATACAATCATGACTATTCCTAATCATGCTTGGTTAACTCAGGCTGAAACACAAAAAGCTGTTGACGTGATATTGGCAAGCGCATAATGACTATTTCAATTAGAGAAGCAAAAGAACAAAGCTATCTTGGTGTAGACTTTTATCTCACCAAAAGCTGTAACAAGTCGTGTTACTATTGTACGGCTTGGACTACAGAAATGAGAAATCTTGATATTGATATGGATTTTGTTAAACCATTGTTAGAATGGATGTCTCCATATAAAGCAAGAGTTATGTTATTAGGTGGTGAGCCTGGATTAACAAACAATCTAATGGAAGTTATTTCCGAGATTAAAAAATACCCAAACCTTATCCCATCAGTATTATCAAACTCGTATGTTCGTAAAGCATATCCTGAGATTTTAGAAGATCCAGAAATCCATTACATCGAACATTTGGTTCTAGACTTTCACGAAGACAGAATTGAGAAACTTGGTAATTACGATTTCTTTGAGCAAAACGATAATAATAACTATAATGTTGTTATTCAAACTCCGGCATATTTTGAATATAGACAAAATCATAATTTGCAAGATTTAGAAAATAATAAAAACACAATATTAAAAGCGTATAATTCTAGATCTCCAATTTATGGTGTATACGAACAATCTCCAGAATTTGATAGAAGAATTTGCGCAGCATTTCCAAGTGTTCCTGTTGTAGACTTTGAAATGAAAAAAATACGCCATTGTAGTAAAAAGGTTATTAATGGATCAAAAGCATACGATGTGACTCAAGAAAATATTGATAAAATGTTTAATTTTGAATTGTTCGAGTTTGAAGAGTATTGCCGCAATTGCGTTGAACCTGTCTCAAACAACGGTAAACCGGAAGAACTTATTTTGAGAATTATGGAAGCTGGTAAAGTTTTATGAAAATAATCGCTACAACATTAAATGCCCATGACGCTAATTGGTATGATGGTGAAACCCATTATATTGCAGAAAGACATAGTCGCAACAAAAAGAATGTTGCATGGGGAGATTTCGCCAATTGGTACGATGATCATTTCGAACCACAATTCAAGTCTCGTGGAGATTCTATATTCGCCTTTACATACACAAAAGGTGGCTTGAAAGGTATGGACGATGAGACTAGATACCCAAAAGAGCTATTGGTTGATCATTGGAAAGATATAGAAAACTTTAATAGAACATATAATAATCTTTGGGATTATTATTTAGAAGATGGTGTGTATTATATCGATCATCATCAATCACATGGGGCATATGCTTTCATTACTTCTCAATTTGAAGAAGCTGATGTTTTAGCAATTGATGGTGGTGGTGTAGAACATACATGTTGCTATTACAATAGTAAAGACCATAGCATGCAAGATCTCTCTGGTGATTTAAGTCTTGGATGGCTTTGGAATATCTCGAGTGTTGCTGCTGGATTAGTTCCTGGCGAAGAAGGTAAACTAATGGGATTAGCTGGTTATGGTAAAGTTAACGAATGGTGGTACAATTGGCTAGAAATTTATGTTGAAGAGGCTAAAACTAGAGGCCGCAAATATCATGTTGATCAAGATATTATGCGAAAATTAGTAAAAGAAAAATTGTCTAATGCTGATGTTGCTGCAACCATTCAACAATTTACATATGATAAAATAGAAGAGTTTTTATTCCCACTTAAAACTAGTGAAAATATTTGTGTTGCTGGTGGTGTTGCATATAATGGATACATGAATGAATTTTTAACTACACACTGGAAAAACGTGTATGTTCCTCCAGCTCCTGGTGATGAAGGACAGTCTCTTGGTAGCTACATTCATGCTGATTACATGTTAAATAAAAATAAGCATATACCTAAATTATACGCTGGTATCGAACATCCTGATAATTTTAAAGGCAAACCATTAGATATAAAAGTTGTGGCAGAAACAATTGCTAATGGTGGGATTGTTGGTTGGTATCAAGGAAGATCTGAAAGTGGCAATAGGGCTTTAGGTAATAGAAGCATTTTAGCAGATCCTCGAAATCCAGATATTAAAGACCTTATTAATTCAAAAATCAAACTTAGAGAAGATTGGCGTCCATTTGCTCCTTCTGTTTTGATTGAGCACTATCAAGATTGGTTTGACACAAATCAACCAGCACCATATATGTCTAGAATTATGAAAGTGAAAAGCGATAAAATTCCAGGTGTAACACATGTGGATGGTACTGCAAGAATTCAGACAGTAACAAAAGAAATAAATGAACGTTATCACCAGCTGATAACTAACTTTTATGAAATCACAGGAGTGCCAATGGTACTTAATACAAGTTTTAACTGCCGTGAGCCAATTGTTGAAACGCCTGAAGATGCAATGGTGACATTTATGAAAGTTGGTATTGATCTATTAGTAATTAATGACAAAATGATTTTTAAACATGATTGACTTTGAAAAAAATACAATTGATTTAGATTTTTTTAAATCCATTATTCACGAATTATTTACTGACGACTATGATCGTCGCGAAGATATTTTAGATTCATTTAGTAAAAATCAATTTAAAAGTAAAAGCAAAGTAATTCAATCGCTAATTGAATATGATTTAATTAATCCAAATTCGCATGTTGCTATTTTAGGTGGATGGTATGGATCTATTCTTATTTCTGGTTTAGTTAATAAGGTTAATAGAATTGATTCATACGATTTAGATGATATATCAAATAGATTTTCTAAAAATAGATTATACTCACAGTATAAAGATAAAGTCAGTTGGGTAAAAGGCGATGTCTTTAGCAATATAATTAGAGAAGGATTTGATGTGGTAATAAATACGTCATGTGAGCATATGCCACCAATGAAAGATTGGCCTTATTGGAAATCTAATATTGGATTTGCTGTCACATCAAATAATATGTATGATATAGAAGGTCACGTCAATTGCGTCGATACTATCGATGATTTAGCTATGCAATTACCTTTATGTGATATTCTATATGAAGATACAATTTCTGACGAACGTGGTGATCGTTTCTTAATTATAGGAAAAACAAAATGAGTTTTCATATTAAGCCAGAGTGCGCTCCATTTTATTACGAAGATGGAGAGAAAAAGAAACGTGACATGTTTGATGAAAAAATCAAAGGATACTCTCACAACGCTAATGGGTATTTACTTCCATGCTGTTGGTGTGATTCAGTTGCATTTAGACCAGACTTTGCTAAATATGGTTTCTTTGATCCTGATTTACATATCGGAGAAAATGAAAACGTTGAAGACATTATTGCGTCTGAAGCTTGGGGAAATTGGTTAAATGATGTTTTACACAATCCGCAACAAGCTCCAAGAGTTTGTATTCAAAAATGTGGTCAAGGGTTAATACCAAAAGACGATTTAAGAAAGGGTTGGCCGAAGTGAGCGATCATCTTGAATTTGTAAAATTTCAAAGAAACGCAGGATCTAATATTGAAACATCTGTACGGTGCGCTTTACGATGTCCACAATGCCAAAGGGCATGGTTAGGATTTGGTAAAACACATCCAAGATATCAAGAAATAAAAACTAGAATTAACGAGGGTGGTGATCTTGCAATTGAAGATTTTGCAAAGATTATAAAATTTTCAAATAGAAATGTAAACTTATGCGGACAAATATCTGATCCAATCTATTGGCCAGCTTTAAAAGACGCTGTCATCATGATGAAGGACTATCCATTTAAAAGATTAATTGTCTCTACTGCAGGTCATCAAAAAAATATTGAATGGTACCAAGACATATATTCAGTATGTCCTAAAAATGTTGTTTGGAAATTTGGATTAGATGGTATTGGTAAAACCAGTGAAATTTATCGTAAAGGTCAAAATTCAGAATTGATCTGGGAAGCTATGCTTTTAGCTAAAGATATGGGATTACAAGTTGAATGGCAGTTTATTGTATTCGAGCATAATGTATTGGAGCTTGAAGAAGCTAAATTGATTGCTAATGAGCATAATATTCCAATGATAATTATTGCAACCGATAGAGACTTTAATGGTGTTAAACCACCAAAGGGTTGGAAAGCTGCTAGAAATAAAGTTGAGATTAGAGCGTGATTAGTGTAATCTGTGTAAAGTCTGGATCGAAATATAGTTCATTCGATGTTAATAATTTATATAATATGATAAGAAAATATTTACCAATAGACTTTACATTTTATTGCTATACAGAAGATCCCGCTGGAATAGATCCACAAATTAATATTATTCCAATTGAAACACTATACGAAGGTGTTTGGAATAAGTTATCTTTATTTAATTTAGATTTAGGTAAAACATTATATTTTGATTTAGACTTAATTATCCAAAATGATTTAACAGCTTTACTTGATAAGCAATTATTTACTTTAGTTAAATGTTATTGGAAGCCATTAGATGAATTAGAAGGCTGGGACCATAATATTAATTCATCGGTAATGTTATGGCATGGCGATGAAAATAAAGAAATCTATGATAGATTTGTTATTATGCCAGACACATACATGAGAAAATATTTTGGTATAGATCACTTCATTTATCATGAAGGATTTTGTTATGATACTTGGTCACCAGGATTAATTTATTCTAGAGGGTTTGGAAGATTTAGTTCTGATTGGTATAACCCATCGCCAGATTTATATTCTCATGACGATGGGGTTATTTGTTTATTTAACGGACCGAAAGAATTAGTTGGTCACTGGTCTTGAATATCATCAATCATCATATTCCACATAGTTTCATCTGGAATAACGTAACCCAAAGTTAGACGTGGTTCATACGATCTAGCGCAATGCCAAAAGATAGATTCTGGCTCGTCTTTTCCACCAAAATATCCGACTTTAGCAGTCCAACCTGGTGCATCATACATAGTGGTAATGTTACCATTCTTAGGATTTTTATATCTAAAAAATCCATCTCCACCTCTTGACCATGATAACAAAATATTATATCCAGGACAATTCCAATTATTATGCCAGCTCATAAACCCACCTTTAGGGTAATACATCATCACTGCGCACATTGGAGAAACAAGCACCTCTCCTAGCTCTTGTCTAATATCCCAACATTCATTATAAATTGGTGAAGCATTTCTATCAATTAGATCTTGGCCATAAGTTTTTTCAGGGAATCCAATAAACTCATCTCCCTTTGCAATCATTTCATCTAAGTATTCTGTTGAAGTGTACTTCTCATCTTGATCAGTCTCACCTTCAATTTTAATTTTTTCTGTTTGAGGTATAACCAGGTTTTGGTATTGATCTAAAAGTTTAATCAATTCTGGATTTTTAATTGATACCTGTTCCATATGTTTGCATGTCCCTTGGGATAGGTCGATGAGTGATTACCATTTCTTGCCCATCTAACTCAGATTGTTCATAATTAAAGATAAATTGCCATCTTGCATCTGGGTGTGGAAAATACCCACGCTTAATAGCAAATTCAGTTTTATTCATTAGATGCCAATATGTATACATGTCAAAAGGTCTAAAACTTTCGTCAGGAACATCTAACTTATAATCTTGTTGCATTAGGTAGAAGTCAAACCACCTTTGCATGAAAGTTCTAGTACGATTATCATCATCAAAAATATACAATCCGCAATGATCGGTGAGTTCGCCACCATCCCATTTTGGATTAATAGATGCTGAATACGGTCTAGCTTTAGTAATGGTAATGTTGTTTTCTGGGTCATGACAATCAAAAATATCCTTCACGTCTTCATGCACGATTTCGCAATCAGCATCAATATAACAAGTTAATTGGTAAGGAGACCTAGCGCATGCCCACATTTTTGCTCTTTTGTTTCTAGGGACTTCATTACCATCTTCATCTATGGTAATAATAGAATCAAAAATTGCGTAATCACTTTCTTCCACCCATTCTTTATGAGTAAAGAGTGTGCAATGCGCTTCGGGGTAATAGTCTTTTAAACTAATTGCTGAATATCTAGCACTAGTTAAATACGCAGGATTAAGGCTAGCTGCGTATAGAAACCCTTTATTCGGATACTTCACCTGAATCTAATTCCTTCATAATCAATAAAACAGTATAAGCTTGTAGCTCAGTCAAATTTTTAGATTTTCTAATCTTTGACTTCAATTCGCGGTTTTGGGAATTTTTGATTTCTTCGACTTCAAATGCTTCTAACTTAGCCTGGAACAAAATGTCGGCTTTCATTTTTTCAGCATTTTCCATATCAATACGCTCACGATCTTCGCGATCTTTACGATTGCGTTCGAGCATTAATTGAGTATTTTTTTGGATTTCTTCTTTAGTAAACTGGTCAAAGATTTCTGCCCAGTCAGGATTACCTTCAGTTGTATCAGAAACTGTAGCATTAAAGATAGTACCATCTTCATACTCAAACTGACAACCAACTTGGGTTTCCGCATTATTACAAAAATATGGATCCAAGATTTTTCTCTTCAGTACAACCGGAGTTTCCTCCGGTGCACGAAGAATTTCTAATTCAGAGACTTTCATTTTTCAATTCAATCCTTTAGTAAATAAATTATGTATTATTATATATTACGCAGTTCTAACCCACAAGCTCTTAGTTTCATTAGTCTCAGTTCCAGATTGAACTGTAAGACCAGTAAAGTAGCCAGTGTAATAACCAGTATAGTAACCAGTAAAGTTACGGCCATACGAACCATAATTCCGGCCAGAATAATATCTGATATAATAACCAGTAAAGTTACGACCAAAGTTTCTAGCGAAAGTATTGGAATAGTTTTGGTTTGCTAATTGTCTACGTGTATCTGAGAAAGCTGATCCACGAGTTACCCAAGTACCACCACCAGGTGAAGAGGTAGAAATTGCATATTGTCCAATACCAACAGCTACTCTATTTCTAAAACGAGCAGTTAAGGTTTCAATTTGTGCATCAGTCATTTCTTGAATAGCATTAACACCATCCCATCTCATTGGACGCACAGTTGTAGGTACAGAGGCAGCTGCAGTTTTTTTCCAAAGGTATGTGCTATTTGTAGAAGCACCATTTACTGTATTGTTAATAGTTCCTTTAGAGACCCATGTTCCGCCAGCTGGAGCACTTGGACCCAATGCATAAGATCCTAAGCCTTCTGCTGCAAAGTTATCTTGAGTACCATCAATAACACCAGCATTTAGCTTAGTATCATCTTGCTCGATAACATCAGAACCATCCCATTCAAGAGGACGAGTTAAAGATTCTGCCGCAGATTGTCTATCTTGATAGAAGTTATAAACTGTTGAATTATACGATGTTCCAACCGGATGTGAGCCTACCGAGTTTGGATGAATCGTATCTGTGAATGAACCAATTAGTGTCAGGCCTGACGTCGAGCCCGGATTAACCGAAACTGTACCAACACCAGTATCAGCACTAGCGAAATCTGCAAGAATTACGTGCTCAATATAATCTTGCTCGGCGGATGTCATCTCTTGAAGATTGTTATCGCCTGTGAGTTTTAAAGGACCTGCCATTTTTTTTAATTCCCTGGACTATGCATTGTTTTTACCACTGTGCCGCTTGAATTTTTTATAAGCAGCGTTTGCGAGTTATTAAAATTACTAGATTTGACAATGTTTGATTGCAACATGTCAAATGTTATACTACTATTTTTAATAGAATATTGACCTGACGACGAATCTAAACTAATAGTTGTTGAACTAGAAAATAGTCCAATAATTTCGTCAGAATCGTTAAGTGCTTCATTACCTCTAAGAGCTAAATCGAACACTTCATTAATAGCTGAAACAAGATCTGATTTATCGGTAGTAGTTAAACTAGATACTGTCCCAACATTAGAATCAATTCTATTTATAGCGGTGACAATATCAGCTCCACCGATAGTCAAAAGCGATAAGTCGCCAAGCTGACTAGCGACTGTATTTGTTTTTGACACCCATGTAGATACTGGATCTGATAGGTTAATTACTGTTATTGCCATTTCTATCCTCTAAGAGTTGAGCCAATGCTTCTTTCATATAAGCAACATCTGTTCTCAACTGCTCTAATTCTTCTTGCTGCGCCTTCCACGACTTTTTTCTAGACCTTGCTCGATCTATTTCATCTTTATCAATATTCAATATGGCACCTGATACTTTATCTCGTACTAATCCAGGATGCCCATCAACAATTAAGAATCTATTACTATTTATCATGTTACGAGCGCTATTGTCCGTAAATCTTGAATTACTGGCACTTTAGATGAATTTGTTGATGTCATTACAATCTTCAATTGGAATTTTGTAAAGGCATTTAGATTTCCACTTACACCACCAGCTAAGTATTCATATTGTCTAAAGATCGATGGATTTTCATCTGCAGGATTATTTGAAGCTTCTGCAACTTCTGTCCATTCAATTTCATCAAAGTTATCGTCACCGGACCCAACCTTATAATATACTTTAAATCCAGCAGTCAATGGTCTATGTGCTGCAAATAAAATCTTTAATCCAACTGCTTGCTCAGCAAGAGTAATTGGGATTGTAGTATGTTTAGCTGCAGCTGTACCTTCTGTTGGATGAGTCTCATTAACAAAGCTAATTGGAACGTTAAATCCATTAGTAGCTGATGAATCTTGATTATCTATAATATTTTCAAACATCGTCAACGAAGTTCTTTGTAAGTCAACAATTGGTGACACCTTAGTATCATCAGTTGCAAGATCCAACTTCATTGTAACTGACTTAGCTCCACTCAATGGGGATAACGCTTCGTTTGAATCACTAAATAAACACTTAGGAGAAGTATTATAATTGAACTCACCCAATGTAATAGTGCTATATGACGAAGCCTTTGCTCTGCTATAACCAATTGCTGTGTTTCGGTTATTCGCGTATGAAGAACCTTCGGTCAACTTAATTGAACCAGTTACTGATGTTTTATCTGGTAGTAATGTTTGAATGTTTGGTACAAAAATATCAAACATATAGTTTTGGCTAGCAATAATACCATCACCACCAGTTCTTAATGTATCACTTGCGATAGAGTCAGCCTCAATAGTATATCCAGTCCAGTCTACTTTGGACACTTGACGTGATCCTTTTAGACTATAACCCATAATACCACCATAGCTTGTTGCACTATCGATGTTTGTTAGGTTGACATAATCATTCTTAATTAGACCATGTCCTCTATGGAATACTCTAACAGTAGCATCACCAGCAGTTGTAGAAATTGGATTTGTTCCTAACAGGTGCGTTGGAGCAGAAGCATTTTCTAATATGCTTGATGCTGAAGATGAGAATTCGGCTCGATATAACTTAAACATCAAATCTCTTTGTTGATCTGGTGTCCAAGTAAATCCGTTTTGAGAAGTAAACAATGAACCAAGTGTTGGTTGCTTACTTACTCGAGCTTCTGTGGATCCTAATATGAAATCATAAGTCTTAGCAACATAAGCATGATAGCCAGTTGTTTCTGCTTTTAAGACAACAGCATACTCGCGTTCTGGTAAGAGATAAACTGGCTCATCGAGTTCAAACGTTGTTGGAGCTGCTCTAACTGATGTTAGGTTGTTAATATCAGCTGGGATATTTACATCACCAGGTGCTTTATAAACATATGCACCAGCGATTGGCCACGGATTTGGAACACCATTTTCAACACCTCTTAACTCCAAGCGCAATGGAATAGTATCATCTTTGGTTTGTAAGAATACATCAACCTTAGTTACAAAAATACCATTTGGATTCTCAATAGCGTTAATAAAGAATGTTTGTGCTAATGGATCACCTGCATCATTGCCGCCACCATCATCTTGTGGTTCTTGCACAAGAGTAATTCTTTCTTCAATACGAGTATTACGTATTGTTCTTTGTCTTGTTTCTAATACACCAGATGAAGTAAAGTTAGATCTACCTTTAGACAATGCATCATTATCGTTATCAACCGAGATGTCTAAAAGCTTAACAATCTTTGTTCCAGTTCTAAACTTGAGTGAAGTATTACTTGGGATAATAAATGATCCAGTAATCTCACCTTGAGAATCTGAAATAAGAGTAGTTGCTCCATCAGGATGGCTGGTTCTATTTGAGTAAGTATTACCTACATCATCAGAGCGAGTAGCCCAACGCTGGAATGATTCTGATCTCACGTAATTAGGGATTGGCGTACCGTTAAAGAATAAGAAGTGTTGAGTATTTGGTCTCAATCCTTCACCTTTAAAGTATACTTTACGCGATCTCATGAATGGGATAATTTGAACATCAATCACTCGATCAGCAATAATTTCACGACGAGTTGTTACTCGGCCACGAATAGTTACCTGACTTCCGCGAGGTGATCCAATCCAAGAATTTCTCCAAGCCCATAGACTATTTCGAGTTCTTTGCGTTCCACCATTTCTAGTTTCGAAAGAATTAACAATTACATCTGGTGCATATTGAGTTTCTACCCATTCATCACTGGCAGGGGAAAGTCTAAGGACACCATTGTGTGTAATTACAGCAAATGGGTTAACATTAAGAGCTTCTGTAGCAAGATTTTGATTTACAAAAGTTGGTTCAGACGCAATAGGCAATATCGCAATATCACCTTTTAGCGTTGTGGTTGTATCAACATTCCCACCTTTATAAAGCAATCTAACATTATGAATATCTTGTTCGCAGTTTAGAGTACCACCAAGATCGTCAATTGCTGCTCTATAATCTGCACGATCGATTGCAGAGAAAGCGTAATCTTTAAAGTTATCAACTAAGAAACCAGCTTTTGTTCTAGCAACACCGGCCGAATCGAATACTGCTAATGTAGAAGTATTCAACTCAAGAAGACTTAAAGTTGTTAATTCTTGAAGCTTATCAATTCTTTGTTCCAATTCTGCGATGTCAGCCATAGTGAATCGCTTATTTGGGATCATCTGAGTATCTAAATCATTTTCATCCAATGTGTATGGATTTAAAGTGATATTCATTAAAGCCATAGAGTTTGAAGTGATAGATGGATATTGAGGATCCAAATCAGGAGTGCCTGATATAACTTGCAATCTACCAGCTTGAATTGGTTGACCTTTTACTGGACCAGCCAAAGCAATCAATTTATCTCTACGTGGCATATAGTAAATAATATCACCAGTAAACGTATCAGTGTTTGTTGGTAGTAAGTTAATTAATCCAACTCCACCGGTACCATCTGAATCGTAACCAATACCAATACCACCAGCAGCTTTAGTTGCAACTGGTCTAAAGTCAACAACATCTCTTAATTCAACTGTAGTACCATCGTTTTGACGATAGCTTGGGATATTTTCGTAAGAAACCTGTGCTGCGTTATATGAAGTAATATCAAAGAAATTACCACCGCCATGAGTGAAGTGCTTAAATCTTACGAAAATATTAGAAGTTGGAGCGCTAAGTCCAGCTCTCAAAACAACTCTACCAAATCCGTAATAGTTATCTCTTTGACCATTATCAACAGTCCAGTTAGAACTAATATCAGCTCCATCTGAATCTGCTACTTTAATTGCGTCTACAGAGAAAATATCTGTTTTGTCTAAATCAATATATTGCTGGCCAGCGGCATCTGTCTTAGCATCACCTGGCCAAGCTACAGTTAATGTAGCATCTGTTAAAGTTTTAGATCTAGACGTAGGTGATGATTTTTTAACCTTAGCTAGAATTTCTAATGTCTTACTTGCAGGACCACCAGTAATTGTAAACGATGTTTGTGTCACATCGAGAGTAATTGTTGGTGTTACAATTGCTCCGTCGCTTGCTGCAACAATCCATTGCCCAGTATTTTCAAAAGTACCAGCTGTTACTGATACTGCACCGGATGTACCTGCACCGTTTGTTGTAGCAGTATATCGTTCTTGAATTGAAATATCATCGAAAGTAATACCAGTCTGTGTAGGTCTTACTTTTGGTAGTGGGAACAATAAATCATTTTGAGCAGTATTTTCTAATTTAGCAGCGCCATCAACAAGTACAATGTTAGTATAATCAGATGCGCTATTACCAAAGGATCTGGCAGAAGCAAATGATTGACCAGCATTCATATTGATTTCAAAGAGATAATATCTCCATTGTGAGCCATCTTCTTCTACTGCTCTTACTCGGCATGTTCCAATTGTTGATCCGCCATATCCAGTTGCAGATCTAATATTTTGTCTTTCGAATGTGTTAATATTAGGTAATCCAGCACCACCACTTCCAAGAATATAGTTACCATATTGAACAACTACTGCTTCATTATCAATGCTAATTGTTGATTGAGCTTTTGGAACGACAATCTTTTTAGATGCCATTTCCAAACGATAGCCATCAATATAAACAATACCATCAGTAACTTCTAACTCAAGATTTGAATCATTCAACTCATTGAATTTAGCATTAAACGGTTTTACAATATAGTCGCCAGATTCTTCTTTTGTTCTTAAAGCCATTACGTCGGCCAGAACATTATAAGAATTATTTACAGTGGACTGATCAGTAATAGTACCATTAGTAACTTTAGTCAAAAATACAAAGTTTTGACCAGAAGTAATTTGATCTCTTGTAGTAAGAACTAATCTAATTCTGTATCTATCTGCACCAGGAGCTGCCAAGTTTGGAGCAGCACCTTGGTTATCATATAGATCATTTGTATCATCAACAGTAACAATATCTTGAACAATTCTAAAACCAACATCTTTTTCAGCATTGGTATTATACTTAGACAAGTAGATATATTGCTTATCACAGAATACAAAATGACCTTGCGCAAAGAATACACCTTGAGCAACTTCAAACTTAAGCCCTCTTCCAGAAGAAGCAGTGGCAGCTGTTGTCATATCATACGATGAACCAAGAACAGAATTCTCAAGAATAACACCGTTACCAACACGAACTGGAGTTGCTGAAGAAGTACCGGCAGAAGTTGAAACGTATCTTACAATTAATGTATCGGGATCAGATCCTGATGCTGCAATAGTATCTACAATCTGAACCTGCAATGCAGGATTTGGTGCTTGTACAGTAAAGGTTTTATTAAGTAATGTATTAGTGTCTGAAGGTAATTGGCCAGATGCTAATTTAATATATTCGTATTCAACTAGAGCAACACCGCCTGGTTGTACAATACCACCTTCTCTGAAAATATGAGATCCAAACCTTTCTATTTCTTTTTGAATAATGGTTTGCATCTGCGTAAGCTCACGCGCTTGCAGAGCTTTACCAGCGTTAAAGAGAACTCTATGATAGTTATCACTATCTCGGAAGTCATCCTTATACGTGGTTGAGAATGTGGTAGTGGTTAAATTTGTTGCCATTTATTACACCGTTACAATAACTTTAATATCTTCAGTTTGCACTGTTGATCTAATAACTCGAGCTCTATTTTCAATGTAGAGTAATTCACCAGTATGAGGATCAACTATTGAGTATTTATCACCACTATCAACCGTGGCTGAGCCAGTTTGAGATCCAGTAATTGTTTCGCCATCAATAAATTTACCAGCTTTATTATTTGAGTTTTGATGGAACCAAATTCTATTACCAGATGCACTATCAAGTTCATCAACAAAAGCAGTTGATCCAGAAGTTACACCCGACATTGTTTCGTCAACAACAAATCCTGATGTTGATATAGTCCCATTGATTGTTAAATAGCGTTGTGCTCTACCGGTGTTGCCTTTATATAAGCCACCTATACTAGCAGAATCGCTATGTTCTAAATTTTTAAATAAAAGAATTTGTCTAAAGTCGTTTGATGTGTTAAACGTTCCACCTTCGTTTCCGTCTGGTTTAATGTTCATCATGACAGAAGAAGATTTTAGATCATTAATAATACTATTACCAAACCCATTAGTTGGACCAATGACTGGTCTAATAATCGCATTACCAGTTGAAAGATCTGCTCTAGCAAATGTATAGCCGGATCCAAATCCAGCAGATTCGTTATCCATTTCTACTTTAACAACAGCACCTCCGGACACGAATGCAGTAGCACTTGCGCCTGATCCGTTTCCGATAATAGATATCGTTGGAGCTGTTGTATAGCCAGTTCCACCACTAACAATATCGAATCCAATGATTTGGCCTTTCTTCGAAGTATTTTGAATATTCAATTGTTGAAGTTCAAATGTATTTGCTCCAGCAGAATCAACAGTAACGTCTTGTGATGGCATAAAAGTTGAAGAAAGGAATGATGTTGCTCTTGCAGCTGAGATTGCATAACACAGCTTCCAAACATATCCATCAGAAGTTCTAAATGCAGTTTCTTGTCCTACACCAGCGTCAATATAACTTGGTTTTACAATTGAAGTATTTGCTTGACCAGTAGCATTCTTGCCCTGTTGAAGACAAATATAGACTTCGTTATCTTCTGTTAAAACATAATAGCTATTGGTTGGTATACCCACATAATCATCTCTCCAAGAGCTGTAGATACCACCGGCGGTCCAGTTTGATCTTGGAATAACGAATGATTGACCAGTTACTTTTTTAACTGACTGTACGTTATTTCTAGCTTCTCTTTCTTCTTCTAATGTTCTAATTGGAGTGATGACTGCGTCAGATGAGTCATATGCATCTGCTTTACCAATGCCAATAAAAAATTCACTACTATCAATTTGGTTATTAACCTCATCAAATAGATATTTTGCAAATTGTTGTTTTAAAGAATCTGTTACAATTGCTACCATGTTATGCCACCGTTGTTATACTTTGGTTACCAATAAGGAACCAGTTTGAACCGTCCCAGACACAAGTTGCGCCTTCGTTTTGAGCAATTGCAAAGCTTGTACCATTGGCAAAGCTTGCCGGAGTAATTGTTGCAGTTCCTGCTCCCTTATTTGTGAAAACTTTATATTCGCCAGTTGTAGTACCATCTGCTAAAGATACGGCAAGTCCTGATGCTTTATTACAAATGATATATGAATAAACTGGCGATGCTGCTCCGTCATTAGTAATTTCTGAGCTACTAATAGCTAATTTTGTTACTGCAATCGAACCGGAGCCCTTTGCGGTCATATTAATATTTAAGTTTGTACCAGAACCAGTTGCTGAAATAGTTGGTGAATTACCACTAGCAGCGTTTGTTATGGTGACTTCATTTACTGCACTAGCTGTTGCTGTAAATTTAATTAATTCGTTATTATTAGTATCATTAATTGCAGTTGTAATTTTTGGTGCACTAATTGTTGGTGTTGTTAGTGTCTTATTTGTCAATGTTTGCGTGGCAGTGTCAAGAACAACAATGCCACTAGCATTTGGTAATTGCACTTGTTGATCTGTTGTAGGATTAACCGCAGTCAATCTAGTTTCCCACTGATTATTTACAGCACCTTCAAAGACAACAGCACTATCTTCAAGCGACACCTGTGTAGATAGATGATCACTATCTCCACCTAGCGCTTTATATAGTTCGACAAAATTAGCATTGATTTTATTACCGGCAGAACGAAGAGTATCGCCAGTTCCATCATTTGCTGTAGTGCCGGTTGAAATTGCTTGTCTAGTCATAATTTACTCTTAGTATTGTTTAAGTTATTTATATCGACGATTCATTAATATTTGATAGATAACGACTAAACATTTCATTATCCATAGTTTCCAAAGTCATTGAAAGATCTGGTCTATAGAGATTAGCACTATCATCAAACGTGTAAGAGTTTGGAGTAATTAGATCAATAATAGATCCGTAATATGTATTAACTGCTGAAACAAGTAGATTTGAATCAGATGCATATAGGGCAACAGTTTGATTAAGACCAACTCTCAATTCAGTTCCATCTGATTCAATCAACGACGTCATTTCAGCCAAGTCGCCAACAAGTGAAATGCTAGCATTACTTACATAAGAGATAGTTTCTGCAATACCATAGATGTCATTCGAATCCCCACCAAATAATGCATTAGGTTGAAGTATGACTTCACCTTCTGAAATAACCTGGCCAGCAAAATAGAATCCAGCTGGATGGACAAACTTCTTATATAGGTTCTCATAGTCTTGAGTTGAAAGACCAACTTTAATCAATACCGAAAAAATCTGATATAGTCTATTGTCTTGAATAAATTTTTGAGAATCAAAACCAATTTGTGATTCACCAACAATAAAGATCTGATCTTTTGGGTATTCAATTGAAACTTCTTCTCCAAAGAATCCTCTAAAAAATCCTTCAGCAGATACAATGGTTCCCTTTGCTTGATAAAATCCAGAAAGTAACTTAGTCATCAACCGTGGTTTTTGGAAGAAAGAAGATGACTGTAGGCCATTGCCAATTTCTTTAATTAATTCATCTAAGTACTTTTCACTGACTGAATTAATATCACGAATATGATGAAGCTGTCTTACAGCACTTGAAAATGCGTGATTTTCATTTTCATCTAGAAAAGTATAATATGCTTCTAATAATTCAATTAGTTTTGGATTGTCTTCTTGAAACCAGGCAGGCAAAATATTGGTAATATTATCTTCACCAACAGTTATGTCTCTTCTATTTTTATCTTCTGCTCTATGGATCATAGGCTAAGTGAAACCGCCGTATTCTGGAAATCAAGCACTGCGCTTGATGAAGACTTATTGCCGTCAATTGCTAAGATATAATTTCTTAAAGGTTTAACTGTTGATTGATTACCTGGTTTAGCAGATATTTTAATCCCATCAGCCCCAGTATAAGAAGAAACTTCCAAACCAATAATATTTACAGTACCAAGTGATTCATTATAAGTTCCAATGTTATCTTTCTTGATTGCACCTGTTGAGTTATTGACTAACTCTAATTTATTTTCTTCTAATTTATTTCTAAAATATACTGATTCACCATCACCATCGATGAATAGACCAGATGTTATAATATATTCCACATCATCAGGCCCTGCTATAGAAACTGGGAAATTAACAACAAAGTCTGCCAAGGTGTTTAACGTTGGTTGCCATCTTTGCTGTACTTTAACATCCATTCTTGAGTTAAGAATTGCAGGTGAAATATTATCAACAGCTGCTAATAACAATGATCTTCTGAATACAGCATTAAACGCAGTCAAATTGTCTGCAAAATATTGATTGATTGTTGTTTGCACTGTTGATTGAATAGTTTCTACTGTATCACCAGATAAGTCTGGGTCAAAGTTAAACCGAGTTGTACATTCTAAATAAGTATTTACCGGATCAGTAAATACGGTGTCTATAGACATAATTGCTAAGTTATCGCCAAGCTGAGATCGAATAGAATCTTTTACCGTATTTTTAGTATCATCATCAATCGCATCTTTAAACTTAAGGGAAACATACACACGCCCATAAATTGGTGGAACGTTATCAGCACCTCCCCATGCAATAACGTCATCAATATAAGACGAATATCTTTGAGTAATAAGTGCTTTATAATCTTCTGCTGTTACCAATCTTTGTTGAGACGCAAATGTTATAGGAGCATTTGCTTTAATTGAAGAGATTGATTCTTTTTCATCTCCACCAGCAGATTTAGAAAGTGTGGTTACCGTTAGTGTATAATCACCATTTCCAATTCTAACATCATTGTCAGCAGTAAATACACTAGCACCATTTGCGTCAGCGCCTTTTACTGAAAGATACTGAACTACGATTTTATTCCCAGCAACTGGAGACTGTCCTAAAACGTTGCCATCGGAGAATGTTAACTCATAATAACCATTAGGCACTTCACGAATAATATACACAGTTGAGTTTGTATTAATTCTAACAGTGTTTGTAATGTTTGAATATTCTGTAAATGAAGATCCTGTTGTGCTATCGTATACAAAAACTTTTACAGTCGCTGTATCAATATTTTTATCAGGTATCACAAAAACTTGATCATCCGAAATATTACCAACAATAAATGTTTTATTTTTAATGGTACCTTCTTTAATTCGAATATTTGAAGAATTAGAAGAGTTCTTAAAAGAAAAGTTACCGCTACCGTCGTTAATAGCAGCTAGCGCTTCAGTCGTGTAAAATGTATAATTGACATCTTCAATAGCCGCGGTAAATGTTGTATTTTCTGGTATAGAAACAGTGGATGCTGATTCTGATGGAGCTGACGCTGAAACAGTAACAAGAGCTGTTGCGCCAGTTTTAGATCTAGAATAATACCCAAGAGACTCAGCATGTGATACCACAGACGATCTCAATTGAGCAGAAGTCAAAAATGATTCATTCAATCCAACGTTAGCTGTTAACCCATTAACATGAGTATTATATGCCAACACGTCTAAGATGTTAGATAAACCAGATGCTTCAAAATCATAATCAGCAAACTCCGATTTTGATTTTAGATAATTTTTTAGATTAGATTTAATTGTATCAAAATCTAATTCGGATGTTTTAATTAATGACATTTATCTTAACCTCGTAAGAGACACGGCTAATACTACTTCTTCTAAAGTATTTGCAACTTGAAATTTTACTTCAATATCTACAGAATGTTGATCCGGCCGCATGGTTGCAATCACTTCTCTCAAAATAGCTCTTGGTTCATACGATACGATCGCATTTGCCACTCTATCTTGAATTTCTATTTCATCAAATTCTGAATCGTTCTGAAATAAGAATCGATTTAAATCCCCACCATAATATGGTCTAAATGGCTTTTCTCCATAATTAGTAAGTAGCAAATTTTTGATAGCTTGCTTTACTGCCGCAGCATCTGTTTTCTTATAAATGTCACCAGTACTTTTCGCAGCAAACGATAAGTCAACATCAGAGTATGACTTTGATCTAGACGTAATAATAGATCTAGTATTAAGATTACCATCTTCTTGCGAAAATACTCGTGCCATATGTAATTCCTTTTAACCTATTTATACCTCTAGCGTGCCATCTAAAATAGCAACGATAGTACCATCAGCAGTTTTTATCTGAATCCCACCAACCAAAGAACTTTTAAACGTTAAGTTACCAGCTCCATCCGTTTTTAGAGATTGCCCAACAAAACCGTCCGAATCAGGTAAGGAATAAACTGCATTGCCATTGTCGTCAATAACAGTAACTAACCCATTTATAATTCTTAAATCCATTATCCTTTAGGTCCCGAAGTTGTACCAGCAGCCAGACCTGGAGTGTCTGTATGACGATGCTTGGTATGTGTTATTCCACTTACAGTTATTTCACCAGTTCCAATAGTTACTTCACCATTGCTCATTGTCACATCACCAGTTGAGTATTCTTGGACAGTGTTTGTTGCTTTTACATTGACTGCAACTCCACCATCAATATAAACACCATTCCCCTTAATTACAATTGCACCATCTGGATGAAATTCAATAAATGATCCTGACTTATGTCTAATATGAATTCTTTCAGCTCCATCAGTATCATCTATTTCTATTACGTGGCCACTCCTTGTGGCGTGGACTGAGTTGTAGGGATATTCAGCTCCATAAGGATCTCCTGGAGCTCCTGCAACAGATAACGACTTTTCCAACTCAGATGTTCCAGTTGCGAGTTTAGATGTTGTAGTAACTGATCCATCTTCATTCTCATATCTTGGCAGTGATCCGAATACCAAAGGGAGTTGGGAATTTGTTCCATCGAGAAACATTCCGAAAACTCTAGCACCGATCTGTATGCCTGTATTAATTCCAAGTCCATTTACTCCACCTTCAGTTATTGGCATTATGGTTTGAGCCCAAGGCAGTGTATTATCTGGAATATCTTGAAGATTATCAGAATGAATACCCATAATGCGAACCCGTATTCTACCAAGTTCTTTTGGGTCAAGCAAATCCACAACAGTCCCAATGAACCATCGTGTTTCGTCTCCATAAAAATCTTGGTATCTTGTAGGGATCATCTTCTATAGTTACCTATTTTCACGCAAGTTAAAGCAACTTCGTATATTTCTTTTTTAAACATATGTCTAGTTTGATATATCATATAGTTGCCAGATTTTTTAACATCAATTCTTTTTTCACCAGGTTTAACGTCTGGTTTACTATTTTGAAATTCTACTTTAATATTATTACCAATAGTTGAATGTTTATCACCATCAATAAAATCTACACCGGGCACAACAATAGTCATCGGGTTTTTCTTTAACATATTGTCAGCTGCTCTAGAAACTATTTCTAGTTTATAATCTGCTGCATTTAATCCTTCACCATATGATTGAAGTCCACCATAAGCATTAGAGCTTCTTAATTGTGTGATTGTTTTATTTTGTAATTTATTAAAAGGTTTTCCATTTAATGTATATAGTTCTGAATACGGTATATTTGTTTGTCCATTCATTACACCATCATTAAATAATCGACTAAACAAATCGTTCATTAAATCAAAATTAAATTTATCTTGAGTTTGGTCTACAGTATCTATATACTGATACTTAGCTCCAACCAATCCCTTTTGCATAAGCTTAGTAAGGTTTTCCATTTCAGTACTAAACTTATGACTTTTAATTGTTCTACGTCTTAATTCTGGATCTGGTGATTGTTGTGTTACAGTATTATATTTGTATGACATATCAGGGTTTAATACTGGTGTCGATAACATAGTACCCAAATCATTAAAAAAGATTTTATCTAAAGCTAAAGTTGAATAACAATAGAATGGATACCCAGACTTTGAAGTTGTCCGTTGGGTCAACCACTTTATTGCTTCAACTGGATTTAAGTTTGGTACAATTACTCTTACTCTTTGCTGATCACTACTAACACTACCTAATTCATGATCCAAATATTCGCTACATATTTTTCTAATTATTTCAGAACATTTACCAGTATAAGATTTATTAATATTAATTAGATTCGAAATATAACCAATGTCTTCTAACAAGTGTAATGCTAGAATTTGCATATTATTATTTACTTTTTCAGAAGTAATTACCTTTGTGATATAAAATCGATTTGTTATAGATTTGGTTTGGTCTCTTATACTTTTTATTCTAATTGTAATAGTTTCTGCACCCAATAAATCAGCATTCTCATATAGCCTTTCGTTATCAAGAATTAGAACTTGACCAGTTAGATATGGCTTATCTAAAGATTCAAATATATCAACATCAGTTGCAACTTCTTTCAGCTCAACTGGTTCACTCAATCTAGGAGATTCGAGCAATACAGACTCTAAGATATATTCCGATTTATTCTGTGGTGTTGGCATTATTTAATTGCCTCAAAGAATGATTCTACTACATCAGAAATAATATTTGGTTTTAGTACTTTAATAGTTCTTAAATCTTCATTAGCTTTTATGAAATATTCCATATATGTTATTGGAGTATTTTGAGCACCTGGTCCAACAGTAGGATCTATATCAACCCACTCGCCTGAAGCATCTTCGTAGTGATGTACTGCATCGTATTGAGCTTGTACTGACGTAATTACTGCTTGTTCAAATTGAGCTTGTTCATTTTGAGAAGTAATCGTTTCACCATTTTGAAACGCAATTGTTCCTTCAACCCAAAGCTGCCCAAAGTCTAAAACTCGGTGAGCAATAGTTGCTGATTGCCCAGATCTCAGACCAGAGATTGTTTGACCAATTTCTAGTTTATTTGTCAACGTATTACGAGTAGTAATTACTGTGTGATTGTATATTTTTTTAGCTTTTTCGTATGCCTTTGAATTTGTTAATGGCCATCCTACTTCTCTCAATTTTTTATTTAAAAGAAGAATTGTGAACATATATTCTGGAGCATCATAGAGCTCTAGGCAAACCTGATCCATCCGATCGCCATTTTGAATATAATAATCTTCATAAGCAGTAGCAGCATTTGCAATTTGATCTAATACGTCAGAATAAATTGAAATATTTTCTATTGATGCTGATATATTTGTATCACCAAACTTATATTCCGTCAATGGGAAATTTCTAAAAAACATCATACCTTGAATCCTTCATAGTTATAGAAGATGTCATTATCTTCATTTCTAACGTCATCACGATTCAGTGGTTTATATTCGGTAAAGGTCAAGTTCATATCAATTTCTGTAGGACTACCATCTCTATGTAGAACTGGAGAAGTTGAATTATACGATGTTGAAACTGTTTTACAATAGCACAATTTAATTGGTGTACCAATGTTTTTAAAGGTACCACCAACTTCTGATAACAAACGAATCTTAAACATGTTTGGGTAGTCATAAGCAATGTTTGGAGCAATCTCATCTGGATACGAATGGAATCTAAAAAACTTAACAATGTTTTTTACCATTACAGATTCTTCTGGAGATTTCGGAATAAACTTAAACACAAAGTTAAATTCACGTATAGATGGTCCATTGAATTGCGTTCGAAGATTAGGATTCATAGTAGCTCGAGCAGTGATAGATACCGCAGACTTTAATCCATCGCCAATTGGTAATGATTGTGATCCACGTACTGCAGCAACTCGTGATACTGCGCCAGATCCAAATAAATCAAAAACTGATTGTGCACCTTCTTTTAAAGAATCAAATACACCTGAAGCTAGTGAAGCACCACTGTTTGCAGCTCCTGCCAAAGCAGCTCCACCAAGTCCTAAAGAAGCAGTTGAATAGTCAAACCCGTCATTCACCATATATGCAACAGGTAAATGCAAATCGCATTTTTGTCCAGCAATTTCATAAATCTGTAAACCAGAAGCTTTTGCTCCCTGAGGTGTAGGCACACGTCCACCACCACCTTCTGTGGCAGTTTCAGAAGAAGAAAATCTAACAGCAATTTCAGGCGGAATTACTCTAATAGCTTGAAAACTGATTTTAGACTTATATTGGTTATCCTTGTTAACAGGATACCTAAAATTTCCTGGACTTATGCCCGAAGATTTTGAACTCGGCATGATCTCCAACCCTAATAAATAAAAATATCTAACAATATTTATAATGGTAATATGGCATATTCTGGACGTTATCAAGTACTGAACCCTAAGAAATACCAAGGGGATCCAACTAATGTGATCTATAGGTCACTATGGGAACGTGACGTCTTTAAATGGTGTGATATGAATCCAAAAGTTATGCTTTGGTCTTCAGAAGAAGTGGTAATACCATACTTTTATGAAGCAGATAAAAAGTATCATAGATATTATCCAGACCTAAAAATAGTATTTAATAAGAAAACTATACTTGTGGAAATTAAACCAAATAAAGAAACTAAACCACCGGTAGGACAGAGACGTACAAAACAATATATTAATGAAGCACTCACATATGTTAAAAATATGAATAAGTGGCAAGCTGCAAATTCTTATTGTAAAGATCGTAAATGGGAATTTCAAGTGTGGACAGAAGAAACATTGTATAGTATGGGCATAATGACTAAACCATTGAAGAAAGTTCCAGGAAAACTTAAGCCATTAAAACCATATCGCAAAAAACCTAAGAAATAATTATAAATACTGGTATGGCTGGAGAAAGTTTATTTAAACAATTAGAGTTCGAAGCATTCCGCGCTGGTATCACACCGCGGACTAGGGAATCTATACGCTGGTTTCAAGACAAAGCGAGACAAATGTTTCGTGGTCGTATTATGAAAAATAGAAAAGGAGTCTTTGAAGACGACTTACTTATTCAAACACCAAAACCAGTAACAAATGTAAAAGGCCCTGTGGGCAATATGTACATGTTTTTCTACGATCCAAAGGGAAAGAAAACATTACCATATTACGATGGATTCCCTCTTGTCATTATGATGGGTCCTGCGCCTGGTGGATTCTATGGATTAAATTTACACTATCTCCCACCAGCAATGAGAGCTAGAGTATTAGATTCTGTTCTTGGATCTGGTGGTAAAATACCAAAAAGATTTGTAGCACCTGCAATGAAACATTATTTGTTTTCACATGTAAAAAGCAGATTTGCTGAAGTAGAAAAACCCGAATGGGAAATTGCAACATTCTTGCCAATGGCAGATTGGAATAAAGCTGGTGCAAATAAAGTTTATAGAGACTCTAGGAAGAAAATGGCATGAGTACAATTTCTGAGCTTAAAACCTCGATTACGTTTGGTGGTGGATTAGCTCGCCCTAATAATTTTATGATAACTCTTCCAACTCTTGGTGGAGGTCGTGGTGGAGTATTGGGTGCTATTACTGGAGCGCTTGGGGCTCGTAATCAAAATATTCTTTGCCGAACTGCATCATTACCAGGAAAACAAATCCTTACACATGATCGTAGAATCGGTATGGAATTTGAAAAAATAGCATATGGCTATGCTGTTGAAGATGTCACTTTGACATTTATGGAAACAGCAACATATCCTATAAGAAAGTATTTTGACCAATGGAGAGAGTTAATTCTCGATGAAGATGGTCAAACGGCTGGGTATAAAAGTGAATACCAAAAGCGAGTAATTATTCATCAACTCGGTTCACCAATACCTTTGCCAACGCAGCGGGTACCATTTTTAAATCTAGGGATTGCAACATATTCTATAGAATTAATAAACGCATTCCCAACAACAATAAATTCAGTTGAATTTAATAATGATCAAGATAACTTTGTTGAAACCTCAGTACAGTTATCTTATACAAACTGGAAGAAAATACCACCAGGTCAACTTTCAGTTTCGTTTAATTTTTAATGGAGCATAATAAATTATGGCATTACCAAAACTAAATAATGCACCAAAGTATGAGATGGTTATCCCATCAACTGGTAAGAATGTGCGTTATCGTCCTTTCTTAGTAAAGGAAGAAAAGAATCTAATGATTGCTGCCGAAAGCGGTGAGCAAAAATTAGTATTTAAAGCTTTAGTTGATACTATTGCAAATTGTTTAGAAGATGAAGTCAATACAAATAAGTTAACAACTTTTGATATTGAATATATGTTCTTACAATTAAGATCTAAATCGGTTGGTGAATCATCTAAAATTAGTTTGCCATGCGATAATTGCGAAGCACGATCAGATATTATTGTCAATTTAGATGAAATCAATATTAAAATACCAGAAGTGAGTAAGGAAGTACAAATTACTGATAGCATTAGTATTGTATTAGATTACCCACCATTTAGTAAGATTTTAGAAACAGACTTGAATAACACATCATCTGATACAGCATTTGCTCTAGTTAGAGCTTGTATTGTTTCTATCAATACCGAAGACGAACGAATTGATGTTAAGGATACTCCAAAGGAAGAACTACAAGAGTTTATTGAATCAATGAGTAGTGTACAATTTGAAAAAATTAAAGACTTCATTGACAAGATCCCTAAACTAGAGCATGACATTAAATACACATGTTCTAGTTGTAATCATAATAATGAAATTCATGTCGAAGGAGTGGCAAATTTTTTATCCTAGCTCTATCTCATGAGAGTCTGGAAAATTATTATCAAATGAATTTTAATTTGATAACCCACTGGCATTGGGGACTGACTGAGATAGAGGGAATGATTCCTTGGGAACGAGAAATCTATATTACTTTGTTAATGAATTATTTGAAGGAAGAAAAACAGAGACAAGAGCAGAATAGGTAATGTCAAATTTAGTACAAGTAGCTGAGCAGCTAAAAGAGAATAATAAGCAAAATATGGAGGGTCACCTCCTAGTTGCGCTTGAGCTCGAAAAGTTAAACGGCAAATTTAAGTCTTTCCTTGATATACTCAAAAACCAGCAAATGGATATGCTGGAACTTTTGCGTGAAAAGAAAGATGAAACCGCTGCAGCTGGAGCCGATCCAAAATCTCCAAAGGCTGACTCTGGTGGTTATGGTAAAATCATTGCTGGTATTGCTGCTTTAGCTGGTGGCATTTTAGCTGGTATCGCTGATTCCTTAAAAGCATATGCTAAGTTATTTAGACTAGATGGTCTTATGAAATCTATTAGAGGCATAACTGCTAGTCTTAGAACAAGAGTAATTGACGCTCTTACAGATCTGTTTAAACCAATTCGTGCTTTCTTTGCAAGCAAGGGTGGTGCTATTGCTAGAATTATCGATGACTTCAAAGTAAGAGCATTTGTACTTTTTGATGATGCTCTCAAATTTATGGATGATTTATTAAAACCAGTAAAAGATCTATTTACAAATCCTGAAGGTCGTATTGCTAAATTTTTTAGAATGATTACTGCACCATTTAGATTCCCATTTGAAGGATTAATAGATGATGCTGTTAAACCATTCAAAGGGATCTTCCAAGCCAGTGAAGATGGTACTAGTTTACTATCAAAAATCATATCTAAAATTAGAGCTCCATTTGATTTTGTGATGGATGCTGCTGGCAAAGCGGGTGAGATGATTAGAGGCGCATTTTCAATCTTTGATGAAGGCTCAGCTCTCATGAAATCTCTTAGTTCAATTGGTAGAATTATTGGTAGATTATTTTATCCAATTACTTTGATTATGACCGTGTGGGATACAGTAAAAGGAGCTATTGAAGGTTTCGAAGACGAAGGTTTTATTGGTGCAATTCAAGGTGCCATTACGGGATTGATCAATGGTGTCATCGGTGCTCCATTAGATCTCCTCAAAGACGTTATGGCTTGGGTACTTAAAAAGTTTGGATTTGACGAGTCGGCTGAAGCATTGTCAGGCTTTAGTGTACAAGATTTCTTTGCCAAAGCAATTGATTTAATTTTCGATATGTTTAAGTCAGTCATTAATGGTATTATTGAATTGGCTGCTAGTGCTATTGAAAACATCCCTCTTATTGGTGAAGGGATTGGAGATAAGATTCGAAGCTTTAAGTTTGATACTAACGTTCAAGAAAGAAAAGCTTTAGATAAAGAAATCGATCAAGCTAAAGCAGATGATGCAAATGCTCGTAAAGCACAAAATGACGCGGCGCGATTAAAATATGCTGATAAAATTATTGTTAATGGTAAAGAACTAACTGGTTCTGAACGAGAAGCTTATATTCTTGATAAGCAAAAATCGGCAATGATGAAATCAAGCGATTCATCTAAAAGACTAGAAGAGTTAAAAGCTCAAAGAGCAGCATTAGGTGGACCAGGTGCTAATATTGCAATTGATGCTTCAACTAAAACAAATGCACCGTCATCAACAACTACACCAATGGTACAAACAACACCTTCTGCTATGGACTATAGCGATCCAATGCTAGCCGGAGCATAAAAAAAGGGAGCCTTTCGGCTCCCAATTTTCTCTAAGGGATTTTAACTTTCGTTTGCAAGTTTTGCAAAGTATGACATAGTATCGTCATCATCATCTGCAACAACTTGTTCGGCTGATGGCATAGTCGGTGCTGGATCAGGTTCATTCATTTGAACCATTTCTTTTACCGTTGGTGCACCACCTTCAACTGCTTCACCAAGAACACGAGCCAATTTAGTTTTTAGCTCATCGTAAGTCTTGTAGTTCTTAGGATCAGTAAATTCAGATAAGTCATGTAGACTATTGTAGACGGTTTCAAGCTTAGCTTCATCAGCATCGTACAATTCTGACTTGCCACCGAATTCTGATTTATCGTAGTTACGATAACCTTCAACATTACGAATCTTCAATTTGAATTCCGCACCTTCCCAAAAATCAAATGGGTTGATAGGTTCTTCATCTTGGAAAGATGGCTGCATGAGATCCATGATTTTATCAAAGATCTTTTTGCCGAACTTGTAAAGGAATACCTTACCTTCATTCTGAGGAGCAGAAGGATCTGATACTACCAATACGTTTGCTACGTAATGGAGGCGTCTTTTCTGATCACGGGCTCGGTCTTTATCAGACTCGATTCCTGAGTTCCAGAGACGTGAGTTGAGTTCACCGACTGGATCATCCTTACCAATAGAAGTAAGGCTGTTCTCGATATACCACAGACCTGTTGGTCCTTTGAATCCATGATCCCAATACCTAACCCAAGGGAGTTCTTGTCCCTCAGCTGCTGGTAGGAATCGTAAGACTGCATATCCATTACCTGCTTTATCTACGGTAGGTTTCCAGATTCGATCGTCGGAGTAGGATTTTTTGTCTCCACCGCCGTTAACTTTTTCGGCAGCTTGAACGAGTTTAGAGATTTGATCGCGATTGCGCTTTAGATTTTCGAATGACATCGTATTGTCCTTATGTTTAATATTAACTGAAATATAACTGAAATATTCGTACCACGGAACTTTTTGCAGTACGTATATTATATATCACACTAGTCTGAAAAAGCATCATCTAATGTGTTCTTACGAGGCAAATAATTTAATTGCATTGCCTCAGCTTCAACCTTGTCCTTAATGATTGGTGAAATAAACTTCTTCACGTCTTCAGGTTCAATGTTGTGTTTATCACATACATGAAGGATAGCCTCCATATAAGGGATTCGAAGTTGAATCACTGTGGATTCAATTAATTTGGTAAACTTACTTTTAGTAAGAAAATGGTTTTCAATATTAGTAGACTCTTCCATAAATTCTCCTATTTAGCAATTAAGATAACTGTGTCTTCATTCAGTCTACCATTAGGTACACTTGACTTAGTCTTAATTGCATCCAGCACTTTTGTTCTTTTGGCTGGAGTTGTTTTCATAATCTCAGGAAGTTGTTCCATTGGCTTTCTCAAAGTGAGTGCACGAGACTTCTCAGGATTAAAGTTTTGAATGGTAGTACCTTTAATGGCAAACCCTTTTGCATCCTCAGTGGTGTACTCAATAATTTTTCTGGTTTTGCAATTAAAGACATATAGAACAGTCTTACCAACAATTTGAGCCGGAGGAATAGAGACAATCTTATAATCATTGTCTTCTTTTTTGTATTTGACATTTGAAACTTGTTTGTCAATAGAAATCGGTTTGGCAATTCGAACTTTACGTGTAGCTTTTGAAGCATCTTTTACTCGTTCAAGATCTGCCAACATCTTTTCACATTCCTTGATGCGGCGATTGAGTTCAGGCCGTGAAAGGTGGGAATACCCTTCAACCGCTTGTTCACATCTTTTATGGTACGCATCGCTATAATCAAGCAACCATCCCTCAATCACCGTTTGAACTGGCTTAATAGCTGAACCAGCCAGTCCATGTACCTTAAATAATGTGTACACATCAATAGAGGCTTTTTCACCATCAATCCACGCATCTTCCAGAGCATCAAGATCTGTTAGAATAGTAGCATTGATTTTTCGATGCAAGCGCTGTTGAGGAGAGAGACTGACTACTTTGTCTGAGTCAGATTGCGCTTGCAACTTTTCATAATACATAGCTTTGCCAGGTTCAATTAGCTCAGCCATGTGCCGATCCAGAGCAGCTTTCCAGTACTCTGTATTATCATCAACCGGTAACCCACTGTTGTACCAAAAACAAGTAGCCGCTTGATAATACTTTGAGAACGTCCAATCAGGATGCGCTAGAATAAACTGCGCGTCACTTTTTGAGAAGTTCTTTTTAACATATGTCTTATGTTGATCAATCGCATCTTTGCGTTGTAGATCAAATTGAAAATAATTTTGTACAGCACTGAAACCTTTGTCAATAGGTGCTGCGTTTAATCCAGTGCGTCTGGATGGTACGGTTTTCTTTTTACGTAATGCCATATTTCTCTCTCCTTAAATTGGCAGGGGAACACAGAATCGAACTGCAAGCTTTGGATTTGGAATCCAACGTGTTGCCACTACACCATTCCCCTAATGATAGATATATTATATCACTGTTTGTCAGGAATGTAAACAACTAAATGCACTCAATCCACACATTATCTGAAAGAATTTTATAAGCACCAATAAAGGTTTTTGATTTCATATAAGATTCTCCAAATTCTTCTGGACTTACCATACTAATAAAATCTTTTCCATCTTGTTCATACAGATAATAGACTCTACCTATAATTGGTTTGAAAGCAATATTAGCATTAAGTAATCTATCATTGTATTGCGCCTGTTCCATCAGATCTTTCATTTGCGATTCTAGTTCTTCATATCTAGAATGAAATCTATGTGAAGCTTCAGCAGCTTGTCCTTGTTTATAACCTTGAACATCTGGTAGAGTAAATGCTGGTGCACTTACATTAGTACCATATGGTGTAGTCATTGGGCTATCTGCTACTCTATCTGGCTTCTTCATATATTTCCTTAATTGGGGTGATATACGGGATTCGAACCCATACTATCAGTGCCACAAACTGACGTGCTAACCATTGACACTAATACCACCATTGGTCGGGGATGGAGGATTCGAACCTCCGACTTCTCGGTCCCAAACCGAGCGGTCTACCAGACTGACCTAATCCCCGATAGAAATTTCAATTGGCATTCCGTCCGGATTAATTATATCAGTACTTACTTTTTGTACTCTATCCCACCTAAAGGTTCGCCAATCTTGAACATCAACATCCCATACAACACAAATGTCTGCATTTTCTTTTCTTTCTTTACCAGCTTCAGGTGCAGGGTATTTACCTTCTTCCTTAGTGCAATTCATAACTCGAGTTGAACCATCAGCTTTAGTAAATGTAACTTCAACAACACCTTCAAGCAAGTCTTGACGGATTTGTTTTTGAATGAACTCTTGTGTAAACATCAATTACTCCATAATAAGTTAAACAGGTAAGCAGTTTATAGTCATGCTTAGGACTTGAGTCTTTCTTATGAGGGCGCTCTATAATTTCCCACCAGTGTCTTAATTTTATAGTCGTTCCTGGCTTAACCGCGTTATGTCCGCTCGACTTCTCCTTTGAAGCAAATTTAGCACTGTTGCTAGGCCTTGCTTCGTTAGCCATTTGGTACCCACGGCCAGACTCGAACTGGCACGCCATGCGGCTCTGGATTTTAAGTCCAGTATGTCTACCGATTCCATCACGCGGGCTAATTGGCTGGGATAGTAGGGCTCGAACCTACGACCTGAGAGTTAACAGCTCTCTGCTCTACCAACTGAGCTATATCCCAATAATTGGCCTGCCCTGCAGGATTCGAACCTGCGACCCACAGCTTAGAAGGCTGTTGCTCTATCCAGCTGAGCTAAGGGCAGTTAACTATAATGTAGATAAGTCGACAAAAAGTATTTTGGCTTATTACCTACAAATCCTGAGTGAGGGAACATCCAATTTGGAGGAAAGATTACTACCTTACCCTTTTCAGCTGGAATGGTCTGATTAAAAAAGGTTGTCCCACCACTATCATTCAAATACACAAACATTGCAAGATATCGAGTACTTAGATCATATGTTGTAGCATCTACATGTTCTTTAAAGTATCCACCAACTGGGTATTTTTTAATTCGCAATTTTTCTAAAGACACTGGTTTCTTACAATATTTGAAGTCTTTTATATATTCATTAGCTGCTTGAACAAATAAGTTAGTTGCAACCCTAGTAAGATCATCACTGTTGTCTAACCCGATTTGAGCAAATTTCATTAAATCATTATCCATTATATCATACTCAAGGTTATAGTTACCCATTGAACGTTGAGTCTCATATTGAATAATTAGCTCATCACATACATGTTCTGGAAAATAAGCTGGATATTCTTTAATAAATTCACTTAGATCCATCTTCATCACCGTCGCATTGTTGCATAGATCGACGGTTCAGTTCCTCGACCAACTGGGACCAGGTTGGATTTGTGCATTGTTGCGATTCCAACGACGTAGTCTCCTGAGTAGACATTTGCCTCTTTTTTTGGAGCGATACCGCTGATTGTGTTCGACGTCGAGAAGCTTGCAATTTTTGCCGTTTCCCTGATATAAGTCTTTGGTTGGACATAAGCTTTAAACTCCCTTTTAGCTTGTTTAACTGATTGCAAAAGCTTTTCATACTTTTTATCTTGTTTCTGTTTAGCATGAAACTCTGCACGGGCTTTCTTTTTTCGTAATGGAGTACTCAAAATAACCACCTCAATATAGCAACAAATAACATAAACGCAATAACTGAATTCAATAGGATAAGAGCTCGATCTTTCCATGCCAATGAAACGATTAGCCAGCCACCTGTACCTATCCATGAAAAGAAGATGTCATAGATCTTAGGGATCTCATCAACTGACCGGCATGCAACAGCGATTAGAACAAATATAGTTGCAATCCATTTGAGATAATAGATATATCCCTTGGTCTTGATTAGTGTGACATCTTCATTCAGTTGTTTCATATATTAGTCCCAATCATTCTCATATGATTTTTGAGCAGCTACACGATCACCATAGTGTTCACTAAGATACCTTGAACCATCTTGATAGTGGTTATGGTTTTCATCCATCTTAGAAATCATATCATCGAACTTTTTAGCAGCAGCTCTACGACGAGGAGTTTCTTCCTCATCGGTCCACTTACGTACTCTCTTAGCACCTTCGGCTAGACGAGCACGAATAGCTTTTTTCTTGTTGTATTTCTCAGCAATAGCTTTGATAACAACAAGACGCTCTTCTTTAGTCATATTTTTTGTAATTGCATTCATCTTGTATTCTCCTCATTTTTCATTTTATAGTATATTCTACCATACTTTTCAGAGTATGTAAACCCCTAAAATGCACTTTTTTTCATTTTTTTCACTTTTTTTATATAGTGTGACATTTATATCACAGTACCCATAGTAAGACAAAACCAATAATAACTACCATCCACATTCTCATCATCATAAGGACCCAAAGACCCGCTAGCGCTGCGAGGAGAATGAGGAGAAAAAATACAACGCTAAGCGGGTCTTGAGCCCAGATGGTCTCAAGGATTAGTTGCAAGCCGTTTGTGTCGTCCATAGCGCAACTACCTCCTTGAATTCTTTTTCAGTCGGGATCTTCTCAGAAGAGAAAGAATATTTCAACACAAAGTCTTGCTTCGAAGGCTTGTGGTACATCTTATGGTTACCATCATTATAGTAACAATAACCATTGATCTCGTAGATGAAAGCTTTTGGTAACATTAGAATTCTCCTACTGTCCCATTCTTAGCATACCATGCAGCAGCACTACGATCATAAGCCGATGAAGCTCGAAGTTTACGCATCTTTTCAAAGAAGTAATCTTCGCGCACAGCCTCGTGGATTGCAATCATTGCTTTAACATATCCACGATTCTGTGTAAAAGTATTCAGGAGCTCATCCTGTTTCGCGAAGATTTCTTTTGCACCTGGTACATCGATGTTACGCATTTTCATTCTCCTCAGGAGTAGCGATTTCACCGCGCAAACCAAGTAAAGCTGCCATAGCTTTATGGGCGTAAGTTTTTTCAGAGTTGGTCATTTCACCAAACATGCGGTCCAAGTCTAACATCATCTTGTAAACCACTGAATCCATCATTTCTTTTTTCATAATCTATTTCCTCATTTAGACTCCAGTTATCCCGGTGGGGATATGCAGTGGCTCTTAACCCTAGTCTTTAACCTCAATTCATTTTATAAGTATATTATACACCAGGTTTCTAGAAAAGTAAACAAAAAAATGCATTTAATTTGAATTTTTTTTGTTTAACAAAATCAATCATTTAGGCTGCTTTGTTAAGCAGCACTAAACGAGGCTCAATATACTTAGCTATTGAGTAGGGTAGACCCATGCAATAGCAAACATAGCTAGGATCATACTCTTCACGATGCCCTTCAGCATCTAAGATGATACGAATTGCATCATCACGATTGACATTACACATGTCACGGACTAACCGGATCTGTGCACGAAACTCAAGAAGAGCTTTTGCCTCAGCAGCACGACGAGACTTATTCTCCTCGTCAATCGCATCAGCGATCCACTCAGCCTCAGCACGAAGCTCCTCAATAGACATCGACTCAAAATCGTAATGACGACCCTTTACGCCAAAGGCCTCTCTGTGACCCTCATAGATATACATCTCGAGGTGTTCACGTGGGATGTCTACTAATTTAACTTCTGTCATGATATTCTCCTCATCAATTTATGGTACTATTATACCAAAGTTTGACGCGGTTGTAAACAAAAAAAATGCATTTAATTTAAATTTTTTTCGTTTAAGAATATCAATCACTTAGATCACTCTGTTAAAAATTGCCTTTTAAGAAGATCGCGTTCGTCTATAACTTCCTTTAAACGAACTTGGAGATAATGGATCTCCTCTTGCATTTGAGCAATGGTTCTTTTCAAACCTTCTTCTGGACTGATTGTGGTTACGCCGCCATATACAACGTCTTCTGGTAAGTCTTCCATTTCTTTAATAATACCTTCTGTAGTTTATATGCTTCTTTTTCACTCGGCTTTTTACGATAAGGAATATTGTCCTCATCTTTAAATTGCCCTTTTTCGGATTGACGAACATGCACCATTTCATGAAATACTGTCATCAGTAAATCATCGGTCTCTAGACCCTTTTGAATTTCAATGGCATGATCATATTTATCTAAATAAAGGTGCCAACCGACAACGTCATCATCTAGGTTTTTTAAACAAATATCTATTTCTAACTTACGCTTTCTAGGCATAAGTTCATCCACAGCAAACCAAAAGGCTTTCTCAACTAGAGCTCTTTCTGATTTTTTACCACCACGAATATCAATGCAAAACATGTCATCTCCTCTAAATGATAATATTATTATACACCATAGAGATCTGATTGTAAACAGGTTTAATTAAATTTTTTAATACTGTATCATAAATGATACACTAGGCCTCAGAAATACCATCCATTTTTGGTAACCCTTTGGTATCAAATTGAATTTTTTCTGATTCTTTGAGAGGGGAATAAACCTTGCACGTTACATTATCTCCATGATCTACCTTGAATTTATTATGCGTGTGGTGTAATACAAACTGAGTGTCTTTAAATTCATTCCACATGTTTGTCCAAATTGGTCTCCAGAATGTAGCCAATCGGTTGTTGTTAGTATTACCACGGTCAGAAGCAAGAACTAAGTCTGAAAAGCTTCTCATATTAAAATCAAAAATAGAATCGAATCCATACATGTGGACGACGTCTGGTTTAATTTTAGTGCAGGCGTAGTGTGTTGCTACGTGGCCACAGTTGAAATTGGTATAACCAATCCCAATATTACCACCAGGCGGAATAGCATATTTAGGAAGATGCGTATAGAAATCTTTAATTTGCCCAGATACTTTCATATGCCACATAGGATGATCTTGTAAAAATCTTTGTGGCCTAAAACCACAAACCCACTTACCGTCTACTTTGACAGTTCCTTTCATCATTGCCATCATGAATTTGAAATCCACCATGACAGTAGCATACTTATCTTCAATTGGGAATGGTGTTTGATTACAGGCAATCTTTAATCCTTTTCGTTCTTCTCTTAAGAACAAAGAAGCATTATCTCCATTTCCAATAATATGTACAACTCTAGGCACTCATTTTCTCCTTAATGATGGCATTGCCTTTTGCTCCAGTCCAATGCATCATCTTTTTCTTATCGCTATCGAAACCATCAAGCAATTGGAGTCTCAACCAATTGTATTCTTGTGGCAATGAATTTATATATGTGAGTTGATTAAGTGGATCTAACATACCGTGAAGTACTTCTTGATCTCCAACAGTCGGATTTTCAAAAACCATTTTTGCCCACGCATGAAGAATTTGTGGTTTGTCAATAAACCCTACAACACCAGAATTATACCATGATTCATGCCGACGGCGAGTCCAAGGTTTATCTTCTACCATATTTAGTTTATTTGGCTGGAGTAAATCAAAAATATCTGACACATCATCTAATACTTCAATGTCTGTGTCTACCCATACAGTTTTCTTGGCTGGGCAATGGATCATTGCTTTTGGTTTTTTGAACCATCCTTGTTCAGACAACTGTGTTAAATCCATAACTGCATGAAAATGTTCTCTAACAAAGTCTAAATTTTCTACTCCAAAGTTTGCAAACACTAATGGTGTATCATTATGCTTTTTATAGTTTTCAACAAACCAAGGGAGTTGCCATTCTGTCTTAGCATCGCATCCAGTTACGAATGCACAATTATAGGATTTTGTAGTTTTCATCATAATTATGTTTTGCTCCACAGCCATTTGGATTTTGAATGGTAGTAAAATTATCTCTAGCTTCTACAGGCCAAGGGTAATATTCTGTAACTAAGTTTGGGAATCTATCTTTATGTATAAAAACATCAGTAGGGCCTGGATCAATATGTGCACGATAGAGTAAGCATTCAGCTCCCTTTGGTGTAACTATATATGCGTGAGCTCCAGGCAAATAATCTTTAGAGAATAGATTCCTTTCACCAATCCATGCTGGTGTCTTATAGTTACCATAAGAGGGTTTACCAATATTGATAATATCACCCATTAATCTTTCATCTGGTAAACCATCGACAAACCAAGCATCGTGTTCTAATATTAGAGTTGTTTCTTTATTATCAACTGCCCGTTGCCATAGACTATAGTGTGACATAAAGGCTGAAACAACTTGAGGATGTCTACTAAACTTTTCGGTAAAATACGTAAGAGGAATATCAAGCTTTTGCGCTGCTTTATAGATATTTGTATTTCGCGGAGTTACAGCTTTCCAAGTATTTACTTCAATCCCACGACGTTTAGCCGAAGCAATACATCTATTTGCTGCTTCAACTGACTCTGGAATATCTTCGATTGTAATTACATATGCTCTCATGATGATGTGGTGCTCACTAACTTTTGAAGTCCTGTATAATATTTCTGTGTTTGACCTAAAGTAGTAATTAGTTGTCTACACATAATTGCGTCATTTGGCCATGCTCCGTATTGAGCCACCAAATCAATTAATTTTTTAGCACCCGCAGGTTTAATAAAATAGCTGGAATTACCAGCAATTCCCTGTGGTACTTGCAGATCATCGATTTGTGGAGCTCTTACAATACCATGATTCGGAGACGATGCTTGTACTACTTCATGATATTTATTTTGTAGTCTAGTAGCACCCATTGGACTATTCAATCCAATAATATCAAAGTGAGATTGCTTAAAATCTTTGATTGGTAATCTACCATCGTATGTGTACAATGCATCATGCTCATGAATAAGAATTGGTTCATCATATGCTACACATGTTTGCCATAATTTATAATGAGAAAGAAAACAACCAATCCGTTTCTTTGGTTCAGCTGTTTGATAAGCATTCTTTCTAAGACCAGAAGCAAAGTCCATCTGCGATCCAGTCCAAGGGTAGTTCCATTTTATATTTAGCTGATTCATTACTATATCCACCAAATCTGGAGTAATAGCATCGAACATTCTAAATTCAATAAATTTATCTTTACAGGATTTGACTACATGCGTAGCACCTGTTTCAGAAATTTCATCACCTTTTATTCTAATTACAAAAGCTTTCATTGTGCAAAATGCTGCCAAGTAAGAGGAGCAACTTTTGGTTTATTATTCCACCATAAGTTTCCGTACACTTGAGTCCTCTGAGTTTTTAAATGGTCATAATTTAATTTTACTGCATGCAAAGATTTATCACCAGGAGCAAAGATAGTAATAGAGTTATTTTCCAATTGTGTAAACACTGTATCACACCAATCCCAAGGAACCCAACATCTATCTACTCGAGATTCACTTTTCCAAAAATCATAGATGTGTTCCCATTCTGGTTTAAACTTCATAAAGTAAGTACCACATCCTTCAACAGGCCTTGGATTAATATTTAACATATACGTAAGTGCTTTCTTACGAATGTCTGGATGTGGACTAATTTCATAACCTGTCAAATATTTTTGAATAGCTGTTTCTACATAAACATTATCACTAATACCAAACTTGTCTCGAATGCATGATAAGAATTCTTTTGAATTCAAAAATGTCATAAGATCTTCGATGAACTGAGTTTTAAACGTTTGCATACGATATGCCATACCAAAACCTTCGATCAAACCATGAGCATGAGAAGGTTTTACGCCAGTTCCAGTACTAGCCCATTGGATATAAGCCTGTTCATCTGTTGTGCAACCAGGAAATGGTTGTGGTTTATATCCTTGATAACGTAGATATTCGATCATTCCTTCAACAGAAGGAAATTCTGGAAATTTAATTTGAGCATTATTAGTGATAATGTCTAAATGGTAATCACTCAAAAAATTCTCTAAATAAACAAATCTAAATGGCTCCTCAATAAATGGAGCATCATTGATTTTATCGATTAGATAGTTAAACATATTCTTTGAATATCCCTTCTATAACATCTAGATCTGGAAGTGTACCCAACTCAAACCTAGCATTATCCGTTCCGTATAGTTTATGTATCAATCCAACAGATGCATAATAATCTAAAAACTTCGTGCCATCTCCCCAGAGTTGACATGTATTTGTTGTTGTTACGTGAGCAGCTGGGATACCATAGGCATGAGCAGCAATAATCCCATGTAAACTTGTTGACATGATAGTTTCACAAGATGAAATTTCCTGTGCAGGATTTACTGGATTATCATCTACTAAATCTATATAGTGCCAACCATTTGTTTTTGCCAATTGCTTTGTGTGTTTATTTCGATGAGAATAGTGTGGGATAAATCCTACCTTATGTCTTTTTTCTACCGGTGGGATAAACCTTGGTAGTAATAAAGCGGGGTCTCCGTAAATCTCAGGACACTCACCACCACATTCTAGAACACGATCGCGAGTGATTGGACCTCTGACAAACCGATAAATGTTAGATCGATCAAGATCTTCATTTTCACGAATACAGCCTGATCCAAGAATAGTAGCTCCATTTTGTGCTAACCTTATAATAGAACCAGTTGCAAAGAAATTTGCTTGTTCAGCTTTATTTGTATGCTTGAACGCAATACCATAATGATTTAGAATATTTGCTGTAAGTACATCCCCAAAGTTTTGAGGAACATCACCCCAGTAAAACGTTTTCATTATAAAATTCCTTGATCAACCAATGCTTGATAGTTTTCTATTTTTTCTCTTTTTGGACCTTGCGGTGTTACTTTAGTTCTAATATGAATAAAACCAGCTTTTTCTGGATTTGGCAAGAAAGAACATTGACACCAACGTCTATCCAAATACTTTTCATCTGGTGCAAAATACATTGAACCAAAAACTGTTAATGTGTGAAAGATCCCTTCATCCTCATAGTGATATGGTTTATTATAGTTTTCCATCCATGCATCACTACCAGTATTTAATACCTGGCGAAATCTTTGACGAGTACCTTTATCAAACTTATAGATTGCTCCACCCCAGTATGGATAGGTTGTTGAAGCAATCATTGGATATTGGCCTGCAAGTCTTTTAGCCAACATCGTTTGAACTTCAGCATGTAGACCACAACCTCTTTGATCAAAGATATTATCAGTCATTCCCTTTGGAGCAAACATATCAATATCCAACATCACAACTTTATCATACTCGTCAAATTGCTCATCAATCATATGAACTTTTTGACAAGGAGCAGTCAACCGAGGCCTAAAAGGTTTACCTAATATTAGCTCATATTCAGCACCAACCATCTCAGCATATGCTTGAATATTTTCAATGGACAACTTATCTAGTGGTCTAAGTTCTCCATCGAAATGTTGTAGAATAAGATTACGCATCTCTTTTTAAAACCATATATCCAACGTTAGATTCACCACGTTCGATAACCTTCCATCCTGGATTATTAAAACAAAAATCTGTCAAGCAATTATCCAACTCAGCCGTTGGTTTTGCTGTGTCATGCGCAATAATATATTTGTTAACTCTACTAGCATGGACTTTTAATTCTTTTGCCATGTGATATGCTTTATGATATGAATCAATCAATAACATATCAACACGCGGTCCAATAGATTCTAAAGAACCAGAATCAACTTCTTTCATTTTAAAAACAATTTTGTTTTCTTTTGCATGAGCTTCAGCTAATGGCTTTAGAAATTTATTATATTTTTCTAAACTAATGTCTACACCTTCAACGTATTTGAATCCGGCAAGAAGTGCACAAGACAATGTACCTCCTTGGTGCACACCCAACTCAGCGTACGTAGTGCACTCAGTTGCATACTTCATAAGAGCATCATGTTGTTCACAATAGTCATGACCATGAGCTTCTTCCTGTTGTTCACGAATCGAAATATAAAACTCTTCTACAGTTTTACAATGATCCAATTTTGAATTAATCATTTACAACTTTCCTCAATCTATTCATGTCGTAATGGTCTGCGCCTCGTAGTTGAACATGTACAAAACAAGGCTGTTCCCTATAATCATTTATAGGTCTATTATCGCCACTTGTATCTGGCTTAAAAAAGATCTGACTATTCCATTTATAATCCATTAACTGCCAATCAAATTGAGGCAACATTGCATTTAAATAGTTTTGATCTCCCTGATAAAATGGTGGGAGTCCAGATCTAGACATTAGATCACAATATTGTTTGAAGTCTTTAAAGCAGTGTCTAGCTTTTTCTCTACCTTTTTTAGAATAAAGAACCACACCACTATTAAAAACTCGAGGACGTTTGACGTCATCTCGATACAATTCGAAACCATAATTTTTTTGAATGACATCGTACCAACGATTATCATTAGCGTTATTGATACCACCCATGTTGTGTTTAGTTCTTAAACTAGGTTGCATCCATTCTTCGCAGATACCAATCTCTGCATTGAATTCTTCAAAAATGTTTTCATTACAAATATCAACAGGAACTACATCAGTGTCACAAAACAAAATATTATCGTAATCATCAAAAGACAAATCAAAGATTGGCTTAAAGGCACCGTAGTGAGGGTTGTACCTTCCCAAGTTTTTTCTTTGAACTCTTGCTTCTTTTGGCCAGGTTGGGTTGAGTTCGAAGACATATTCAACTCCAATTCTTTTTGCATATTGATCCATAAGAAGAACACCCGCCTCATTACCTGAGGTGAGTGTCCCTTCCCAAAATTGATATATTAGATTTTTCATCTAAAAGATTCCACGCCGCCTACATAATTATCTGGATCGTTATCTGTTGTACCAATAGTTGCATCATGACGTTTACCATCAAATACACAAACAAAATAGATGCCATGAGGTCCAGCATATACTCTATGGAACCAACCGTCTGGGATCAATATAACATCCCCAGCATTTACATTTTGATCGTGATGTTTCCCATTAGTATCAATGAGTTCCATTTTACCAGAGCCTTCAGTAAAGAAATAAACTTCCTCTTGTCCAGGATGAGCATGGCCCGTGGTTTGCATTTTAGGATTTAGTTCTGTAGAACTCAAAACTAAATTCTTTAGTGTAGTGTTATCCTTTACAGTATATCGATCGTCTTGTTTTGCAACAACACCACCAATGTCCATAATATTCAGTTTCATAGAATATCCTTTCTTAATTGTTCTATGTCTTCACCGCGATTTGGTAGTTTATCTTTTAAGAAGAAATGAACGAAATGAGCTTCCCTTACGCGTGTGCATGCAGTATATAGGGCATTCCATTTCCAGTCCATTTTCTTAATATTCATGCTTTCTTTACGAACCCAGTAGTTTAAAAGAGTCTGATCCGTAGACCATTTCCACGGACCAAGTCCATCAACAAATGGTTTAAATTCTTGACGAGTAATAAATTCTTTAGGAGATTGTCCATTTAGATATTTAGCAAAACTATCTTTATTCATAACCATCATTCCCATATTCATAAATGGGAATCCAGTCAATTCGCTATATTCCCAATTTAAATTCAATGGAGCATATTGCATACGAGAATAATTTAAGATTTTTGCTCTATATTCTGGAGTCATTGGCATAGATGCTTCAACGACTGCGCCGAAATCATATTCGGGTTCTAATTCAAAAAAGATGTCAGGTGCATTATCACGAATAAAAATATCAGCATCGATAACAGCGATTTGATCATAGCAATCAAAGTATGCAAACGCATTCTCTTTTTCGTAGATAGGGAGGTATCCTCCATGCTTTTCATAAGACTCTACTGACCTGTTTGTTGAAAATATATCAGGTTTGATACGCAAAAGAGGTTGACGCTGACATACATAATCCACGCCAATCCTCTCCGCATATTGTTTTACTGATTCTGTGCACCAATCATATAGTCGTGAACGTTTTCCTACGTACACTTGGTAAATCAACTGTGCCATTTAGTATCCTTTATTTTTTCTTTAAGGCGTCGGCTCCAAAGAAAGCTGAAACTAAGACTGCAATAGAAGCAAAATATGTTGGTGCAATATCAGCAATTAAGTTAGCTGCTTTTTCTAGACCAAGCCATGATGTTAATGCAATACCAAGTGGATAGATAAGCAATCCAACCAGTGAAAACCATGCCATCTTACGAATAGCATCTCGTTGTGCATCTGCATCTTCCATTTCTTTACGCTTGAACTCCAGATACATCTGGTGCTCATCTTCAGTTACGACTCCATCACCATTGGAATCAGCTGGATGGTAACCAGCTTTTTCGATTTTTTCTTCTGCCATGTGAACTCCTAAAATTTGCTTTCATTACTAAAACATATTATAGAAATTCAATCGCACCCTATTATCTATACATATTTTAATCTTTCAGCGTAGTCAATTGCATCATCAATTTTAGGCAAAAGATACTCTTCAAAGTCATCTTGATTTGCTTGGTAACGAATAGCGATACCGCCATGCATTTCCCATTCTGCGCAATTTGATGGTTTGTCATCAATCAAGATATTCGCATGACCAGTATACTTATCAACAGCATATCTATGTTTGCGATGAGTAAAGATACACTTAGTAACTGGAGGCATAATTAGATGACCTTCTAACCAGATCCTTTTCCAGTAAGCTGAGTTATATTCATCTTTACGAAGAGGTGAAGAGCAGATGCCCCAGTCACCAGTTGATTTCACATAGTCAATCAATTTGAAAGTTGTAGGGAAAGGTTCAAGCAGATTGAAAAAGTCAGTACCTTTCAATTCCATTAACTTGGCTTCAACATCGCCAAGATCTTTCCAATGTTCTAATCCAAAGTGTTGCTCGATACCTCCGAAGAAGTCTGCGAGTACACCGTCCATATCTAAATAAATTGTCATAATTTTCTCCTCTATTTTCTAGCCAAAACTTCTACTACATCAAAGACGCTGAAGTAGCGTGGCTTTTTTTCTTCTTCATCATCTTTCTTAAAGAACACCAAGGTTGCACATTTTTTGATACCTTTCAATTTCTTTCCAGGAATGCCAAGATCTTTGACAGCCTGCTTAAAGGTAACTACTGCATCAACTCCAGCATCTGCTAAGATTGCTGCGTTCTTGCCTGAGTATTCGTATCCAGTTACATAATTCATCATAATATTTTTCTCCTCGTTTCATATTATAGGTATATTATACAACCGTTTTTTACGAATGTAAACAAAAAAATGCACAAAAATGCAAATAAAATGCATTTTTATTTTGTAACAATATCAATAACTTAGGAAATTAATTTAAACAGTGTGACATTTATGTCACATCAAAGGGGATTTTTGTGCCCATCGTATACACAAAGTTGAGGCTATCTAAGTACTTTCTTAATGGGACTTTTTCGGGTAACCATCCACGTAGATCAGGAGTTAATCTATTCCATTCTTCATAGACTTTAAAGTCTAGTAGAGGATACCTTACATCAAGCTTCTTTTGTTCATATGCAAAGTTTGCTTCTTTTAAGAACTCTTCGCACAATTGCCAATCCTTAGTAACCAAGGCTTCATCTGCTCCTAAACCAGAAAGCAATACACGACCTTCCTCTACATGCTCAGCAACTACTTCATGACCATTGTTAGTAGGTTTCCACAGGCTAATAATATTTACTTTTGCGTCAGTTCTTTCTTCAATGTATTTAGCTCGTTGCGCAATTAAGTTTCTTTTTTCTTTTGCTATAACTGTAACGACATCAAACTCTAAATCTAACTTAACTGCAGCTGCTATAATAGCTCCACTATCATGACCACTACTCATTGAAATAACTGGTCTGCAATCTTTTGCTCTTAATTTAACTGCTTCTTCAATAGCTAAAAAGAATGCATCATAATCATTTCGTTGAGTAAGTCCTTTTGGTGGAGCATATCCACATAGACTAGTTGTGACGAAATTTTCTCTACAATACGTAATCATATTATTTTCAACGACGATCGTAGAATTTCGTGGTAACCACATTGGACAATATGTCCCACCAAAGTCTGTAATATAGATTGTCTTAGTACCATCTTTAATCATGATGGTATAATCACCAGCTAAAGAATGGTGAGTGTGCAATCCTTCAGACTTATAAATTGCTTTGATATTTTCAACAGGACAAAATCCATATACAGTTACTCTGATTTCGTCTGCAATTTCTTTTTTAAATTTTTCAAAGCTATCCATTTTGATTAGTGAATTCTGGCCATTGTTGTGAAAATTCGTCAGCGTGTTCTTTATGTTCAAACCAAAAGGTGTGCTCATAAACATTTGTGTACGAATCAAATGACCATTGATGCCTTTGACAATTTTTACGACACCAATCTTTTCCTTGACAATCTAAGTCACTATGCAAACGAACAGGAAAAGCTCCAGCAGAAAGCCAAGCTCGTTTGTATTCAAAGATTTCGATTGGTGTCATATCAACCATGAAACATCTTTCTCCTATTGTACTCATCACGAGTTTCAATTACTTTATCAATCCAAGCATCACGAGTTTCTTTGTACATTACTGGGTGGAAGTCATCTACATCCATAACAATACGAGTTTGCTGAATTGGCATGCCAGTACGTTCTTCCCACATAACAGCATAAGCCGCTAACTGCATAAAGTAGTTACTGATATTTGCTTTTTTCTTAGGACGTCTACTGGTCTTCCAGTCGACAATGGTAGGTACACCATCCCACTCAACGATAGCATCACATGTGCCAGCAAGTTGAAGATGGTCTGAATACAATGGGACTTCTTGACCATAGATTTTAGTGACATGCTTATCAAGCAATGGACGTAGATTTTCTAATGATTGAATTACATGAGGTAGGAATCCCTCTTTGTAATTAGGATCATTCTGCAAATACTTTTCAATAATGGAGTGGACTTGAGTACCACGTGTAGCTGCACGTTGACCAATACGATTGGCTTCTTCTTCACCAACTCTAGCACGCCACTTAGCGATGCTTTCTTCACCTAGAATAGAAAGTACTGTGGTAATACTAGGATAAGCTTTACCATCTAGAGTCTGGTATCTACGACCATCAGGTGAATCCACACGATCTAGTGTTTCATAACCCATATCGATTTTTTCATGTATAAACTGCATTATTGATCCTTTTTCATTTTATAGTATATTATACACCATTTTTTCTGAAATGTAAACAATTATTTTAGTCCCATCATTTCTTTTGTCATGATATAGTCACGAACAATACCAGATCTAACAATATCATCCCAACCAAATTGAATCACGCTAAAGAATGTCATTCTATCCATAATGTTTAGGAACTTCATAATACCCAATTTATCAGATTCTCTTTCAAAATCTGATTGTAGATAATCACCACAAAAGATAATCTTACAACACTCTCCTACACGAGTCATGACAGAGTCCAGCTCGTGGAAGTTTAAGTTTTGCATTTCATCTACAATAATAATAGATCGATCAAATGTCTGACCACGAATAAACGAGGTTGTTTCAAATATAATTTGCTTATTGTTTGTAAGTTTTTGCCATGCAGCTCTGTCTTCAAATAGCTCTTCACAGATTGCTTTATATGGAGCTTCAAACACTGAAGTTTTTTCTTCAAGCTTTCCTGGTAAGAAACCAATTTCTCTAACAGGAACTACAGATCGAACAATAATCACCTTATCGTACGCACCACCTCTTTCAAGAACTTGCTCTAAAGCTAATGCTAAAGCTAAAAAGGTTTTACCTGTTCCAGCAGATCCTGTTAAGATTAGGTTTTCACCTTCATCCCATAATTCACAAGCTCTTTTTTGATTGCCGGTAATAGGTTCAAATTCAATAAGGTCTTCATATCTTACTTTGCTAGAGCTGCTCATTTAATTGTTTCCACGCCTTTGGTGATATATCTTTGAATTTGGTTTGGTTTAGAGTATCGTACCACTCAATGTATTTTATAATTCTTTTTGTTTCAAAACTAGTTTTTTGTTCATGACCTAAAAATACTTCATACTTTTCATATAGGTCCATATCATCAAATAAAATGTTTTGTTCATTCCAAAGATCTTGTCTAAACTTCAAAGGAGTTGCTAGACATGATATATATTGATTTGCTGCTATACCTATTCTTCGAACTTGGTATTGGTCATATTGACTTAACCATTCCGATAATTCTCCAAGGTGCTCCATATTAGCCAAAGTAATTGTGGTATGATTTCTCATTTTGATATTAGAATTTTCACGAGCAAATTCATTCCAAAGACCAATTACTTCTTGAATATCACTCCACGTGCCACCATTTCTTCCCCACTCGTTAATCTCACCAACACCGTCAATAGATGTTTCGGGTTCAACAGTCTTAAACTTTTTGAATAGTTCTGTAAATTTATGAGGAAAGACTGTAGCATTAGTATTAAACTTAAGTTTGATATTACTTACATCTCTATCAGTAAACCATTCTAAAAACTTAAGAGTCACTTTACTATACATGGGTTCTCCACCCATAAGTCTTATTGTATGCAATCTAGAGAGATCGCTATTCTCCATTAAACGAATCACGTTATCATAGATTGGAGATTGAATTTCATATTCATTGAAATCATGGTATGGATCTAAAAATTCTTTATTTTCTTTATAGATCTTATTCCATCTAGAACTAAATTGTGGATTACACATCACACAATTCATATTACAAATATTGTCAAACCCAACTTCTAAAGACTGAATGGTATTGCCAGTTGGGACAATAAACTTATTCATCCCATCAATAACACATTTTCTACCAAAGGAAGTATCTCTATGGCAAGCTCGACATCCCATAGGCCATTCTTCAGTAGGAGTATGGATAACCCCTTGGAAGTGATCTAAGATTTGTTCAAAGTTCTCAAAGTTATCTACAATAGGAGAATAGTCTTCCCACCGGCAACACGGCTTTGATGTGCCATTTGGTTTAATTGTAACATAACCATGTTTGGCAGAACAATCAAACATTCTGCCAGGAATTGGTAGTAAGTTCATACGTTTATCTTTGACTTCCTTCCAGCACCTTTGTGGATTCGCTTTAGATGATCCTGCCACTCATGACCAGCTTTGGCAATGGTACTACCATGTTGTGAAATAAATCCAGGTGTGCCGAGAACTTGTCGCAAATGTGGATTTGCTTCTTTATAAGGATCTAATTCAGCGATCCTCATAATTTCCTCGGTAATTTCACCAGTCTCTTTATTTTCGAATTGATACGTTGGCACTTCGAATTTCTTCCTTTACATCATTGACACGTCGTGTCATCCAACTGATAGCAGTATTTATGTGTCCTGTATCATGTGGTTTTAATTGTGATTTTGCAAATTCAATTTCTTTATACAAAACTTCTAAGTAATCTAGTTTATCCATATTTTACCTCAAACCAATCTGGCTTTTCACGTTTAGTCCAGGCCATTTTAAATCGACCTTGCTTTGTTTGATAAAACTCTCTATAAGCTTTAACCGGGTTTTCATTTAAACATTCAGGATTAGAACCCATTGCTAGTTTAAAAGGAGTCAATGGTCCTTCAGGAATGTTCCTAGGTAGATCCATTAGTAGTGGGATTAATTCTGCAGACTTATGAACCTTGCCATACCGATATGTATATTCATCGCACAGTGATACGAAATGAACAAGATGCCAACCATAGTTTGTTGAAGACTCTCCAGTCCATACAGTACATGGATGATTCATATGGACAGCTTTATAGAGTTTTTCTTCTTTTACTCCAGTCAGCCTCCAATATTTCTGCATAGTTTTACCAGACTTAGATGGTTTGATTAATTCAATACCATCAAGAAGGCGATGCGTAGTAGATAACATTTGAGCAGATTCAACAATCATCTTTACAACGTGTTTATCACATTGCATACGGGCCGCAGTGTCTGGATTTTGATCGAGAATAAAAAGATTCATAATATAAAAAACCCTTGGATGTTTATGATACCTTTATTATACCACACATCCAAGGGTTTGTAAATAAAATTATGCAGCCCCCTCTGCAATTTTTTTATTAATGAAATCTAATTTTTCCATGACTTTTTGAAATCTATCGTACATCCCTCGTCGTTTCAGCGTTTTAGCGTAATGTTCAGTTTGAATTGAATCTTGTCTGAGTCTTTCGAGCTGAATAGCTGTCATGTATTATTCTCCGATTATTTGTCTTGCAAAAGGTTAGGAAACGCCTCCTCTACAATATTCCGAGTAATGTATTTCGGAGTTTCCTTATTAATCATAGATATAACGAGAAGAGCATCTGAAGGGTCGATGCTTTCTATCAAACTGATGAACATACTTTCGCGCTTGATGGCCGGCAATTTATCGCCTGGTCCACCCTTTACGAAGTATCGTAATTCTACGTTTTTCTTTTGAAAATTAGATGGTGTGTTATGTGGTTCACACGCTTGGAATGGAGGTTTACCACCAGGCAAATTCCATTGAATAGTAGAGTCGAACGACCCTCTTAAATAGTCGCATAAGGCAGCAGTATCGTGATTTCGTAAAACTTTAATCTTATCTGCTTTTGTTTTTTGTTTCTGCACTTCAGCAATTACTTCGTGCACTAGTTTTAGTCTTGGCATTTACACCCTCACAATAATATTTATATCTTCAAGTGTTTTGAGTGAATCTTGCATCCAATAAATTCATTATAATATTCATCAGATAAAAGTACATCAAATTCAAATTGAAGCTTTGCTTCGTAATAAGACATTTCGCCTTTTGTTTTACACAACCTAAGAATTTCTCTTTTAAATTGTGCTCCAGATTCTTTTAGTTGTTGTACCTTTTCAGAAGATCCATAGTAGTCTCTCCAGTCAGAGTCAACTCGAGTACGTACTCTACGTTTTCGAGTTTTAGTTACTGGTAATACCTTGGGCCTCCAGAAGTTTTTCTTACCAATATATTTTTTTCCTGTATCCAATTCTGTAATACAGTAAACAAATCCTTGATATTCTTCAGGTGTTTCATTAAATTCTTTATTTTCATATATCCACATACTATTATGTATATGGATTGCTAGTTACAATTTGATGAAGTAATTAACTGTATTTTTACAATCTTCTTTATGAAAGACTTCGATTTTATCTCCAGCCCAATCAACGTAGTTTCCCCACTCGGCATAAGAAGATCTAACAATAGAAACAATTACGTTGTCTGCATATTTTTTACAAGACGTAATAAATCTATGTACTTGTTCGTAATCAGTATTAAATTCGAAAGGAACATATCGTAAGAACATAATGTAGTCATACCTTTTAAACTCGGGTTGGTGCAATACTAATTCATCACTAAATAAGCCACAACCAAAGTCTAATGGAGTATCAATATATGTTCTAAAGAAATCAAAAACAAGAAACGTTTCTTTAATATCAGTACATTCAATATTAAATCCAGCCTCACGGGCCTGGTATTCTAAGAAATTAATACCAGACCCGACGTTTAGATACGTTTTATCTTTTTCCAAGAATGTAATAAATTCTTGGTTATAGTTTATAATATTTTTTAAAGAGGTTGTATTACAATACTGCACGGCAGGTATAGTTTCTTCAGGAATTACTTCCTTAAAGTTATCACCTAAATCGCCAGTTAATCTATCTGTAAACAGTTTTTGTAATATACCAATCAAATATTGTGAATATTCTGTAGACAAAACATTCAAATCATAATTACCTAATTTCATTTAGCATCCATCTGGACTAATAACATCGTCATCTAAGTCATCAAAGTTTATTTCTTCACATAAAGCTTCTGCATCCGCTCTGCGCCCACAGTTGGGACAATATTGCGGTTCAGTATCCATTAGAAGAATAGATGGTTCTTCGCATTCTTCACATTCGATCCTGTATTCCATTTATGCCGCCTCCGTTGTATCTTCCCAGCCCCAGTCACCTTCCATACCAACAACAGAATATTCAGTCACACGCTTCTCAAAGAAGTTATCGTGTGAAGCACCATTTAATACCCAATCTAACCAAGGTAAAGGATTATCTTTTTGGTTGAATTTTGGTCTAAGACCTAATTGTAAAAGACGACGATCAGCGATGTGTCTAATATAAGTTTTTACTTCGTCCTTTGACAATCCTTGAATGTTATTGTCTTTATAAGCAAGATCAATAAACATATCTTCTAGTTTAACTGCAGTCTTTGCCATTTTATAAATTTTAGACTTCAGTTCATCGTTAACAATTCGTGGCTTTTCTTCGCAGAATTCTCTAAACAGTTTAGCATTTCCTTGCACGTGCATAGACTCGTCGCGAATAGACCATTCAACAATAGTACCCATGCCTTTCATCTTTCCAAAACGCTGGAAGTTTAGCAGCATTACGAACGATGCAAAAAGAGACATTCCTTCGTTAAATACGGATTGCGCCAATGCGAGTGCGAGACCGGAATGGGTACTAGTGTCACCATCAGACATGAAATCAATCTTATCGGCCATTGCTTTATATTCAAGAAATGCATGGTATTCCTCATCAGGTAGTCCAAGTGTATCGTTCAATAATGCATATGCTCTTTGGTGTACACCTTCACGTGTAGCAAAAGAGGATAACATATTACGGATCTCATTGTTTTTAAACTTAGGGATCAATAATTCAAAATAGTTTTCACCGACTTGTACATCGGATTGAGTAAACAATCTAAGGACCTGAGTAATAAATTCTTTTTCGCCTTCAGATAGTTTAGTTCTCCAATCTTGGACGTCTTCAGATAACTCAGCTTCATCTTCAATCCAATGGATTTCTTCATGCTTCTTTGTTAACTCAACAGCCCAAGGATAGAGAAATGGTTTGTATGTTTTTGAAATTTCTAATAGTGCCATATTACCCCTCGCAAGCTCGGCATTCGTTTCCTTCTTCGATAGTCATTGGTTGATCTAGAAAAGCCATCAACTCGTCATATCCACCAACGTAGTTCCCACTCACATAAATCTGTGGGACAGTTTTTACTTTGCGTCCAGTTACTTCAGCCGCTGTTTTATTGATTTGCTCAAGATCGATCCATTCAAATGGGATACCACGTAAGCTTAGTTCTTCTTTTGCTTTTGCACAATATGGACAATCTATTTTTCCATATACAATTGTGCGGTTATCATCTTGTAGCGCTACACGCTCAACCTTTTCTGATACAGTCTCAGCACGAGATTTTGCTTCTGTACGAAGGTAATATAACCCCTTAAGCCTTTCCTTCCATGCTTTGACGTGAACCTTATTAACATAAGATTTTTCCGCACCGGCCGGGAAGAAGAGATTAATCGATTGGCCTTGGCAGATAAACGTCTGTCGATCCGCCGCATGTTGCACAACCCAAGTCTGATCAAGTTCCTGCGCAGTCTTAAATACCGCTTTTTCACCTTCGGTAAGCTCGGGCAGGTGTTGAACCGATCCTTTATTAGTGATAATTGATGACCACGTAGCTTCATTATTGATACCATATTTATCTAATACTGGTTCTAAATATTTATTTTTTACTAGAAAACTTCCAGCCCTCGTCCTATGGGTATAGGCATTAGCTTTTTGTGGCTCGACACTTGGTGAAGTCGACAATATAATACCGCTTGAAGCGTTAGGAGCGATAGCCATAAGATGAGCATTCCGACGACCTGAACCAGTTCCATCAGGATATTCTCCACGCGTAACAGCTAATAGTTCAGTTGATGCTATAGCTTTTTGTTTAATATTAGAAAAAACTACCTTATTAATCTCTTGAGCTTTTTCACTTTCCCACGCCACCCCGTGTTTGTGTAAGAGTGAGTGGAAGCCCATCGCTCCCAGGCCAATCGATCGTTCTCGTTCAGCCGAATACTTAGCTCTTGCGATTTCATTTGGCGCATTTTCAATAAAGTATTCAAGTACATTGTCCAGCATAATGATGAGATCTTCGACGATAGTGGTATTCTTCCACTCATCATAATACTCGAGGTTGAGACTTGAAAGGCAACATACCGCAGTACGCTCAGCACTGGTCGGTAAATGAATTTCATTACATAAATTCGAACCATGAATTTTTAATCCCAAATCTTTTAGCGGTTGAGGCAGACCTCTATTCGCTTCATCAATAAAGTTCAAATAAGGTTCACCAGTTCTGAATCGTACCTCGATGATACGTTCCCATAACTTACGAGCAGAAACAGTCTCAGAAACCTTACTACTACCTGGATCAATAAGATCCCATTCTTTATTATCTATCACAGCTTCCATAAAGGCATCTGAGATATTAATAGCGTTATGTAGATTTAATGCTTTACGTTGCACATCACCAGTTGGGATTCTCATGTTTAAGAATTCAACAATGTCTGGATGTGATATATCCATATAAGCAGCATAACTACCTTTTCTTGTCTTACCTTGACGGTAAGCAATCATATCAGCATCTACTGTATGAAGGAAGGGGATAGGACCTGGAGCTTTATCGGACACCGTACGCACAGAAGACCAATGTCCGCCAACACCGCCACCGAGAACAGAAAGCCAACGAAGCTCAGAAGAATGATCAATGAGCCCGTTGAGAGTGTCTGGAACATAAGTAAGGAAACACGAGATGGGAAGTCCTTTGTCAGAGGCCACTCCGTTCGGAGCGTTCGATAACACCGGGGAAGCAAACATAAACCACTTATTACTAACATAATCGTAAAGACGTCCAGCGAGCTCAACATCTAGTTCTCCTTTATATGTCGCCCAAGCTTTAGACGCACGTGCATATGCTTCTTGTGGAGATTTTTCATGATCTCTCATATAGAAGTCTTTGAGCATCCCTATAGCATAGTCAGTTAATAGGTTATCTCTTTCTTTATGAATTTTAATTGTCATTGATCGCCTCGTATAAAAATATATTATACAACAGTTTACGGGGTTTGTACACTACTATTTTTTTTTATTTTTGATCGGTCTGAGGCTGATCTGTAGGTGCTACTGCTTTTTCGTAGTAAACAATAATTTCAGTTTGTTGATTCAGATACCGTCTTATGTCAGCTATATTTAAAGCTAGATTTTCATAGTCCTTTATAGCTAATGCCACGTAGGCAAGTTCACCGTTTTCTTCGGTAAACTCTTTTACGAATTCTTCGTAATTATCTTTGTTGACGACGTATACTCTAACGTCAACGAGTTGTAGAGGCTTCGGCTTCTGGATTATTGGTACCGATGTCTTCTCTATTTTGGTTACTACCTTTATCTCCGGTTCCTGCGGGAAAAGGCTGCAGCCAGCTAGGGAGAGAAGGAACATCGGTATTACCAGAATCTTCCATAAAACCACGCCATAAATTCGCTGTAGCGCCATTCATCTTTCCTTCTAATTCTTTTGCATTTTTTAATGCAAGAGCTGTCAAGTTGTGCTTTCTTAATTTAGCACGTAGATCGTCACCATAAGCCTCAGCCTTTTGTAAATCAGCTTGAAGCTTATTATTTAACTCATTAAACTTTGCCATGTCTTGTTGCAAAGATTCGATTGACGCTTGACTAGTTTCTAAAGCTACTTCTAGCTTTGCATTATTTTCTTGCAGTATTGCAATTCTTTCTTGTGTATTTTTATAATACCAGAAAGCACCGGCGCCAATAGAGCCCAACACCCCTAAGATGATGAGAATTAAATAAAGTCTAGCCATCTGAGTCTTGAACGTATTTTCTGAAACGTTTTAGTAGAACTGGGACTTTATCTTTACGACGACGCTTATCAGTCACGTCTGTCATTTTGATTTTTGGTCCCATTGCGGTGTCGGCAGGATTAGGGATATTAGCTGTAGTAGTATCTTCTTTCATCTATATATCTCCGACGACGTTACGTAGATCTTTTGGTTAGTCTTAATATGAGTTGCCTCATATATACTTATACCAAAAACATCTCCAACTGGATAAGAATTTTCATGAATTCTTATTTGATCTTTTGAAAACACTAGACTTTCAAAAGTTGAATTGACTAGTTTTTCTTCCTTGATTCTATATATACCTGGTGATAATTGAAGATCAGACAATATAAACCATTCCGATTGTTCAGCCAAAATATCAGTTATTTCTATTCCGTGTTCTGACAAGATTTTAGCCAGTTTATCGTCGTTAATTCCATATTGCTCTTTAAGTAAATACAGAGCAGCGGCAAAGGATCCGAGTTTACTCGATCCTCCAGGGACTTTAGAAAGCAGCCGCTTAATGTTAGCGGTAAGGCGAATAAAAGGAGTATACGCAGATTTCTTTTCATCTGAATCCATCTTAACTGATTTTATGCGTTGTCCATTTTCATCAATTAAGCCAACTTTAAACGCGTCCCAATCTTTCCAATCGGTAACTAACATTTTTACAAATCTGAAAGCGTAGACTAAGTCTGCACCGCGTTTAAGTATTCCCATCAAATTTTCCTTAACACATCTATTACATATTGATCCATTGGGATACCAGTATATTGGTCATCTTTTATATATCTTAAATAGACTAAAAATGGTTTAATTACTGGCCAATGTTTTTCATCTAACTTCAGCTCTAAAATAGATAAGGCGCCTGGTATTGAAAAGGAATTAAAGACAACAATCATGTGATTGAGTATCAACCTTTCCGCCAGCTCGCCTTGGTCTAAATAACGATTTAATAGTCTTTTAATATATTTGAATCGTTTCAAATCCTCATAGAATTCATCAATATCTGAGAATTGTGGTTTATAGTAATTTTTCGCTGCGAAGAGAAATAAGTTTTCTTCAGTAAGTTCATTGAATATCATCATGTAATTATCTATAATAGATTATTACTTCTTTTTACCGAACCGTGCTGCTAAAGATGCGCGTCTTACGCTCGGCGCGACTGGTTGGTCTGCGACGCTGTTTTCTTCAACAACTTCAACTGTAACTTCTTCGCTTTCTTGTTCTTGTGCAGGCTCCACAACTTCAATAACTTTTTCCACTGGCGCTGCAGCTTTGACTGGGGCCGGTTTTCCTGTTCCATTCCATTCATCAATTTGTACCTGAGTCATTTTTTGAGCTTTTAAAAGTTCTCCCTTTGGAGATACCCATCCGCGTGTTGTAGGGATTGCACCCTTTGGACCTTTAATTGGCATCTTTTTCTTCCTCTTGTTTTGGTACGTACATAGAAGCATAAGCTTCTTTTACTTTATTGATAATAGCTTTGTCACCAATTTTTGAGTCGTTCGATCTAGCAGGCGCTGGCTTAGTAGCATTAGCTGCCTTTTTAACGTCATCAACTGGACCTTTATTAGCATCGATTGAATCTTTTGGCTCTACGGCTTTATGGTCATCACGCATTTTTTTAGCTAATGGAGAATCTTTTTCATCGTGCTCTTCTGGCTTAGTAGCACCTGCTGTGTGCTTATTACCTTCCAATACAGACATCAATCTTTCACGAATTGAAGGCTTAACGCTTTCAGTTGTAGCTGATTTTTTGCTTTCTTTCTTTGGATTCATAACAGCAGTCTCGTCTTTGTTCTTTGTTGGCTCATCTTCTTTTGAGCCTTTTGATGCTGAGCTAACAGCTTTACGACGCTTAAGGAGATACTTATCATCATCCCCGCCGTGCTTTCCGTCATTATTAACATCGCCGTCTTCTTGCCCAACGGCATCTAATTTCTTTGCTTCTTCTAAAGACATCTTTTAACTCCGTCTTAAAATAAATTAAACCATTGGTCGGCAATATAACCGGCGATAGTTATGATTATTGCATATGCAATTCTATTTATAATAGAAACTGTCCTTGCGTTGTCGTCGATCTTCTTTTCCATGCAATTTAAAGATGTTTGAATCAAGTTAATACGCTTGTACATGTTTTCATGGTCTTCCTGAAGATTAGCAATACGCTCTTCAGCGCGGGCCAATGAAATCATGGCCTCGGTCAATCGATCTAATTTTTCTTCTATGCGATCTAAGCGCGCTGTATTTGTATCTGCCATTATTATCTACCTTGTCCTCGATAACGTTTGTAGCTTCTTCTTTTATGTTTATTCATACCTTGCTTGGTAATCGAAGTATTCTTTCCACCAATGCTAGTTTTTTTAAAAAGCGGTTCATGAACTGCTTTATTCATTAATGATGCTTTCGCTTTAGCCATTCTGTTTCTCAATCTTAACTACTAAGTTATTATGTCCTTTAAGTAACCTATGGTATTCACCTTTAGGTATCTCAAATTTCATACGTTCCTTTAAAAGAAAAGGTAAACAATTTTCAAATTGTAATTGCCAACCTTCACCTTCTAATACTTCTATAATTCGATCTTCTTTATCTCTATGCCAAACATAATCTTCGCTTGGTTTAGTTACATCAAAAGTTCGAACATTCCCATCATCTATATATGGGTTACCAGAAATAACTTCCGCCACCACTCAATCCCAATTGCTTTGCATAACGAGGTAATCTACATGACCAGTAACCCGGTGATGTTTTATCAGTTTTATTTGCGCAATCGTGTCTTGCAGCAAATGAAGCTCTTGCTTCTGGGTCGTTAATCTTTGAAGAAAGGCCACCCTTTTCATCTCCAAAATTAACCTTTACTACGTTGCCTTTTGCATTTTTAACATAGACAACATATTTTTTTGGACCACCAGATCTTTTTGGAGAGTTTAATTCTGGACCCTCTGATGCTTCAAGCATTGGTGTTTCTAAAGGAACATGTGTTCCTTCATATAATCCAAATACAAAATCTCTAAACTTATCCAAACTCGTGCCCCGCTACTCTTTTCATTTGTTTATTAAATTCTGCCTGAGATGGTTTTTCTTTATAAAGTTTAATAGAAATCTCTGGGCGATCTTTACCCTTAATTCTCCAATTATAACCCTTTTCTTTATGTTCAGGGTTAGTAGTTTTTACAACTCTACGTTTATAACCAGCTTCCCATGATTCAGATCCTTCTGCAACTTCGCCGGGAGTAGTTTTTTTGGCTTTTTTAGTTGCTTCAGGAGTTCCCCATTCTGGCTGATTTTCTTCAATAGCAAGATGTTTTGGCATCTCACCTTTCTTAATCATATCATTTAACTTATCTATTAATAGATTACCATCACGAGGAGAGAGACCGAGCATCTTAATGACTTGTTGTACACCAGCACGACCTTGGTCTGGATTATCTCTTCTCCAGTTCAAGTATGCGCGTACCATTTTTTTCAACTTAGGTTGCATAACTAATTTATGTAACCAAGCTGGTGTCATAGTACCTTCTCTGATCTCTCCGAATTTCTTCACTAGTCAGTCTCTCTCAATGCCTTAATTGCTTCTGCAATTGACCTCAACGCGTGATTAATTCTTTTTTGTTTTTCTGGAGAATCAGCAAAGGATTCTTTAGCCACTCCGACCAGTTTTGCTGCTTCACCTAATTTTTCTTTAGCTGATGTTAGTGACATCGTCTTCTTCCTCTGCTTCTTTTAACTCTTTGTCCCATTGTTTAAAAAGGACTTCTTGTTCTAAAGTAATTTCTTTAGGGATATAATATTCTTCTAATTCAGGAAAAACATCAAATAGATTCTTTTCCCATTTAGTTCCTTCATAATATTTATCACCTTTTAAAAAATATGCAAATACGTTTTGTATATCAAAAGCTGGATGTGCAGGTCGTCTTAATGCAGCTTGAATATCCGGCCAATCTTTATACTTAGGTATTAACTCCTGTTTCAATTTTTCTGGCAAATTGTTTGTTCTAAACGAATATGGTTTTTCACAAAATGCCCAATTTAATTGATCAATAACTGGGTTTTCTTTACACCAATCAATAACCTCATAAAATCTTAGTACACTAAGAAAAGAAACTAATCCATTAAAGTCAACATCAATATTATCATACTTATTACATTCATTGATATTTTCTACAATTTCATTCCAGTTGCTTCTTCTTCTCATATACTCAATTGAATCACCAATACCATCAATTGAAGCAACAATTGCTACTCTTTTAAAGTGCGGTAAGTAATCAAATATCTTATGCTTACCATGCTTTGTTACTGTCAAATTAGTTTGGTACTTCAATACAATATTTTCTGCTTCACCGATTTCAATTAACATCTGTAAAACTTCATATTGCTTTTTCATTACAAATGGTTCACCACCAATAATCTTAATACTTCTTACAAAAGGTGCTAATTCTTCTACTTGTTCTACAATACCTTTTGTTCTGTCCTTAAATACATGTTCAATCTTTGAATTCCATGCTTCACTTCTAGGACCAAAAATACTATCTTCCCAAACCCCATCTTTTGCAACTCTATAACGAGTTGATGAATTATAATGGGCACACATAAAACAATCTAAGTTACATTCAGATCCAAATACCTTTAATTGGATCTCGCAAATTCTTTCTTTAAACGTCCATTTACCAGTATTTCTAAATCTAGTTGCAGAGGCTTCAATTCCCTTTGCAAACTCTGCATCATTAGTATGGATCTTCAAACAATTAGTTCTTCTTGATCTTCCATACTTTTGTTCATCTGTCCAACAACGAGAACATGTATTTTTTACATGCTTCAAATCAGAACCAGGAGTTAACATCTCATGTCTAATTTGATTCATATAATCGCTTTTAGTCATCCAATCGTATAAAGAAACATCTTCAACACTGGTTGTACTTTCAGCTCCAAAACAACATGCCTTATACTTACCACCTTGTTCAGAATATATCTGAGTAAATGGAATAGAACAAAAATAAATTTCTTTATCTTTTGCTTGTTGGATCAAAGTTGATTTTTGATCTTCGGCTAGTCCTTTCCACCATTCCTCAGTATTAACATTTCCAGGTTCAGAGCGATCTCCAGGACCGCCCTTGGTCAAGTATTCAGGTAAATCTGACATTATATTACTTACTGTATCCTTTTACTTTATCTCTACGGAACATACGATCCATAGCTCTATTAGATCCTACAACACGATTATGAGTTTTTCTCATAGAATCTTTTGTATGTCCTGCATCTGAAGCTGGTTTAGTAGCACCAGGTGCAGTTGCTTTTTTATGGTAACTTTTAGCAAGATCAGCTGAAATTTCATTTACGACAGATTCATTTTTCTCTTTATCTTCATCGTCATCATCATCTTCTTCATCATCGTCATCGTCATCTTCTTCTTCATCATGGTCACCCATAGCAGAATGAAGAGATTCCATTTGAGCATGTACTTTAGTTAATTTGTTTTGCATCCATTCAGGAAAATCGCCACCTTTCTCAATATGCTCTTCAAGCTCATCAGCAGCATAGATAATAAAGTCTAGCTGACGTTCTGCCATTGAAGCTTCATCTTTAGAAGCTGGCTCTTTTTCTTCTCTTATATGAAAAAATGATTTCATTTCCGTTTTTCCTTTGACAACATTGCAGCTAATTTACCTAGCTTATCTTTATCAGATGAAGACATAGCGTCTTTCTTTTTCTTATCAGCAATTGCTTGTACTGATTTAGCATATGCTTGAGTCGACTCAGAAGTTTGCAAATCATCGTCTTCCATATCGCCTAAAGCAAGATCGCGATACCGCTTTTTAACTTCAGCTCTAGTCATGCGTTCAACATCAGTAATCATTGATGGTTGTTTAACAATTTTACGAAGCTGTGATTTAACATCGCCAGGTGATCTACCAATCATAACAATATCTGGTAAACCTGATACTGATACTTTAAAGAACATTCCACCTGCTGCTTCATCTAGTTCAACTTCTTCTTTGACAGGAACCATAGGTATGTTTGTCTGAGCAAGTCCCATTTTGGTTCTAAGCATTGTTATGTCAATCCTTTTACCCTTCAAGACAACAGTGCGTCCCTTCATTGAATACTCAATTTTCTTCTCTTTGGCAATTCTTTCCAGTTTACTTGCCATAGCAGAATCAACATTCGGAACAGTAAAAGTAACCATTGGAGATTCTTTGAGATCAACTTCTTCACTACATGATTTTTGAGCTTGAATTGGTTTTTTCTTTTGCTTATCTGCTAATTTTTGAGCGGCACTTTTGGCAAGATGTCTAGCTACGTTTGATGGCTTAATAGTATTACCAAATCTATCTTTGCGTGGCTCACCAGCTTTTTTATATGGACCGGCAAAAGGAATACCATTTGATTCTTTCATACTTCTTAAAGAGTCAATGATATCACCTTGGAAGTCTGGGTCTCTTTTGATCATTCTATTATTACCAAGACCCATCTTTTTCAAGACATCTGGAATCTTTTTGAGAATCTCTGCTTCCTTTGCGTTAGACTTGACACCCATCTTTTTCAGTGCTTTCGCAACTTGCATTGCAGTGTCTTGGCGTTCATCAAGCTTTGCTTCGCTAAGTTTAGCATCTTGTGTGTCTTTTGCGACATGCTTAGTCATTTTAACTTTTTTCTTAGCAAAGTCTGCTTCAAAATCTTTATAAGCTGGTCCTTCACCTTCAGGACCATGCGTCCCTTCGTTTTTAGATTCTTTCTTTGCTGCCATGTAAGCGGCAATTGCCATCTTACGGCGCTCTTCTTCTGATTTTCCTTTGAATTGCGGCGCATCAGACTTCGTAAAATCTGAAATCCACGCTTTCATTCCGTCTGATACATTTAATGGCATTATCGTAGGTCCTTATCTGCGGTGTGGTAGGTTTTACCCTTAGTTATAAATGAATTAACTCGAGCCATTCCCCATTGCTGTGGAGTTGTTCCAGGTCTATGTCCCGATTTCCAAGCAGCCATTCCTCTATCATAGACTTTTTTCAAAGTCCCATATGATACGCCAGATTTAGCAGCTTTATTTTTAAGTCCTTCTTTGGCGGACTCTTCTAAATATTCTTTAAATTTAATCATCGCCAAACATATCCTTAAATTTCTTAGTGTATTTACTCGGCTTAGTTTTAGCGGTAGCATCACCAGGTGCTGGTTTATACGCCGCTGGATTATCATCATCCATTTTAGCTTGTTTGTTGAATTGAGCTTTACGTTTAGCTTGAGTAGATTTACTTAATCCACTATGGTAAACTTTTTTCTCAACCATAAGGGTTTCATACCCAGGAGCTTGATACGGAGCATTCACATACGAATCTCTACGTGCATCATCTGGATCTACCTTATCAACAGCATCTAACCATTTGCGCCATCTTTCACCTTTGGATTCTACAATTAGATAATTGGCTCCAAGATATTCGATAGTAGCTACAATGCCATTTTCTTTAATAACAACTTCTTCACCAACTGCGAATAGATTATCACGCATATATGATTCGCGAATATCAGACACTGGCTCTAGCTGAATATGGTTTTTGAATTTCTTTTCTTCTGATAGACCAATACCTTTACGAACAGCGTTATACACTGCTTTGGTATCAGCATTAGAAAGTCTTTTTGGCATGTATTGAGAAAACTTAGTGAAGTCACCTTCTTCTGCGTAACTTCTTAGTTTAGTACCAGATACACCCTCAATGCCTTTCGAATCAGGATCTCTTTTACCAGCACTTAAAACAGTAATTTTTTCAAAGTTATAGAAACCATGTTTACCTTTAAGACCATTATACTTATTAAGAGTAATTTCATATTCTCTAATACGATCTTCGCCTGCAACAATAACTATTCTTTTAAAACCTTCATCGTAAAAAGAAGTCATGGCATCAAAAATCGTTCTTAACTTTTTGTCAAGCATGATTTGGCGAGCATATTGTGGGAATCCTTTACGTGCAAACTTTACTTTTTGCACGAATGGGATTGGATTTTTATTTATATCTTCTGTTTGAGTAAGATAAACTCTAAATGGGTTATTACCAGCTTTTGCTTTCAAAAAGTCTAGAAGTTTCTCATGGCCAGCCGTTGGAGGATTCATTCTTCCCCAAACAAAATAAAGAGTTTTTTCTTCTTCAACTAAATAAGACTTAAATGAATTGATCATCGTTTTCTAGCAATCTCCGCGCGACGTTTCTTAGGCATCATGCGTCTTTGCAAGATAGCGATTCTTTTCTGCCACCCACCTTGAGAAAGACGTTTTTCAATAGACTTTTTCTTTGCTACTGAAACATCACCCTTTTTAACATTTGATCCAGCTAATTTATCTGCAAATGTGGAACGTGCTGCTCTACGAGATCTCTTTTGTATGACCTTAGTAGTGGCAAGTCTTTTCATTGCTCTCTTTTTAGCCATAGCAAGACGTGTCTTACGACGCTTGGCAGAACGCGCTAATTTGCGACGACCCTGGATAGAAAGTTCTTCTTCGACTTCTACCTCTTCGTTTGTACGCTTTCTTTTTTGCGCGCGATAGTTGGTGAGTTCGTCCTCTCCCGGACGATATTCGACTACTAAATAGTCTTTAAATGACAATGCTGCCATTCTTATTTTCTCCCTGGTTTATCCCATCCCTTTAATACATCTGGTGAAAAGTTGGCATATGAGAATTCCATACGATCAACAATTTTCACCGCGTCACCACCAAGTTTATCGATTGCTACATACCCCTCAGGAGCAGTAGTGCGATAGCCCTGTTTTGTTTTAAGGAAAGTACCAACAGTACTTAACTTATTTAATCTATTTATAAGGTTTAACTTCGCTAAAACAATAACTCTTTGCAATTCAAACATCTGCTCTAGTGATGCTCTATTCTTTTCAGAAAAGAAAGATAATATGTCATCTAACTTTTTCTGTTGAACAGCTTTGCCAGCTTCCGTTTTACGCTTAGACATTTCTGCTTCGTATTTTTGTTTGATAAATTTAATGAGAGAAGACACTCTTGCTTTCGGTTCAGGAGGTATGTCACCTTTTCGCACATACGAATTGCCGTGAGTTTCAATGTGTTGAGCCAGTATGTCATTACTTTCAAGAGCTCGTAATGTAGATCCAGCAATTTTGTTAAAAAGGAACCCCGCCTTTTTGAGGTATTCATTGACTTCATCTGTTTCCTTCTTTGACATTGTGTATTTAGTCATATCGCGCAACATAGCATCTTGTGACCAAACATCGGTTGTAGTTTTTAATTGCGAAACATCAACACCATAAGATGCTTTCATTGTTTCGAATGTTTTTCCAGTATATGTTGTATGCCAGACAATTCCAATTTTAGCTTTTTTAATTGTTTTTGCTGCTTCGCTATTTGCCGGTACGGCATAAACAATCGTATTTGGATGAAACGTAAGATACGTCTCACCTTTAATTTTAGTTGTCTTAAGATCGCCAGGACCATATAAGAAATCTCCTTGAATTACACCTTTAATGCCTAACTTAGGTAAATGTAATAATGCAAGTTTGAGCTTATCTGCCAAATCACCAGAAGTGTCAGCTTCTACATCGGCATTTGTCTTATATACTTTAGGGTTAACGTTAAAGATACCTTTCTTTGCTACAAAAAATTGTCCATCACGTGGATCGGTACCAGCAAAAATGGCTGGTGCTCCATCCCATTTAACTGAAACATTGCCAGCATGTTTACCACTTAGCATATCACGAAGAGAACGTAGAGCTAAAATGGCATCACGTGTTCCTTTGACTCCACCATAGATAACCTTATCCTCGATGTGAGTCATGTGCGTGTTCTTTTGTTCTGTAATGAACTCGGCAAATCTCATTAGTCGACTCCCATTGTCATATGCCAAAATGCATCTTGAGACGCGCCACCATCAAGGCGTCTTATTTCTAAAAACATCGCAATGCCGCCATCAGTAAACGGAAAGTGCTTCATTGCTTCAGTAAGTTCTTGTGTTGTTTTACCAACCAACGCTCGCGAGTGAACCATTGTGTCAGAAGTGATTTCGTTTGGTGTTCCATCAATATCATCAAACTTAACATATTGAATGCCTGTTGTTTTTAGATCAGTCCATGTGTATGCAGCATCAAGAGTTGGATTCATATGCCAACGGTATCCAACGACAACAGATGTGCCACCATTCAGAGTGATGGAGAAATCCATTAAGTGAAACTCTGCTCCACTACTTGGTTTTACACGCAGTCCAAACATTGGAATCCAATCGTCTTGGAACTTCCATCCAGCATTATTACCAGCATCATCGTAGTTGTCAAGCGCAGCAAAGTCTGATGGTGGATGATAACCATTGATATATACAGTTTGACCAGTTATATCGACAGGGAATCTATTGTTTGGATCTACAACTGTGCCATCTTTGAGCGTTATCAGGC
>ERZ891134.118-NODE-118-length-67719-cov-8.635005_pt1 | contig 67719 bp, 65 predicted proteins | sample MGYA00520888_ERZ891134 | MGnify/ENA primary metagenome ERZ891134 (study PRJEB32303, sample SAMEA104408692) | aquatic metagenome | biome: Brackish water; feature: Coastal; material: water | place: Baltic Sea | collected 2014-10-23 | depth 10 m ... | reverse complement strand
CATCGTCACGCTGGTAGCGAGACCAGCCGAGCAGAATGTCACCAGCTGACTGCATCAACTGTTGGCCGCGCACGACCCGTTCGCCGGCCTGATCGAAACCGCTGTCGCCGAGGTATGGCTCGAGCACGGAGCGGGTTGCCTCTTTGAACTGTAGGAACAGCGGGGCGCCGTGCTGCGATTCGAGCAGCACGATCAGGCAACGAGTGCCGACGCTGCCGACGCCGACAACCTTGTGCGCGATGTCGACAAAGCGATACTGGCGCAGGACTGCGGCGCGATGTGGCTCGAGCGTGGACAGGTAACTGGCGAGGAATCCCCTCAGCTGTTCGCGTTCGCTGCGAATGACATCATCGTGACGGGTGATCAGGGGCGGATGTTCCACAATCCTTCGCTGTCCATCGACAACAGCGGTCAACTTGTCGAGCGCGCGGAGACTGTCCTTCCTGGTGGCTTTCGCTGCCGTTGCAGCAGAGCGTTTGCGGCGCTTCTCGCTCATCGTTGCGGTGAGTGCGTCGACTTCGAGGCGCAGGTAGTGCAACTCGAGCGGGCTGAGCCCAGCCGCGCGGGCCATGGTTTCTCGATACCGGCGCACCGAGGCGCGGGTTGCCGTTCGCGCTTCTTTGTTCGTCAATTCGTTGTTGCGTGCTGCAATCACGACGCTGGCAGCCAAACGTTTGAGATCCCATTCGAATGGCCCAGGGGTCGTCTCATCGAAGTCATTCACGTCGAACACCAGCCGGCGATCAGGTCCGTTGAACAACCCGAAGTTCGACAGGTGGGCGTCCCCACACAGCTGCACCTGCAGATCGGTTGATGGTGTTCGCGCCAGATCAGAAGCCATGATCGCTGCAGCACCACGGAAAAACGTGAACGGCGTGACCCGCATGCGGCCGTGACGAATCGGGACGAGCTCCGCGACACGGTGCTCGTTCTGGTCCGTCAGAATCGCGACAGGATCGGGACGATCATCGGGGTCGCCCAGGTCGGCATGGTCTTTCAACGGCACGACGGAATTGTGGCGCTGCTTGTTGATTCGGTCGGTCACGTCGCTTGAGCCCTCTGTCGCTGCTGCCTGACGGCCCAAGGTATCCGATCGCCGCGAGTCAACCGAAGGCAACGAGTCCAGTGTCAAACACGCTTGACAGCGCCGGGTGGGTGGGGAAAGCGCGAGCGGAGAGGCCCCACGGGCCGGCATCACCAGGTCGGAATGTGCCGGCGAAGACGCTGGCCTCAGACGTGGCTGCAAGGTCAACGGCGACGGCGCGCGATTCGTCGAATGAACCGTCTGGGCTGAGTGGCCCGTGCATGACTTGCACGACGAGTTCATCGAGTTGGAGCTTGCCGGGGTGGACGCGTACGTGCACCGGACGCTCAGCTCCGGACACGCCATCGGCGATGTCGGATCCAGCAGCGACGAGCTCCACCGACAAGGAATCCCAGACCGAGGTGACACCAGACTTCCACGCGGCAACCTCGCGGGCTGCCGCGCCGTCGTTTTCGGTCACGAGGTCAGAGGTGATTGCCGCAGGCTCATAGAGCGCAGTGACGTAGTCGCGCACCATCCGCGCAGCAACGACGTTCCAACCGAGCGTCGCCCAGTTCGTGATGATCCGGTCAACCCAGCCGTGTGGCACGCCAGCATCGTCAGTGGCATAGAACAGCGGGACGATCTCGTTTTCGATCACGTCGAACGTGGCGGATGCCTCGCGATGGTCGCGACGGGCGGTGTCGTGGTCGTCGTCAAACGAGGGGATATCGAAGCCGTTGTCGCCCGTGGACATCTCAGCCCACCAGCCGTCGAGGATCGAGCAGTTCAGCACGCCGTTCAGTGCGGCCTTTTCGCCGCTCGTGCCGCACGCCTCGTTCGGCCGTCGCGGCGTGTTGAGCCACACGTCGCAGCCGTGATACATCGTGCGCGCGATACCGATGTCATAGTCGGGGATGAAGACGAACCGGTGGCGCACGTCGGCGTCAGCGGCGAGCTTGGCAATCTGTTGGATCAGGCCCTTTCCCGGATGGTCGGCAGGGTGTGCCTTGCCGGCAAACACGAACTGCACGGGGCGGTCTGCATCAAGGAGCAGTCGGCGCAGCCGATCGAGCTGGTCGAGGAGCAGGTTGGCTCGCTTGTAGGTGGCGAATCGTCGGGCGAAGCCGATGGTCAGCACGTTGGGATCGAGCAGGTCATGTCCGAGCTTGTCGCGCACCATGTCGACCAACTCCTGGCGACCGGTGTTCCTGGTGTTCCAGATGTCGCCATGGTCGATCTGGCGGACTTGTTCCCAGTCGTTGGCGCCCGCCATATGCCAGCTCTCGCCGATCGCGTCGGTCAGCAGTTGATCGGTGCGGTCACTGACCCATGTTCGGGCGTGGACACCATTGGTGATGTGACCGATCGGGGTCTCGTTATTCGGGAGGTTGGGCCACATTCCACCGAACATCTGCCGCGACACCTCGCCGTGGAGCTTGGCGACGCCGTTGGCGCGAGCGGCAAGCCGAAGGCCCATCACGGCCATGTTGAACTTGCCGTCCAGCTCGTCGGCTCGCCGCCCGAGCGCAAACAGCTCATCGAATGTCACTCCGCATGCCGTTGCGAAGTCGGCGAAGTACGGCTCAAACAGCTGGCGAGGGAACCGGTCGATACCGGCAGGAACGGGTGTGTGGGTCGTGAAGACGCCGCCGCCGCGCACGGCTTCGACGGCCTCGTCGAAGCTCAGGCCGCGGTCGACCCATTCGCGGACGCGTTCCAAGCCGAGAAAACCGGCATGGCCTTCGTTGGTGTGGAACACCTGCGGGTGCAGGCCGAGCGCTCTGAGCGCACGAACGCCGCCGATGCCCAGGACGATTTCTTGGCGGAGGCGGTGTTGCTCGTCGCCGCCGTACAGCCGGTTGGTGATTGCGACGATCTCCGGAGGATTCTCCGGCAGGTTGGTGTCGAGGAGGTACAGCGCAATGCGGCCGACATCGACTCGCCAGACGGCGACCTGGGCAGTGACGCCAGCCAGGTCGACCTCGACCCGTACCCCGGTGTTGCGAACCCCGAGTGACGCTGGATCGATCCGTTCGTTGCGCTCCTCTTGCCAGCCGTCGCTGCTGAGTTGCTGATGGAAGTATCCCTCGGCATACAGCAGGCCAACGCCGATCAGCGGAACACCTAGGTCGGACGACGCCTTCAAATGATCGCCGGCGAGGACACCCAGGCCGCCTGAGTACTGCGGTAGCGCCTCGGTGATCCCGAACTCAGGGGAGAAGTAGGCCACCGACTGCAACGGCGACTCCGCCGCACGCTCGACGAACCACGGTGAACCGTCGAGGACCGCAGCAAGACGTTGTTGGGCTGCCCCGACGGCCGCCACGAAGTCGGCGTCAGCTGCGAGGTCGGCCCAACACCCTGGCGACGTTCGGCGGACGAGGTCGACGGGGTGCTGTCCAGTTGTGCGCCACGAGCGTCCGCCGGGCGAACCGTCGAGTCGGTCGAACACCGCCGCGAGCTGGCGATCCCATGCCCAGTGCAGATTGGCGGCGAGGTCGGACAGCGCGGTGAGCGATTCGGGAATCTGGCTGACAACAGTGAACTCGTGGATCGGACGCACCCGCGGGAGCGTACAGACCTCGTCCAGAGACCGGCGTCAGCCCGGATGGGCCGTCACCGAGGTGGCGTAGACGCGAGCAGTGGCACCGGCGATGGCTTTCCATGAGTACTTCCGCTCGATGAGATCGCGGGCGTTCCGCGTGAGCTCATCGGCGAGGAACTGATCGGTCAAGATGCGCTCGATGCAGTTGGCAAGGTCGTCTGGCCGACCCGGTTCGAAGGTCAGTCCGGCATCAGTTCCCTCGATCAATTCGGCCAGCCCGCCTGTCCTGGCAACGACGAGGGGAGCCCCCGCAGCGAGCGCCTCCAACGCGACCAATCCGAAGGGTTCGTAGAGCGAGGGGATGACGACGCACCCGGCGCGCTGAGTGAGCAGTCGGAGTTCGCTGTCGTTGACGAACCCAGCGATGTGGACGATGTCGCTCACGCCCTCGACATCGATCTGTGCCTGAAGTTCCGGTTGGTAGCTCCCGCGGCCCGCAATCGTGCACTCGACTCCGGGCACGCGCGTCCGAACCGTGGCCATTGAGCGCGCGAGGACTTGGAAACCCTTCTCGAACTGGACGCGGCCCCACGAGAGGACGAGTTGTTCACGCTCGACGGGCGTGTCGGTGCCGACCACGTCGGGGCTCGGCTTCCACCGGTCAGGGTCGATGCCGTTGGGAATCCGTGCGACGAGTTCTGGCGGGAGTTCGAAACCGGTCACCAACTGGTCGACCATGAACTTCGTCGGCGCGATCAAGCGGTCCGCCTGGAAGGCAAGCCACCACTCGATGGAGTTGACATCTGATGGCGTGCCCGCCGGCAGCTGTCCCCCGTGCCGAACACGCTCGGTGCCGTGCATCGTGAGGATGAACGGCACGTTGAAGATCGACGACAGGGCGTCGGCTGCCCACCCCATCCGCCAGTCATGCCCGTGCACGACATCGGGTCGCCAACCGTCGAGTGTGTCGGGCAAGTGGGCGCCCAGTTTGACCATCGCGTGGTTCGCTGACGCAGTTCTCGACACGGGTTCGGTCTTCGGGAGCCACGGGAGGTCGACCACTCCGCGCACGACCCGAACCGGTCCAACACGTTCTGCCTCGCGGTCGGCGCGGGGATGAGCCGTGGTGAGGACGACGACGTCGTGGCCGTCGAGTGCCAGCGCTTGGCTGAGTCCGGCGACGTGCGCCGCGCTCCCGCCGGTCTCCCGCGGGGGAAAGTCCCATGACAACATCAACACGCGCACTGCCGCGCACCCTACTCTGAGGGACAATGTCACTGTCCGACGTCCCTCCCCCCAAACCTGGCGCACCCCCGTCTGGCCCCATTGGCGAGCTCGACCTGCATCTGCTCGGCGAAGGACATCATCGCCGGCTCTGGGAGGTCCTCGGCCCGCAAGTCGTCGGGCCCGGGCCGGCTGGCGTCAGCGCGGTGCAGTTCGCGCTGTGGGCGCCCAATGCCAACAACGTGTCGGTCGTTGGCGATTGGAACGACTGGCAACCCGAGCCCCTGTCGATGATCGACGCCGACGGTCCAACGGGCATCTGGTCGGCGGTGTGTCCAGCGGCCCGCGCCGGGCACTGCTACAAGTTCGAAATTGTCACCGCTGAAGGGCAGACGCTGCGCAAAGCAGACCCGATGGCGCGCCAGACCGAAGAGCCCCCCAGTGATGCCAGCGTCATTCCGATGCCGCAGACACACGAATGGGCTGACGATGCATGGATGTCCCGCCGCAGCGATGTGCTCGCCGGTACCGCGCCGATGCGGATTTACGAACTGCATCTCGCGTCCTGGCGTCGCGGCGTCGACACGTGGGATGAACTGGCCACTGAGGTGGCCGACCATGTGGCCTCTCTCGGCTTCACCCACGTCGAGTTGCTGCCGATCGCAGAGCATCCGTTCGGTGGATCCTGGGGGTATCAAGTGTCGGGCTACTTCGCTCCGACAGCCCGGTTCGGCGATCCTGACGGCCTCCGCCGATTCGTCGACACGCTGCACGCTCGAAACATCGGAGTCATCGTGGATTGGGTGCCAGCGCACTTTCCGAAGGACGAGTGGAGCCTCGGTCGCTTCGACGGGACTGCGCTCTATGAGCATCCTGATCCACAACGTGGCGAGCACCCCGACTGGGGGACCTACGTCTTCGACTTCGGTCGCAATGAAGTGCGTAACTTCCTCGTCGCCAACGCCCTGTACTGGTTCGACGAATTCCACATCGATGGGCTACGAGTCGACGCCGTTGCGTCGATGCTCTACCTCGATTACTCGCGTGGCGACGGCGGCTGGTCGCCGAACATCCACGGCGGCAATGAACATCTCGAGGCGATCGACTTCCTGCGTGAGACCAACCGTGTCGTCGCCGAAGAGTTTCCCGACGTACTGATGATTGCTGAGGAGTCAACGGCCTGGCCCGGAGTCACCCACCCCATCGAGCAAGGCGGCCTGGGCTTCACGCACAAGTGGAATCTTGGTTGGATGCACGACTCGCTCGGCTACTTGGCCCACGAACCAATACACCGGCAGCACCATCACAACGAGATGACCTTCTCGCAGCTGTATGCCTACAACGAGCGCTTCGTCCTGCCGCTCAGTCACGACGAGGTCGTGCACGGCAAGGGCAGCTTGCTCGGCAAGATGAGCGGTGACGACTGGCAACGATTCGCAGACCTGCGCAACCTGCTGGCGTGGCAATGGTCGATGCCCGGTGTGCCGCTGCTGTTCATGGGTGCCGAGTTGGCCCCGTGGCAGGAGTGGAACGATGCAGCAGAACTCCCGTGGCACCTCGCAGACCACCCACCCCACCGTGGTGTCCACGATCTCATTCAGTCGATGAACAGCATCGCCGACAATTGGCCAGCGCTGTGGGAACGCGACACCGAACCGGCCGGGTTTCAATGGCTCGACGCCAACGACTCCGATCACTCGATGTACGCGTACACGCGCTGGGGCCTTGACGGGGCGACCGCGTTGGTGTGCATCGCGAACTTCACGCCGGTACCACGGCCCGGCTATCGAGTTGGTCTGCCGTGGGGCGGCGACTGGCAAGTGGTGCTCGATACGGACTCACCGCAGTGGTGGGGGAGCGGTCATCGCGGCATCGACACCAACTCGATCGCTGCCGGCGAGCAACCCGTCGACATCGCGGTGGGCCTCGACGAGGCCCGGCAAGGCCAGACGAGCTCGGCGATCATCGACGTGGGACCGCTGTCCACCCTCTGGCTCGCCGCCCGCAGTCCTGGCTGAGTGACGTTGGGATCGGGAGCAGCCGTCACTGACTAGCTTCGCGACTATGACTGATCAGTACCCGCCGGCCTCCTCTCGCGTCACCGTGAAACGCGGTGCGGATCGCGCGGTCTACGGCCGGGCGGAGGTTCATGCGATTCTCGATGCGGGCCACATCGCGCACGTCGGCGTGGAAACCGATAACGGCCCGATCGTGCTGCCGATGGCGTACGGCGTGCGCATGAGCGAGACCGGCGATGAGGTACTCATTCACGGTTCGGTCGCGAACGCGATGCTGCGTGCCGGCCGGGATCTTGACGTGTGTGCCACCGTGACAATCGTCGACGGGTTGGTTGTGGCACGGACACCGTTCCACAACTCAATGAACTACCGGTCAGTTGTCGTACGCGGCACCGCAACAGCAATCACCAACGCCGACGACAAGGTCGCTGCGCTGCAGATCATCAACGATCACATCGCGCCAATCTGGGACACCGCGCGCACACCGAGCGAGAGTGACCTAAACCGGACCCTCGTCTTGGCGCTTCCACTCACCGAAGCATCGGCGAAGGTCCGATCCGGTGACCCGGTCGACGAAGACATCGATCTCGAGGGGCCGCACTGGGCCGGAGTCGTTCCACTCACAGCGACCTGGGGTGCGCCAACAAACGCCGCCGACCTGCGCAGCGCTCCACCGGTCCCCAGTGCAATCGCGGCCCTGGCCGGTCTCGACGCCCACCCGTGATCACCCTCAGAGCCAGGCTCCGAATTTCACCACTCAGCGAGCGTCGACGAGTTGTTCGAGTGCCTTGAGGTTCCGCTTCCAGATGAAGCCGAGCACGAACCGGCCGCCGATGATCTCACCGAGCCGTCCACCGAGGTACCAAGGAAAGTCAAGGTTCTCCGACCACGTGAACTTCGTTCGTTGACCGCCTGCCAGTGGCTCGAGCGTGAAAACGCCACTTCCAGTGACGATCCCGGTGTGCTTGACGCCCATCTTCCCATCCTGCGTGGCGCTCGCCGCCGCCCACTCGGTGACCTCCATCTGGTCAACCAGTTTGATCGGGCCCACTTTGGTGTCGCAGAGAAACCTGGTGCCGACGCCACGTGTCTGCTCGGTTTCGAAACGGATGGCGACCGCATCAGCCATCCAGTCGACATGGCGCTCAACTGGTTCAACAATTGCCCAGACCTCCGCCGGTGTGGCATTGAGATCGATGGAAACGGTGACATCGCTCATTTCACGATCATGTCGTGAAATTTGGAAGTTGCGCGAGTCCGCCGCTGTGACTTCGGGAACCGAGCGGTCAGGCGTTCGCTGCGACGGACTTCAAGGTGGCGCACGCGTCTTCTGGGGGCAGCACGTTGATCATGACGCCGGTGCCGCGCTCAAAGCCGGCCTGCGTGATCAGATTCGGCCACACGTGTGCGTGCCAGTGGTACTGGCCCGTGTGCTGATGAGGAGCGGTGTGGAAGCCAAGGTTGAAGGCCACATCGCCGAGCACGGCATTGAGTTGTCCGAGAGCGTCGCGCAGTGCGACGCCGACCGCTGCGAGGCTGTCGTCGTCGGCATCTTGTAAGTGCGCCTCGTGTCGGCGCGGGACGATGAGCAGTTCGTACGGCGAGCCACTCCAGAACGGGGTGATCACAACAACTTCGTCGGTGGCGAGGACGATTCGAGCGTCAGCAGCGATCTCGGCTTCGACGGTGGTGCACAGCAGGCAGCCACCGGCAAAGCGAGCAAACGCACGCTCTTCGTCCAGGACTTCGCCGGGGACGAAGGGCAGACCGAGAATCTGCCCGTGGGGGTGAGCAATGGAAGCTCCGGCCTCGCGGCCGTGGTTGACGATCGCCTGGGTGTATCGGACCTGGTCGACGTCAGCGTGTTCGCTGAGCCGGCGCTTCAGAGCGAACATCATGTCGGCAGCATGCTGGTCGTCAAGCTGATGCAGACCACTGTCGTGGTCGGGCGTGTACACGAACACCTCATGAATCCCGCTGGCCTCGGCTTGCACGAAGACGGGACCGAGGTTGTGCACGGCGAAACCTTCGTCGCCGTCGAACGCCGGGTACTTGTTGGGGATGACCCGCATCGACCAACTGCCGTCGGCCTCGACGGTTTCGAGCGCCGGCGGCGTCTCTTCCTCGTTGCCCGGACAGAACGGACAGGCGCGCCCTTCTTCGGGATCGCCGAGGTCGTCGCGTGGCGCGAAGTCACTCGGTCGCTTGGCTCGTTCGGCGACGATCGTCACCCACCGCCCGTTGAGAGGATTGAGACGCATCTGGCTCATCGTTGGTCCATGCTACGACCGAATTTGGCGGTGAAGGTGACACTGCGGTTGCGATGTCGTCACCCGATCGAATCAGGCCGATGCTGAGGTCAGTGCCTCGGCGTACTGGCGGTCGAGTCGACCTTGGTTCCAGCGGTGCAAACCCCACCCGAGCAACGAGCCGATACCAAACGCCAAGAGTCCGCCGACCCCATCGAGCCAATAGTGATTGGCGGTGACCACAATGCAGAACAACGTGGCTGCCGGGTAGAGCAGGAGGACCGCTTTGGTCCGTCGCCGGCTCAGCAGCGGCCAGACTGCAATGGCGCACCATGTCGACCACCCGATGTGCAGGCTCGGCATCGCCGCATACTGATTCGAGATCGACGCCATTGCGTCAGAGTCGAACGACCACGGCCCGCCGTACTCAGCGAGCGTGTCGACGAAACCGAATCCCCCGGGGCCCCGAAAGCGGCTGGGAATGCACGCGCCGCCGTACTGCGATGGGTCGACTGCAGGGCAGGGTTTGTCGAGCAACCGCGGTGGCATGAGCGGAAACCATGCGAAACCGACAATGGCCAGAGAGGTCATCGCAGCGAGCGTGTTGCGCCATTGTGGGAACACGTCGGCGCGCTTGACGTAGAGCAGGATGAACACCCCGAGTGTGACGGCGAAGTGCAGCACCCCGTAGTAGATGTTCCAGAATTGGATGAACGTGCGGTACGGCAGGAACCAGTCCTGCACTGTCTCTTCGTGAAACAAGCCGAGCCAGCGCTCGAACTGGATCACTCGCTCAGCGTTCGTAAACGCTTGATCGGGGATGCCGTCGGCGGCGATCTTGTTCGATCCGAAGAGGTTGCGAGTCCAGGAATAGACGGCGTAGAAGGCAGCGACGATGAGCGCTTCTTTCCACCAGAGCAGGCGGTGTTGCCGCTCGGGTGACCACGCAGGCTGCTCGGCGGCTGGCGACGCCCGACCCGGCGCGACGTTTGGCTCGGCGCCCTCCATCGACTTCATCGTAGGGCAACGTTACGTTCTGATGACAGGCCAATTGTGCGGCGGTCGGACGAATTGGTCTGGTGAGTGCTGGCGGCCAAGAAAATCAGCTGTTCGGCGAGCAGCACTTGCCCATGAAATCGTCGATCCCGACGACGACGCGGGTGAACTTGCCGGCAGCAACCAGGCCGCCAGCGTCGGTGGCCGAGACCTCGAACCGAAGGCGTCGTCCGTCGATCTTTTTCAAGACCGCTTCGGCAGACACTTCGGCGCCAACAGGTGTCGGGTGGAGATGGTCGAACTGCACACGCATGCCGACCGTCGTCGTGCCAGGCTCGAGATGGTCGGTCATTGCGTTCTGGCAGGCCTCTTCGCAGAGTGCGATGAGGCGGGGTGAGCCGAGCACATCGACGGTGCCCGAACCGAGCGCCGTTGCAGTGTCGCTCTCAGCGACCATCAATTTGGCGTCGCCGCGCAGGCCGGTCTCGAATTCCACGGACGAAACGCTAACGCGACACTTGCCGCCGCGACACGATCTGACAAAACTGTCATGTTTCTGAACGGGTCCTATCCTGGTCCGGGTGATCGATGCTGATGTCCTCGAACGAGTCCTCGCCGGAGCGGTACGCACTGGCGCCGAATTTGCGGAGGTGTATGCCGAAGACAAATCTTCGACCTCCGCTGGTCTCGATGACGGCCGGATCGAGCAGGTCACCAGCGGACGCGACCGCGGTGCAGGAATCCGCGTCATTGCCGGTGACACCACAGGATTCGCCCACACGTCGGATCTGAGTGAGGCCGGGCTGGCAACGGCTGCTGCTGCTGCGGCGGCTGCCGCAGCGCATGGTGGAGGTGGCATTCGCACTGTGTCGCTCACGCAGTCGCCGAGCCACCGGCCCAACACGATCGTGCATCAGCCCGACAGCATCGCGAAGGCGCGCAAGGTTGAACTTCTGCAGCGCATGAACGACGCTGCGCGAACCTATGGTCCGGAGATCGTGCAGGTCTCCGCTGGCTACGGCGACAGTTCGAAACGCACATTGATTGCAAACACCGATGGTGTGCTCGCTGACGATGAAATCGTTCGTACCTTGCTCCGCATCAGCGCCGTCGCCGACGGTGACACCGGCATGCAGACCGGTTACCAGTCGATGGGACACACCGTTGGGTTTGAAATCTTCGACACCGTTGACGTCGAGGAACTCGCCCGGGACGCAGCGCGTCAGGCGATTACCAAGCTGCAGGCCCGGCCTGCGCCGTCGGGTGCAATGCCCGTCGTCATCAAGAACGGCTCGGGCGGGGTGCTCTTCCACGAAGCATGCGGGCATGGCCTCGAGGCTGACCTCGTCGCCAAGGAATCGAGCGTCTATGCCGGAAAGGTTGGCGAACTTGTTGCCAACCCGCTCGTCACACTCGTTGACGACGGCACCATGGTGGGCGAGTGGGGCACGCTCGGCTACGACGATGAAGGCCACATCACGCAACGCAACACGCTGATCGAGGATGGGATTCTCACCGACTACATGTGGGACTTCCTGCGGGCCCGCAAGGAGGGTCGCGCCGGATCGGGGAACGGGCGTCGTCAGAGCTATCAGCACCTCCCGATGGTGCGCATGACCAACACGTTCGTGCTCGACGGACCCGATACGCCCGATGACATCATCGCGTCCACCCCAAACGGGGTCTACGTCGCCAAGCTCGGCGGTGGCAGCGTCAACACCGCCACGGGCGATTTCGTGTTCGGCATGACCGAGGCGTACCTCATCGAGGACGGCAAGATCACCGAGCCGCTGCGTGAAGGCAATCTCATCGGCAACGGCCCCAAGGTGCTGCAAGACATCGACATGCTCGCCAATGACTTTGCCATGGGGAACCCCGGTACCTGCGGCAAGGACGGCCAGGGCGTTCCGGTCGGCGACGGCCAGCCGACCCTGCGTGTGAAAGAACTCACCATCGGTGGCACCGCAGCATGAGCGCCTTCGAATCTGAGCTGCAGGTCGTCGCTGACCGGGTCGTTGCGCAGGCACAGCCGGGTGAGGAAGTCGAAGCGTTCGTGACGCGCGGTGGCGACACCGACGTGCGGATCTATCAAGGCGCCGTTGAGCACTTCGTGTCCGCCCAGAGTGAAGGCGTTGGCATTCGAGTGATCTCCGGTGGCCGAACCGGCTTCGCGTACGCCGGAACGCTCGACGAGTCGGCGATCGCCGAGGTACTCGCCGAAGCTCGCGACAACGTCCAGTTCGGCGAACCCGACGAGTACGCCGCGCTGGCCGAGCCAGATGGAGTTGCGATCACCGAGCAGTCGTTGTGGAACGACGAACTCGCGGACTACCCAACCGACGACAAGATCGATCTCGCCAAGCAGCTCGAGAAGCTGGCGTCAGGACGCGACCCCCGTGTCCGCGTCGACGACTCGAATTACGCCGATGCACACGGGGAGTCAGCGGTTGCATCGACGACCGGTATTCGCATGTCGGGCCGTGAGAACGGGTGCTACGTGTCCGTGTCGACACTTGCTGACGACGGCGAGGGTGATGACGCCGAGACACAGACCGGATTCGGATTCTCCGTCGGCCGGAGCCCGCACGAGTTCGACCTCGACAAGGCCGCCCGTGAAGCGTCCGAACGGGCGACCCGTCTCCTTGGTGCGACGAAGCCGGCGAGCAAGCGCACAACGGTCGTGCTCGACCCGATGGTCACGGCCCAGTTTCTCGGTGTCATCTCCTCGACATTGAATGGCGAAGCAGTTGTCAAAGGCCGATCGCTGTTCGCCGAACGCCTCGGCGACGAAGTGGCGGCGCCGTTCGTGACGTTTATCGACGACCCGACCAACCCCAAGGCATACAGCGCGACCGATGTTGACGGCGAGGGTCTCGCAGCGCGTCGCAACGTGCTGATTCAAGATGGCGTGCTCAAGCAGTTCGTGCACAATTCATATAGCGCTCGCCGCGCCGGAATGGTTTCGACGGGCAACGCAACTCGTGGGGGATTTGCCGGCACACCCGGTGTGGGCTGCCTTGCGATGTCGCTGGTGCCTGGCACGCGCTCGCAGGCTGAGTTGATTTCTGACGTAGACGACGGCCTGCTGGTGCAGTCCGTGCAGGGTCTGCACTCAGGCGTCAATCCAATCAGCGGCGACTTTTCGACCGGCGCTGCGGGCCTGCTCATCACCAACGGCGATGTGGGTGCGCCGGTCCGCGAGTTCACGATCGCGTCGACACTGCAGCGCATGCTCCTGGACATCGTCGAGATCGGTGGAGACCTCGACTGGCTCCCGATGCGCTCGAGCGGCATGTCGCTCGTGATCCGCGACATCACGCTCTCGGGCACCTGACCAAACGTCACTTGCGTGCCGGGGTCGCTGCCGGAGTGGGGGCAGCGCGGATAGAACATCGGGGTGCCGATCATCCACGCCATCGTTCTCGGAATCGTGCAGGGCTTCTCAGAGTTCCTGCCGATCTCGTCCAGTGGCCACCTGCTGCTGGTGCCGTGGCTGTTCGGATGGGACGACTTCAGCGGCCCCAACGGCGAGTCGCTGAAAAAGTCGTTTGACGTCGCACTGCACCTCGGCACCTTCTTTGCCGTACTCGGTTACTTCCGCCACGACGTCAAGGTCTATGTGGTTGAGGGCACCAAGCTGATCTTCACCCGCACCAAGCCGACGAACACCGATGGCCGGCTGGCATGGCTCTTCGTGCTCGCCACGGTGCCCGCCGCGGCAGTCGGCGCACTGTTCGAGGACAAGATCGACACGGTGTTGGGCACGCCGTTCATCATCGCGCTGTCACTGATTGGATTCGGTCTGTTGCTCGGCTGGGCCGACCGCAAGACCGGTCGCCGCAAGCTTGAGGACTTCCACGCCCCCGACGCGCTCAAGGTTGGCGTCGCGCAGGCACTCGCACTCAACCCCGGAACGAGTCGCTCAGGTATCACGATGACTGCCGCGCGCTGGGTCGGGTTTGACCGTGATGCGGCGGTACGAATCAGCTTCATCATGTCGTTGCCGGTGATCTTCGGAGCGGTTGTGTTCAAGATGCTGTCCATGGTCAGCGACGGCGGTTACGAAGATCTCCTCATTCCGATAGCGGTGGGCATCGTCACGTCGTTCATTGCCGGGCTGATCGCGGTGTGGGGCACGATCAAGCTGGTCAGCACCCACAGCCTGATGCCGTTCGTCATCTATCGCGTCACCGTTGGTGTGCTGATGTTGATCATCCTCGCCCTCGGCTGGCGCGACAACATCGCTGTCTGACTGCGCTGCTGTCACGGCAGAAACAACAGCGACACCGTCCCGAGTTGCGCGGCTGCAGCCACCATGGGCGCTTCGGATATCGGAACGGCAATCAAGATCACCTCGTCGTCAGCGCCTACGACGGTCGCCGCCGCAACCAGCACGATGCCTTCCAACGTGACCGCCACAGGGAGACCGATCGAGGGGTCCGAGGCGAGTGGGTCAACCACGCCGACCACGGCCGTGCCCGGCTCAGCGAACGCAGCGAGGCCGACCGCCGTCGAGACATCCGCCGTCGTGATCACCGCGCCGCTGACGACGCGCTGGCGCACACGTCCGCTCGAGGGCAGCGAGGTCAGTGCCTCGCTTGGCAGCATCGCTGACGTGAGTGGGACGACGTCCGCCTCGATCGGATCGCCAGGTTCGAGGTCAGCGCTCGCAACGACGACGTCGACGGTGGTTCCCCACGCCTTGCGCTCGCGTTCCACGGCGCTGGCCTGCTGGTGGCTGGTCCAGGCGACTCCGGCGGTCAGCACGAGCACGATGGCCCATCTGGCCCATCTGGCCCATCTGGCCCATCTGGCCCAGCCGTGTCGCGCCAGAAAGATGCGGACTCGCACGATGAAGTGCATGGAATTCTCCCTCGACAGTGTTGATCTGGAGGAGGAGCCGGTCAACGCGATGCTACCGCCGTGGCTTCAAGCCGGCAGGTGTGGAAGCGCTGCGGTGATGAGTCGTCGCACGTTGTCGACGTTCTGCTGCACCATTGCGAACACCGCATTCATGGTGACGGGATCATGGCCATCAACTCCGGCGTCGTAGTCAGTAACCAGCGCGATCGAGGCGTAGGGTATACCCGCCTCGGCGGCGAGCACTGCCTCGGGATAGCCGGTCATATTGACAACGTGCCAACCCATCTGCCGGAACCAGACGCTCTCTGCTTTGGTCGAAAAGCGCGGGCCGTTGATGACAACCATCGTCCCGGAGGGACGGACTGTCACGTCGCCAAGCGTCGCTCCGGCTGCGATCAGTGCATTGCGCAGCCCGCGATCGTATGGCTCGGCAAACGTCTGATGATGAACAGCAGTGTCAGAACCTGGCATGCCGTCATCTGCACCAACATCGTGGAACGTGTCGTGCCGACCGTTGGTGCGGTCGACCAGTTGATCGATGACAACGAGCTCTCCGGGATGAATCTCGGGCTGCAGCGAGCCGACGGAGCACGGAGCGACGATCGATCGGACGCCGAGCGACGCCATTGCCCACATGTTGGCTTGGAACGGGACGCGGTGGGCCGCGTAGTCGTGGCGGCGCCCGTGTCGAGCGAGGAAGGCAATCCGTCGGCCGCCGAGGGTGCCGATCGCGATGGGTGCGGCAGGGGGGCCGTACGGAGTGGTGATCTCGACGTCGGTTGCGTCGTCCAGAAATTCGTAGAAGCCGGATCCGCCGAAGACACCGACCTCGGCGCCGAGTTCCGACGCTCGATCGTCGAGCGAGATCAGCATCGACGGCGGCAGTTCAGTCGGCGGTGCTGGACGACGTGCTCGACGAGCTGGGGGCAGCCGTCGACGTTGACGACGACGAGTCGGTTTTCGTTGCGGTCGAGGAGCTCGAACTCGAGTCGGATGAGTCCTTAGAGCTGCTGGAGTCGGATGAACCGCTGCTCGAAGAGTCGCTGGTCGAGCCGGCGGGTGTCGTCGTCGAGGTCTTGCCGCGATTGTCGTTCTTGAAGAATCCGCTGCCCTTGAACGTGACGCCGACGGGCTGGAAAACCTTCTTGACGGCCATCACATCGCCAGTGGCAGGGTGTGTGTGCTCGGTCAACGATTCGTCCTGGAACGACTGCTGGACCTCAATGGTCTCGCCGGTGTCGGTGAATTTGTAGACATAGGTGGGCATAGCAGGAGTCAGATTACCGAGGGTGAGGCGCGCTGCCACGTTCGAACCCACAACGTTCGGCCTGAAGTTCTGCTCGGCGAGGACCCCGCAAGGAGGGTCCCGGTCGCGCTCGGTGAGTGCTGGTTATGGTGGCGCATGCAGGTGCGCAGTGCCGTGATCCCCGCGGCTGGAATGGGAACCCGATTCCTCCCCGCCACCAAGGCCGTGCCCAAGGAGCTGTTCCCGATTGGAGATCAGCCCGCGTTGCAGATCGTCATCGATGAAGCACTTGGTGCCGGTATCGATCACATTGTGGTCGTCAGCAGCCGAGACAAGCCAGCGGTCGCGCAGTATTTCGAGCCGAACGAGGCGCTCCTCAACAAGCTTGACGATTCAGGCAAGACCGCTCTTGCTGAGCGATTGCGCTCGATCGGGCGTGACTGGCGTGTCAGCATCGTCTATCAGGACAATCCCAAGGGTTTGGGCCACGCCGTGGGCTGTGCCCGTGAGGCAATCGGCGAGGAGCCGTTCGCCGTCATGCTGCCCGACGAGCTGATGGGTTCATCTGCCCTGCTCGCACAAATGAACGGCGTGTACTCGTCAACCGAGGGCAGCGTGGTTGCCGTAGCAAACGTGCCGCGCGAACTGGTGAGCTCCTACGGCGTCATCGATCCGGCGGGTGAACTGTCGGCGGACGGGGTCATCCCGGTCCGAGATCTCGTTGAAAAGCCGTCCGTCGAGGACGCCCCAAGCAACTTCATTATCACCGGTCGTTATGTCCTCACGGTCGATGCCTGGGCTGAGATCGATGCCTTGCAGCCGGGACGCGGTGGCGAACTCCAGCTGACCGATGCGCTCAAGGCGCAAGCTGCCCGGTCACCGTTTCACGCCGTGGTGTCCGACGTGAGCCGCCACGACACCGGCAACCCGCTCGGTTTCCTGACTGCGTCAATTGAGCTCGGTCTCACCAACCCCGAGCTGCGTGACGACCTTCGGGCGTTCCTCGCAAACTTGCAGGTCTGACCCTTACGACCGGGTGAAGAGCTCTGGGTAGTCCTGGACGAGACCGTACGGGTCGATATCGAACTCAACCTCAGACCCGGTATCAAAGTTGGTGCGCGCGAAACGATGCAGACCAATCCGGTGGTATCGCTGCCGGACGGGCACGACCCCGAGCGTCCCCACATCAAGCACCGCCACTCTGAGATCGGCAGCATCGCCGACATCAAGCGCAAGTCGCCGGATCGGCAGGGTGCGGGTGAACGGCGTGATCGGCAGGTCGATGTCGTGGCAGCCATCGAGGTCCGGACGGTGTGCTCCGTTGATCTCCCCCCATCGACCGCTCCCATCGGTGCCCAGCCAGAGATCAGGATCGTCGAGGTCACGGAACAACAGGAATTGCCGGACTGCCCAGGTCGCCGAGAGGCGCAGCACGTAGGAGATGTTCGGGCCGCCGACTTCGCTGGTGATCGTCCAGCCTTCGTTCTCCCACCGGAGGTCGACCTGCTCGGAACCATCGCCGTCGACCCGATTCCATCGGGCGGTAAATCCATCGGCAGGGAACGCAGTCAGTGCGGTCGTCACCACACCGAGCCTACGGCCGATCGTTTGCGCGCCCATCAGGTGTCGCCGGCGACACGTAGTGGGTGCGCAAACGTTGAAGTCCGTACGATTGGGGCCATGACGCCCTTGGAAGATGCCCAGGCCTTCGTCCTCGAATCGTGCCCGCCGCGTGAGCCGGTCACGATGGCACGCGAGCAGGCGGGCGGGCTGGTGCTCGCTGACGTGGTCGTGTCGACCGAGATCGTGCCGCCGTTCAACAACACCGCTGTCGATGGATATGCCGTGCGGTCCGTCGACGTCGCCACCGTTCCCGTTGAACTCACGGTTGTCGGAGAAATCGCAGCCGGTGCGGCGCCGGATGGCAACGTCGGTCCTGGCGAGACGATCCGGATTATGACCGGCGCACCGATGCCGCCGGGAGCTGATGCTGTGGTGATGGTTGAGTACTCCGAGCGGCTTGGTGAGGATGATGCCGGCAACGAACGAGTCCGGCTGAACGAGTCGGTCGCAGCAGGGACGGCGATCCGGGGAGCAGGCGACGACGTCGTGGTGGGCGAGGAACTTTTCTTCGAAGGAACGCAGATCACTCCGGCAATCGAAGGGGTCCTTGCCAGTATCAACGCCCAGGAGGTCAGGGTGTATCCGCGCCTGAAGGTCGCTGTGCTCTCAACCGGTGATGAATTGATCACCGACGGCTCGCCGCTCGCGCCGGGTCAGATCCGCGAGAGCAACAAGATCATGCTGGCCGGAATGCTTGCCGAGGCCGGGTGCCAAGTGGTCGACCTTGGTGTGGTCCGCGATGACGAGGTCGAGCTCGAACGAGTCCTCCGCGCTGCAGCAGTCGAATGTGACGCGATCGTGTCGAGCGGGGGCGTCTCGATGGGCGACTACGACGTTGTCAAGGCGGTGCTCGGACGGATCGCTGACATGACCTGGATGCAGATGGCAATCAAGCCGGCGAAGCCGTTTGCGTTCGGCAAGCTCGACGGCGTGCCGGTGTTCGGACTCCCCGGCAATCCGGTCAGCTCGATGGTCAGCTTCGAACTGATGGCTCGACCGGCGTTGCGGCGCATGATGGGGCACACGCAACTTGCACGGACCAGCGTGGTGGCAATCGTTGACCATGACCTCCGCCGCAATGCTGACGGCAAGGTACACTTCATGCGGGTCAATGGCGGCTTTGCTGACGACGGGCGCTATCACGTCGCGCCGGTCAACGCGCAGGGCAGCCACCAACTCGCCGCCACGGCAAGTGCCGACGCGATGGCGGTCGTGCCCGATGGTGACGGCATCAATGCCGGCTCAGAAGTCGCTGTGCTTCTCCTGCAGTCGTAGACTGCACTCATGGCGGCGACATTCGAACAGCTGATCGATCCATTCGGTCGCCACATCGAAGATCTCAGAATCTCCGTCACCGACCGCTGCAACTTCCGCTGCACCTACTGCATGCCCGAAGAGGGCATGCAATGGCTCAAGCGGAGCGATGTCATGTCGTTCGAGGAGATCGAACGACTCGCCCGCATCTTCGTTGAGCGCTACGGCGTCAAGGGCATCCGGTTGACCGGCGGCGAGCCCACCGTCCGCGCCCACCTGCCGGTGTTGGTCTCGAAACTTTCGAAGCTCGTTGGTCCGGACGGACCCGTCAACTTGGCGATGACGACCAACGGCGCAACGATGCGGCTGGTTGCCGACTCGTTGAAGCAGGCTGGTCTGAAGCGCGTCAACATCAGCCTCGACACGCTCGACCGCACGAAATTCCATCAGATGACGCGTCGCGATGAGCTCAACAACGTGCTCGACGGCATTCGTGCCGCGCAAGAAGTGGGCTTCGATCCAGTCAAGATCAACGCCGTCATCGAGCGCGGCACGAACGACAACGAACTCATCGACCTCGCCACCTTCGGACGTGAACAGAACGTCGAAGTGCGCTTTATCGAGTTCATGCCGCTCGATGCTGAGGGTCACTGGATGAACGGCAAAGTCGTTGGCCAGGAAGAAATCGTTGAGAAAATCAACGCGGTGTACCCGGTCGAGGTACTCCCCGCACGCGGCGCGGCGCCGGCCGATCGGTTCCGGTTCCTCGACGGCGGGCTCCACGGCGAGGGGAGTCCTGGGAGCATGATCGGTGTGATTCCAACCATCACGAAGCCGTTCTGCGGTGACTGCGACCGAGTACGCCTCACTGCCGAAGGTGACTTCCGGACCTGCCTGTTCGCGACCAAGGAGTTTGATCTCCTCACGGCGTTGCGATCAGGAGAAAGCGACGACCAGATTGCTGAACGGATCGAAGCAGCCGTCGCAAAGAAGTGGGCCGGCCACCAAATCAACCAGGTCAACTTCACCCGGCCCTCGAAATCGATGTCCCAACTGGGTGGCTGACGCCACCTGCAGTTGCGCTGCATCGCCGACTGCGTCGTCGAGTTGGAAGTCCCCGGCATGCTGGCCAGACTTGGTCACGCTCGGGGCAACCCTCGTTACGTGAGGTCGGTGAAGGCTTGAAATCTCCGGGCGACCACTTTGTCGCCGATGACTTCGACGTCGTTCCCACGTCGCCACAACCACATCAGAATGTCTTGAGCCTGGCCACGAATGGCCGCGTCGCCCTTGCGATGTTCGCGGGTGAAGGTGGCCTTGGGTTCTTTCATTGCTGAGACGAACCACTCGCCGGCGCCGTCGGGGAGTTCGGAGTCTGTGCAGTGCAGGTGGACGGTGCCGCCGACCTTCATCTCGCCTTCGGCGCGCTCGCCTGCCGCGAACCAGGTCAGCCATTCGTCGATGCCGTCGGCAGAAACCTCGGGGGCGAACTCGAAGTCGAGGCCGATCGCCTGGCCTGCATCCCACAGGTGAACCATCGTTTCGTGCGTCATGCGGCGGGCGACCCACGCCACCGGTTGCGTTGAGCCGGTCCAGGTCCATACCTTCATCGAGGCATCCGCTGCGTGCAGGGCGTCGCACAGCCGAACGTGAGCATCGAAAAGTACATCGATCAGGCCAGCATGCTCTGGTGGACGCTCAATCTCGGGAATCTCACGAACATCGTTGCGGCTCGTGATGCCAGTCGACAGAACCCCGGCCCAGTAGTTCCACCCGCGAGCAACGTGGAACGTGAGATCGCCAAGGCTCCAGCCAGGACAGGTCGGAACGGAAAGCGTTGGGTCAGCGTCGCTGACGAGCCGGATGAATTCGGTGCCGTCGAGGCGGATGTGCTCGATGGCGTCGTAGGAGAGCGGCGCCGGGGTCGTCATAGGTCACACGGTACCGAGCAGCGCCGGAAGCAGACGGTTGCCTGAGACGCAACGGTGGGAGGGTCGGATCGGGATGCGAGTACGGTCAGAGGTCGATGAGCGATCTCGAATTCACCCATCTCGATGCATCGGGCCATGCCCGGATGGTCGACGTCACAACCAAGGAACCAACCCATCGGCGCGCAGTCGCCAGATGCAAGGTGATGATGCAGCCCGAGACCACTTCGGCAATCGTCAACCGCGAGGTGAAGAAAGGCGACGTCTTGTCGGTTGCACGGGTTGCCGGGATCATGGCGGCTAAACGCACGTCCGACACGATTCCGCTGTGTCACCCACTGATGATCGCAAGTGTGTCGATCAGCTTCGAGGTGGGTGATGATCATGTCGCCATTGAGGCCCACGTGGACTGCGTTGAGCGGACAGGTGTCGAGATGGAAGCCCTGCACGCCTGCAGCGTCGCTGCGCTGACGATCTATGACATGTGCAAGTCCGCAGATCGAGGCATGACGATCACTGATCTGGCGCTGTGGGAGAAGACTGGTGGCCGTTCGGGTACGTATCGGCGGGCCTCGGAATCGTGACATTGGGGCAGCTCTGAGCCTGATTGTCCACCTCTCGGGGCCGCTGATGTGCGACGATTGTGTGACGGGCAACACGCCCATTGTTGTCCGGACCGTTACAAATGTCGTAGAATCGTCATACTCATCGGGGAGTGTCGGATGTATCCCGTCACCCGCTGACTGAAAAGGAATCTTTTCTTCACCATGGCAAAACTCGTTCTCCTCGTCGTCGCTGCTGCATGGGCTGCTGTGCTCATTCCTCCGATGCTCCGTTCGCGGGTCGATAACCGACCGAACTCATCGGTCACGGACTTTCGCCGTCAGTTGAACCGTCTGCAGAACACGGCCACACCGCCGCGCGGTTCGGTCCGCGGTGCGATGGGACGTCCGCTGACTCAGTCGTCGTCACCCTTGCAGCGCCAAGTCGCCCCCGGCCGCCCCAGCCAGCCAGCCGCCAGTCAGCCAGCCGCCAGTCAGCCAGCAGCGGCCCGCCAGGCGTCAGCCCGCCAAGGGTCGATTCGCAATGGTGGAACGGCAGTTCGCGATCGCACGAGTGAGACCACCCGCTATCGCTCACATGGTGATCCGTCAGGTGGCCAGCGTCGTCCGGAGCAGTCGCGCGCTCGTCGCCGCGCGTCGGAACCCCAAGACCGTGGTGTCGCGCAAGAAAGGACCGGATCACATTCGCCGCGCCGGCAACCGGCCCGCGCCGGCGCACAGCGCCGCCCGAACCCGGCACAGTCGCTCGACCCTGTGGCATTGGCGCGCCGCCGTCGGACCAACGTGCTTTTCGTCCTCGTCGTGACGTCGGCCTGCTCGATGTTCCTTGCCGCAACGACAGATTCGGTCGCGATGCTGTGGGTCTTCGGCCTCTCGTTCGTTGCGACCTGCGGCTATGTCTACGTGCTCGCCCAGTTGCGCGAGCGCGAGCAGGTCGGCTGGAACGACGGCTGGCTCGAGCACCGCTGAGCGCAGCCGGGTCCGCCCGGTTAATCGGTCACCCGGAGCGATACACTCGACTCCGTTAGTTTTGGGGCTATAGCTCAGTTGGTAGAGCGCGTCGTTCGCAATGACGAGGTCAGGGGTTCGATTCCCCTTAGCTCCACGATACGCGCTCCGTCGTGTTTGCCCACGTAGTGGTCGAACAGCACGGCACGGTTCCGTACCGTGCCACGCCGTCAGCGGCTGCCGCCGAGCTCTAGGAAGCCTGCGCGACTGTCAGTTCGCCAGTGATGCGGTCAGCAAGTGCAGAGATGACTGCACTGCGCGTTGCTCCACGTTGCCGCTGCGGCTGTTGCTGCGAGGAATGCTCGGCGATCCATTCCTTGCCTTTCTGCGCCCGCGAGCGGGCGTCGGCGTCAGGATGTCAGAGACCGACCCAAGACAACGCCATCCCGGGCGAGGAACGCAGCGTTGATCCGTTGCCGTTCGAGGATTTGATCAAGCGTCTTCGTGGCCTGTGGAATCGGATGCTCAGCGAAGAACGCTGCAGCGTCGGCGACCAACTCAGGGGCAGCGAGCTGCTTGATCGAATCGACCATTCGCACGATGGTATTGGTCGGGAATTCGGCGTTGGCTTGATCCCAGTGTTCTTTGACGAACTTCCAAGCGGCGGGGCCGTGTCGGCGGTTTGCCATGGCCAGACGCAGCAAGAACGGTGCGTTCTGTGTCTTTACCTTCCCGCCGAGGGCGAACTCGCAGGCACGCAGGAGGAGAACTTCGTCGTCGAACTCGGCAAGTGCGTACAACTGACGCAGTTGCTCTTGAGGAGTGGACGCCGTGAGGAATCCGTTCTGCAGTCGTTCGAAGTCCTCAGCGCCGCCGTGCGCAGCAACCACCGATGTTGCTGCAGCAACCAGCTCAGGGTCGACCTGGTCCACGGGCTGTTCCAGCAAGTCTCGACACAGACCGATGACGAACTCGTCGTTGCCGAGCACGCCGGCGGTGTTCAGGAGCAGCCCCCGCAACTTGGCAGTAAGGTCGCTCTGATCGGCTTGGGGCTCACCGAGTTTGGCGAGGGCAGGCTGGACGAGATCGCGAACCTTCGACTCGAACGCCGGCCGTGCCTCATCGCCCACCAACCGGCCGAGACCGTTGAGAGCAATGACCACCGCTTGCCAGACCGCATGCTCACGTTCAGCGGAGAAGCCTTCGAGGAATTGCAGAAGGTCCGGCGCAGTGATCGATCCGGCAACAGTTGCAGCCCACGCATCGTCGACGAGGCTGTAGCGCTCGAGGGTGCTCATCTCGCCGAGATCTGCCGTGAGGCGACCGCGCAAGGTGTGGTCGTAGCCCACGCGGAAGAATCCGTGTCCGCCTGCATTGATGACAATCGATGCAGCAGGATCGGCGAGCGGCACGACCATGCTCACACTGTCGAGCAGGACCGTGGTGGTGGTGGCGCCGTTGCGCACGTGGACCGGCACGACCCATATCTGGTCTGCTGCGTCGTCGGGCAGTGCACCGAGACGGAATCGCTGTTGGGTCAGTTCAACGCCGGATCCGTCCGCAGCAAGCGTCGCGTTGATCAGCGGGAACCCGGGCTGCCAGATCCAGGAGTCCATGATCCGTCGCACGGGCTCGCCGGAGGTGGCCTCGATGGCGTCCCACAGGTCATTCGTTTCGGTGTTCTTGTACGAATGCACGCGCAAGTAGTGGCTGACTCCCTCACGGAAGCGATCCTCGCCGAGGTACTGCTCAAGCATCCGCAGCAACGCGCCACCCTTTTGATACGTCAGCACGTCGAACATGCCCTCGCAGTCGGCAGGTGAACGCACCTCGTATTCGACCGAGCGAGTGTTCTCAAGCGCATCGACATCGAACGCAACACTGCGTTCCAGACCGAAGCTGGTCCATCGCTCCCAATCCGGTCGATAGGCATCACATGCCGCAATCTCCATAAATGTGGCGAATGCTTCGTTCAACCAGATGCCGTTCCACCAACGCATCGTGACGAGGTCGCCGAACCACATGTGGGCGAGTTCGTGTGCAACCACGTCAGCGACCAACTGCTGCTCGTTCTGCGTGCTCGTGGCCGGGTCAACGAGCAGCAAGCTCTCGCGGAACGTGATGCACCCCAGGTTCTCCATGGCTCCCGCAGCAAAGTCAGGCAGGGCGGCCAGGTCGACTTTGTCGCTCGGGTAGGGGATCCCGTAGTACTCCTCGAACCAGCGGAGGCAGAACGCCCCGACGTCCATGCCGAACTCGGTCAGGTGCCCCTTGCCAGGCACGTGCACGAGCCGCATGGGGGAGCCGTTGACGTCGACACTGTCGCTCATCTCGAGACGGCCGACGACAAAGGCCACCAAGTACGTGCTCATGATCATGGTGTCGGCGAAACGAATCGCGGTGCGCCCGTCGCCGGCTGTGCGGCCGACCTCCGGTCCATTCGAGATCGCTTGGAGTCCATCCGCGATGTTGAGGGTGAGACCAAACACGGCCTTGTATTCGGGCTCGTCCCAGCAGGGGAATGCCCGACGACAATCAGTCGACTGCATCTGGGTCGTGGCGATGACCTGTTCGGTGCCATCGGCTTCGGTGTACGTGCTGCGGTAGAACCCGCGCAGCTTGTCGTTGAGGATGCCGGTGAACTCGACGGTGAGCGTGGCCGAACCTGTCGGCAACTCGGTCGCCGTGTGCACGAACAATCGGTCGGCCTCCGCGTCGATGGTGAAGTCGGCTGGCGCACCGTTGACCAGGCACAAGCTGATCTCCAGCTCGGCAGCGTTCAACACGAGCGTGGTCGTTGGAACTTCGACGTCGAGCTGCACCGTCACGGTGCCACTGAACGTCGCCTCGTCGAGCATGGGTGTGAGTCGGACGTCGTACCGCGACGGCAAAACACCGGCGGGAAGACGGTACGGATCGAGTTCGCCGTCTGGTGACGAGGGAGAGGCTGCCATGCCGGGATGGTACCGGCGCTAGCGTGATCGACCGTGTCTGCAACGACTCTCCCTTCCGCCGCCGATGGCGCTCCCAACACCGCTGCACCGAAGTTCGCTGTCGTCGGAATCGGGAATGCGCTCGTCGATGTCATTGCCCATGCGTCCGAGGAGTTTCTCGACTCTCACGACCTCAACAAGGGGTCCATGACCCTGGTCGAAACCGACCGTGCTGTCGAGCTCTACGCCGCGCTCGGAACCGCCGTTGAGATGAGTGGTGGATCGGCGGCCAACACAATGGTCGGAGTCGCCAGCCTGGGCGGAACGGCGTGCTACATCGGCAAGGTCAACCACGATGACCTCGGTGACGTGTTCGGCCACGACATGCGAGCCGTCGGCGTGCCCTTTCACGGCGGGGGTGTCGATCACGGCACCCCGACCGGGCGCTGCATCATCGTGGTCACTCCCGATGCGGAGCGCACGATGAACACGTACCTTGGCGTGTCGAGCTCGCTCGACGTCGGCGATCTCGACGTCGACGCCATCGCTGCGGGCGCCGTGCTGTATATGGAGGGATATCTCTTCGACCGCGACGACGCAAAGGCTGCGTTCCGGCATGCCGCAACGATCGCGCACGCCAACGGGCGACAGGTCTCACTCACACTGTCCGACTCGTTCTGCGTGGACCGACATCGGGTCGACTTTCGATCATTGGTGCAGGACAGCGTCGACATCCTGTTTGGCAACGCCGACGAGATTCGGTCGCTGTACGAAGTCAATGACCTCGACGTCGCGCTCAAGATGGTCAGCCGCGAGTGTGGCCTGGCGGCGATCACGACCGGTGCGGATGGCTGTGTCATCGTGACCGGCGACGAACAGATCACGGTGCCTGCCCAACCCGTCGAGCGCGTGCTCGACACCACCGGTGCCGGCGACCTGTTCGCCGCCGGCTTTCTCTTTGGTCTTACATCGGGATTGCCGCTCGCCGAGTGTGGTGAAATCGGCTCGATCGCAGCTGCTGAGGTGATTTCGCACGTCGGTCCGCGGCCACTGGTCGACTTGCGTACCCTGTTGCCCGATGGCTGACGTACCTGACACATTGCTGCTCGACACCGCTCGCAGCTGGCTCGCAGCCGAGCCCGACGATGACATTCGCGCTGAGCTTGCTGAGCTGATCGCCGCTGCCGAGCGCGGCGATACAGACAAACTCGCCGAACGCTTCGCCGGACGCCTGCAATTCGGCACCGCCGGGCTGCGTGCAGCGGTCGCCGCCGGCCCGATGCGCATGAATCGCCTCGTGGTTCGCCAGGCCGCCGCTGGCCTCGGTCGATGGCTACTCGACAGCGTCGATGACGCTGCCAACAGGGGAGTGGTCATCGCCCGCGACGCTCGACGCAAGAGCGACGTGTTCGCCATCGACACCGCACGCGTGCTGGCTGCAATGGGCATCAAGTCGATGCTGCATCCCGGGGCACAGCCCACGCCGGTCCTCGCCTGGTCGATTATCGGCCTGAATGCCGCAGCGGGCGTCGTCGTGACGGCATCGCACAACCCGCCCGCCGACAACGGGTACAAGGTGTTTCTCGAGACTGGATCGCAGATCGTCACTCCGATCGACACGGAGATCGCTGAGCGCATCGGGGACTTCAATCCGCTCGACATCCCAATCGCCGCCGAAGACGATCACCTCATCTCGTGGCTTGACACCTCATGGAGTGAGGCGTACGTCGCAGACGCCCCTCGGGTCCGACTCCGGCCAGAAATTCCTGGCGTTCAGATTGCCTACACCGCGATGCACGGTGTCGGTGGCGACACGATCGCTGCAGCATTCACGGCAGCTGGTTTCGATCCTCCGACCGTCGTCGCTGAGCAACAAGAACCCGACGGCACCTTCCCGACGGTTTCGTTCCCCAACCCTGAAGAGCCCGGTGCCATGGATCTGCTGCTTGCGGTCGCGCAGGCCAGCGGCGCCGCCGTCGCGTTGGCGAACGACCCCGATGCCGATCGACTCGGTGCGGCAATTCCTGACACTCGAGATGGTGCCATGGGATCGTCGTGGCGCAAGCTCAGTGGTGATGAAATCGGGTGGCTGTTCGCCGACCACATTCTGCGCCACACCAACGGCTCGGAACGTCTGGTCGTGACCACGCTCGTGTCGTCGTCGCTGCTCGCCCGGATGGCCGAAGCACACGGCGTGCACAGCGAAGAGACCTTCACCGGATTCAAGTGGATCGGACGCATCGCCACCGAGCGGGCTGCAGCAGGCCAGCGCTTTGTCTTCGGCTACGAACAGGCGCTGGGATACCTCGTCGCTGCCCGGCCGCTCGACAAGGACGGTATCACCGCCGCAGTCTTGATGACAGAGATCGCTGCGCTCGCAGAACACGACGGTGTCACGATCCAGGATCGTCTTGATGCGATCGCAGACCAGTTCGGCCGATACGTGACGAGCGAGCTGTCGGTGCGGATGCCGCCTGCTGACGGTGCCAAATGGGTCCAGTCGATCGAAGCCGCTCCACCGTCGCAGGTCGGTGGTGTCGCCGTTGAGTCGGTCACCTCATATCCCGAGGCCAACCTGGTTCGCCTCATGCTGACCGGGGGCACCCGGCTCCAGATCCGGCCGAGCGGCACCGAACCGAAGGTCAAGCTCTACGGCGAAGCAGTTGATCTCGACCCGGCCGAACTTGACCGTCTTCTTCGGGCCCTTGCCTCGTAGCGCTTAGGCGGGTGCGCCGAACTGGCGATCCCCAGCGTCACCCAAACCGGGGACGATGTAGGCGTCGTCGTTCAATCGGTCGTCGATCACGGCGGTGAACAGCGTGACGTCGATGCCCGATGCTTCGACAGCCGCGATGCCTTCGGGCGCAGCCAGTGCAACGATCACGGTCATCGGTTGCTGGGCGCCGCGCGCGACGAGGAGCTGCAAGGTATGGATCAACGAGCCGCCGGTCGCGAGCATCGGATCGACGACGATGACCGGACGTTCGCCGATGTTCTCCGGCAGCTTGTTGACGTACGGCTCGGGCTCGTGGGTTTCTTCGTTGCGGGCGATGCCGATGAAGCCGATGTCGGCGTCCGGCAGCAGCTCTTGCGCCGGGCGCAGGAAGCCGAGGCCGGCGCGCAGAATCGGCACGATGACCGGCTGCACGGCGATCCGCTCGGCCGCGGCGTCGGTGAGCGGCGTCGTGACCGCGCCCGACACTGTCGGCAGCGTCTGTGTTGCCTCGGCGATCATGAGTGTGCCGATGCGCTCCAGGTTCTGGCGGAACAGGGCGTTGGGTGTCTCGACGTCGCGGATACGGGCGAGTGAGTCGAGGACAAGGGGATGGTCGACGACAACAGTTTCGACAGTCATGACTGGCTCCTCAGCTTCCGAGATCGGACTCGGACTTGAGCACCGAGTACCGCGGCTTGATGATGCCGTTGATCAGCTTCAATCGTTCCGGGAACGGTGCAAATGCGGACTTCATTGCATTGACGGTGAGCCATTGGAAGTCGTTGAGGCCCCAGCCGAACGCCTTGTGCAGCTCGAGCATCTCGTTGGTCATCGTCGTGTTACTCATCAACCGGTTATCGGTGTTGACCGTGACCCGGAACTGCAGGCGGCGCAGCATGCCGATCGGGTGCTCGGCAATCGTCGGAGCGACACCGGTGTTGACGTTGGAGGTCGGGCACACCTCAAGGCAGATCCGGCGGTCGCGGATGTAACTCGCGAGGCGACCAAGCGTAGCGTTGCCCTCCGCGTCGACCTCAATGTCGTCGACGAGCCGCACACCGTGGCCGAGCCGCTCGGCTCCACAAAACTGCACCGCCTCCCAGATCGAAGGGAGCCCGAAGGCTTCGCCGGCGTGGATGGTCGAGTGGAAGTTCTCGCGGTTGATCAGATGGAACGCGTCTAGGTGGCGTGTGGGTGGGAATCCGGCTTCCGGGCCAGCGATGTCGAATCCGACGACGCCGTCATCGCGATGACGGATGGCGAGTTCGGCGATCTCACTGCTGCGGGCAGCCTGGCGCATCGCATCGAGAAGTGCGTAGATCGTGAGGTCAGTGCCTGCCGCGCCGCGCTTGAATCCGGCGAGGACTGCATCGACTACTTCGTCAAGTGTCAGGCCCTGTTCGAGATGCAGCTCAGGAGCGAAACGGACCTCGGCATATACGACGTTGTCGGCGGCGAGGTCTTGAGCGCACTCGAAGGCAACGCGCTCGATGGCGTCGCGCTGCTGCATCACGGCGCCGGTGTGAGCGAACGTCTCGAGGTACAGCACCAAGTCGTTGCGCTTGGCGCCCTTGTTGAACCATTGGCCGAGTTCGTCGACGTCGGTGGTTGGCAACCCGTCGTAGCCGTACTCCTCCGCCAGCTCGATCACCGTCGACGGACGCAACCCGCCATCGAGGTGGTCGTGCAACAGCACCTTCGGAGCTCGTGCAATCAGATCAGCCGTCGACATCTCACCACGCTACCGACCCCCACGGAGGACGACTTGGTGCCAGGCACCAAGTCGTCCTCGCCGAACTTGGTGACTGAGCGGGAGCATGATCGGCAGATGGGGAGAGCTCACCGAGTGGACATCGAGGACGGGATGCATCATGTGATGAACAGGGGAGTGAATCGTGGCACGGTCTTCTTCGCCGATCCTGATCGAGTCGAGTTCGGCCGTCTTCTTGAGCAGATTTTCGAGCGTTTCGGTGTTCAAGTCATTGCGTACTGCCTGATGAGTAACCACTATCACCTGGTTCTGTAATGGCCCGACGGCGGGCTGTCTGATGCGATGCACCTTGTAGGTTCGGTCTACACGCGACACACCAACGAGCGGATCGGTCGCGATGGGCCGCTGTTTCGCGGACGATTTCACGCGGTGCCTGTTGTCGACGATGACCAACTGCTTTGCACCGTTCGATACGTGCACCGAAACGCGCTGGATCTCCCCGGAATCGACAGCGTCGAGAGCTACAGATGGAGCAGCCATCGCTCTTATCTCGGGCACCGCGCTCCGCCACCGTTTCTCAGTACTGCTCCAGTGTTGAAGCAGTTCGACAGTCGTCGCGCATTCGATGCGTTTGTCACGAGCGAGACAACAGCGCGGCCGAGTACTTGGAAGCGCGATCTCGCTCTCGACAGGATTGCGCCACTCGTCCAGATCATCGCTGACGAGATCGGTGAGGTTCACGGCTCGCGAGCCCTTCGGTCGTTGTTGCTGCTGGCGGCCGACGAACTTCCTCAACACAGCGCCCAAGCCCTGCGAGAGCGGCTGGGGTTTGCTACCCCGAAGTCCTTGCAGCAGGCGCAGACACGGGCCAAACATCGGCTCGCAACGCAGCCAGTCCTTGGCCGAATCGTCAAGCGGACCCTCGATCTCGTCGCGTAGGACGACGTGGTGCCTGGCACCAAGTCGTCCCGAGTCGTTTTCAGTGCAGTTGGCGGAGGGGGAAGTCGGCGGGGCGCTGGAGCCAGTTCCACTCGGGGTATTCGGCGGCGCTGTCGATGCAATGAAGGCTGTAGGCGTGGCGACTGGTGCCCGAACGATTGACACCGGACCAGTGGGGGAGGACTCCGTTGAGGACGATCATCGTGCCTGCTGCTACTTCGAGCGGCACGGCCCCAGGCCAGTCGGGGCCTGGCGGTCGTTCCGTGCTGAGGGTCTCCATCTTCGTGCCGTCAGCTGCAGCGGGATCGTCGAAGCGGTTGCGCTTGAACAACTCGTACAACGGACCGCGATGTGTTCCGGGTACGGCCCAGAGACAGCCGTTGTCGATGGTGGCGTCCTCGATGGCAAACCAGAAGCCGGTGACGGTGATCGGGTTGGTGTACAGGAACGTTGCGTCCTGGTGCACGCCAACTTCGCCACCGATCCGCGGTTGCTTGAAGATGTACATCGACTGGAGAGCGAGTGGGTCGAGCATCCCGACGTCTCGCGCCACTTCGCCGAGGGCCGGGTTGTACGCGAATCGTTCGAACTCGTCGTCGGTGTCGTGCTGGGCGTGACCGATCTTGTTGATCGACAGCTCCTTCGCCTGGGTCAGTACTCCATCGGAGTCGAACGCTTCCTCCTCGAAGAAACACCACGTCGATGCTCCACTCGCCAGAAATTCGCCATTGGATACCCGTTCCTGCTGATTGGTCGTGAAGACGGATCGTTCCTCACTTGGCTCCCATCCCTCGACGATCTCATTCGCCCGTGCACGCAGCCGAGCACAGTCATCGAGGGACACAAACTCGGGCAGCACCAGGAAGCCATCTGCGTCGTACCGGGCAATCTGATCAGCGGTCAGCACATCCGCAACGGTAGCTGGCGTCGTACTGTTGCCGAATAGCGACGTGGACCTGCCCCGACTGCAAACGAACCTTCGGGGCGGTCGGCCGCAGCCATATGTGCAGCCCTGGGCTCACCGTTGAGCGGTTTCTCGCCGACGCTCCGAAGGTTCGTCGACCCGATTTTCGCGCCGTGCGTGACCACCTCCAGTCGGTTGATGACAAGGACGGTGGTGAGCTGATCATCGACCCGCTGCTGGGCAAAGTGCTTTTCAAGAACGGTCTGACGTTCTGCATTGTCGACGTGAAAAGGAAGTGGGTCGCCATCGGGTTCTCGCTGCGTCGGTCAAATGAGACGGACCGCATGTCGCTCCGGATCGTTGGTTACGGCGACAGGTACTACCACGTGATCAATGTGGATGACCCGGAGCTGCTCGACGACGAGTTTCGAGTGTGGCTGACCGAGGCATACCGCCATGGGGCGAGAGGGAGGGGTGCGGTGACGAAGGCAAGCCACTTCGACCCGATGGTGCCCGACGACATCGATTTCGAGATCGCGCCACCCTCCTGACGAACGATGCACAGACGAGTTGGTGCTTGGCACCAACTCGTCTCAGTCGGAAACGGTGACCTGAGCGACCATGTCAGGGTGCAGCGTGCAGAACAGGCTGTAGCTGCCGGGTTCGTCGAAGCTGATCTCGTAGTTGCTGCCTGGTGTGAGGAGGCCGGAGTCGAAGTCAGAGAATGCGGGCGAATCGGGAGTGCCGGCGGTGACCGTGTGCGGTACGGCGTCCACATTGTTGAAGAACAACGGCTGGCCTGGCCTCACCGACAACTCGCCGCTGTACAGGAAGTCAGCGATCAACGACTGCTGGGCGCCCTCAGGAAAGTCGGACCCCTGAACCTCGCGGCTGTCACGAATCGCAGCTGCATCGGCGACGGGAGTGATCGATGCATTCCACATACCGAACACGCCGAGCTGGTTGTCGAAATCGTCGGCCACCCAGGCGTGGAGCATCCAGCCCAACGCTGCGGAGAAGTTGCCGCCCTGGGCCTCGCATTCGGTCCTCGGTAGGAACGTGTCGCGTCCCTGAGAGTTACCGCGGCACAGGTTGTAGTGGATGTGCCAGTTGTCGAGTGGGCCGGCAAAGGTCTCCGGGTGATCATTGCCAATCACCTGCGGCGGAATGATGAAGGCAGTGCCCACGAGACTCATCGGATCGCCGGTCCACTCGCCGCCTTCACACTGGTCGAGCGCTCCGTCGGCCATCGTGCCATCAGCCTTGGCATAAAGCAGGATCTCGGGGCGGGCCGGGTCGAAACCGTCGGCGATCCAACTGATGTTGTAGAAGTGCGAGCCCATATTGGCTGTTTGGATGCGGTCGCTGACAAAGCCGGCAGCGCACGCCGAATTGACGTCGCGGTGTGCTTCGGCGAACTCATTGAGTGCGGTCAGCTGAGCGACCAGCTCGGCCAATTCGTCAGCCGACATCGCCAATCCCGGAGGAATGGGTTCGCCCGACTCGTCAAGCTCGCGGAGCTCGCGGAACGAACAGGGCAGAGCTTCGTCCTGACAGCGGACCGTGCCGACAAGGGGACCTTCGACCAGTGTCGGCACAACACCCTCGGAATGTTCTCGGAACACGTAACGCGAGTATCCCGGTGCGCCTCCCGCCTGGAACGTGAGCCCAGTCGGGAACTGCACGTCGGCTCCGGCCTGGTCGAACGCTGCGGCCTGAGCGATGTAGTCGTTGACCTGAGCGATCGTCGCCGCCTCAACAGGGTCGACGGTCGTCGTGTCTGCTGCCGGCGCGGTGACAGCGGGCTCGGTGTCTGGCGGCTCGGCAGTGGTGGCAGCCTCGGAGTTTGGCGCCGCGATGTCATCCGCGCCTGACGAGCAGGCAGCGATCCCGATTGCGATGACAGCGAAAGTCGCCACGGTCCGTTGTCGTTTCATAAGTCCCCTCGAGTCATCCGCTGACTTGCTGTCTGACAGTATCCTCACGACATGGAACTGACCGTGTTGGGCAACACTGTGCGTCGCGCAATCGATCATGTCGAGGTCTTCCCGGCGCCCGAGAACATTTCGACGGTTACGTTCAAGAACGATGAACTGAACTCGATGTGCCCGGTCACCGAGCAGCCCGACCTCTCGACGGTAGTGATTGATTACGTGCCCGGCGAGTGGTGCGTCGAATCGAAGAGTCTCAAGCTCTATCTTTGGGGGTTCCGCGAGCGTGCGGTATTTGCCGAGGCCCTCGCTGCTGAGATCGCGGGTGAGATCATGTTGACGGCCAAGCCGGAGCGGGTCACGGTGACGCTGACTCAGCGGCCCCGAGGTGGCATCGAGGTCAAGGCAGTCAGCGAACTGACTGCCTGAGGCGGCTACTGCTCTTCGTACGGTTGGCCAAGTGCTGCCGGCACGTGGGCACCCCGGCCGACGCTGGCAACCACAAGCAGCGTGACCAAGAACGGTGCCATTTCGAGGAATTCACTCGGAATGCCGGTGTTCAGGAACGCAAACTTCAATGCCAGCCCATCGGCGAAACCGAACACCAACGCGGCCATGAGTGCGCCGACGGGGTGGTGGCGGCCGACAAGCACCACCGCGAGGGCGATGAAGCCGCGACCGTTGGTGATGTTTTCGTTGAATCGCCCGACGTCGGCGGTCCACCATGATCCACCGAAACCAGCGACCGCTCCGGCGATGGTGACGTTGATGTAGCGCCGTCGTAGCACGTTGACGCCGAGCGTGCCTGCGGCTTTCGGGTGCTCGCCGACCGCCCGCGTGCGCAGGCCCCACTTCGTCTTGAACAGCATCCACGTGGTGATGGCCACCAGCGCAAGAGCGGCGTACACGTAGAAGGTCTGCTCGAACAGGATCGGTCCGAGGATTGGAATGCTGCTCAGCCCCGGGATCTCCCATTCGGAAATCGTGCCCGTGCCGTTGAGCTGAGGATTCCTCGTGAGCACCCGAGAATCGAGGAACGATGTCAGCCCCAACACGAAGAAGTTGATCGCGAACCCGACGATCACCTGATCGACATGGAAGCGGATGGCGAGCCAAGCGAGCACCAATGCGAGCACGGCGCTGACTGCCATTGCCGCCAGGATGCCGATCCAAATGTTGGTTGCTGACCCGACGAGCGCGGACGTGAAGGCGCCCGCAAGTAGCAGACCTTCGATCGCAATGTTGATGATGCCGGAACGTTCGCAGAGGATGCCGGCGAGCGCACCGAGCACGAGCGGCGTCGCTGCCTTGAGAGCATCGTGGAGCGTGCCGGTGAGCGAAAACTGGCGGCCTGCAGCTGCCCAGGCCATCAGCGTGACAATGAAAAGGATCGTGGCCGCTGCGAGGAGTGCGTTCTGCAGCTTGGCGGTGCCGCGGGAGATCTGCACGCCACCGAGCGCGGCCAAGACAACGGCGCAGATCCAAGCGAGCGGGATACCGGGCAAGCCGATCGACGAGTCGCCGCCGAGTGTGAACGTGGAGGTGCCGCCATCGCCGCGGACGAAGATGGCGAGCGCAATACCGGCGGCAACGAAGTAGCCAACACCCAGATTTCGAGCACGCTTCTCCTGCTCGGGCGTGCGGCTCAACGACTCGAGCATCCCGACGTAGGCGTCGTTGCCGGGGGTCGGGGAATCGGTCACGCTCATGCGCCCCACCCCCCGAAGCTCGGGCCGGAATCGGCGGCCTCGGCACTGAAACGGAAGATTGCCTTCATGAGCAGTGGAGCAGCGATGAATAACACGATCAGGGCTCGAAGAATCAGGACCAGGTCAATCGGTACGCCGGTGTCGACCTGCATTTTCTGGCCACCTGCTTGCAGCGCACCGAAGAGGAATGCGGCGAGCACGGTGCCGGTCGGCGTCGACCGGCCCAACAAGGCCACGGCGATGGCGTCGAATCCAATATCACCCGCAAAGCCCTGTGTTGCTCGGCCTTGTGTCCCCAAGACCTCGCTCGCCCCAGCCAATCCGGCGAAGCCACCGGCGATCGCGAACGAGGTGATGATCAACATGCCCGGTTTCATGCCCGCATATCGAGCCGCATGAGAGTTGGCGCCCTGCGCTCGGATCTCGAAACCGAGGGTGGTTCGCTCAAGGAGCCACCAGAAGAATGCTGCGGCGGAGAGGGCGATGAGGAAACCAATGTGTGCGCGCAACTCGGGACGATCGAGGAATCCGAAGAGTCGAGGCAGCTGACCTTCAGGTGTCACCAGCTTAGAGATTGGGTCGTTGCGACCTTCGCGGCCGAACATTTCGGTCTTCAGGAGCCAGAGCACGAGCGAACCCGCAATGAAGTTGAGCATGATCGTGGCGATCACCTCGTGGACGCCGGCGCGGGCCTTGAGGAGGCCCGGGATGATTCCCCAGGCCATTCCCATCACCATGCCAGCGAGGACGCCGAGTGGGATCTGGATGAAACCAGGACCGTTCATCGAGAACCCGACGTAAACGGCGCCCATGCCGCCCATCAACATTTGACCGGTACCACCGATGTTGAAGAGTCCGGCGCGGAACGTAATGGCGACGGCGAGGCCGGCGAGGAGGAGCGGCGTAGTGGCCACGATGGTTTCGTTGATCGGGCGCCACCCGTTGAAGGCGCCGTTTGGCAGTGCGAGGTAGGCATCCTTGATCGTGGTCAAGATGCCACCGACGTCACCTTCGCGGAGCTTGTCAATGTCGGATAGAGCGATGACGAACACGCCGATCACGAGTGCGCTGAGAAAGGCGAGCAGCGGAAGCACCACGGCGTTGGTGGTATCGATGCGGGCCAAGACCCGACGAACTAAGCCCTTTGGCTCGTCGTGGTCGCTGTCGTTGGAAGGATCGATCGCAGTGTCGGTCATGCCATCTTCTCCGTCTCGGTCCTGACTGGCTGTTCCTTCGCTCCGGCCATGTACAGGCCGATGTCGTTGTGCTCGGTCTTGTCACGCCGCAGGTTGGCGACGATGCGGCCGCGGAACATCACGATGATGCGGTCGGAGAGCGCCATGACCTCATCCAACTCGGTCGAGACGACGAGGACCGCAGCCCCCTCGTCACGGGCCTTGACGACTTGGGCATGGATGTACTCGATCGAACCGACGTCGACGCCCCGTGTGGGTTGTGATGCAATGACGAGTTGGAGGTCCCGGCTCAGTTCGCGAGCAACGATCACCTTTTGCTGGTTGCCGCCAGAGAGGGAGCCCGCCGGTGTCTGAAGCGACGGAGTCCGAACGTCGTATTGCTCGACCAGGTCAGCAGCAACGGTGCGGGCCTGGGGCCAGTCCATCTTGATGCCCGTGCTGAATTCGTCGTCGTGGTAGCGGGTCAGCACCATGTTCTCGGCAACACTGAAATCGCCGACCAGTCCGGCGCGCTGGCGATCTTCGGGAATATGCGCGACTCCGGCGCTGTGTACTTCCCGTGGCGTTGTATGGGTGATGTCGTCGCCGCCGAGGTGGATTGAGCCGGTGATGACGTCGCGGAGGCCGGTGAGCGCTTCAACGAGTTCGGTTTGCCCGTTGCCCTGGACGCCGGCAACGCCCACGATCTCTCCGGCGTGGACGTCGAAGCTGACGTGGTCGACGAGCGTGCGCCCGGTGGGGTCGACTACGTGCATCTGGTCGACGGACAAGATCGCTTCGCCCGGCTGGGGTGGAGCCTTGTCGACCACCAACTGGACTGGACGGCCGACCATCAATTCGGCGAGGCCGACTTCGTCGATCTCGGCCGGATCGGCCTCGCCGACGGTCTTTCCGCGACGCAGCACGCTGATGCGGTCAGCGACTTTCAGGGCCTCGGTGAGTTTGTGTGTGATGAACACAATGCCCCGACCGGATGCCTTCAGCGACTCGACGATGTTGAAAAACTCTTCGATTTCCTGTGGCGTGAGGACTGCCGTTGGTTCGTCAAACACCACGATTTCGGCATCGCGGAACAACACCTTCAAGATCTCGACGCGCTGCTGAATTCCGACGGGCAGCGATTCGATCAGGGCCTCCGGATCGAGGTGGAGGCCGTACTTGCTGGAGATTTCCTCGACTTGGGCATTCGCCTTCGCTGTGTTGAGCTTGCCGAACGGCCCAGTCGTCGGCTCAACGCCGAGAACGACGTTCTCTGCAACGGTGAAGACCGGAACGAGCATGAAGTGCTGATGGACCATGCCGATGCCTGCTGCGATCGCATCGCCGGACGTCTCGAACGTGACGGGATTGCCGTCGACGAAGATTTGGCCTTCGTCGGCGTGGTGCAGGCCGTACATGATGTTCATCAACGTTGACTTGCCGGCCCCGTTTTCTCCGACGAGGGCGTGCACCTCACCGGTCTTGATCGTGAGGTTGACGTCGTCGTTGGCGATGACGCCAGGGAACCGTTTGGTGATGCCTCGCAGTTCCAACTCCATTGGCGGTGACTGTAGTCGTGATTGGCGGCTGCTGGAAAACGAAAAGCGGGGAGCCCCGAAAGGCTCCCCGCTTCATTCAGTTGTTCAGCTCATCAAGCTGACAATCAGTATTGGTTTGATCAGACGACCGCAATGTTGCCGGCGATGATCTCGACCTTGAGTGCCTCGATCTCGTCCTTCAACTCCTGCGGAATGTCGTCTTCCTGCTCGTGGTACGGGGCCAGGCCAACACCGTCGTTCTCGAGCGTGCCGACGTACGCGCCGCCGCCTTCGCCGTTGACAACGACTTGCTCGGTTGCAGCGAAGACTGCTTCGTCAATCTTCTTGAGGACCGATGTGAGGTACACAGCTGCCTCGTTCGGGTTGCTGACGGTGAGGTCGTTGTCGACGCCGATGATGCGGATGCCCTCGTTCTCAGTGGCGTATGCCGACGAGCCCAGGCCGACCGGTCCGGCGACCGGGAAGATGATGTCCGCACCTTCGTCGGCGAAGCTCGACGCGAGCGCCTTGCCATCGTCGAGGTTCTCGAAGTTGCCGGCGAACGAGCCGTCTTGCGCCTCGACGTCCCAACCGAGCACTTCGACTTCGGCGCCCTTCTGCTCGTTGTAGTACGTCACGCCGTTGGCGAAGCCATCCATGAAGATGGTGACCGGCGGGATGTTGATGCCGCCGTATGTGGCGACCTTGCCCGTGGCGGTCATGCCGGCAGCGAGGTACCCAGCGAGGAAGGACGGCTCAGCAGTGCTGAAGTTGAGCGTCAGAACGTTCGGGATGGCCTCTTCGTAGCCGAAATCGATGATCGCGAACTGCTGGTCCGGATTGGCTGCAGCAGCGGCCGCCGTGGCGTCGCCGAGCAGGAAGCCGACCGTGACGACGAGCGAGCAGTCTTTCTCGATGAAGCTCTGGATGTTCGTTTCGTAGTCGGCATCGGAGGCCGACTCGAGCACTTCAGCCGTCAGGCCGAACTCTGCGGCGGCGCGCTCGGCACCTTCGAAGGCGATCTGGTTGAAGCCCTTGTCGTCCACTCCGCCGACGTCGGTGACTTCGCAAATGGAACCGCCGTCATCCTCGGCAGGAGCCTCGGTTTCGGCAGGAGCCTCGGTTTCGGCAGGAGCCGCGGTGTCGGTGCTGGCGTCGTCGTCGCTACCACAGGCGGCGAGCCCGAGGGCTCCCACTGTGGCTACAGCGAGCAGTTTTTTACACTTGATCATGTTCTCCCCTTGAAGTTGTTTGACGTCGTGACCGTCAGGTGTTCACGTGGACAATTATGATAGCCGGGAGACTGAGGTTGGAAGCCGACCTGGGTCACATCAATGCCACTGGGGCACGCCTTTGGCAGATCGCCAAGAGCGGGGCGCGAGGGCTGCCCTGGTCGTTCGCGTTGCTGCCCCTATCCTTGGGTTCGTCATGAGTCAGTCCGCCAACCAGCCCGCGCTGAGTCCTCAGCTGCTGCTTCGGCGGGTGATGGTGCTTGTCGTTCTTCTCGTCGTCGGGTACAGCGGGGTGAAGGCAATGGCCGAATATTTCGGCGGCGACGACGATGTCGTGGCTAGCACCGGGCAGGGTGCGGGTGAATCCTCATCTACTACCGATGTGTCCGCAACTGCGCCGACGCCCGCCGAAGTTGCTCCAGCTAATGATCCGGTCGAGATCTCGACGCTGATCATTGATGCGCCAGAAGACGTGGTCGAGCACACTGGCCCGCCGTCTCCGGACAACAAGGCCAAGGTCTACATCGTTGGCGACAGCGACGCCGGCACGTTCGGTCCCTACCTCCAACAACTCGTTGATGGCACTGAGGTCGCCGAGACAGCGCTGAACTACAAGGTGTCGTCAGGGCTCGCGCGGCCGGACTTCTACAACTGGCCGGAGGAACTCGCACAGGCGATTCCGGAGGTCGATCCCGACATCGTCGTTGCGACGTTTGGTGGCAACGACTCTCAAGGCTTGTCGGCATTCCAGGATGAGTTGCAGTTCGTCGTTGGTGATCCGCTCGACAACGAAGTGGAGTGGATCGAGGAATACAGCAAGCGGGCGGGTGACGTGATGGACCTCCTCCTCGAGGATGGCCGGACCGTGATCTGGGTCGGTATTCCCAATGATGACAATCCAGAGGTGACCGCCAAACTTGCGATTCAGGATCGCGCGGCCAAAGCTGCTGCCGAGGCCCGACCCAATGTGATCTTCATCGACACCTGGGCTCGTTTCTCTGGACGCGATGGCAACTGGGCCGAGTTCGTCATCGACCCGCGCGATGGCGAAGGAAAAGACGTGCGCGCCGATGATGGCTTTCATCTCAATGTGAATGGCGCCGAGATCCTGGCCCTTGACATTGCCCAGGCCATCCGTGATGACCTCCGCGCCCGCGGTGCAAGCATCTAGCCGCTATTGCTGTTGCCCGCGCTGCTGGATTTTTTCTCTGCGCGCTGCGACTTTTTCGGGAGTGAATTGGACGCGGGACCATGCCCGTCCATCTCGTGCTTCAGATTCCCAGGCGTCGTCGTCGGTTGCGATGGCGTCGTAGGTTGACCGGATCTGGCGGACGCCGTCTTGTTCGTTCCCACAGATGTCCAGAGCAATCGATCGGGTAAACGGCAGCAGCTTGGCATGCGGCACGACATGGTTGACGAGACCGAACGCCAGAGCTTCCTCGGCGAGCATGAAGTTGCCGGTGAAGCTCATCTCGCGGGCGCGGCGTACGCCGATCGCCTGCGGGAGCAACACGGTCAGCCCCCAGCCGGGCATCACGCCGACTCGGGCGTGTGTGTCGCCGAACTTCGCGTGCTCGCTGGCGATGAGGAAATCGCAGTTCAATGCGAGCTCGAAGCCACCAGTGATCGCCACGCCGTTGATTGCGCCGATCAACGGCTTGCTGAGGCGGGGAAACGGTCCGCGCTCGCGGCTTGATGATGACCCCAGATTTCCGCCCGTGGACCCCAACTCTTTGAGATCAAGACCGGCGCAGAACGCTGGATCGCTACCGGTCAGGATGATCACATCCACGTCGTCATCGCTCTCGGCCTGCGCGATGATTGCAGGCAGCCGGCGCAGCACGTCACTCGACAGGGCGTTGCGTGCCTCAGGGCGGTTCAGTGTGACGGTGGCGATCCGCTCTGTCACATCGTAGAGCACAGTGTCGTCGGCCATCCGTTCAGTGTCGCACCATTGGCGTCAAGGTGGGTCAGTCGGGGTCGGGGTCGGGAAGAAAGTCGAGGCTGAGGTCTCCGAGCTTCACGAGCGTCGAGGCAATCCATCCGCCGAGCGCACCGAAGTGCTCGTCGAGGAGTGAGTTGGTGCCGTCGGCGACGGTGGCTTCGGCAAGCTCGTACAGCCCTTCGTAGGTGATCTCGATGGCGTGTTCGGACCTTGCCTCGCCAAGGTTCGGCGGGTCGTCGGCCGGATCCGGATGGGCTACTTCCGCGGTCATCCCGGAGCGCTCGAGCCGGTCGTCACCGATCAGTGGGCTCATCTCAGGAACAGTGCTGTAGATCACTGCCGGATCTGCCGGTTCCGTCAGCTGCTGTACCCGTAACACGATCTCGATCTCGATCGCCGGGCGACGTTCGAGTACCTCTTCGAGGTACCAGTGGCGGTAGGCCGCTTGGCTCCATGCGGGCCACTCGAACGTAATGTGGGCGACGACCCGCGGCGGCTCACCTTCGCCGGGCAGGCCGTAGCTCGTCTCCCAGGTCAGATCCCCGGAGAGCACGTCGGACTGAAAGTGCTCTTCGAACGCTTGCCGCTCCAGAAAGGCCGACTCGAAGGCATCGCGGAGCGCGCTGATCGCATCAGTGAAGACGTGGTCAAGCATGAGCCCGAGGCTACGGCGTCGAGCCAGGGAGCCGAGACGACAATCGGTCTCGGCTCTCGATACACGCGGGCGCGACGCCGGAATGGCATGATCGCACGATGTCCCTCGTACTCACCGATATTGCCGATGGCGTCGCCACGTTGACGCTCAACAACCCTGATGAACGCAACACGATGACCCACCCGATGGTGGAGGAGATCATTGCGGCCATGGATCGTTTCGAAGCTGACGAGAATGTGGGGGCCGTTGTGGTGACGGGTACCCCGCCTGCCTTCTGCGCCGGCGCCAACTTGGGGAATCTCGCCGAGGCAACGGGCGAAAGTCTCGGAGTGATCTACGAAGGGTTTCTGCGGATCGCTCGCTCGCCACTGCCGACACTCGCTGCTGTGAACGGTGCTGCGGTCGGAGCTGGAATGAACCTCGCGCTCGGCTGCGATGTTCGAATCATGAGCGACCGCGCCAAGCTTGACACCCGTTTCCTGCAGCTCGGCATTCACCCAGGCGGCGGCCACACCTGGATGTTCCGACGCATCGCCGGCCCGCAGGCAGCGATGGCTGCGGTGATCTTCGGTCAGGTGCTCGACGGCAAGGAGGCTGAGCGTGTGGGCTTGGCCTATAGGTCGGTGCCGGCCGACGATCTCCTTGAAGTGGCCCACGAGTTTGCGGCGAAGGCTGCGATGGCGCCACGGCAGCTCTCGATCGAGGCGAAGCAGACCATTCTTGACATGGCAGATGTCGACAATCATCCCGATGCGGTGGCGCGTGAGCTGCGACCACAGTTGTGGAGCACCAAGCAGCCCTGGTTCGCCGAACGCCTTGCGGCCCTGCAATCGAAGATCTCCCGTCGCTGAGAGAACGGGCCCGGGTCAGGCGTACCTCGGGCCAATTCGCGCAGAACCGTTACACGGATTCCCTGTTCAGCGGTTCATGAGTTCGGCTACCGTCATGATTGCAAGCAACCGAAACCATCGCGGCAGAGTCCGCAAAGCAGGAGGTAGCCAATGAGCCAACGCAACCGGGATCATGATGTTCCGATGCAGGTGAAGCAAGAGGTTCGAGCGCACGCTCATTCTGAGCGGCATCGAATTCACGTGGAACTGCAGTCAGCTGCGAAGGACATCTCCGGCGGGATTGACCCCGCCGATGTTCATGAGCCCGGGGCGGCGTGGAAGCCGATGCATCACCATGATGCAGGCGTGGCAAAGAGCAAACTGGCCAAACGGTCAGCAACCAAGCGGCATTGGAAGACGAAGATGTGGAAGCGCCGGACGCAGTTGCGTCTTGACCGCACTGCAGCCCTTCACGCAGCGCGCGCCAATTCGGGTCTGGTCACGTACTGATTTCGACGAACTTGCGGTCGCCTGGCGCCTAAAGCCAGGCGACCGCAATTTTTTCGCGTCGGATCGTCCATTCTTCGATGGTCATGGCGTACCGGATGTGGTCTTCCCACACGCCGTTGATCTCGAGATAGCGAAGAGCAACCCCTTCGTCTCGAATGTCGAGTTTCTCCATGACGCGTCGACTGTTCGTGTTGCGCGGCACGATGCAGATTTCCACGCGGTGGAGGCCTAACTGTTCGAACGCGAACTGCATCACGAGTCCGACACCTTCAGCGATGTAGGCCTGCCCGGCGTGGTGCCGGTCTATCCAGTAGCCGATGGTCCCCGACTGCATGGCGCCACGGACGACGTTGTTCAGATTGACTTCGCCAGCGACCTGCTGATCGATGAACAGGCCGAACTGATAGGCGACATCGTTAACCCGGTCGCGATCGCGCTGGACGCATCGTGAGGTGAATGCTGACCGATCGGTGGTGGGGTCAGGGAGCGCGGGTTGGCGAAGTGGTTCCCAGACCGTCAGCCAGTCCGTGTTGCGTGCCCGCACTTCGCTCCACGCCCTGAAGTCGGACGCGGCCAATGGGCGCATGGTGATGCGTTTGCCGGTCAGTCGAATTGGTGGGCTCGAGCGCGACGGGTGCCTCAGCGCCATGGACTCACGCGCCCTGGGAGTTGGCCATGGTCGTGCCCGACTTCATGGTGGAATGTTGATGAGTCGTTCACAGTCAGCCCACGTTGATGGCAATCTCGCCAAGATCTAATCGTCGCATGATCGCCAGCACGATGCACAACACGCCGATGAGCGTGTCGACATCTTCAGCTTCGAGGCCGGGGTTGGCGAGCCGAGCATTCCTCGGCTCAACGACCAGTGTTCGAAACACTTCGTCGGCGTCGGCTCGCTGGATGGTGTAGCCAGCCGGCACCTTCGTGTGGCCGATCTCCACGTGGGCCAGTGCCTCAGCGTGGTGCCCGATCGCCATGACCGACGGTGTTGCTAGAACCGTGGGTGCCTCAATGATGATGTCGTCGAAGTAGTCGTGCACGAAGCCGAGCGCGTTGGTGAGCTCGGCAGGGCGCGGCGGGTCACGGCGGAGCTGGTTGTTGCACAAGGTGACGGGTCCGAGCGGGATTTCCCATCTGCCGCCGCCCGTCATTGCGATGTCGACGCGATGGTCAGCAATGGCGACGGTCAGTCCACCGAGGTCCGGGTTCCCGTCGGCTACGGCGCTCACGGGGTCCCCTCGTCGATGAGCGCGACGACCGGTGCGGGTGGAACTAACCCATCAAGGACGTTGTGATCATGGCCCAGGTGAGCAAGCGTCCACCGGCCGACAGCGTCATTGCCGCCTGCGAGGAGGTGCGCGACATGGGCGTGGAGACACTTGACGCCCTGGCGGGTTCCGCCGACACCGCCGGACGGGCGCGGGCCGTCATGGTCGGTTGGGATCGCAGCGTCGCGTTCAGCGCCGTAGGCGTGATGCGCCATCGTGATGTCTGCAGGATCGATTTCGCGCTCGGCTGAACGCACGCCGCCGGCCGCCTCGATTCGACTGACCGCTCGCACCAAATCGGGTCCGACGAGGTAATAGCGAGTCGGCATCGGTGTGCCATCGTCGAGGAAGGGCGCGTTACGGAGCACGACGGGATCGGCGGACCCATCACGGACGACGACGTCGAAGGCGCTCTGGGGTGGTCGGCCGATCAGTTCCTCGACGCGACTGCGATCGTCCATCAGCTCCGTTGGCGACGAAGGAAGAACAGAATGATCAACAACGCCGCAATCGCTGGTGCGGCACGTTTGGCGATGGACGAGCCACCCATCTCCATCAGGTCGATGGCTTCTGCAGCGGGTCCGTCGATCTTGCGGACGGTGGGTTCGGTGCTCTCGGTCGACGCACCCTCGCTGGCCGCTGTCTCCGCTGGCTCGGGGGCGGTCTCTTCAGGCCCGGGGGCGGCGTTGGTAGTGTCGTCGATGCCGTCGGCGTCGATCATCTCGTTGAGGTTCTGGGCGAACTGATCGATCAGCTTGGTGCTCACGTCACCGAGGATGCCGCGCCCGAACTGAGCGATCTTTCCGGTGATGTGGAGGTCGGTGGTGACCACGACCTTCGTGCTGGTCGGCGACATGCTCTCCGCAGCAGCAGAGATGTCGGCCGACGCATTGCCTCGGCCCTTCGTGTCGCGACCCTTGCCGTTGAGTTTGCACGTGTAGTTCGCATCGTCGCGCTCGACGAAATAGGCGTCGCCCTTGAACTCGGTTGCGATGGCGCCGAGTTTGACCTTGACGTTGCCGGTGTACACCTCGCCGTCATCGGTCTGGCGAATCTCGGTCAGCTGCGCGCCGGGTAGGCACGGGGCGATGCGCTCGACGTCGGTGATGATCGGCCATGCTTCGTCGATGGGTCGATTGACGGTGAACTCGTTGATCAGTTGTTCTGCCATCGGTGCAGATCCTCCACGGTGTCGATGTCGGCTGGTGAACCCGGGCAGGGTACTTCAACAACGAGGTCGGGACGCTGACGCATCAGAACTCGAGCGCCTTCGTCGCCGCTCGCCGAGAGAAGTCCCCACACAGATGCGTGGAGCTTGACCGGGTTGCTGCGTCGGCCATCGTACGTTGCGACCGTGATTGGCCCCAACCCCTGGGCAACTTGTTGCCAGGCAATGACGTCGATGAGGGGCTGATCGGCCAGCCCGACGACGATGGCGTCGGCACCGAGTGCAGCGGCGCTGGTGACGGCCACCTGCACCGAGGTGGCTTGGCCGGCGGCCCAGTCAGGGTTGTGGCGCACCGTGATTCTGTCGTCATCAAGGAGTCGGGCAAGGGCGGGATCAGCCCGCAACGCCGCTTCATCGAGCGCTCCGATGATGATCAACACGGGGCCGAGGCTGGCGTTGAGTGCCCGGGTCAGTGCCTGTTCGAGGATGGTCGGGCCGGTTGCTGTGAGTCGGGCGAGCAACTTGTGCTCGATTTCTTTGAACCGATTTCCTGCACCGGCGGCCAGCAAGACCACGACAACATCGCCCGCTGACGCGCCTGTTGACACCGCATTTTCTTTATTCACGATCCCAGTGTCGCACGATTGATCCCGGTGTTCTTCATGTCGGTTTGATGACATGATTTTGTCAAGAGGGGTTGATTGTGTCGGTTTGATGACGATATGTTGTCGATTCGTCACGACGGGTCGACGTTCCACACGACATCTTTCTCATATGACACTCTTCTCCCCTCATACCGTCTTGCGAGCGCTCGGCACCAGTACCGCTGCAGTTATTGCAGTCGTCGCCTTCGCCGGAACTGCATTGGCGCAGCAGCCCGAGCTGGCGGTCAACGCCCTTGCCGCTGAGATTACGACCGAAGCTGACCTCGCTGTCGCGGCCTACGACGTCTACATCGAGTCTGAAGGCCTGGTGGACTACGTGATGTACGCCAAGCATCGCATCGCGACTGCCCGGCTGGCGGCCCGCCAGCTTGGCTACAACGAATTCCTCATGATCGATGCATGGTCTGATGCCAGCCTCGGTCACCAACGTGCGGTGCTCGCGGCGATGACCCAGATTGGTGTTCCGTATCGCTCCCATGCGAGCGTCGAGGACGAGGGCTTCGACTGCTCTGGTCTCACTTCGTACGCCTGGCAAGCATCCGGCGTTGAGCTGAATCGCATTAGTGGTGACCAGATTCGCGCAGCAACAAGAGTCGACCGCGACGAAGCGTCAGCTGGCGACCTCGTGCACTACCCCGGTCACGTCATGATGTACCTCGGCGTCGGTGATGCTGTGGTGCACTCGGTGAACACTGGTCGAACGGTCGAGATCGACACGATCTCCAAGACTCGTGTCAGCCGCGTCACCTTCGGTAACCCAATCGACTGACCGCCTGCGCCGCACGGGGCCGGGTTGCTGGCCGGTGCGATCCGTCAGTGAATATCGCCGGAGCTGTCTCGCAAGCTCGGCACATGGCGCCCAGTGCGGCGCGCGATGATCTCGGCGCAAATGCTGACAGCGGTCTCCTCTGGTGTTCGTGCACCGAGGTCGAGACCAATCGGTGACATCAGGCGTTCTGCGTCGCCAGAGGTGACGCCGACGGCAGTGAGACGCTCCATCCGTTTCGCATGGGTCTTACGGCTACCCATCACGCCGATATAACCGACTCGAGTGGCGAGCGCGCCTTGGACGGCGGGAACGTCAAACTTTGGGTCGTGCGTGAGGATGCAGACCGCATCGCGTGGACCGAGCTCGCTCCCCAGTTCCTCAAAGACCGGCGACGGCCAGGTGACCTTGACCTCGTCGGCCATCGGGAAGCGACGTCGCGTTGCGAAGACTTCGCGGGCATCGCACACGGTGACGCGGTATCCCAGCACCTTCGCCACGCGCGCGAGCGCAGCGGTGAAATCGACCGCGCCGAAGATCCACATCTGGGGAGGTGGTGCATGGGACTCGATAAAGACTCGCACGGTCGGCTGGTCAATGAGATCCTCTGGAGTGATCTGGCCTTCCGGGCCGTAACTCCGAACGCCGGACCGTGCGGCCTCGAGTTCCGCAACGGCATCTCGTGCGACGACGCGATCGAGTTCTGAATGACCGAGCGAGCCGATGGGCGCTGTGGTGGGTTGCACGAGCAGCTTCGCGCCAACGTTTGGTCCCTCGATCACCGTGGCAAGCGCAACCGGTGACTCGGAGCGCAGCAGCGCCTCGTATTGCTCGAAGATCGACGGCTCGGTCACCAGTTGAGTTCCTCGATGAAGAGATGAATGGTGCCGCCGCACGTGAGACCGACGGCAAACGCCTCGTCATCTGAGTAACCGAACGTTGTGATGCCTGCCGACTCGGTGCCGTCAAGAATCGCAAGTGCCTGACCGACGACAGCGCCTTCGACGCAACCGCCACTCACGCTGCCAGCGACCTCACCCGACTCGGTGACGGCCATTGCGGCGCCCGGATCGCGAGGACCTGAGCCCTCGATGTCGACGACTCGCGCAACGGCGATTCGCTCGCCGGCTGCACGCCAGCGATTGATGTCTTCCAGGAGATCTTTCACAACGGCTCCCTCATCTGCTGATCACGTGGGCGAGTTCCTGCATGGCGTGGATGGAATGTCCTTCCACGAAGTCGTCAACATACGGCAGGGCTGCTGCCATTCCCCGAGCGAGTGGGGCGTACCCTGGCGTGACCTTGAGCGGGTTGACCCACACCAGCCGATGCGTCACCCGCTGGAGCCGCTGCATTTGGGTCGCAAGCTCGTCGGGATCGCCTCGGTCCCAGCCATCGGACAGGACGACGACGATCGAATTTCGGGCGAGCCCGCGCACTCCCCATTCGTCGTTGAACTGGCGGAGCCCGACCCCGAGCTTCGTCCCGCCACTCCAATCGTGCACTCGCTGGCCGGCGTCGTGCAGCGCGACATCCGGGTCACGGCTGTTCAACTCCCGCGTGATCCGAGTGAGGCGAGTGCCGAGGGCGAACGCTTCGACTTTCTGGCGGCCGGCGACAGCGGCGTGCACAAATCGCAGCAGCGCTCGCGCGTACGGTTCCATCGATCCGCTGACATCGAGGACGAGGACGAGGCGGCGCAGGCGCTCGGTTGGCGCTTTGAAGTGACGCTCGATTGGCTCGCCTCCGGCCTTGATCGACGCCCGAACCGTGCGCCTGATGTCGGGACGGCTCGTCGCTCGTTTCGCCGGTCCGAGTCGCAGCGAACGTCGCGGCGAGCCAACGAGTCGCAGGCTCGACATCATCTCCTGAGCGAGAACGAGTTCTTCGGGGGAGTAGTCAGCGAAGTCCTTGTTGCGCAGGATTTCGGTGGTCGAGAATCGCAACTCGATGGTCTCGTCGTCGTCGCCCTCAGCGGCGTCCGGCCCGTCGTCGGCGCCCTCGTCATCATCGCTGTCGATTGCGATCGTGATTGTCGCCGGATCCTCTGGCTCCTCGTCGATGACGTTGCTGCGCCGGTGCTCGAAGAACACGGCGAAGGCTCGGTCATAGAGCGCGATGTCTTCGGGACGACGGATCAGGGTGGAGCGCCCGGACCAGTAGGCCGCGTCGCGGTCGTCGAGGCCGACCGCACAGAGTGCATCGGCAAATGTGTGCGTACAACTCGTCGGGACCCGGAGGCCGGCGCCGCGCAGCACTCGGCTGAACGCGACAGCAATTTCGGCAGGGCCGGTCGATAACTCGATCGTGGCGCCCGGGATGTTCGACCGCATCAGATCGGCCCGACCGGGTGGGAGTAGCTCGGCCATCAGGCGTGGAGCAGGCCCTTTTCGATCGCCTGCTTGACGACTTCTCCGATGCCATGCTGCTCGACTCGCTGGTGATCCTCGCGGTACTTGAGGACGGCACCCAGCGTGTTGGCGACCATCGTGTTGTCGAGTTCCTTCGCGCCCAGTCGACCGAGCGCGGTGGCCCAGTCGATGGTCTCGGCGACGCCCGGCGGCTTGTAAAGGTTGAGCTCGCGGAGGCCTTCGACTGCAGCAGCGACTTGCTTGGCCAGGCCGTCTTCAATGCCCGGCACCCGCAGTTTGACGATCGCGACCTCGCGGTCAAACCCCGGGTGCTCGACCCAGTGGTACAGGCAGCGCCGCTTGAGCGCGTCGTGCACGTCGCGTGTGCGGTTGGACGTAAGTACCACGAGCGGGGGACGGTCCGTCGAGAACACGCCCACTTCAGGGACGGTGACCTGGAAGTCGCTCAGGATCTCGAGCAAATACGCTTCGAACTCGTCGTCGGCCCGGTCGACCTCGTCGATGAGCAGGACGGGCGGCGGGCCCTCGGTCGATTCGATCGCTCGAAGCAGAGCGCGCTTGATGAGAAATCGCTCACCGTAGAGCTCAGACTCGAGTGCATCAGCGGTCATCTGCTGCGATTCGCCGGTGGCCTCCGCTGCGCGCAGGTGCAGGAGTTGCTTCGCGTAGTCCCAGTCGTACACCGCCTGGGCGGCGTCGATGCCCTCGTAGCACTGCAGACGGATCAGCTCGCCTCCGGTAGCCGCAGCCAGGCTCTTGGCCAGCTCGGTCTTACCGACACCTGCTTCGCCTTCGAGCAGCAGCGGCCGCCGGAGCGTCATCGCCAGGAACACTGCGGTTGAGATGCCCTCATCGGGCAGGTACCCCTGCGCCGACAACGCGGTACTGACATCAACTGGGGTCACCATCCCGACGATACCCCAGCAGATCAGATCGTGGACCATCCAGATTCGCACCAAAAACCGGTCACGTTTTGGGGCGCAGCGGCCAGACTGCGGCATGTTCGACGTGCGGGTGTGGGCGCCGCTTGCCGAAACGGTCGAGGTCCAGGTGGCGGACGGCGACCGGATGCACCTTCGGCGCGAGGGCAACGAGTGGGTCGGCGTCGTCCCGCCGCTGAGTCGATATCAGCTCCTCGTCGACGGTGGCGCCGGGCTTGTTGACCCGATGGCGACACAGGTCTGGTTCGGCGAGCATCACGAACGGTATGAGCCGGATGCCTGGGCCGTGGCGGCAGAGCGGCCGCGACCCCAACTCCAGCGCTGGACAACACGGCCCATCGTTATTGCCGAGGCGCATGCGCGCGGTATGACCATGAGTCTCAATCATGAAGATGCCGGCGCGCTCGCCACGGTGGCGACCGACTTTCCCCGGTTGGCCGAGCTTGGCATCTCGGTCCTCGAGCTCCTGCCGATCCACCAGTTCGATCCCGCGGAAGGCAATTACTGGGGATACATGCCGCTCGTGTTCGGGGCGGTGCACGGGCAGTACGGCACCGCAGCGGACATGGCGGCCCTCGTGGCGACTGCACACGATCACGACATCGAGATCTGGGTCGACGTTGTCGTCAACCACACCACCGAAGAGGACGAGCACGGTCCGACGCTCAGCCTCCGAGGTCTTGCCGACGCCGACTATTACGCCCGCGGTGCGGATGGCGCCTACCTCAACGACGCGGGTTGCGGCAACATCATCGACGCAACCTCGCCGGCTGCGCGCCGTCTTGTGATGTCGGGTCTCGATCGACTTGCAGACCTCGGTATCGACGGGTTTCGCTTCGACCTGGCTGCTGTGTTGGCGCGCGATCCCAACTTCATTCGCGACATCGGCGACTGGGCGGAACGACGCAATGTGCGGCTGATCGCCGAGCCGTGGGATCTCCATCGGTATCTCCTCGGTCGCGAGTTTCCCGACGATCGGTGGGGACAGTGGAACGGCAAGTTCCGGGACGACATGCGAGGCTTCCTGCGCGGCGAGGATGGTCTGGTTCCGACGCTGATACAGCGAGTGCAGGGCAGTCCCGACCTCTTCGACGCTCCGCTCAACTCGGTCAACTTCCTGACTGCGCATGACGGCTTCACGTTGTACGACCTGGTTGCGTACGACCGCAAACACAACGATGCGAACGGCTGGAACGGCACCGATGGGACCGAGGAGAACCGATCGTGGAACTCGGGATGGGAGGGCGACGTCGATGTTCCTGCCGAGGTGATGGCGACTCGTCTACAGCAAATGCGCAATGCGATGACGTTGTTGCTACTGAGTCACGGCACGCCGATGTTCGTGCTCGGCGACGAATTTGGGCGCACCCAGGGAGGCAACAACAACCCCTACAACCAGGACAACGAGACCTCCTGGGTTGACTGGGAGCGCCGCAATGAATTTGTCGACCACGAAGACTTCGTCCGTCGACTGATTCTCCTGCGAGCCGAGCATCCGGTGTTGTGGCAGGCCGAGCCGTGGGGGAGCGACGTCGAGTGGTTTGGCGCCGTCGGGCCACCAGACGTGGCGTCGCACTCGCGTTCGCTGGCGTGGCACGTCGACGGTCTCTACGTGATGGCGAACATGTGGTGGGAGCCGCTCGAGTTTCAGGTCCAGGCGCCCGGCCCGTGGCAGGTCACCGTTGACACCAACCGCCCGGTCGGCTTCGTCGAGTACGGAGCGCCCGCCGACGCCAGCGTCGACGTCGCCGCCCGCTCGATCGTCGTCCTCACCGCTCGCCCGCAGCCTTCCCATCGACCATTCCCACCATCCTGAAAAATGTGGGGTCAGCGTCGGATACCGATGTTTTTCCCACACATTTCGTGAGATCGGGTGGAAATGCGCGATCATCAGGGCGATGGCAGTGCAGCAGAACGTCGGGCAACTTCTCACCAAGCGGGCATACCGCGAACCGGACGTCGAGGCGATCTTTGAACCGTCGAGCGATCGTCGTTTCTCATTCCGAGAGTTGAACGATCGTTCGAACCAGGTCGCTCAAGCGCTTCGTCAGAGCGGTGTGCAACACGGCGACCGTGTCGGCCTCCTCCTGATGAACGGCGTCGAATTCGTCGAGTCGTTCTTTGCAGCAGGCAAGATCGGCGCCGTCAATGTCCCGCTCAACTGGCGCCTCGTTGCGGATGAACTCGAGTTCATCCTCGCCGATGCCGGTGCGACTGTGCTGGTCTACAGCGCCGACTTTGCAGAGGTCGTGAGCGAGTTGAAGGGTCGCGGCGGCAAGACCGCGATTGCCACGTGGATTCAGGTCGGCGGCGATGCCATGGACGGCGCAGTCGACTACGACGACTGGAGGTCGACAGCGGCGACCGACGAGCCCGACCCGAGCGGCTCGGGCGATGACCTGATGTTCATCATGTACACAAGCGGGACCACCGGCCTCCCGAAGGGTGTGATGCATTCCCACGACACGGTGCTGTGGTCGATCCTCACCGCTGTTGCCACCGCTGACTTCGAAGCAGGCGACCGCTACCTCATCTCCTTGCCGATGTTCCACGTCGGCGCTCTGAATCCGGTGCTGTGTTGCCTTTATTGCGGATGTTCGATCACCATCCTCAAGGCGTTCGACCCACTCCAGTCATGGGAACTGATCCGTGACGAGCAGATCACGATCACGCTGATGGTGCCGGTCATGTTGCAGTTCATGCTGGCGGTTCGGGACCCAGCGCTCCATGATGCGAGCTCGCTGCGCTGGGTGATGAGCGGTGCAGCGCCCGTCGCCAAGACCTTGATCGAGCAATACAACGACCTCGGTATTGAGATCCACCAGGTGTATGGCCTAACCGAGACGGGTGGCCCGGGCTGCCTCATCAGCTCTGCTGATGCGATCAAGCGAGCCGGGTCGACCGGCAAGTCGTTCTACTTCACGCAGGTCCGGGTGATCAACGAAGCCGGTTCCGATGTCGGCGTCGACGAATCAGGCGAGGTCCTGATCAAGGGACCGAACGTGATGGTTGGTTACTGGAATCGCGCCGAGGCGACGGCAGAGGCGCTTGTCGACGGGTGGCTGCACACCGGTGACGTGGCCACCATGGATGCCGATGGCTTCGTCACCATCGTCGACCGAGTAAAAGACATGTTGATCTCTGGTGGCGAGAACGTGTACCCGGCCGAGATCGAGAGTGTGCTGCTCGCTCATCCCAAGATCGCCGATGTCGGCGTGATCGGTGTGCCGTCGGAGAAGTGGGGCGAATCGCCACTTGCTGCTGTTGTGCTGAGTGATGAGTCGTTGACGGCCGCCGAGATCATCGAGTTCTGCAAGGGCAAGCTGGCGCCGTTCAAGGCGGTGAAGGCAGTCGAGTTTGTGACCGAGTTGCCGCGGAACCCGAGCGGCAAGATCCTCAAGCGTGAGCTCCGTGACCAGTTCGCGGAGGCCCGCACCGACTGAACGGATCCGGGATATCGGCGGGCCGCGGGCGCGATACGTTCTCGACGTATGGATCTTGGAATTTCTGGACGTCGTGCGGCTGTGGCTGCTGGATCATCGGGGCTTGGTCTCGGGTCAGCGAAAGCCCTGGCGGCCGAGGGTGTGCACGTTGCAATTTGCGGACGTAACGAGGACCGGCTGAAGGCTGCTGCTGAAGCGGTCGGGCACGACTGCATACCGATCATCGCTGACGTGTCTACGCCCGAGGGCGCCTCAGGGTTTGTCGACGCTGCTCGGAGTGCGCTGGGCGGAGTCGACATCCTCGTGCCGAACGCCGGGGGACCACCTCCCGGCAACTTCGAAAGCACGAACATTGACGACTACCCGGCGGCGCTCGAACTGAACCTGCTCTCGATCGTGGCAATGTGTAAGGCGGCGGTGCCGGCGATGCGCGAGCAGCATTGGGGACGAATCGTCGCAATCACGTCACTGTCGGTGCGTCAGCCGATGGCCAACCTGATTCTCTCGAACACCGCACGGGCGGGAGCGACCGCCTTTCTCAAGACGCTGGCGCTCGAGGTGGCAGAAGAGGGCGTCACGGTCAACACCGTGCAGCCGGGAGTCCACCGCACGCCGCGACTCGATGCGCTCTACAGCGTCGACCAGCTCGACTCGATGCGGCTTGGTCACGCCGATGACTTCGGCGCACATGTCGCGTTCCTGTGCGGCGAGCCCGCCAAGTTCACCACCGGCCTGCAACTCCACGTCGACGGCGGCGCCTACACGGCTTTGCTCTAGCAAGAGCTCAGATGACGCCGAGTGCGGTGAGGTCGAGATCGAGACTCGCGGCGAACAGCGCGTCGGCGTCGTCGAACACCGTGTTGAAGGTGCCGAACAGTTCGAAGCTGACCATCCCAAACAATTTCGCCCACTGCGTCACGCCCAAGAGCAGCACGTTCTGATCGATGCGGCCGCCGAGCGGGCCGGACATTGCGTCGAGTTGGTCCTGCAGCGAGGCCGGGAGGTTTCGTGACAGCCGGAGCGAGAGGCTGTCGAGGTCGATGTCCGCCAGGATGCTGCTGAGCACCGCGGCGACCCGGGTCGCAGGGTCGACAGTGTGCTGAGGAGCGGTGTATCCAGGGACCGGCGATCCGTAGATCAGCGCGTACTCGTTCGGATTCGAGCGAGCCCAGTCGCGCACCGCGTGCGCAGACGCGCGGAACCGGCTGGCGACATCAGCGCGCTCGCATGCGGCTTCGGCGATCTCGACGGCATCGCCAAGCTCGTTGTAGGACTCGACGATCAACTGGGTCAACAGTGCATCTCGGCTGGGGTAGTAGCGGTACAGCGCGGAGGAGGCGAGGCCGAGCTCGCGTGCGATGGCCCGGACAGAGAGTCCAGGGGCGCCTGATTCCGCGAGGTGTTTGCGAGCGATGCGCGAGACGTCGGCCAGCAATTGGGTGCGGGCGCGTGCTCGAACCCCCATGGGTGCGTGGTCGAGGTCATCTGGGTCGACGGCGTCGGGCATCCCTGCATTCTGCTGGATCCGATGGGCTCACGTCCAGAAGCGAGAGCATATGTCACAAAAAAGAGCACCGCTCTTGCATTGGACGACAGAAGCGTGCATACTCGAATCAGAGAGCACTGCTCTCTAATTCTCGAACTCGACAAGGAGCACCAATGAACAACGCAACCACCCACGTCATCGTCGGCGCCGGACCAATCGGGAGCGGAACAGCTCTCCGCCTTGCTGCTGCTGGTCACAGCGTCGTCATCGTCACCCGTTCGGGGTCGGGCCCCGACCATGCGAGCATCGAACTGGTCGCGGCTGATGCCGCTGACCAGGCACGACTCACCGATATTGCTGTGGGGGCGGACACGATTTACAACTGTGCAAACCCGCCATACCACCGTTGGGCGACCGACTGGGCGCCACTCGCGTCGAGCCTGCTCGGTGCCGCCGAGACCACCGGTGCCCGGCTGGTGACAATGAGCAACCTGTATATGTACGCCGCAGACAGCTCTCCGATGCGGGCGACCGACCCGCTTGACCCGCCTTCGAAGAAGGGGGCCATCAGGGCTCAGATGTGGCGCGACGCGCTCGGGGCGCATGAGGCGGGTCGGGTCCGCGTCACCGAAGCGCGAGCGTCGGACTACTTCGGACCCGGCCTCGGCCAGAACGGTCACTTCGGCGATCGCGTGATGCCCAAGCTGATCGCAGGCAAGGCAGTCTCGGTCATCGGCCGCTCAGACGTACCGCACAGTTGGAGCTACGTCGGCGACGTATGCGACACGCTGGTCGTCCTCGGAACCGACGATCGCGCGCTCGGTCGCGCCTGGCACGTTCCAACCCCACCGCCGATGTCCGCCCAGCAGCTGGCGGACGAAGTGAGTCGAATCGCCGGCCACGGCTCGGCCAAAGTGAAGACGATCCCGAGTTTTCTCTTGGTACTGGCCGGTGTGTTCTCGAAGCCGATCCGGGAGATCGGCGAGATGCTGCATCAGTTCACCGCACCGTTCGAAATCGATAGCAGCGAGACGACCGCGACGTTCGGGCTCGAAGCAACACCACTGTCTGCACAGATCGACGCCACGATGACCGCGTACGGCGAAGCTGCTCCGCAGGTCACCGCCAGCGTTGCCTGAGAGCTCTCAGGCCGTGGCGGCATCGGCAGACACGAGCGAGTCGTGGGTCTTGTCCGCCACGTCATCGCCGAGTGCTTCGTCGTCGATCGGCACGGAACGTGTGGCAAGCCAGACTTCGATGCGGTTCCAGAGCCAGAACGAAGCGCCAACGAGTAGCCAGCCGGCGATGGCGTCGACGATGTAGTGCTCTGCGAAGTAGGCGAGGGCGACTGCCATGGCGAGGGGGTACGCCAACATCGCGACTCGGGCCCATGGATTGCGGACCCAGGGCCAGAAAAAGACCACGACGAACAACGCAAATGCCGAGTGCAGCGACGGCATCGCCGCAACCTGGTTGGCCCAATCGCGACCGGTATCCCAGGCCTGGACGAAGCTCCCCAATCCGACGTAGCGCCAGCCGACACCGGTGTGGCGTGAGAGCGGCGGAAGCGCCTCGAGGTCAAGTCCGACCCGGTTTGTGCCGCCCGCGGCCATCCACGGTGGAGCGGTCGGCAAAAGAATGAACATCACGCACGCGCCAAACAGCAGCGTGGCGAATCGTCGCATGTAGCGAACCCATTGGTGTCGATTGATCAGCCAGAGCGCACCGATCACGATTGGGGGAACGATGAAATGGGAGTAATAGACGAACGACCCGACGACGTCGTACCACTGCACGTCGGTCACCGTGCGCAGGACCGCCTCACCGTTCACGATGCGCTCGGCAACCTCGGTGCGGTGAAACGCGACTTGCAGTTCGACCACCGGGTCGGCGCCGAAGAAGAGGAACCGATCGAGGTCGCGCACCGACTCGACCTGAATCGGCATGCCGAGACCGTCGGCGATGCCACGGCTTTCGTCGTATGCCAGCCACATTGCGACGAAGAGACTCAGGTCGCCAGCGGAGCGCACCCACTCGCGCCAGGGCCGGCCAACGCTGGCGACGGTCAGGAAAATTGCGAACGACCACAGCACCGACACGCGATCGATGATGATGCCGTTGGCAAAGAACCACCACACGTACGCGACGACGTACACGCCAATGAGCGACCAGCGAATTCTTACCCACTCGATGCCTGCTGTGCGCAAGGCGCCCGCGTACAGCGCGATTGCTGACAGGCCAATGAGCGAATACCAGAGCACCCGCCACAGGCCTGAGTTCGAAATCGCCAGCAACATGGTCCGCAAACGCTACTGGTCAACCGTGAGCAGCCAGCGCCGGAAAATTCACCGATTGGGTTAACCGGCAATTCTCAGGAGGAGGCGATGGTCAAGGCGCGCTTGGTGAGGACACGTGCGAGGTGCTGGCGGTACTCGACGCTGGCATTGAGGTCTCCCGTGGGGTCGGCCTGTGCAGCAGCCTCGGCGGCAGCGTCTTCGATGGACGCGCCGCTTGAGATGGCGGCACTGACGCTTGTCGCAAGAATCGGCACGGAGCCCATGTTGACGAGGCCGACACCCGACTCGGTTCCGTTGCGCCAGGCAGCCACGCCGACAATTGCCCAGTCCTGGGCGCGGCGGTTGAACTTTTGGAAGCTCCAGCCGGCCCCGTTCATCTTGGGAACGCGGATCTCGGTGAGCATCTCATCGGGTGCCAGCGCAGTCGTCAAGAAACCCTCGAAGAAGTCGCCCGCAGCGATCTCGCGGGTGCCGTTCGGGCCCTGGGCCACATACGTGGCGCCCATCGCCAGAGTGGTTGCGGGCAGGTCGGACGCTGAGTCGCTGTGCGCAATTGAGCCGCCGATGGTGCCGCGGTGACGCACCTGCGGGTCACCGACGTGACCTGCGGCGTGTGCGAGCAATGGCGCATGCTGCTTGAGTACGTCCGAGGTTTCGACATCCATGTGGCGCGTCATCGCACCGATCGCGATCTGGTCGCCGTCTTCACGGATGTAGGACAGGTCGGACAAGCGGCCGATATCGACCAGGACGGACGGCTGTGCCAGGCGCAGCTTCATCAATGGCAGGAGGCTGTGGCCGCCGGCAATGAACTTGGCCTCGTCGCCGTGCTGGCCGATGAGGCTGATTGCCTCTTCAGCAGATTCGGCGCGGACGTAGTCGAACTGTGCGGGGATCACTGGTTGGTCTCCTGATGGTTGGCTTGGGCTTGTTGAATTGCGTTCCAGACGTTCAGCGGACTCGCTGGCATCTGGATGTCTTGCACGCCGAGCCCAGAGAGGGCATCGACCACGGCGTTCATGACGCACGGGGCAGCGCCAATGGTGCCGGCCTCGCCGACCCCCTTGACGCCGAGTGGGTTGCTGGGCGAGGGCGTGATGCTCTCACCGAGGGTGATCGGAGGAACATCGCTGGCCGCCGGCACGAGATACTCCGCCAGGGTCGAGGACTGCAGAGTGCCGTCGTCGTCGTAGCGAGCCTCTTCATAGAGCGCCTGGGCGATGCCCTGCACGACTCCGCCGTGCACCTGGCCGTCCACGATGAGCGGGTTGACTTTGTTGCCGCAGTCGTCGACGGCGACGTACTGCAGCAGATCGACATCGCCGGTCTCGGTATCGATCTCGACGGCGCACATGTGGGTACCAAAAGGCCACGAGAAGTTCGGCGGGTCGTAGGTGACCTGTGCTTCGAGGTTCGGCTCAAGGCCATCGGGAAGGTCGTGTGCGGTGAACGCTTCGAACGCGATGGCGGCGAGCGGCATCTCCTTGTCGGGCGAACCGGCGACGCGGAACGCGCCTCCAGAGAACTCGAGGTCCTCCTCGTTGGCCTCCATTTGATGAGCCGCGATCTTGCGGGCCTTGTCAATGACCTTGTCGCACGCCATGGTGATTGCCACACCGCCGACGGGCAAAGAACGCGAGCCGTAGGTGTCGAGCCCGAGTGGAGCGATGGCCGTGTCGGAGTGCAGCACGTCGACGTCGGCTGGATCGACGCCGAATCTGTCGGCGGCGATCATTGACCAAGCCGTTTCGTGACCTTGCCCGTGCGGGGCGGTGCCGGTGACCACTTGGATCTTCGAAGTTGGCAGCACTCGGACGGTGGCTGATTCCCAACCACCTGCTGAGTAGTTCAGCGACGCCAGCACTCGTGATGGGGCAAGGCCGCACATCTCGAAGTAGGTCGACACCCCGATGCCGAGTCGTTTCGTCGACCCGGGTGTGTTCTGTTCAGCCTGGCGAGCGCGCATCCCGGCGTAGTCGAGGAGACCCTCGGCAATGGAAGCCGCCTTGTCGTGATCCCCTGAGTCGTACACCAGCCCGGTGAAGGCTTCGTATGGGTAGGACCCTTTCGGGATGAAGTTGCGGCGACGCAATTCCAGCGGATCGATACCGACCTTGCGGGCCAGCGCATCCATGGCGTGCTCGATTGCGTAGGTGGCCTCGGGTCGACCCGCGCCGCGGTAGGCGTCAGTAGGCGTCATGGTGGTGAAGACGCCGGTGCAGGAAAAGTCGTATGCCTTCGGCAGTTCGTACACACCGGCGTAGAGAAACGCGCCGAACAGCGGGATGCCGGGTGTGACGAGTTGGAGGTAGGCACCCATGTCGGCGGTGAGCCTCACCCGCATGCCGGTGAGCTTGCCGTCGGCATCCGCCGCGAGTTCGATGTCCTGAATCTGGGCACGACCATGGACCGTGGCGAGGGCATTCTCTGAGCGTTCTTCGTTCCAGCGCACCGGCACCTTGAGAGTGCGGGCCAGTTGCACACACAGCAGCTCCTCGGCGTAGACGTCGAGCTTCGAACCGAAGCCACCGCCGACGGCGGGGCACACCACACGCAATTGATGCTCAGGAATTCCGAGCGTCAGCGCCGTCATCACCTTCAAGATGTGGGGCACCTGCGTGGCGGAGTACAACGTCATGTCACCACCGAAGGGCTGCGGCAACGCGACGACGGCGCGAGGTTCCATCGCCATCGGGATTAGACGCTGTTGGACGTAGCGTTCAGAGACAACGTACACAGCCTCATCGATGGCCTTTTGGCAGTCGCCGTCATTCTCCTCGATGAGGAGCGGCCAGGTGTAGCTGGCATTCGTTCCGAGTTCGTCGTGAATGACGACGTCGTCGGACAGCGCGGCTTCGAGATCGATCACTGCGCGATGCACGTCGTAGTCGACGTCGATCAGTTCGATCGCATCATGCGCGATCGAGTCGGTTTCGGCCAGCACGCAGGCAACGCCGTCGCCGACGTAGGCGACTTTTGAGACCGCGAGCGGATAGTGCGCCGGGTTCTTCATGTCGTCGGTAACCGGCCACGCGCACGGCATCGGTGCGGCCCACTGGTCAGCCATGTCGGCCCCCGTGTAGACGCTGTGTACCCCGGGCAATGCCAGGGCCGCTGACGTGTCGATCGAGGTGATTGTCGCGTGCGCGTGCGGACTCCTGAGGACGGCCATGTACAGGGCCCCCGGCACCACCATGTCGTTGGTATAGACCGCTTCGCCCGTGAGGAGCGCTGGGTCTTCCTTGCGGAGCATTCGTTGGCCGAGCACTCCGTTGCCAGCGGCGATTGATTCGTCGCTGGCGATTTGGTTGTCGATAACTGTCATTGCTGGACCCCCATCCAGTTCAAGGCCGCCCCCAATTGATTGTTCGTGAACTCAGGCGCTCGCCGCAGCGAGGACCGACTTGACGATGTTGTGATAGCCGGTGCAACGACAGAGGTTGCCTTCGAGGCCAAGCCGGACGTCCTCTTCGGACGGGTTTGGAATCTCGTCGAGCAGGCTCGTGGCGGCCATCACCATGCCGGGTGTGCAGTAGCCGCATTGCAGGCCATGGTTCTCCATGAAGGCCTGCTGCATCGGATGCAGCGTGCCGTCGGCGTCGGCCATGCCTTCGATGGTTTTGATCTCCTGGCCATCGGCCTGTGCTGCGAGGATGGTGCAGCTCTTGACAGCCTCACCATTGAGATGGATAGAGCAGGCGCCGCACGATGAGGTGTCGCAGCCGATGTTGGTGCCGGTCAATCCGGCGTGCTCGCGGATGTACTGGACAAGCAGTGTGCGCGGCTCAACGTCGTGCGTTTGCCGTGTGCCATTGATGTTGATCGAAACTTCCACGGAGAATCCCCCAGGTTTGTCGTGTGCGGACGTGTGCCCACCATCATGCCTCATCTGGCGGTGGCGAACGTCACGGAGAGTCTCCTCGTGCGCAAGTTCTTGCGTCCGCCGGCCGAGTCAACACGTTGGGAGTACCAACGGCGGTGTCGTCGCCTAGGGCGACAGCTACTTGCTGGCGTTGGCGATGGCGACGCGCGGGTCGCGATTCGCGTTGCCCGGATCCTGCAGTGAATCGCGGAACGCGACCATGGCATTGAGTCGCTGGTCATCGTCGAGTTCGGCGTCCATAATGCGCATCACGGACGGCTTCAGGTCACCGAATTCGAGCACGATGTCGTGGGCGACTTGATCGCTGGCGGGGAGCTCCTCCAACGGCGTGTTGCCGTCGAACCAGGGGCTGAGGATGGGCTTCTTGACCGCCATGGGCGTTCTCATTTCAATCGACGAACAAAACACCGTACCGGGCGCTTGGGCAATCGAAAGAATGCGGCTCAGCTGGTGAGCTCGATGATGTCCTTGACCGACAGGTAGATCAAGAAGCCGATGATCACCGACGCAAACACCGTGTAATGCCAGCGCTTGGGGTGGTCGGCGCGCCAGAAGCGGCGAATCGAATAGACGATCGCAATCATCGCGAGGACCCCGATCACGAGACCGATGGCTGGGCCGACGCCGCTTGCGACCCCGACGATCGGCAGCACAAACGGCAACACCAGGTACATCACGATGCAGCGGCAGGCCGTGATCACGATCGACTTCTGGAATGCTGATCGGGCCTCGGCGTCCGTGGAGGTCTTTCCCTCGGGGAGTCGGAGTAGACGTCGCATGAAGCGGTCGGCCGGCGAGTTGGATTGCACGCGAGGCGCTACCGACGAGGCCTCGGTGGTGGTGTCTGCCGTCGCGCTCACTGTCGGAGAAAGGTACTCGCTGATCGGTCTGTCAGCACATCGTCAGGCGGAGACAGCGGCCAGCACATCGGCCGGGTGGTCGACGATGCGGTGAGCGCCGGCGCCGCTCAGTTCGTCGGCTGAGCCAAAGCCCCAGGTGACGCCGACACAGTCGATGCCGTTGGCGAGCGCTCCCTCGACGTCATGATCGCGATCGCCAAGCATCACGACATGGTCCCCGGGCGTCATGCCGAGTTCGGCCAAGCAGTAGGTGATGACCTGGTCTTTCGAACGGCGATTGTCGTTGAGGGCTGGGCTGGCGCCGGCTTCGTAGACGAAGTGCCGCGCGACGTCGAAGTGGGCGGTGATGCGCCGTGCGACCGCTTCAGGCTTTGCCGTGGCGAGTGCGAGGCTGAGACCGTCACTCAGCAGAGCTTCGAGCATCTCGGGGACGCCCTCGTACATCGCGTTCTCGAAGAGGCCGATGTCGTTGTACCGTTCGCGGTACTTCGCGACGACGGGGGCCATCTCGTTGACGGGCACACCGAGGATGGGAAACGAGACCTCGAATGGGGGCCCGATGATCGAACGGACCGCATCGTCGGTGGGTGGCTCGTATCCGCACTCGGCGAACGCGTACTGCAGTGATCGGGCGATGCCGGGCAGCGAGTTGGAGATCGTGCCGTCCAAGTCGACGAGGACGTGAGTGCGGCTCATGAGCTGCGGCGTCGGGTGAGCGCGCCGAGCCGGTGCAGGTCATCGGCGGTACCGACCGCGATGATGTGATGTGGCTGGCTGTGTGTGTCGCCGGTCGGGTTGGTCGTGAAGACGCCGTCGGGCGAACGCAGTGCGAGCACGAGCGCCCCGCTCGCCTCGCGGAGATTGGCGTCTTTCAGTGTCCTGCCGGCCAGCACCGACTCCGGTGGCACATCGAATTCCTGCATTCGGAACTCGAGTGAACGTTTATGCATGACCACGTCGATGAACTCAGCGACGTGTGGGCGAGCGACAAATGAGGCCATCCTCGCCGCACCAAGCTCCTGGGGGTTGACGACTCGATCGGCGCCGGCATTGGCCAATTTCGGCACGCTTTCGTCGTGGCGTGCGCGGGCCACGATGAACAGGTTCGGATTGATCGAACGACCCGACAGCGTGACGAACAGGTTCTCGGCGTCGCCTTCGAGCGCCGCAATCAGAGAACTGGCCCGCTCGAGCCCCGCTGCTCTGAGCGTGGAATCGAGGGTGGCGTCACCAACCACAACGGGGTGGAGGACATCTGCGACCCGATCGATGTCGATATCGACGACCACCACCGGGTGGCCGGAGCGCTCGAGGTCAGCGGCGACAGCCCGGCCGACGCGACCCCATCCGCAGACGACCGTGTGGCCACTGATCTTGCTCAGTTCGCGATCCATGCGTCGCCTCCCGACGAATTCTCGGAGTTGTCCCTCGACGACTACTTGCACGGCGAGGGTAAAGGTGTACAGCACGGTCGACACGCCGAGGACGATCAGCACCATGGTGAACCACTTCTCGGCGGTCCCGAACACAGCGAACTCGCGGAAGCCGACCGTAGTGACCGTGGTGATCGTTTGATAGGCGGCGTCGAGCGGCGACAGGCCGAACGACCAGTAGCCGAGCATGCCGACCACGAACACCGAGGCAACCATGCCCAACGCCAGTCGCAGCCGCACGATGGTGGAGTTCACGGCGCCGACCGTAGTGCGTTCACGCCGTCGCACCCGTTGTCTCTCCAGGCCCGAGTCGTCGTCGGGCGAATCGGCGGGTCAAGTCTATGCAGTGCCCGCAGCCAGATCAGCTGGCAGAGTCGGCGCCGCGCAAGATCTCACGGATCAGCGGCTCGTAATGCTCGAGCGGGTTGCTGACGTAGTCGGCGTCGAATGCCTTCTGGTCGTACTTAGCGCAAAACTCTTCGGTGTGATCGAAGAACGGGTTGTCGCGGTGTACCTCGCGAGCCTCTTTGTCCATGCCGAGGTAGTGCCAGAAGTAGTAGCCCTGGAATTCACCGTGGTGCTTGACCATGAAGTGATTGGCCTCGGACACGAACGGCTTGACAATGCCCGCCGCGATGTCGGGGTGGGCGTACGGACTCAGCGTGTCGCCGATGTCGTGAATCAGCGCACACAGCACGTACTCGTCGTCCTGTCCGTCCTTCTCGGCACGTGTCGCTGTCTGCAGGCTGTGCTCAAGACGGTTGACGGGAAACCCGCCGTGGTCGAACTCGAGCGCGCGCATTAAGTCGATGACACGGTCAGCGACCATGCTCTGCGTCACGCTGAGCTGCGGGGCGATGATCGCCCAATCCTCTGCGGTTGATTCCTCGAACGATGTGAATGAGGCGCGTTGATGCGTGTCGGTCATGGTGTGCTCCTGGCTCTCAGTGGGCGGCCTGAATGGCTTGCCACACGCGCTCGGCAGTGGCGGGCATGTCGATGTGCTTGACGCCGAGATGGCTGACGGCGTCGACGACCGCGGACTGGACTGCGGGTGTCGAGCCGATGGTGCCTGACTCGCCGATGCCCTTTGCGCCCAGCGGGTTCACGAAGGTCGGTGTCTCCATGTGGACGACTTCGAAGCTCGGCAGCTCAGCTGAGCTGATCATGCCGTAGTCGGCGAGGTTGGAGGTGATCGGGTTGCCGTCTTCGTCGTAGCGGACCTCTTCGAGGAGTGCCTGTGCCGTGCCTTGAGCGATGCCGCCATGGATCTGGCCGTCGAGCAGCAGCGGGTTGATGACACGACCGGCATCGTCGCAGGCCACCTGGCGGAGGTGCTTGACCTGTCCAGTGTCGGTGTCGACTTCGACAACAGCGATGTGCGCCCCGAATGGGAACGTTGCCATGTCTGCGACGAACAGCGTGTCGATGGTGAGCTCGTTGCCCTGTTGTCTCGATGCGACAGCGAGCTCAGCCCAGCTCTTTGCCACCGCTGGCGTTCCCGCGACGTGGAATGCGCCGTTGTCTTTGTCGAGCACGATGTCTGCGACGTCGGCCTCAAGGAGTTGGGCCGCGAGTTCCTGGGCCTTCTCGACCAGTTCGATGGCGCCCTGGTGGACGGCCGCACCGCCCTGTTGCAGCGAACGCGAGCCCATGGTGCCGCCACCGCTGGGGACGAGGTCGGTGTCGCCCCAGACGAGGGTGATCTTGTCCATCGGGATCCCGGTTTCGTCGTGGGCGAGCATCGCCCACACCGTTTCGTGGCCCTGACCGTGGGGAGAGGTGCCGGTGTAGACCGTGGCGGTTCCGTCGTCGTGAACTTCGAGCTTGGCTGCCTCCTGCTTGGGATCAACACCGCCCGTGATCTCGACGTACACGCTGACGCCGATACCGAGTTGCTTGGCCTCGCCTGACTCGCGGCGGGCCTGCTGTTCTGCCCGCAGATCCGCGTACCCGGCGGTGTCGAGGGCCTTGTCGAGGGCCCCTTCGAAGTCGCCGACGTCGTAGGTCTGTCCAATGGAGGTGGTGTGCGGCTCCATGAACTTTTCGATCAAGTTGATGCGGCGAACCTCGGCTGGATCTTTGCCGATCTCGAGGGCGAACATGTCCATCGCTCGCTCGATCGCCGCTGTTGCCTCAGGGCGACCAGCGCCGCGGTATGCGGTGGTCGGTGTGGTGTTCGTGACGACTGACGTGGTGCGGCATTCGATGTTGGGGATGTCGTACACGCCGGACGCCATGGGTCGGGTAAAGAACGGCGCGAGGATCGTGCCCATGCCGACGAAGGCGCCTGCGTCTTGAATCGCACGGAGTTGGTAGTGGGTGACGTTGCCCTCTCGGGTGCCGCCGATTGTGATGTACTGCAATTGACCGCGACCGTGGCCGAGATTCATCATCGACTCGCTGCGTGTCTCACGCCAGCGCACTGGTCGGCCGAGCAGCTTGGCGATGGGCCCGAGGAGAAGTTCTTCGGGATAGGAGTCGATCTTCGCGCCGAAGCCGCCACCGACGTCAGGGGTGATCAGGTGGACGGCATCGGCATCTCCGCCGTTGGCTGCGATGAAGGCGGCCTTGGCGCCCTGTGCACCCTGGCTTGAGATCCACTGGACGAGACGACCCTCGTCCCACAGGGCAGCAGAGGCGCGGACTTCGAGTGGGCACGGTGCAACCCGCTGGTTCATGAAACGGCCGGTGACCGTGACCTCGCAATCGGCGAAGTACTCGTCCGCATCGGTGTTCTCGGGCATGCCGAGCGCCGTGGTGTCGAACACGGCGTTGCTTCCGGCGGCCTCGTAGATCAACGAGTCGGACGCAAGGGAGGCTTCGAGGTCGATGTGCGTCGGCAGGAACTCGACGTCGACGAACACCATTTCGGCTGCGTCAGCAGCCTGTTGCCACGTCTCGGCCACGACGGCGGCGACTGGCTCGCCCACGTACCGCACTTTGTCGCTGGCAAGCAGTGTGCGCGCGGCGGCAGGGTTGAAAGGCGACGCGATCGGCTCGAGGCCAAGTGACTCGGCGGTGTGCACCGTAATGACGCCGGGCATGTCGAGTGCGCCGGCGATGTCGATTGCCTCGATCGTGCCGTGCGCAACCGCTGAGCGGACGTACACCACCTGGGCGGCTCCGTCGAGGCGAGGGTCCTTCAGGTCGTCGGCGTATTCACCGCCCGCTGTGAGGAACTTCGGATCTTCTTTGCGCTGAACGCGATTACCAAGAATGCTGCCACCAGCCACGTGATACCCCTGTCGTGGATCGCGAACCTCCGATGCGGAAGTCCTCCTGCCCTGAACCTAGTCGGTGACGGCGGGTGCGGGCCCAGCCGTGCGCGCAGCAAAGATCTCGGTGACCACATTGTAGGGCCAGCCGTCGGGGAGATCAGCGGGGAGCGGTGGTGTGGGGAGTACCGAGCGACGCTGCTCGCCGGTCTGCATGTAGCCGATTTCCTCGCGGGCAGCCTCGCGGATGCCGTCGTCGGTTTGCAGACGATCGACCTCGGCTGCGAGCTGGCCGTTGACACTGACAAGTGCATCGAGCTGCGTCTGGCGCTGCTCGAGATCGTCGTCTTGTTCGCGCCACGTGCTGATCGGCAGGACGAAGACGGCCGCGGCCATCGTGCCGATGACGGCGAGCGCAGCGATGCCGGCGAAGAGCGCGACCTTGGGTCGGCGCGAGAGACGTTTGTCAACCGGAATCGATCGAGTGATGTCGCCCAGGCGCGATGACCCTTCCTTGGCAGAGGGCAGGACCGGACGTTTGATCGATGTGGTCTTCGATCGGCTCACGAGCGCATTCTGGCAGTTCCCGGTGCGGATTCCGTGGCAGAGGCAACATTCAACCTCGACATGAACCTCAGCATCCATCGCGTGCCGGCGAGGTGTTCTGCTTCGGCAGCGCGCTGCTCGAGCAGATCGGCATGCCAGCG